>Ga0302325_10022264_pt1 | contig 13263 bp, 13 predicted proteins | sample Palsa_T0_2_FD_201948 | JGI IMG/M metagenome (GOLD analysis project Ga0302325, IMG submission 201948) | Peat permafrost microbial communities from Stordalen Mire near Abisko, Sweden - Palsa_T0_2 | ecosystem: Environmental > Terrestrial > Soil > Palsa > Peat permafrost | place: Sweden: Abisko... | reverse complement strand
GACCGACTCGAGCAGGAAGCGCAGGCGACGGTAGCGGACGCCGAGACGTTCGCGCGAAACTCGCCCGAGCCGGATCCGGCCAGCGCCGCCGACTACCTGTACGCGCGACGGCGGCGGACGACCGCGGCCGACCCGCCGGCCCCGTCGCCCGGCGAGCGGCCCTCCTCTGGATCGCGCATCCTGCGGCAGGCACTGCACGACGCGCTGGCCGACGACGAGCGGGTGTTCCTGGCCGGCATCGACGTGGCCGGCGGCAACGTCTTCGGCATTACCCGCGGGCTGTCCGACGAGTTCCCCGGCCGAGTGCTCGACACGCCGATCTCGGAGACGGCGATCATGGGACTCGGAGTCGGCTCGGCGATGGCGGGCCTGCGCCCGATCGTCGAGCTGATGTACCTCGACTTCCTCGGCGTCTGCTTCGACCAGCTTCTCAACCAGGCGGCCAAGCTGCGCTTCATGACCGGCGGGGCCGTCACCGTGCCGCTCGTCGTCCGGACCCAATTCGGCTCCGGGCGCTCGTCCGGCAGCCAGCACTCGCAGAGCCTGGAGACGCTGCTGGCCCATGTGCCCGGGCTGACGGTGGTCATGCCGAGCTCGGGCGCGGACACGTACGGCCTGCTGCGCAGCGCGGTGGAAGACGACAACCCCGTCGTCTTCATCGAGAACCGCCTGCTGTACGAGATGAAATCCCCGCTGCCGCCGAGCGATTACCGGGTGCCCATCGGACAGGCGCGCATCGTCCGCCCCGGGACCGACGTCACCATCGTGTCCTGGTCGCGGATGGTGTTCGACGCGCTCGAAGCCGCCCAGGCAGTGCGCGCGGACGGCATCGACGCCGAGGTCATCGACCTCCGCACGATCGTCCCGCTCGACCGCGACACCGTGCTGCGGTCGCTGCGCCGCACCAACCGGCTGGTGATCGCGCATGAGGCGGTGGTCGACTTCGGGGTCGGCGCGGAGCTTGCCGCCCTGGCCGCGCACGAGGGCTTCTGGTCGCTGGACGCGCCGGTCGCGCGGGTCGGCGCCGCCTACTCGCCAGCCCCGTACGCACCGGTGCTCGAGCAACGCTGGCGGGCGGGGGCAGCCGACATCGCCCGGGTCGTCCGCGAGGTAGCCGCGTGCTGACGCCAACCCGCCCCCACGCGTTCGACTACGACCTGCCCGGCCTGACCTTCGTCGACTGCCTGCGCCGGGCCGTCGCCGAGCACGGCGACGTGACCGCGGTGGTCGAAGGGGACTTCTCGGCCACGTTCGCCGAGCTCGCCGCGGCTGCCGAACGGGTGGCGACCGGGCTGCGCGAGCGCGGCGTGCGCCCCGGCGACAGGGTCGTGACGCAGCTGCCGAACTGGTGGGAGTCGGTGGTCGTGTCGTGGGGGACGTTCCTCGCGGGCGCCGTACTGGTGCCGGTGGTGCCGATCTACCGCACCCACGAGATGCGGTTCATCATCAGCCAGGTGCAGCCGCGGGCGGTCATCGCCCCCGCTTGGTTCCGGTCCTATCCGCACGCGGCTGAGCTGCGAACGGTGATCGACGAACTCGGCGTCGGCGCCGCCGTCCTGAGCGTGCGCGGCGAGACGCCCGGCGCCGAGGCCCTGGACGCGCTGCTTGACCAGACCACGGAGCCGTCGGAGGCGGCGTCGCGGCCGGACGACATCGCGGTCATCCTGTACACCTCGGGGACCACGTCCCAGCCGAAAGGCGTGCTCCACAGCCATCAGACGCTGCTGGCCGAGGCACGCGACGTGGCGGCCGGGTGCCGGCTAGACGGCGCCGACCGCGTGTTCATGGCTTCGCCGCTCAGCCACATCACCGGCCTCAGCTACGGCATCGTGCTGCCCGTCGACCTCGGTTGCGCGGTGGTGCTGCAGGACCGATGGGACCCGCAGGCGGCGGTGCGGCTGATCGAGGAGAGCGGATGCACGTTCACGGTGAGCGCCACGCCATTCCTGCGCGGCCTGGCCGACGCCTACGACGGCCGCGGCCCGTCCCGGCTGCGGGTGTTCGTCTGCGGCGGCGCGGACATTCCGGCCGAGCTAGTGCGCCGCGCGTCCCGGATCATGAGTACCCGGGTGGTGCGCACCTACGGCTCGACCGAACTTCCCACCTCGTCGATGGCCGATCCGTTCGGCGATCTTGACGCGGCCGCGACCGGCGAGGGCAAGCCGATGGGCCGCAACGAGATGGTGGTGCGCGACGAGGGCGACGGCCCCGAACTGCTCGTCCGCGGGCCGGAGCTTTTCCTCGGCTACCTCGACGCCGAGCTCAACCAGGGCGCGTTCACCGACGACGGGTACTTCCGGACCGGCGACCAGGCCCGCGTCGAGATCGACTCAACCGTCCGCATCACCGGCCGGATCAAGGACATCATCAACCGCGGCGGTGAAAAGTTCAGCGTTGCCGAGGTCGAGGCGCTGTTGCTCGACTGCCCGTCAGTGCGCGATGTCGCCGTGGTGAGCTTTCCCGACCCCGTGCTGGTCGAGCGAGCGTGCGCCTACGTCGTGCCGGCCCCGGGCTGCGCGCCCACCCTCGAGGAGCTGCGCGAGCACCTGCTCGCGGCCGGGCTCGCGGTGCAGAAGGCACCCGAGCGATTGGTGATCGTCGCCGACCTGCCCCGCACGGCCAGCGGCAAGGTACAGCGCTTCGTGCTCCGCGAGGAACTGCGCCATGAACTGTGCGATGAACCGCGGCAGCCCGACACCGACGCCGACGTCGCGTCACCGGGGCCGGCCCGTGGTTGATCGGATGGCTGACCATTACCGGACGCGCCCCCGTACGATGGATGCCGTACCGCAGCTCGCCGCCGCAGGGAGGTCCACGTGGCCGTGTCGCGTAGGGGCAGTCCGACCGAGCCGGGCGGTATTAGCGTGTCCGTAGGGCAGAACGTTCGGCGCGAACGTCTTCGGGCCGGGTTGTCAATGCGCGAATTGGCCCGGCGGCTCGGGGTCTCAGCGAGCTTCCTATCGCAGTTCGAGCTCGGCCAGAGCCAGGCCGCGGTGAGCACGCTATTCGCGATCGCCACCGAGCTGAACCTCTCCCTTGACGACCTGCTCGGGCATTCGGTCGAGCCAGTCGAGCCAGTCGACGAGGATCATGACAGCGAGGCCGATCCGCCGCACGCCCCCGAGTACCTCGCCTTCCAGACCGGCGTGCGCTGGCGCCGACTGGCCGAGCTGGACGGCGAGCAGGTCGACTTCCTGCTTACCGAGTACGAGCCCGGTGCGGACTCCGCCCCGGCCGACCAGCCGCAACGCCACCGCGGCAACGACTACGGCTACGTGCTCGAAGGCACCCTGACGATTGTGATCAACGGCCGACGTCAGCGGTTCAAGCAGGGCAGCGCCATCGCCATGCGCGGCGATGTGCCGCATCGGCTGCTTAACGAAACCGACAAGCTGGTGCGAACCATCTGGTTTGTCACCAGCTGAGCCGGCCCGCGACCGGGAGCCCTCCTAGGGCTTGCGGCCGAGGCCGCAGTAGGCGGCGACCTCGCCCTCGGCATCGCGGGCGGGCTCGCCCGGATTCCATTGGTGGTACTGCACGACCCCGGGCGCCAGCAGGTCGGTGCCGGCGAAGAAGTCCTCGATCTCGGCGTGGGTGCGCAGCGTCGCCGAGGTGGCGACCCGCTTGTTGTAGCGGTCGGCCATGGCGGCGACCTTGTCCGGCGCGACGTCGCTGGCGGGGTGCGCGATCGCCAGCCAACTGCCCGCGGGCAGCGCGCCGACGAGCCGGGCGACGATCCCGGCCGGGTCATCGGCGTCGGGGATCAGGTGCAGGATGCCGATCAGCATGATCGCGACCGGCTGGCCGAAGTCAAGCAGTCCGGACGCGGCCCGCAGCACTTTCCCGGTGTCGCGGAGGTCGGCGTCAAGATAGGCGCACGCCCCTTCGGGCGTGCTGGCGAGCAGCGCCCGAGCGTGCGCGAGGACCATGGGATCGTTGTCCGCGTAGACGATGCGGCTCTCCGGTGCCAGCGACTGGGCGACCTCATGCGTGTTGTCCGCCGCCGGCAGCCCGGTCCCGATGTCGAGAAACTGGCGGACGCCCGCCCGCGTGACCAGGTACCGCACCGCCGAGGCGAGGAACGCGCGCTGCGCCCGGACCCCGCTGACGATATCGGGGTAGGCCGCCTTCGTCTGCTCCCCGACCTCACGGTCGGCCTCGAAGTTGTCCTTTCCGCCCAGCCAGTAGTTGTAGACCCGGGCTGGATGCGCGACCGTGGTGTCATAGGGAGGCGGCGCCGGGGTCAGGTCACCCGCGTCTGTGATGAGTTCGTCGGCCACCATCCCATTCTGGGGCAAATACGGACCATCCATTAACTTGTCAGCAATCTCGCCCCGCGACCGTCGCGCTCGGCGCTTGTCCACCCAGGACCGAAGCCAGGCGTCGTGGAACCAGCGCCCGAACAACTGGCCGCCATAGACGACCCAGCCGACGCCGATCAGCCACGACTGCACGACCAGCACGGTCCCCAGCGCCCCGTAGGTGACCGCGTTGGTGACGACGAGCGGCTCGAAGACCAAAGTGGAGAAGACCCGCAGCCCGGCCAGGAAGGCCAGGGTGGCCACCGCCCCCGGCATCGCCGCCAGGTAGCTCACCCGGCCGGCGAGCAGGAACCGAGCCCCCCACCAGAAAAAGACCAGGCCGAGCACGATCGCCACCAAGACCCGGATCACGGTCTGGGCCGGAGTATGCCGGGTGGGAGCGCCAACCGTGGCCGCCGCATAGATGTAGGCGATGAAGACGATCAGCCAGAACGCCTGACGCCAGATCTTGTGCCAAGGGCCGCCTGGAAGGCCCCAGATCCGCTCGAACCCACCCTGCACGCTGCCAGCGAACGACAGCCCGAAGACCGCCGCCAGCACCAGGCTGAAAACACTGGTCGTGCTCAGGACCTTGGTCGGCGCGGAAAACAACTGTGTCACCGCGCGGGCGGATGAGCCGTTCAAGCCCATGCCGTAGACCACCCACACGGCCACGCCGTGATGCGTGGCCGCGCCGGCCGCCGCGACGACGACGAGCAGCGGGAACACAGTCAGCATGGCCAGGGCCGCGAAACCCATGGCCCGTTCCATGAGCTCGAACTCCTTGCCGCCCCGATGAAGCTCGTTAACCCGGAAGTCGGTCCAGACCCGGTCAGCGCCGCGGCGCACCACATGGCGCACCCCCCGGTCAGGGACCTGGCTCATCTGCCGCTGGCGCATCACGCAACAATCCTCCGCAGCCACCCATACCGGCAACACCGCAGGAAAAAGTAATTTAGCCAGCTATGTCTAGCCCTAAGTCAAACCCGCAAACCCATCATGTCGAACGGTCCCTGCCTCCGCCCCATAGCCAGCACCCTCTCACCACCGGGAGCACCCTTCACAACCGCGACCATCATCGAACAAAATAACTGATAAATTGCGTATACAGCCCTGAAAAACAGGCTGGTAGCGATCCTTGAGGGGTTCATCTCGCTAGTCACGGTGCCAAGAGCCAGAGCGCATCCATTGGCAGCGCCTTAATCCTGCCGCCGTAAGAGAGGGTCTGCTGGCCGGTATAGAGGACGTACCCGGCGACGAACTTGTCACCGAGGTGGCTCGCCAGGTTCCGCAGGCCTGCGAGATCCTCAGTTCGGACGGTTGCGCCGGCTTTGACCTCGACCGCTATGACGCGGCCATCGGGTGTCTCGATTACGGCGTCGACCTCGAGCTTGTCCTTTGTCCGGTAGTGATAGAGGCGGGCGCGCTCTTCGGCCCAGGTCAATTGCCGGGCCAACTCCATGACGACGAAATTTTCCAAGACGGGACCGGCAGCGCCGTCCGGCTCGTCGAGCCGGGATGCGTCCTGGCCGATGAGGTGGCAGGCGAACACCGTCGACAGGAGTTCCAGGTAACGCACCAGGGTCGTCCTCGGGATCCCCGCCCGTCCGGCAAGCGTGTTAGGGACGAGCAGGCCGCCTACCCGCCCAGCCAGAAGCGACAGCAGCCGCAGCATGTCTCCCTGTCGTTCGATGCTGCTTACCTCGAGGACGTCGCGCTCGATGAGCGTGGACAGATAGGAGGAGAAGAAGGCTCCCCGGCGTCTGGGAGTGCGGCGGACAGCCTCCGGGAATCCGCCGACGACAGCTCGTTCGAGGTAGTCTCGCTTGCGCATACCCGATGAATGCTCAATAGCGGCACCGTGCCGGAAGCCCGCGTCGATGAACAGATCGGGCGCGCCGTTGATCTCCCCCTGGGAAAACGGCCAGAGTTCGATGACCTCCATGCGACCCGGCAACGCGTCCGGAAGTGTCCGCAAGGCCAGGATGCGGGAAGACCCCGTCAGGAGAAAACGCCCGGGGCGCGGATCCAGGTCGACCAGTACCTTGATCGCCCTCAGCAGCTCAGGCGCGAGCTGGATCTCGTCGATGACCATCAGGCCGTTCTGCTCGACGAACCCCGCCGGGTCATCCTGCGCGGCCAACGCCTCAAATCTTGAGAGCGTGGTCACTTGGACGGTGATCTCGTGGTCACTTGGTCGGTCACCCCGTGGTCACCTGGACGGGGCGCCGATGGTCACACGCCCGCGGGATTGCCCCGGCCGACCAGCCGCACAAGCGGCAGACGCTAAGACGGCTGCTGCCGTTGTGCGCAATATCCTCTCAATGAGAGGTGAGGTCATGGGGGAATCTGACTTACTGCCCCGAAATTGAGATCGGCCTCGGCACCCCCAGGGAGACGCTGCGGCTGACCGTGGACGGCCGTTTGGTGAGCCGCAGCGGAGCCGCGGACCACTCGGCCGCTATCGCGGCGCTGCCGCTGATGAGCGGCCTTGACGGATACGTCTTCAAGGCCAAGTCGCCGAGCTGCGGAGTGCACGGCATCGCGCGCTACGCCCAGGGCGACCAGCCGGCCGACCATAGCGGGCGCGGTCTGTTCGCGCAACGGATGATGGCCCAGTTCGCCCTGCTCACCGCCGAGGATGAGGGCCGTCTCAACGACCCGGTGCTGCGCGAGGAGTTTGCCGAGCGGATTTTCGCCAACGCCCGGCTGCGGGTGCTGTTCTCCGAGGCCTGGCAGCCGCATGAGCTGGTCGACTTCCACGCGAGGCACAAGTTGCAGTTGCTCGCGCATGATCCTGCGCGTTACCGCACGGCCGGCCGCGTCGTCGCAGCGGCCGGAAGCGCGCCGCGGGAGGTGACCGAGAACGCCTACCGGGATGTGTTCAAGGCGGCGATGGCCACCAGGGCCAGCGCCGGCCGGCAGGTGAACGCGCTCCACCACGCGTTCAGCCGGATCTCCAGGGAGCTTGGCCGCGGGCGACGCGCCGACCTGTCAGCGCGGATCGAGTCATACCGGCGGGGCGTGGACCCGCTGAGCGTCCCGATCGCGATCCTCGCCCACTACGCCAGCGACTGCGGCCTGCCATGGCTCGCCACGCAAACCTACCTGCAGCCCTTTCCCCCGGGGCTCCGCCTCCGGCACAGCGTGCCGCGCTAATGCCCGCTAGGAGGACGGTGGCCTCGTTCGCAAGTACATCCGGCACGCGCTGGGGACCGACATACCTGACGCTTCCGTCCGGGTAGGCGTGTTCCAGGAAGACAGCGGCGAGCCGCCGTCGATCATGGTCGTGCTCCGCCCGCCCGGGCAGCAGCCATCCTTCCCACAGCGCCTCACCGCCGTTTCGTATCTACGCCCCGTCGCGGCCATCAAGCACGTCGGCACGTTCGGGCAGATCTACCACGGCGAGGCAGCCGAGCGGGCGGGCTACGACGACGCCCTGCTTACCGACCCCGGCGACGTCATCTCCGAAAGCACGATCAGCAACATCGGCTTCTTCGACGGAGACGCGGTGGTCTGGCCGAGCGCGCTGTCGTTGGAAGGCATCACCATGCAGTTGGTTTCCACGGCCCTGGCTGAGCGCGGTATTGCGTCCCGGCGGAAAACCATCCGTACGGTCGACCTGCCCTCGTTCAGGTCCGTCTTCCTGACGAACTCGCTCGGCGTGGCCCCGGTCGGGCAGGTAGACGACCAGATCCTCTTCCTGGATCCCGGCTTCATCAGGAATGTGGTCGACGCCTACGAATCGGTTCCCTGGGACCAGATCTGACGAGTGATCGCAGGGCCGGGAACGATGAATTTCCCGCGCTGTCGCGGTCATCACACAGAGAACCATGGCCAGCAACGCCAGACCACGGACAGGAGCGCTCGTGGCATTCCCGGTTGTGCACTTCGAGATCATCGGCAAGGACCCGGACAAGCTCCGGAACTACTTCGGCGAGCTGTTCGGCTGGCAGTTCGACACCAGTTCCCTGGTCGCCGAAGCGGTGTCCGAGCCGACGGACTACGGCTTCGTTGACCGCATCACCACCCCCGACGGGGCAGGCATCCCGGGCGGCATCGGCGGGGGCGCCCGCTACCCGAGCCACGTCATCTTCTACGTCGGGGTGCCCAACGTCGAGGCCGCCCTGGCGGAGGCCGAGCGCCTGGGCGGCAAACGCCAGCTGGGCCCTGAACGGGCGCCGACCGGCCTGGTGATCGGCCACTTCACCGACCCCGAGGGCAATCTGATCGGCGTCGCCGGGACTGCCTAGCCGGGCAGAGCGGTGCCGACGAGGGTCGCGCAGGCGGCGAGCAAGGCGTCCTGCCGGCGGGTGTCGTAGGCGTCCGGATTGGCCTGCAAGTCCTCCTGCCACTTGAAATAGCGGCCGGTGACAGCGGCGTCCGGGTCGTCGCTGGTGGCGAGCCAGACCTGGGTGCTGGCGCCTACTGGAAGCTCATCCGTCGCTCCTTGGCCCCCCAGCTTCGTCTTGATCCAGCCTGGGTCGACCGCATTACTGCGCAGCCATGGGTAGCGGCGCGCGATGGCGAAGGCCAGCAGCACATCGCAGAGCTTGGAGTCGCTGTAGGCCTGCATGCCGTTCCAGGCCGGGCGCTCCCACTGCAGGTCATCGAGGTTCACCCGACCGACCGACTCGAGGCCGGAGGTGAGGTAGACCAGCCGTGCAGGCAGCGGCATCAGCGCCGTGAGCAGGTAAGGTCCCAGCACATTGACCGCGAAGATCCGCTCGTACCCATCGGCCGTCCGGTGCCGCGCGGTCGAGCCCCCCACGCCCGCGTTGTGGATCACCGCGTCGTACGGGCCCAGTGCGCTGGCCGACTCGGCCGCCTCCCGTATCCCGGCGACAACTGACAGGTCACCGACCGCGACGCCAGCCGCCCCGGGCAGCGCCGCGGCGGCATCCTCAGCGCGGGCGGCATCACGGGCATGCAAGACCACCCGATGGCCGCCCTGCACCAGCTGCCGTGCAGTCTCCCGGCCGATCCCGTCCGACGACCCCGTCACGAAAATGCTCGCCATGCCGCACACGCTATCGGCAGGCCACGGCCGGCCAACGACCAGGCCGTGCGCCCCAGGCATGAGTTACTGGCGCACGTGCCGATTCCGCCGTCGCCGCTGGGCTACGCCGACCGCGCAGAGGATCAAGCTGAACACGCACCAGAACCGAACGAGGGACGCGAGGTCAAGATGCCCGACCACGAGCACCTCGAGCACCCCTTCAACCGTGCCGGTCGCGACGGAAAGACCCACCATCACAGCCACGTACTGCCAGGTTGAGAGCCGGTTGAGCCATCTATTCACAGGGAGGATCTAAACACGCCAAGTCAAAAACACAAATCCATCATCTCGAACGGACCGTGCCCTCCGCCCCCTTCACTGGCGCCGATTCGATCGGCGTATCAAGGCCAGTCAGGAATGTACCGAGACCTGTTTGTACTGCACCGATTGACACCGGGAACAGCACCGGAAAGCGGCCGCCCGCTCACTGAGCGCCGCGTTGGCAGCGATCACGGCGGCTCTCACCCCGACCGCCCCTCCCCTGTTCGAAGCAGGCATGCCCTTCATCCGCGGCCGCGCCACCGCCTTGGGAACTCTCCAGACAAAACCGCAATCAGCGCAGGTCCTCTCATAGACCCGCGCGTTCCATGGCATTTGCACAGACGAACAGTACTGGTGCCGACGGCGGTCAACAAGTGGAGTGAAGACTCCCTGGCGGAGCAATTCGTGACCTCACATTCGGGGCAGCACGTAAGGGTTCAGCGTGCCCGCCGGGTCGAGGGCATGCCGGATCCTGGCGAAGAGCGCCTGTTCGGCGGGGGTCCGGGCCAGCTCGAGCCAGCGTGCTTTGAGCGCGCCGATCCCGTGCTCGGCCGAGATCGAGCCGCCGAGCGACGCGACGAGCGAGAACACCGCGTCCTCGTGCCGCCCGTCGGCGGGGGTGCCGGACGCGGGCACGATGTTAACGTGCGCGTTCCCGTCGGCGACGTGCCCGAAGGTGATCACCCGCGCGCCCGGATCGACGGCGGTGACCGCGCCAGCGGCTTCCCCTGCCAGCCGGGTCCACTGCGCGGCCGGGACAGAGACGTCGAGCTTGATCGGCACGCCGAGCAAGCCTGCCGCCTCCGGATGCCGCTCCCGGTAGGACCACAGGCGGCGCCGGTCCTCGGCGGTGTCGCCGACAGCCGCCTCCCGCTCCGCGATCACGTCCGCAAGGTCGTCGAGCGCCCCTGGCCCAGTGGCGTCCAGCAGGAGGTACGCCGGCGCCGGACGGGGCAGCGGCGGGGTAAGCCCCGCGCGGGTTGTGAGAATATCCAGGCCCGCCTGGGTGAAGAACTCAGCCGAGATGAGCCCTGGCACGTGCCGGACTGCCGCCAGCGCCAGCGCGTGCAGCTCGGCGAGGCCATCGCACCCGATGATCACGGTCACGCCGTCTCGCGGCCGCGGTACGAGCCGGAGCCGCGCCTTGGTGATAACGGCGAGCGTGCCCTCGGACCCGGCCAGCAGCGACGGGTAGTCATAGCCGGTGTTGTCCTTGACCAAGCCCGCCAGGTGCGACACCACCGTGCCGTCGGAAAGCACCGCTTCGATGCCGCGCAGTTGTGCGCGCATCGGCCCGTAGCGCAGCACCCGAACCCCGCCGGCGTTGGTCGCCACCGCCCCGCCGACGGTCGCGCTGTCCCGGCTGGCGATCTGGATCCCCAGGTCCAGCTCCGGGTCGGCGGCGCCAACCCGCCCCAGGGTCACCCCGGCCCCGGCTGTCACCTGCGAGGCGTCCCGGTCGACTGTGCCCAGCTCTTTCAGCCGGGTGAGGCTGAGCACCACCTCGCCGTGCAACGGCACCCCGCCGCCAACGAGGCCGGTGTTCCCGCCTTGCGGGACCACGGGACGGCCGGCATCGGTGCACAGCGTCAGCACGGCCGCCACCTCGGCCGTATCTCGTGGCCGGACCACAGCCAGGGCCCGGCCCTGGAATCGCCCCGTCCAGTCAACCGAGAACCCCGCGGCAGCGTCGTCCGCCAGCACATGCTGCTCGCCGACGATGGCGGCCAGGGCTTTGCGGAAGTTCTCAGGAAGCTCGTCGTCCAACCGTCACACCCGCCTTTACCGTTCGCCCAGCCAGGTATCGAAGTCCAGGTTGAGCGCTTCAAGTCTTCATGGTCAAGGCCAGGGTCGTGACCGCATCCGCGATCTCCGCCTCGCTCATCTGCTCCAGCAACTCGAGGGCGGCTGTCCCGGCAGCCTGCCCGCTCGTCGAGGCGATACTGTCTGCATGCGGATCACTATCCGGGTGAAGCCTGGCTCTGCACGTCCAGGTGTCGGCGGCGAGCATGACGGCGCCTTGGTCGTCCGGGTGAGCGCGCGGGCCGTGGACGGCAAGGCGACCGAGGCGGCGCTGACCGCGGTGGCCGGTTCGTTCGGCGTCCGCCGCGGCGCCGTCCGCCTGGTTTCCGGAGACTCGAGCCGCACCAAGATCGTGGACATCGACGCCGGCGACCCTCGCCTCCTGGCGTCGCTGCTCGCAACGCCCGGCCGCTTACGCCCGTGACGAGACGTCGCAGCCGTCCGGCCGTCAATCGTGAGCGATCTCATGACCAGGTCGGTCAGCGCCGAAGGCGAGGTCCCGTCCTACAAGCTCGGCGAACGAGTCTGGCGCCGGGCCAGAGAGAAAGCCGAAACCAGGGCCGGGGGTGCCTTCAGCCTCAAGGACTTCCACTCCAAGGCGCTCAGCCTGAGTGCCCTGGGCCTGGACCCATTGCGTGAGGCCCTGTCCCGCTGCTAAGACGGGGCGGTCAGGGTCGCCAGCGTTGCCTTCGCGAGGTGCTCGGTGGCGAGCGTGCTGTCGGGGGAGAGCGCGAGTTCGCCCAGGATAGCCGTCGCCGTGTCCCTGTCACCGCGCCGGGCGAGGATGCTCGCCTTGTTGATCAGCAGGACGCCGAGTGTCTCAGCATCGGGACGGCCGCGCAGTCCTTGCTCGATGGCGTGCAGCTTACTCGCGTCGTCGTCAAGCAGCATGGACAGGTCCTTCCAGGCCAGGGCGAACGCCGGGAACTTGTCCACAATGCCCGCCAGCAGCCTCTTCTTGGCCTGGGGATCCATCCATTCGGTGGCGGCATAGGCCTTGGCGAAGCCCGGGAACAGCTCCCCTGCTCGCTCGCGGCGCAGGGTGTCGAGGGACGCCTTGCACGTGAAGTACCCGCGCGGTGCCATCTGGTCTACGCGCTCGTACAGCTCCTCCGCCATCCCGGGCTCGCCTAGGAGCACATAGGTGAACGCGGCGTCGTAGACCGGGTACGGCCATCGCGGTGCCAGGTCCCACGCCTGGTCAAGCAAGTTCAGCGCGCGGGCGTAATCGCCTTGCCGGCCGGCCGCCCGGGCCTCCTGGTGGAGTTGCTTCGCCGGCACCGGGACATCGTCCGCGCCGATGATCTCCCAGCGCACCCGGCCCGTGTATCCCCTGAGATCACGGGCTGTGAGTTCACGCCCGGCGGCGTCTCGGAACACCAGTCGCTCTGCCACCTGCTCCTCCTTCCCGGCAAGGCACATAATGGCCAGTATCTCGCGTCTGGGACATGCGGCGCGGTCAGCCTCGCGACGGCGGGGAGCCTGCTTGACGAAAAGAATGATTGAGTGCACACTCACAGATATGACACCGGCACCGCGGGAGCGCCTGAGCCCGCGCCTCTTGTCCACCGCCGAGGAGCGGCGCGAGGAGGTGCTGCGCGCCGCCATGAACGTAATGGGCGCCCGCGGCCTATACGGCACGCCCACCCTGGACGTAGCGCGCGCGGCGGGCATCTCGCAGGCGTACCTGTTCCGGCTGTTCCCGACGAAGCTCGGCCTGTTCCTGGCGGTGGTGGAGCGCAGTTTCCAGCAGATCCAGGACAACCTCGAGCGGGCCGCGCGGGCGGCGCGGGCCACCGGCGAGCCAGCCCTCATGGCCATGGCCGCGGCGTACAACGC
>Ga0302325_10022259_pt1 | contig 13265 bp, 8 predicted proteins | sample Palsa_T0_2_FD_201948 | JGI IMG/M metagenome (GOLD analysis project Ga0302325, IMG submission 201948) | Peat permafrost microbial communities from Stordalen Mire near Abisko, Sweden - Palsa_T0_2 | ecosystem: Environmental > Terrestrial > Soil > Palsa > Peat permafrost | place: Sweden: Abisko... | reverse complement strand
CGTACGCAACCGAAGTCATCGTCCTCCGTGACGGCAAGCTGGTGGATAGATTTGCCTCCGACGGACTCAGCGGGCATGAAGTGGCGGATCGGTATCAGCAGGCGGTGGAAAAAGGGTTTGGGGTATAGGGTTTAGGGTTTAGGGTAATGCAAAACGCGCCAAAATGTTTTCCGCCTTTCATCCTAAACCCTAAACCCCAAACCCTATACCCCGTTTTTCTTGTGCCGTTCGTACTCCCAATTACGTCATGATCCTCTTCCGCCTGGCCATCTCCAACTTTCGCGTGCGGAAAATTCGCACGGCTTTGACGGCCACCGCCATTGCCATGTCGGTCAGTCTCGTCGTGGCTGTCACCAGCGGATACAAATCCATGGAGCAGGCGGCGCTGCAGTATCTCAATCGCTACATGGGCGCGGCGGATGCGTTTGTGATGTCGGCGGATTCGTTGCAGGGATCGGTGCCGGAAAATTTGGTCGATGAAATCCGTGCCGACCCGGAGGTTCGCCAGGCATCGGGGCGATTGTATTCCGATCGCATCATGGCCCGCGCGCCCGGGCAGGAAGCGCAGATCAATCCCCAGGCCGTCACCGCCGGTGGAGTCGCGCCCGATCAGTTGTTCGTCCAACTCGTCGGCATTCGGCCGCCGGATGACAGCATCGACGAACTGGAAGTCGTCTCGGGAAATTGGTTCGATTCGGATGAGGGAAACGTCGCGGTCATCGATCAGGTGGCGACCACCAAAATGGGCATCAACCTCGGCGACGAAATCCAATTGCCGGGAATTAATCCGCTGAAGCTCAAGATCATCGGCATCGTGCACAAGCCGACATTTTTCGCCGAGCGGCAGGCGACGATGTATGTGCCGCTGCACACGCTGCAGGAATTTACCAATCAGGCCGACCCGCCGCGGATTTCGATGATCAGCATCAATCTCTGGGCGACGGCGGATCATGCCGAGTTCAAACAGAGATGGGATCAGAAGTTGGCGGCGACGGATGCGGATTTGCGCTTGCACATGCGCCGCGACGCCGCCGGGGCGCTGGAGAGCAAACTCCGCAGCGTGCATCTGCTGAGCTATTTCGGCGGATTGATCTCGATGCTGACCGCGACGTTCATCGTGTTTTCCGCGCTGAGCATGGGCGTGACCGAACGGCAGCGAGTCTTGGGAATGCTGCGCGCCATCGGCGCGACGAGATCGCAGGTGTTTCGGCTGGTGGTGATGGAAGGAATTGCGCTGGCGGCGGTGGGGATCGTCGCGGGGATTCCACTGGGAATGCTATGGTTGCGCGTTTTGCATCATTTCTTTCCAGACATGCTATGGGCCGGCATTGCTTATGACGCCAATGGAGTGTTGTATGCGGCTGCGGTGGCGATGCTGAGCGCGATTCTCGCCAGCGCGCTGCCGGCGTGGTGGGCGTCGCGGCTCAGTCCTCTGCAGGCGATGACTCCGCTCGGTTCCGCCCCGGCGCAATCGCGATGGCCCAAACGATTGACGATGGCCGGGCTGATTCTGGTGATGATCGATCTGTTTATTTTCTTCGGCCCCATCGACGGCATCATCGAATGGTTCGGCCCCGCCGATCCCGTGGAGACCGGCCGAAATGTGCGATTTTACGGGCATTTTATTTTCGGATTGCCGGGTGTGATGGTGGGATTTTTTCTGCTGGGGCCGATCATCGTGCGAACCGTCGAGGCCGTGATGACGCCGATTCTCTCGCGCCTGATGTCGCTGCCAGCGAATTTGATTCGCCAACAATTATCCAGCGGCATGTGGCGCGCCGCCGGCACCGCGGCTGCGTTGATGGTTGGGCTAGCGGCTTTGATCGCCATGCAGACCCAGGGCCACACGCTGATCGGCGGCTGGAAGTTGCCGGACAAATTTCCCGATCTGTTCATCTGGAGTCCCGATCCGATTTCGTGGAACGATCAAAAAACGCTGAGCAATATTCCGGGGATTGAGCCGGGCACACTCATGCCGGTTGTGGTGACCACTCCCGCCGGTGACAGCACGACATCGCTGGCGCTTTCCGCGGCGATGGCGGGGAATAATGTCGGCGTGATGTTCTTCGCCGTCGATCCGCCGCAAGCGGCCAGGATGATCGAACTGGAATTCCGCAACAGCGACGGCCAGCCCTATCCGCCGGACCAGCAGCCGATTGTCCAGGCGCGCGTGTTGGATGAAATGAAAAAAGGCCGACGCATCATCGTCACCGATGAATTTCGCCAGGCCAAACATCTGAAGATCGGCGACACGATGCAATTGCAGACGGCCCAGAACGGCGTGCAGAGCTACACGATCTGCGGCATCGTCTGGTCGCCGGGCGCGGATGTGGTCATCAGCATGTTCGACCTGGGCCGAATGCTCGACCAACAGACGGCCGGCAGCGTGTTCGGATCGCTGGAAGATGCCAAGCGGGATTTTGGTTCCGGCGGCGCGCGGCTCTTCGCCGCCGATCTCCAACCGGGGTTAGATAAAACCGATCTCCTGAAACAAGTGCAGAAAGCGCTGGGCGATCGTGGGCTTAGTGCGGGGGATGTGCGGCACATCAAATACAATATCGAGACGACTTTCTATCGCCTGCTGGAACTGGTCAGCGCGGTGGCGATTTCGGCGATGGCGGTTGCGGCATTGGGCGTGGCGAATACGGTGATGGCTTCGGTGCGATCCCGCCGATGGCAATTCGGGGTGCTGCGCGCCGTCGGCCTGAGCCGGACGGAATTGCTGCGGCTCGTGCTGGCCGAGGCGATCATGTTGGGAGTGGTGGGCGTGGTCCTCGGGCTGGGCGCGGGGTTGGAATTATCGGTGGATGCGCGCAAGCTGACGGGCACGGTGCTCGGCTACAGCCCGCCGCTCGTGCTGCCGTGGCTGCCGATTACGCTGGGATGTCTGGCGGTAATGACGGTGAGCATTTCAGCCAGCCTCTGGCCGGCGTTGAATGTCGCGCGGGCCGAGCCGCTGGAACTGCTCCAAGCCGGCCGGGCGTCAATATAATGGGCTTCAACCTAAGAGGCTCTAAGTGAATGCCGAAGTGATCCAATCCTCCTCTCCGCGAATCAAGCGAACGAACCTGCTGGCATTGGGCGTCTGCGGATTGCTCCTGGCCATCTTCGTCTACACGGCGATGTCGGCGGTTAGCGGGAAATCCGCGACGTTCGATGAGCCGATACACTTGTCGGGCGCCTGGTATCAAAAACACGGCCTGGATTTTCACAACAATCCGGAGGATCCGGCGCTCTGGAAATATTATGTCGTCGCGGGGGTCAACGGCGACGACCCGAGCGGACGACCGGCCTGGCATAATTATCTGCGGCCAGGCCGGGAGAGGATGATTTGGCTGGGCGCGGTCCTTGGAGCATTGCTCGCGTGGTGGACCTGGCGACTTTCTCGATCGACGCTGGCAGCGGTGGTTGCGCTGGCAGCGTTTGCCCTAGATCCGAATTTCCTGGCGCATTCTCCGCTGGTAAAGAACGATGTGCCCATCTCCATGCTCTTTCTCGCCCAGATGGCGACAGTATGGATGGTCGGCCAACGGGTCACAGTGGTTGGATTCGTAATCCTCGCGCTGCTGCTAGGGGCAGCGATGACAACCAAATTCTCCGGCCTGGTCGCGATCCCTATAATCGCCGCCGCCCTGGGAATACGCGCACTTCTGCCCCGGAGTTGGCCCATTGGTCGATGGAATGTCAGCCGCGTTCTCGGGCGACTTGCCGTGGCCGCGATCATTTGGGCCGGGACGTGCCTCATTGCATACGGCATCATTTGGGCAACGTACGCATTTCGATTCGCACCGTATCCAGATGGAAGGGAGCTGAACTTTACAACCGCGGTAGACATGTTGTCGCAACGCGAAGCAGTGCTGGCGCATGGCGCCCCGACCGACGCGACGCTCGCCGAGGCCAGGGAGTGGGCAACTCGCGTGCCTCCGGATCGATCGGTGCGGGTTGTGGGATGGATGAATGAGCATCATCTCATTCCCCAGGCGTGGCTATACGGCTATCTCTACACCCACGCAACAACTCAATTGCGCACGGCATTTTTGTGCGGCCTAACGAGCGGCGATGGATGGTGGTATTATTTCCCTCTTGCGATGCTATTCAAAACCCCCCTGGCGACGCTGGCAGCGATCTTTCTCGCCGGTGGCTGGGGAATCCGACAGGTCATCCGCTGGACGAATCTCGATCCATGGTCCGTTAGCGCCGTGGCCATTTTTCCGGTCTGTTACATGGTCGCGGCGATGCACTCGAATCTGAATTTGGGGATTCGACATGTCTTGCCCGTCTATCCGTTTCTGTTCATCTTAATCGGCATCGCCGCCGCGCGATCCTGGCAGCGCTGGCCGAAAACAGTGGGCACATTGCTGGGAATTCTGTTGCTCGGACTGGCCGTCGAAACCGCCGCAGCGTATCCAGATTTTATCGCGTTCTTCAACGCCGCCGCTGGTGGCGAGCGCGGTGGATTCCAACTGCTTGCTGATTCCAACCTCGACTGGGGCCAGGATTTACCGGCACTGGCGGGATGGCAGCGCGACCATCCCGATCGCCAGCTTTATTTGTGCTATTTCGGATTGGCCGATCCCCGCACATTCGGCATTGCTTATGTTAATCTCCCAGGAAGTTTTGCCCCCGCCGATCTGCCGAGGGTTCCGTCTCATATTCAGCCCGCCGTCGCCATCAGTGCGACAGTGCTGCAGGGGGTCGCCAACACGAACATCGATGATTCATACTACGACCCCTTCCGCCAAATGCAGCCGATTGCGGTATTGGGTGGCTCGATTTACATCTTCAACTTCCCGCGGCAGTGGATGGAAATGAGAGAGAGTCGTGAGTGAAAAGCGGTGGGCAATACTCGCCTGCACGATTCTCTTTTTCGCCTTTGCCTTGATCGAGAGGTTCGCGTGGCTGGGCAAAAGCCCGGCGTTCGATGAACCGGTGCATCAGGTCAGCGCGAGGGCGCAAATCGATGGGTCGGATTTTCGGATTGATCCGAGGATCCCCCGCTGTGGAAATACTTCGCTGTTGCCGGCGCGAGCAGGGATTTGCCGATCGATCAGCACGGTGAACTTTTCGCATCTGTCATCACCCAGCCGCGCGACGGGGAGTTTAGTTTCCAGACGCTGTACCGCTCGCCGAGCGGGCGATTGGATGTGGAAGGTCGGCATCATCCTCGGCCTGGGCGCGGGGTTGGAATTATCGGTGGATGCGCGCAGACTGACAGGCACGGTGCTCGGCTACAGCCCGCCGCTCGTGCTGCCGTGGCTGCCGATTGCGCTGGGGTGCCTGGCAGTGATGACGGTAAGCATCTCAGCCAGCCTTTGGCCGGCGTTGAATGTCGCGCGCGCCGAGCCGCTGGAATTGCTCCAAGCCGGCCGGGCGTCAATCTGATTGGACGGCGATGTGAATCCATCCATGCCCCCTGCAAATCCCCCCACAAAATCATCGCCGACTCGTCACGCCAACCGCGTTCAACTCGTCTGCCTGGGCATTTGCGTTGGATTGCTGGCCATCTTTATCATCGTGTCTCTCTCGGCGGTGAACGGAAAATCCGCGACATACGATGAACCTCTGCATCTGACCGGTGCGTGGTATCAAACCCATGGCTTCGATTTCCACAGCAATCCGGAGGACCCGGCGCTGTGGAAGTATTACGCGGCGGCGGGGCTTGATCCGGGCGATGGTCCCGCCGGCCCCGCATGGATCAAATATGTACATGATGCGCGTCTGCACATGATCTGGCTGGGCGCGGCGCTGGGCGCGCTAATCGCATGGTGGACCTGGCAGTTGGCCAGGCCGGTGGGAAGCGCGGCGGCCGCTGTTGCCGGAACGGTCGCGTTGGCCGCGTTCGCATTGGACCCGAATTTTCTGGGGCATTCCCCGCTGGTCAAAAATGACGTGCCGATCTCTCTGGCGTTTCTCGCGCTGATGGCGGCGATTTGGCGCCTCGGCGAGTCTGTGAACATCAAGAAATTCCTGCTGCTGGGCTTTCTGCTCGGCGTAGCGTTGACAACGAAATTCTCCGGCGTCCTGGGGATTCCCCTGATCGCCGTGGCCTTGGGATTACGCGCACTGTTGCCCAAAAGTTGGTCCGTCCGAAGTTGGAATGCCGTCAATATCACCTCTCGCCTGGCGGTTGCGGCGATCGTCTGGATTGGTGCGTGCCTGATTGCATATGGCATCATCTGGACGGTTTACGCGTTTCGATTCGGCGCCTACCCGGATGGAACTTTGCTTGCATATCCGCAAGTCATAAGGGAGTTCGCCGAACGGGAAGCGGTGCTGGCACATGGCGCTCCGATCGATGCGAAGGCCAGCCAAGTTGATCAGTGGGCGAGCGGCTGGCCGCCTGACAGGGCCCTGCGGGCGGTGGAATGGATGATTCAGCATCGGCTTTTCCCCGATGCGTGGCTTTACGGTTTTGCGTTCACGTATGCGACAACCCTGGGGCGGCCGGCGTTCCTGCTGGGTCAAATCCGATTCCAGGGTTGGTGGTATTATTTTCCGCTGGCGATGACATTCAAAACACCGCTGGCGACATTGGCCGCAATCGTGCTGGCGGGGGCATGGGGTATTCGCCAACTTGTCCGGCGCAATTTCGATCCCTGGTCAATTTGCGCCGCGGCGATTTTTCCGGTGTTCTACATGTTCATGGCCATGCGATCGAATCTGAATCTGGGAATCCGCCATGTCTTTCCGCTCTATCCGTTCCTGTTCATCTTAATTGGCGTTGCGGCAGCGCGATGTTGGCAACGCTGGCCGAAGCAAATCGGAATTCTCATCGCCGTGCTTTTGACCGGCCTTGCGGCTGAAACGGTCGCGGCATATCCGGACTACATCGCGTTCTTCAACGTCGCCGCCGGCGGGGAACGCGGGGGCATTCGCCTTCTCAGCGATTCCAATCTCGACTGGGGCCAGGATTTGCCGGAGCTGGCACAATGGCAGAGCGAGCATCCCGAGCGACAGCTCTATCTTTGCTATTTCGGGGTTATCGATCCGCGCTATTACGGGCTTCACTACATCAATCTCCCCGGCAGCGACGCCCCCGCCGACCAACCGATGGCCCCGACGCATTTGCAACCAGCCGTCGCGATCAGCGCGACGATGTTGCAGGACATCGGAGATCGCAAGATCGACACTTCCTATTACGATCCCTTCACGCAAATGCAGCCCATCGGGGTGCTGGGTGGATCGATTTACATATTCGATTTCCCGCCGCAGTGGCTCCAGCAGGGAGGCGCAACCCGTGACTGAGGTTCGCAAGCAAACCAATCGCTGGGCGTTCGCCGCTTGCGCTCTCCTGTTGCTCGTTTTTGCCATAACCGGGCGGCTGGCGTGGTTGGGCAAAAGCCCGACGTTTGATGAACCGGTGCATTTGGTCAGCGCGCGCGCACAGATCGACTGCTTCGATTTTCGCATCGACCCGGAGGATCCGCCGCTGTGGAAATATTTCGCCGTCGTCGGAGCTGGTGGCAATTTGCCAATCGATCAAAAGAGCGGCCTTTTCTCTGCTGTTCTCTCCCAGCCACGCGATGGGGAATTTAGTTTTGATACGCTGTATCGTTCGCCAAGCGGGCGATTGGATGTGGATGGACTGCTGAATTCCGCGCGAGCACGGATGATTTTTCTGGCGCTGGTGCTGGGCGTGTTGATCGGATGGTGGGCATGGCGATTGGCGGGGGGACTGGCGGGGAGACTGGCGGCGGTCGTGGCGGTTGCGGCGTTCGCATTCGATCCGAATTTCCTGGCCCATGCGCCGCTTTTGAAAAATGACGCCCCAATCGCGCTGATTTTTCTCGGATTGGCCGCGAGCATTGGGCTGCTGGGGGAACGTGTCACCATTTGGCGTTGGCTGGCCTGCTGCGTATTAGTAAGCGCGGCATTGACGACCAAATTTTCCGGGTTGATCGCGCTGCCGATTTTCGCCATCGCGCTGTTGGCGCGTGCAATATTGCCTCAACCGTGGCCATTTCTGAAAAGAATACTCAACACCCGGAGCCGTCGGATTTCGGCCGCCGTGATCCTTTTCGCCGGATGTCTGCCTATCGCCTACCTCTCAATCTGGGCCTGCTACGGATTTCGTTTCGCGCCGGCGGCGGATGGAAGTTTATTCGATGTGAATCTCTTCAAGACCGCGGCGCTTCAGCGCGAAGCCAGCATCGCCCACGGATCGCCGCCTGATGTGCCGATGGATCAGCTCAATCAGTGGGCGGGGGAGGTGCGACCCAGTTTAACTGTACGGTCAGTGCAGTGGGCCAATGATCACCACGTTCTGCCGCAGGCGTGGTTGATGGGATTTCTCTACACTTACGGCACGTCGCTGCAGCGCCCGACGTTTCTTTGCGGAACGCTGAGCTTGCGCGGCTGGTGGTATTACTTTCCGCTGGCAATGGCGTTCAAAACACCGCTGACGACGCTGGCGGCGATCGCGCTGGCGGCGATTCTCTCGCCGATGCTGTGGAAAATGACGAAGCGCGCCGATCTCTGGCCGTTCGTCGCCGTCGCGGTTTGTCCGGTGATTTACATGTTCGTCGCCATGCGTTCCCACCTGGACATTGGCATGCGCCACGTGCTGCCGGTCTATCCGTTTCTGTTCATCTTCCTCGGCGTCTCAGCCGCGCGGGCATGGAATCGCTGGCCGCGCGCGACCATTATTTGTATTGCCGTTTTCATTGCCGGCCTGGCGACAGAAACATTCAGCGCCTATCCCAACTTCATTCCATTCTTCAACGTCGCCGCCGGCGGATCGCGCGGCGGACTGCGGCTGCTCAGCGATTCCAACATCGACTGGGGCCAGGAACTTCCCGATCTGGCCAACTGGCAAACCTCCCATCGCGATCGGCCGCTCTATCTCTGCTATTTTGGATTTGCCGATCCGGGATATTACGGCATTCAATTCACGGACATGGAACACAGCGGGATTCTCGATCATCTGGATCGCGCCGGGCAAGCGCACGCTGTCTTCGCCATCAGCGCGGTGGCGCTGCAGGGGGCATACATGGATGCCCAGCGATCCGCGCGCTTCGCGCCGTTCCGCCGAAGCCAGCCGTTCGATGTTTTGGGCGGATCGATTTATCTGTTCGACGCACCAGAGAATGCTTCACCATGAGCGATCATACGAACCAGAAGATTCTCACCCCCAATCGCACCTGGTTGGCGCGCGACGCCGCTGGGCGGCAAGTCGTGCTAAAACTTCTGGAAAAAGATTGCCTGCAAAACGACACGCTGCATCCGCTCATTCATGATCGCCTCGCCAGAGTGCGCGAACTGGCCCATCCCGGCGTGGCGAATCTTTATGGTGTGGAGCGTGACGGCGATCACGTGTTGCTTGTGTGGGAATTTCTTCCCGGTCAAACGCTGGCCGACTGGAACGGATCGCGCAAAGAATTCTCTGATCTGGCCCGAGAATTAATCATCTCGGTCCAAACCCTGCACAATCTTGGCATCGTCCACGGCCGACTGCGCGAGCGGAACATCATTCTCGATTTGCGCGGCCGACCGTGCCTCACGCACATCAGCCCTCTGCTATTCCACGAACCCAGCGCCGATGCGCGCGAATTGCGGAAGATGCTCAATCGCCTGGCCAAGGTGCGCGGCTGGACATCACCAATCTCGCCCGAAGGCGCCGATGAATTAGGCGACATGCTCGGCGAGATCGACTCGCCAACTTCGCCAGTTCCGCTAACTACGGAACCGCGCCAATTCCCGCCGATGCTGGCCGCCACCGTGGCTACTCTCGCCGCCATCGCTCTGGCTGGAGCAATCATCTATGGCGTTCGCGCCCACGAGCCGACCAGGATTTCCCCGCCGCAGGGAAGCGTCGCGCCAAGAAGCTCGACCGACAACTCGTTTTAGCGGGTAAATGGCTATATAAAATTGGAACGCATGGTCTCGCTGACAATTCAACAGCAACTTGAACTGGCATTACAACACCACCAAGCCGGGCGGCTGCCCGAGGCGGAGCGACTTTATCGGCAAATCCTAGCCGAGGAGCCGGAACATCCGGATGCTCTGCATTTGATGGGAGCCCTCGCGCTTCAAACGGGACGGCATGACCTGGCCGTGGATTTGATCCAACGAGTCATTGCCCTGATGCCCGATTTCCCTGACGCCCATTTCAATCTCGGCAATGCGCTCAAGGCGAAAGGGCAACTCGGCAATTCCATCGCCGCCTATCGCCAAGCCGTTACTCTCGATCCCGATTATGCCGAAGCCTACAACAATCTCGGAATCGCGCTCAAGGAAAACGGACAACTCAACGACTCCATCGCCGCCTATCAGCAGGCCATCGCCCTCGACCCCGAGTATGCCAATGCCCACAACAATCTCGGCATTGCGCTGAAGGACAACGGGCAAATCGACGAAGCCATCACCGCCTTTAGCCAATCCATCGCGCTCAATCCAAATTTCGCCGAAGCCCACAACAATCTCGGGGGCGCGTTAAGGGACAAAGGCCAGCTTGAAGAAGCAATTGCCCAGTACCGTCTGGCGCTGGCCATCCGACCCAATTACGCCGACGCCCTCAATAATCTGGGAATTGCCTTAAAAGACAACGGACAACTCGACGAAGCCGTCGCGGCTTTTAGCCAGTCGATCGCGCTCAACCCCAACTTCGCCGAAGCTCACAACAATCTTGGTGTCGCGACAAAAGACAAGGGACAGCTTCAAGAAGCAATTGCCCGGTTTCGTCAGGCCATTGCCATCAAACCCAATTATCCCGAAGCCCACAATATTCTCGGCATCGCGCTCAAGGAAAAAGGAGAACTCGATAACGCCCTGGCGGCTTTTCGAATGGCCATCTCCCTTCGGCCGCCCTACACCGAGGCCCATAGTAATCTCGGTGTCACCCTGAGAGACGAAGGACAACCGGACGAATCCATCGCCGCCCTTCGCCTGGCCATTTCCCTCAGACCTAACCTCGCCGAAGCCCACAATAATCTCGGAATGGCCCTGAAAGATAAGGGATTTCTCGATGAAGCCGCTGCGGCACACGCCCAGGCCATCGCCCTCGACCCGCTTTTGCCCGAAGCCCACAACAATCTCGGGAATGTGCTGAGAGAAAAGGGACAAATCACTGAAGCCATTGCAGCATTTCGCCAGGCCGTGAATATCAAACCCGATTACGCCGAGGCTCATAGCAATCTTGTTTTTACCGTCCTGTACGATCCCGCCTCCGACCCCCGAATAGTCGCGGAGGAACACCTGCGTTGGGGCCAACAGCATGGTGATCCGTTACACAAATTCGTGAGCATTCATTCCGCAACCAACCGGGACCCCAACCGGCGGCTGAAGATCGGCTACGTTTCTCCCGACTTCCGGGAACACGTCGTCGGAGGGAATATGCTGCCCATCCTCAAACAACACAACCACCGGGAGTTCGAAGTCTATTGCTATTCCAACGTCTCCCAGCCCGATCAGTTGACGGAGCAATTCAAATCCGTCGCTGACGTCTGGCGACCCATCACCGGCTTGAGCGACGAAGCGGCCGCCGAAATCATCCGGACTGATGGCATAGACATCCTCATTGATTTGTCGGGCCACACCGCCAAAAATCGTCTGCTGATTTTTGCCCGCAAGCCCGCGCCAATCCAAATGTCCTATCTGGGCTACAACGACGGCACCGCCCTGCAAACCATGGATTACCGCATCTCCGATCATTTCCTGGACAACCCGGAATCCGAAAGAAATTACCGCGAGAAAACGATTTATCTTCCCCACTGCTACTGGTGCTATCGACCCGGCAAAGCCACCACCGATCCGGCCCCGCCGCCAGAAATCAGCAGCGGATTTATCACCTTCGGCAGTCTTTGCAACTTCGCCAAGATTTCCGAGCCGGCTCGGGACCTCTGGGCGCGCGTGCTGCTTGAAGTGAAGAATTCTCATCTGCTCCTGGCTGCTCATCCGGGCGATCATTGCCAGAAAGCGGCGGATCGATTCGCCTCCCATGGCGTCGATCCCGACCGGATCGAATTCATCGGCAGACAGAATTGGAACGCTTACATCGCCACCTTCGGCAGGATCGACATCGCACTCGACCCGATCCCCTACAACGGCGGCATCTCCACCTGCGATGCGCTTTGGATGGGCGTGCCGGTCGTAACACTGGTCGGCGACAGAGCTGTCGGCCGGGCGGGAAAGAGTATCCTGATGAATCTGAACCTTCCGGAACTCATCGCAAAAACGCCGGATGAATTTGTCGCCATCGCGGTGCGGTTGGCTAACGATCGTCCCCGACGCGAAAATCTTCGGCGGAATCTGCGGCAGATGATGATCGATTCGCCCATTACCAACACCGCGCAGTTCACAGCAGATTTGGAATCTCTCTATCGCCAAGCCTGGCGGAAATGGTGCGCGACATGAGCCGACTCGGCCGATATCTCGATCCCTTGCTCGTGGAAAGCCTGCGGAATCTGCAATTGCCCGCGCGACGATTGGCCGAGGGCGGCGCTTCCGGCCGGCACAAAAGTCCGCGACATGGCGCTAGTGTGGAGTTTCGACAGCATCGGTTTTACACGGCTGGCGACGAAGTGCGTCACATCGACTGGCGATTGCTCGCCCGCATCGATCGGCCGTTCGTTCGGCAATTCGAACAGGAAACCAATCTCCGTTGCATGATCGCGCTGGATGCCAGCGGATCGATGGGATATCGCGGAAAATTCGATTATTCCCTGAGATTGGCAACGGCGCTGGCATACCTGCTGCTCGGCAACGGCGAACATGTCGGCCTTTCCGTTTTCACCGGCGCCATCGACCGATGGATTTCCCCACTCTCTTCTACGCAGCAACTCGCCCGGCTGGTGGATGCGATGGAGCGAACCGTCCCGCGCGGAAACAGCGAGGTGAAATCTCTGCACGATATCTGCCAGCGCCTGCGGCGAAGATCGCTGGTCATCGTTGTGTCCGATCTATTTTTTTCCGCTGATCAAATCGCCACCACCCTGGCGCGCCTGCGTCACAATCGCCACGAGACGATCCTTGCTCGCATCCTACACCCAGACGAAATCGAATTCCCGTTCAAATCCTGGACGCAACTGGAAGGATTGGAAGGCGAGCGCCCGCAGGCCGCCGATCCGGCGCTAGGCCGGCGAATTTATCTGCAGAATTTCGCCCGGCACGATCGAAGCCTTCACGACATCTGCCGCGCCCGGCACGTAGAGCTGGCGACCTTCCGCACCGATGAACCGTTGTCCGAATCGCTCGGCGGATTTCTGCGGAAACGATTATTGATGAAACATTGATGGTACAATTTTTATCTCAACGCCGCGGCGATATTG
>Ga0302325_10022258_pt1 | contig 13265 bp, 13 predicted proteins | sample Palsa_T0_2_FD_201948 | JGI IMG/M metagenome (GOLD analysis project Ga0302325, IMG submission 201948) | Peat permafrost microbial communities from Stordalen Mire near Abisko, Sweden - Palsa_T0_2 | ecosystem: Environmental > Terrestrial > Soil > Palsa > Peat permafrost | place: Sweden: Abisko... | reverse complement strand
GCTATCTCAACATCAGTCGCGCCCGGATCGCTCGCCTCAGCTTACGGGGCCGATCTCGCTTCCAGCGTCGCTGGTAGCGCGTCGCTGCCACTGCCGACGAGCTTCGGAGGTACATCGATCTCGATTCAAGATGCCTCTGGCAATGTGACCGCCGCTCCTTTGCTTTACGTCAAGCCGACGCAGGTGAATTTCGAAGTCCCACCCGGCCTGGCGTTTGGGCCCGCGAACGTGACCATCACCAGCGGCGATGGTACACAGTCGGCGGCCAGCGTGCAGGTGGCTTCCGTTGCTCCCGGAATATTCGAGCTGAACAGCGGCGGATTGGCGGCGGCTTACGTGATTCTTTACCATGCCAACAACACCCAAACTGTCGAGCAAGTCTATACACATAGCGGCGGCGCCGTGGTCGCGAGTCCGGTCAGTCTGGGATCATCGACCGACAAGCCGTACTTGTTTATTTTCGGGACCGGCCTCCAGGACGCGGGAACGGCGGGCGTAACGGTGACGGTCGGCGGAATCAGCGTTCCGGTATCCTACGCAGGGCCGCAAGGAGGCTTCGTGGGCTTGGACCAGGTGAATGCGCAGTTGCCCGCTTCGCTCGCGGGCAGTGGCAATGTCACGATCCAGGTCATGGCGAGCGGCATTGCGGCCAACGCCGTAAACATCACATTCAAGTAGCTCCGCATACAGGCCGCCCCTAGGACGGTCAACAGTACAAAGGTCCTAAGATTCACCCTAAAGTTGGCCAGTCAAGAATCCGAGTCTGCATTAGATAGACCTATTCTGGAGGCGGAGAATGAAGCCACGAATTTCCGCGCTTGCCGTCCTCATCGCCATTGGCGCGTTCGGAGCAGACCGGCACAAGCTGGACGTTGATCCGGAAAGCGAAGACGGGATTCTACTACAGCGGATCCAGCAAGAGCCTTCGCAACCGCGCAGACTGGCGCTGCTCCAGAAGTATGCGGTCGAGTTTCCAAAGACGACGTCGATTGCCTGGGTGTACGAACAACTGCTGCCGATTTACGCGGAGGCGAAAGCCGATGACAAGGTGATCGCCACCGCCGACGCCTTGCTGGCGATCGATCCGGACGATCTCGATGCCGCCCATGAGGCGCTTCGCGCCGCGGAATCGAAAGGGGCGACGGGGTTGATCCGCAAATATGCCGAACTGTCTTGGGACATCGCTTACCGCCTGGCGCGAAAGCCGAAACCGGAGGATCCGGACGAAGTCCAAAACTGGATCAAGCAGATGGTGTTCGTCAAGCAGGTTCTCGACTACTCGGAATTCACAATGGCGGCTCAGGCGACCGCCGAGCCCGACAAGAAAAAGAAGGCGGAACTGGCGGACGCGCTGCGGACCCGCAATCCGGAAAGCCGATACCTGGCGAATATCAAGAAGGTTTCCGCGATCGATCTAGCCTCCATGAGCCCGCCCATGGCAGCGGCGCTCGCGGAAAAGGGTCTGGCCGACGACCCGGACAACGAAGATTTCCTGATGAACGTTGCCAATTTCTACATGACCCGCGAAAAGAGCCTGCCGAAGGTATTGAGCTACTCGCTGCGGATATTGGACTTGATGCAGAAGAAGTCCAAACCTGATTCTCTGACCTCCGCGGCTTGGGAGCAGAAGAAGGCGAAGTATACGGGCTGGGCGGGTTGGATGGCGGGGGTGATCTATGGCAAGGACGGGCGCTACGGTCCGTCGGACCGTTACTTGCGCCTGGCGCTGCCCTACATCCAAGACGATGCCAAGCTACTGGGCACGGCTTACTTTTATCTGGGCTACGACAATTATGCGCTGGCGGGTGAGCTGAATGACAAGGGCCGCGCGATCGAGGCGGTCAAGTTCAGCAAGCTCTCCGCGGCCAGCGAGGGGCCGTTCCAGTCTCTGGCCCGCAAGACGCTGGAGTCGCTGCGCAACGACTTCAACGTCGAGTAGCCGGCTTGGGGGGCCTGCACGGCGTCGCCGCGCGCCGGTTAACCGCTTGGGACAGTGGTAATCTGATAAATGCTCCCAGAAATCCATTGCATCCGGCGGCGCCCGCCGATGGCCCGCGGCGGCCTACTTGCATTTAGCCCCTCACTTGAGCGAAGCTGGATGGTTTTCCAACCTTGATGGACAAGAATCCATGCGGGTGAGAATTCTGTATCACGACCATTGTTTCGACGGCGCCGCTTCCGCCGCGTTCTTCAGCAGGTTTTACGAAACCAAGTTCGCGCCCCAAGCAACGTTCGAATTCACGGGGCTTGCGCACCGGGCCTCCCAGTTGTTCGGGGACGGTCTCTTTGACGGCGATGTAAATGCCATCGTGGATTTCAAGTATTCGCCCGACCCGCGGCTCACCTGGTGGTTCGATCATCATCAAAGCGCGTTCTTGAGTCCCGAGGACGCCGAGCACTTTCACCAGGATCGCAGCGGCCACAAGCTCTTCGATCCGTCCTATAGCTCCTGCACCATGTTCATTGCGCACGTGGCGCGGGAACGTTTCGGTTATGAAGCGCCCGATCTCGCCGAACTGGTGAATTGGGCCGATATTATCGACGGCGCCCGCTACGCCAATGCGCAAGAAGCGGTGGAGCTGCGCGCGCCGGCCATGCAGCTGACGCTGGTGATCGAAAGCGCGAAAGGGTCGGAAATAATTCACAAGATTATCCGCTGGATGCGGCATCGGAAGTTAGGCGAAATCATGCGGGAACCGGAGATCCAGCGGTTGTACACGCCGTTACACGAGCGGCATCTTCGCTCCATCGACATTATTCGCGAGCGCGCGCACAGCCGGAACGGAGTTATTTTTTTCGACTTAATCGGGGACGAGCTGGAAGGGTACAACAAATTTATTCCGTACTACCTGTTTCCGGATTCCACTTACACCGTCTCTGTGAGCACGTCCAGCTTCCGCACCAAGGTCTCGGTGGGATCGAACCCCTGGGCGCCGCAAACGCCCAATCACAACCTGGCCACCATCTGCGAGCGATATGGCGGCGGCGGTCACCCGCGCGTGGGGGCCATCAGTTTCGAAGTGGGGGCGGTCGCCGAAGCGAGGAGAGTGGCCGAGGAAATCAGGATGGAGCTGGAAAGCTAGTTTCTGCCCAACAACTTCTCGACGTATTTTCCGATCACGTCCACTTCCACATTGATTTTCGCCGCCCGCTTGTAGGTGGGCATGACCGTGTGTTCGTAAGTATGCGGGATGATGGCGACACCGATGACGCGCCCTTCCATAGCGGCCACCGTGAGGCTCACGCCGTCCAGCGTCACCGAGCCTTTGTGAATCAGGTAGCGATCCAACTCGGCGGGCATCCCGGCTTTGAGCCACCAATTCCCGTCCGGAAGCGATTCGAGCGATAGAAATTCCGCGGTTCCGTCGACGTGGCCCTGGACGATGTGCCCGCTCAAGCGATCGCCCACCGCCGCCGGCCGTTCCAGATTCACCAGCGAACCTTCGCCAAGGGCGCCCAGATTGCTGCATTCCAGCGTCTCTGGCGAAAGATCGCACCAGAAGCCGTCCTTCTCGATGTCGACCGCTGTCAGGCACACGCCGTTCACCGCGATGCTGGCGCCGGGATCGGCGTCCTCGATCGCGATTCGGCATTTTACGTTCAGCCGATGGCCTGCCGCGGACACCACGCCGACCTCTTCGATGATTCCGGTGAACAACTCACTTCTCCAAATACGCTTCGACCGCGAATTCGTCCGGAGGAATGAGGTGCACCTTCACGCGGCCGAATTGGATCGCGTCCTTGCGGCGCAATCGACCGGCGCCCCCCGCCACGGGAAGCGAGTGCAGCCCGCCTAGAATCTTAGGCGCGTAGTAGAAATAAATCTTGTCGACGATATCGGCTTCGAGCGCGGCCCAATTGAGCTTGCTGCCGGATTCGATCATCAGCGACCGGTACTGCTGCCCGGCCAGATACTCCACCAGCTTTCCGAGATCCGCGCGTCCGCCCGGACCGTCGAAGGTCAGCACACGGATGCCCCGGTATTCGAGCATCCGCCGGCGCTCTTCCGACGCCGCCGACGTGGTGAGCACGGCCAGGTCGCCGTTGGCGCTCGAAACGATGCGCGAATTGAGTGGAATGCGCAGCGTGGAATCGGCCACGATCCTCAGCAGCGGGCGGCTGCGCTCCAGCCCGGTGCGATCTGTCAGAAGGCAATCGTCGGCCAGCACGGTCCCGATGCCCGTAAGAATCACGTCCGAATCGTGGCGGATTTGTTGGACGTGCGCCCGGGCGCGTTCACTGGTGATCCAACCCGTATTGTCCTCCGGCGCCGCGATTTTGCCGTCCAGCGTGAGCGCCGCCTTCAGCGTCACCAGCGGAAGTCCGGTGCGCATGGAGTGGACAAAAGCCTCGTTCAACTGCGCGGCTTCTTCGGAATATTCGGAGGCGACTTCCACCGCGACGCCCGCATCGTGCAAACGGCGGAACCCTTGCCCGCGAACCAACGGATTGGGATCCTCCATCGCCGCCACCACGCGCGCCACGCCCGCTTCGACCAACGCGTCGGCGCACGGAGGTGTACGTCCTTGATGCGCGCACGGCTCCAGCGTGATGTAGAGGGTGGCGCCGCGCGCCTGGTCGCCGGCGTCGTCGAGAGCCAGCGCCTCGGCATGTTTCACTTGCGCGTAGGTGTGAAATCCGCGGCCGACAATTTCGTCGCGGTTCACCAAGACCGCTCCCACCGCCGGATTCGGGCTGGTTCGGCCCGCGCCGCGCCGCGCCAGATCCAAAGCCTCGTCCATCATCGCGTTTCGCATGCGGTCAGCTCGTCATTGCGCGAACAGGGAGGCAATGAACTTGTCCGCCTCGAACGGAAGCAGGTCGCCCGCCTGCTCGCCGACACCGATAAAGCGGATGGGCAGATTCAGCTCGCGCGCGATAGCCACCACGATGCCTCCCTTGGCGGTCCCGTCCAGCTTGGTCAGCACGATGCCCGTCACCCCGCTCGATTCGGTGAAGCGGCGCGCCTGCTCCAGGCCGTTCTGGCCCGTGGTCGCATCCAACACCAGCAGCACTTCGTGCGGCGCGGTGGGAATCACTTTGGCCGCCGTGCGGCGCATCTTTTCGAGCTCGGCCATCAGGTTGGTTTTCGTATGTAGCCGTCCCGCCGTATCCACGATGACGTAGTCCAACTTGCGGGCCTTGGCCGCCTGGAGCGCGTCGAAGAGCACGGCGCTCGGATCGGCGCCCGCCGATTGCCGGATCACGTCGGTGGAAGTGCGCGATCCCCACACCTGCAGCTGCTCGATGGCGGCGGCGCGGAACGTGTCGGCGGCACACAGCAATACGCTGCGGCCTTCCGATTTGTAGCGGCTGGCCAGCTTGCCGATAGTGGTGGTTTTGCCGGAGCCGTTCACGCCAACCACCATCACAACGGCGGGAGGTTCCAGCACGCGCGGAACGGGCCGGTCTGTCGATTCCAGGACTTCCAGCAAATGCTGGGCGATGAGCTGTTTGATCTGCGCGGCATCGCCCACCTGTTTGCGATCCACGCGCTGGCGGATGCTTTCCAGAATCTCGGAGGTGGTGTTCACGCCGATGTCGGCGGTGATCAACGCGTATTCCACTTGTTCGAGCACATCGGCGTCGATCTCCTTGCGCCCGACGATCGCGTCTTCCAACCGGTCCACCAGGCCGGCGCGCGTCTTCTGAATGCCGCTTTTGAGGCGCTCCAGCAGGTTGGGTTCTTGCTCGACGGTGCCGAAAAGAGTTTGGATCATGAAACGAGTCTCGAGAATCTCATTGTAGCGAACGGTGCTAAGCTGAAACGAAATGGCGCGTTTTCTCGTTGCAGCGAAGGTGAGTCTAGCCATCGCGCTGGCGCTTGCGAACGCGCTCTGCTTTGTGCAGTGCCTGGTTCATCCCTGCGATGCCGGCGCCATGCCGTGCCATTCTCACGGACCGGCAAATTCTCACGCCTGCCCGCCGCAGCACGATCTCAAGGTAGCCACGGCAGCTCCGGCGAGCGCCGCGATCCCCGTATTAAACACATCCAACTCCATTGAAGCAGCCGCTCCGACGATCGCCCGATCCTCGGCGGATCGCGCGGCTTACCGGCTCTCGGCATTGCCGGACGCCCGACCACCGCAGCCTCTCCGAATCTAACCTCTCGCGTTTTTCTCCAGTTCGGTCGTGGCGAAAGAAGGGAGGATTGTGTCCAGAATTTTTGCAGTTTTACTTTTGTTCTCGCCGATCGCGTTCGCGCAGGAAGAGCACGACATGCCGCAAATGCAGATGCCCAACATGAACGCAGCCGGCGGCCTGTTGATGGGCCTGGCGTCGGGCACCAGCATGAATCCGGAGTCCTGGCCCATGCCGATGATTATGCTGAGCCGTGCCGGATGGAATCTCATGTTCATGGGTCAAGGTTTTCTCGTCGAGACTCAGCAAACGGGTCCCCGAGGCCACGACAAGTTTTACTCGACGAATGCGGGCATGCTCAGCGCCAGCCATAACGTCGGGCGCGGCAGTTTTCTGTTCGATTTGATGCTCAGCCTGGAGCCGGCCACTATAACCAATCGCAGCTATCCCGAACTGTTCCAAACCGGCGAGACGGCGTACGGCAAGCCGCTGGTGGACGCGCAACATCCGCACGATTTCATCATGGGGCTGGGAGTCCACTACGCTCGCCCGATCTTAGAAAGCGCGATGCTCGAATTGTATTTTGCTCCGGTGGGCGATCCCGCCCTCGGGCCGGTGGCTTATCCCCATCGCGCTTCCGCCCAAGAGCTTCCCGAAGCGCCGCTGTCCCATCACTGGCAGGATTCCACGCACATCGCCGACGAAGTGGTCACGGTCGGCGTGTCGTACAAAATCGTGCGTCTCGAAGCCAGCGGGTTTTATGGAACCGAGCCGGACGAGAATCGCTGGCACATCGATACCGGGCCGATCAATTCCTGGTCCACGCGCCTGTCGTTTTTCCCCACCAAGAACTGGCGCGCGCAGGTGTCGGTGGGGCGGTTGGCGAGACCGGAGCGGCAAGAGCCCGGCGACGTAGTCCGCAGCACGGCTTCGATTGCTTATTCGGTACCGATGCAAGGATCCAGTTGGTCCACTAGTCTGATCTGGGGGCGCAATCACGAGATTTTGGATAGGCGCAACCTGAATTCGTATTTGCTCGAGTCGGTGGCGCCCTATCGAAGCAAGAACTTCTTCACTGGGCGCATCGAGCTGGTGGACAAAGACGAGCTTTTCGCCGACGATTCCGCGCTGCAAGAAAGCTTGGCGCGCACCGTCGGGAGCACGTTTCGCATCGGCGCCTATACGGCGGGTTACACGCGAGACATCGGCGTGTTCCATCACGCGGAGACCGGAGTGGGAGCCAACTTCACCGCCTATACCACGCCGGACGCGATCAAACCGTACTATGGTAATCATCCCGTGGGAGTGAACGTATATGTACGGGTCCGGCTAAAACCATGAGTCCGGTTTTTATGCTCGCCTGTGCCTTGTTCGCGCAAGAAACGCCCGCGTTTCGGAGCGACGTCTCGCTGGTGCATGTGGAAGCGGAGGTCACCGACGGCATTCGAACGCTTAACGGTTTTCACAAGGAAGATTTCGTCGTCAAAGACAACGGCGCGCCGCAGTCCATTTTATATTTCTCGCAGGATGAGGAGCCGCTCGATCTGATCCTGCTGTTCGATGTCAGCGGGAGCATGAAGACCAGCGTGGAAAGGGTGGCCGAGTCGGCGCACACCGCATTGGCGGAGCTTCGTTCCGGAGACCGCGTGGCCGTGATGGTGTTCAGCGGCCGCAGCCGCCTGGCGGCGCCGTTCAACGAGCGCCTCGACCAGGTGGAGAACACCGTCAACGACGTCGTGATGAGCAAATTCGGCGGCTCCACTCACCTTCTGGCCGCCGTTGACGACGCGGCCGAGTACTTTCTTTCGCAGCCAGGAGAGCATCGCCGGCGCGCGGTGCTTGTACTTACCGACGACTACGGGCAGCGATCGCGGCGGGCCAGTACGGTAGTTCATCGTCTCTGGGAAGCGGACGCGTCGTTGAGCGGATTGATCATCCGCAGCGGCGCGGACGTGGCGATCAACACGACCACAAAGGTGATGAGTCCGGCGCTATTGCTGCTGAGCGAAGGCATGGGAGGCGTGGCCGAACAGACCGGCGGAGACACGTTGAAGGCCGACCAGCCCGGCGATGCTTTTCGGGAGATGATGCAGCGCATCCGGCGGCGCTACAGTTTGTACTACGCGATGCCTCCAGCCAAGCCCGGACAGGCACGACAGGTGAAAGTGGGACTCACCGTCGAGGCGCGCGGCCGCGCTCCGAATGCGCGGGTTCGCGCGCGCAAGGGATACGTGACGCCTATTGAACCCAAACGTTGAATTGGCCGCTGTTCTATTTCCCAATACCAAATTCAATCCTTATCATTCTTATCACCCGCTTTTCCCCGCATGTTATGGTCATTTCCATGGACGTGGCTAAACACTGTATCGTAAAGCCCGGCAGCAAGCTTCGTCTGAAGCACCGGGATCCCGCCGACACTTTCGGGAAGAAACGCGACGATAAACGGCACCAGAAAATTCTGGGCCGCCTGCGCGAAATGCAGCACTTACTGTATGCCGACAAGCGCTATTCGCTGCTCATCATTCTGCAGGCGCTGGATGCGGGCGGCAAGGACGGAACCATCCGGCACGTGATGTCGGGCGTGAATCCGCAAGGCTGCGAGGTAGTATCGTTCAAGGCGCCGTCGTCGGAAGAATTGGCGCACGATTTTTTGTGGCGCATCCATAAATCCGTGCCTTCGCGGGGCAACATCGGGATTTTCAATCGCTCCCATTACGAAGACGTACTGGTGGTCCGGGTGCACGACCTGGTTCCGAAAGAGGTGTGGCATAGACGCTACCGCCAGATCAACGATTTCGAGCGGATGCTGACCGATAACGGCATAACGATTCTGAAGCTCTTCCTGCACATCAGCAAAGAGGAGCAGAAGAGGCGATTCGAGGCGCGCATGCGTGATTCGTCGCGCAATTGGAAGCTCTCGCTGCCCGACTTCGAGGAGCGGCAGCATTGGGATAACTACACCGAAGCCTACGAAGAGGTGTTGCATCGTTGCAGCACCGAATGGGCGCCCTGGTTCGTCATTCCGTCGGATCGGAAATGGTTGCGCGATCAAATGGTTGCCGAGCTGGTGGTGCAAGCCCTGGACCGCATGCGATTAAAGTATCCACCACCTTCGGTCGATATCTCAAAAGTAGTACTCGAGTGATTGAAGACGCCACAAGCTATCGAACCAAGGAAAAGGTCCTGTTGGACCTCGCTAAGGCGCTCGGCTTTTCCGCCGCATCGTTAGAGGCAAACCGGCAGGGTAAGCTGACGCGGGACCAACTCCGGCAATTTGCCGTTCGTGTAATCCAACCCGCTGTTCTCACCCTGTTTTTTGCCTTAGCGCCGTTCCTGATTTGGGCGGCCATGATCAGCGCGCAAAAGCAGGTGTCGCTCACCGAGGGTCTCTCGATGTTCGTCAGCCGGCTGATCCATATGAGTCAACTTGTTGAGACCAATGGAAAATTCGGCGCGTTCCTAAGAATGGGATCCACGCTGGTCAGCTTGGTGATCGCCGGGTTTAGCGCCTCCAAGTTTCCGCTGGCCCTCTATTTCGATTTGCTCGGCCGCGAAGTTACCAAGAGAGAAGGCCGTGTCGTGGCTCGCGAAGACCAGACTCTGCGGCCCAACGGCCGCGATCCGGTGGAAAAGTTCTTCTTCGTGCTTAAGAACGATTACTACCAGGTCAACTTGCCGGCTTACCGCGCTCTGGAAAACGGCTCCATGTACATCTTGTACGTTATGCCGCGCAGCAACGTTCTGGCGTCGATCGAACCCAAGCTCAATAGTGGCGTCGCGATGGCCGGCGAGACATCCGGCGTTCAGCCGGTTAACTCGGCTGCCCCCGCTTAGCCTTCAGTTCCGCCAGCAACCGCTCCACTTCGTCCTGTTTTTCGAGCGACGCGAACCGGTCTTCGATCGAATCGCCGTTCAACTCCGCCTTGGCTTGGCTCAACGCCTCGTTGTGCTGGACTTTCGCCCGCATTCGATCGAAGGCCGCCGCCCCTGAGGCATTTCCCATCTCCGTTCTGGCGTCGCCGGCTTTATTCAGCGCCCGCGCTCGACGGTGCTGGGCGATCAAAACGTCGCTCTTGGCCTGCGCCTCGGCTAACTTCAGTTCGAGCTTGCGCAGCGCGGATTTCAAATTCTCCACCTGCACCGTCTGGTCGGCCACCTGTTGCGCGAAATTCTCCTCGAGCGCGCGATAACTCAACGAGCGCTCGATCGCCGCGCGGGCCAGGTCGTCCTGCGTTTTATCCACCGCCAGCTCGGCCTTACGAACCCACTCGGCATGCTTTTCCTGGTTTTCCTTCTGCTTTTTCTCCAGCAGGTGCTGGTCCGTGATCGCGATCGCCACTTGGGTTTTGACCTGCAACAACTGATTCTGCATGTCGAGAATCACCTGTTTGATCATTTTTTCCGGCTCCTCGGCGCGGTCGATCAGGTCGTTGAGATTTGCTTTGACGAGCGTCGCCACTCGTTCCATAAGTGCCATGATAGTTACCTCCTAGGATTTGTCGTCGATGAGTGGGCCGTTGTTGCCGGGCTTCGGAGCCGCATCGCCGATGCTTCTCACTTTCCCCAGCAAGTCTGATAGCCGCATGCCCGATAGAGTTTCAAACAGCGCCGGGATCTGAGCCGCCATCTTGGTCATGTCGCCGGTTATCTTGTGCATGCCGGCGGTATCCCCGTTGCCAGTCGAGACGATGGTGATCTTATCGATATTGGCCAGCGGCGCGGCCAGCGCCTTCACTATTTCCGGTAGCCCCGTCAGCAGCTTGTCCACCACCGCCGCTTGGTTGTACTGCTGGAAGGCCTCGGCCTTTACGTTCATGGCCTTGGCTTCGGCCTCGCCTTTCTTCAAGATGATTTCGGCCTCGGCTTCGCCCTGAGCGCGAATGGCCGCGGCGTGTCCTTCCGCTTCGGCGGTCAGTCTGAGCTTCTCGGCGCCGGCCAACGTTTCGATGCGCCCGCGCTCCGCCTCGGCTTGTTTCAGCAACGTTGCGGTGAGCTCGTTTTCACGCCGCTTGATCTCGGCCTCCTGCACCTTGATCTGCTGCTCTTTCTCCACTTGCTGGATCTTCACTTGTTCGGCGATCACCTGCTGCTGCATGATGTTGCCCTGGATGTCGTAGGCTTTGTCGGCCTGCGCCTGCTGCTTCTTGGTGGCTTCCAGATACATGGCTTTCTTGATTTCGAGATCGCGCGTGGCTTCGGCCTGCTTGGTTTGCGACAGTGTTTCAGCCAGCACGCGCTCCTGGTCCGCCTGCGCCCGGGCCACCGCCGCCGCGCGCATCGCCTCAGCGCGCTTGATGGCCGTGTCGCGTTCCGCTTCGGCCGCCGCGATATCGGCGTCGCGCTTGATGCGCGCGATGTCCGGACGGCCCATGTTGGAAATATATTCGTTCTTGTCGCGGACCTCCTTGATGGTGAACGAAATCACCTCCAGGCCCATCTTGCTCATGTCGTCGGCGCAGGTGGCGCGCATGCGATCACCCACCATCTCCGGCTCCTTGACAATCTGCTCCACCGAAAGCTGCCCGATGATGCCCCGAAGGTGGCCCTCCATCACCAACCGGATCAATGCTTCGCGATCTTGCCCGCTCTTGCTCAAGAACTGCTCCGCCGCGGTCTTGATCGACTCGGGATCCGACTTCACCTTGATCTGCGCAACCGCTTCCACCGTCACCGCCACGCCTTGCTTGGTGTAGAGGTCCTGGGGCGGAGCGACGTCGAACGACATCAGCTCCAGCGACAACTGGCGATAACTCTCCACCATCGGCAGGATCACCGTTCCCCGGCCGATCACGATCCGGGTGCCGCGGGAGCCGTACACCACCAGGGCTTCATTCGGGCCGGCTTTTCTGTACATCCTCGCGAATGACGCCGACAAAAACAGAAAGGCCAGGATCATCAACCCGGCGATAATGACTACTTCCGTGGTGATGTTCATAACAAAATCCTCCTTATGCTCTCCGATCAACTCGCGCTTCTCGTCTGACTGATCTCTTCCCAACGGCGGACATACGCAATGCCCTTCTGATAGGCGGTCACCACCACTTCGGTTCCCCTGGCGATGGGCTCGCCCGTCTCGCTGCGAATGCTCGCCGCGCGGCGCACGCCGTCGCGTGAAAAAATCATTTCTCCCGTGCCGCCCTCGCGGACCGTGCTGCTCACTTTGCCCAACACGCCCACCATTTCGCAATCGGCGGGGTCCAATTCCCGTTCGCTCGCCAGCAGAAACTTGAAAAGGAACCAAAACACCGCGGCCGCCCCTCCGAAGCCGCTCACCAGCGCCAGCCCAAGCGCCGCCAGCGTCCAAACGCTCGAATAGCGGCTCAGCAGATAACCCGTGCCTCCGAACCACGCCAGGAACGCGGCCAGGGTGCCGACGTTGATGGGAGAATTCGAGCCTCGGCCCACTCCGTGCAATCCTCCGCGGTGGAAGTGCGGCAGGTGCAGATGAGAAAAGCCCCCCAGAAACATGATCAGGCTGAACAAGAAGCCGACCAGGAAACAACCCAGATAAAACGTTTCCCAACCCATACTCATTGGCCTCCTATCGCGGGCCTCTTGCGGCGCGCGGCGGGCTCCGGCGCCAGCACCTCGAAAAGACGATCCGCAAGCCCAGGCGTGTCCAGAATCGCGCCCAGCAACAGCAAACAATTCCGAGAGTCGCGATGCTCAGCCAACCGCAGTAGAGCGCGGCTCACCCCCACGTCCCGCCGGAACCGTTCGGCGCCCTCGATGAGCCACAGATCCAGTTGGTCTTCGTGCACGCGGATGTCCGAGACGAGTTCAGTGTGATAGCCTTCCGGATCGTCCACCAAGTAGCCCGGATGCACCTTGAAAAAACGCGCCAGCAGCATGCGCGTCGAGTTGGTCAGATGCGGACGCGCGCCGCTCTCGATCTGCGAGAGATAGGACTGGCTGATGGACTGCTTCAGTTCGCTCTTAATCGCCCGCACCACTTCTTGCTGCGTCAGCTCGCGCCCCAAAGCGCGCAACGCGCCCTCCATTTCCCGCAGATATCGGAGTTTCTCGCCCAGCCGCATATATCGCTAATCGACATAACGATATCACATATTGCCATTTTCGTCAAGCGCCCGCTTCGGCGATCATAAAAGCAACGTGTCCCAAGACTTGCCGTTGGTCAGCATCGTCACCCCGGTTCTGAACATGGGGAACTTCGTCGAAGAGAC
>Ga0302325_10022257_pt1 | contig 13266 bp, 8 predicted proteins | sample Palsa_T0_2_FD_201948 | JGI IMG/M metagenome (GOLD analysis project Ga0302325, IMG submission 201948) | Peat permafrost microbial communities from Stordalen Mire near Abisko, Sweden - Palsa_T0_2 | ecosystem: Environmental > Terrestrial > Soil > Palsa > Peat permafrost | place: Sweden: Abisko... | reverse complement strand
TCTACAACCCCGAGCGCCTCCACAGCTCACTGGGCTACCTTCCACCTGTGGAGTTCGAGGCTCTCCACGCAGCATCCACCCAGGCCTGACTCTTACAAGCCTGGTCCGGCAAACGGGATCAAGGTCACTACCGGCCAATACTGTGCGGGTCATGGCGAAGCATCAGGCAGGACATCAGCCTCGACTGGTCCGGCTCCGCGACGGTCGGTACGCCGTTCATTGTGAGGGCTGCGAGCGAGGCAACGACACATCGGTCCCGATAGGGATCGGCGTGCCGATCACGAATCAGTTCGAGGCCGAGGCGATCCTGCGCAATCACGGGGGCCGGGCCGCGTAACTTCCCAGCTCGGGTCGGCGACGTCAGGAATGGAGCGCTGAATTGAGCCATCTTGCATAAGTCACGACTCTGCCGCCCTGTGCGTCATCCGGTACATCCGGCAGTCGCCAGTCGGACGGGGTCTCGGGTCATACTCTCTAAGACCAGACAGGCCATGTTCTTTTGGTTCGTGACCGCAGTCACGCGTCGTTGGTTGGCAACGAGGGATAAGAACAGGTCGGTGTTCTTGTGGACTTCAGAGTGGTAGTCGGCAACCTCGGCGTCATACTGGGTCATCCGTGCGTTCGCCTCATTGTGCTGTTGGATTGCGAAGAAGCTCGCCGCGGCCAGGAGCACAACAAGCAGGCATATCGTGGCGATAAGCCACCAGTGGCGACGGTCCACCCAGTCCGACGCCACCTGCTGCCCGCCAACAGGTTCGGTGTGCTCTGCCCGTGGCTCCGGCGTCGGGACAACGTCTGCGGGGGCGGCATATCTTGAGACCAGGACGCGTTGAGCGGGATCGGAACGCGCCTGAGGGTGCGTGACCTCCGAAGGGCTTGAAGGTGAGAATGGCGGTGTGATTCTTTGCGCAATGACCCTAGGTTCGACCTGATGAACCACAGCCGATTCGGCACGGTCTACATCAACGGATTCGATCCCGTGGTCCCGGACCTGATCGGTCGGGATACCGCCGGGACGGAAATATCTCTCCTGATGGCGCCCGGTTGGGTCAGGTTGCCAGCCTTCGTCGCTTTCCATGATCGCCTCCTCAGAGTCCGCGTCCAGCGTCAAAGGCGGTTGAATCCTTGAATTGCCAGAAGCCGAAGTGAGCATCGTCTCACGACGACGGAGCAGTCAATGGGTGGGGCGAGGGGATCACCCGACGGTCACCGCGCCAGATCGAGAGCACGGCTCGGATATGCAAAGGACTTCTGTTGAGCGCCCGGCCCCAGCTCGACCCGACTGGGAGGATGAAGGCCGAGGTATCTCGGCGTGTGTCTCTGGGGTGAACACAAAGCGACGAGAGCGTGAAGCACGGATCGTTTCGCAACGTCACTGTCACACCCGCTCAATGCGTTGCTTCCGTAAGCGTGGGATGCCGCGATCCAGTAGGCCGGGCCGAAACTCCGGTACCTCAAACATGCCCGCGATCAGCATGTGTTCGGCTCCAGCGTCGCGGAGACGATCACCCGCCCTTCGACCGGGGCGTCGTAGGGAAAAGATTCCCCCATCCGAACCCGGTAGCCAGTAGCCGCCACTCCGCCGTCCGAGGCAACGAACCAATATCCTTGACCGTCTTCGGTCGCGGCCATTCCGTTGACCCGGCTTGTCCCCGGGTGACCTGCCTTTCGCGGTAGGGAAAGAGGTCTCCACCAGGGGCTCGGACGCAAACACTCGGCTGATACCCAGGGCTCTCAGTTAGTCTTATGCGGGCTCACAGCGAAATGAAAGGGTGTCTCTGTCGATGGATACGTCCCGCCTCAAGCAGTACCGCTGATGGCGTCCTCGAGGCCGAGGGTCCTGTTGTTGTGGCACAGCCTCGCGGGGTACATGGCCGCGGGGATCCGGGCCCTGGCGGATCGGTCTGATGTGACGGTGGTGGCTCGCCCGCCCGACCCAGACGCCCCCTACGACTACTCCACCTTGGACCTGAACGGTGCCGAATTGCGGGTGGCGGAATGGCCCCGTCCCTTCTCTCTTGTCGACGAGCTGATCGAGCAAACTCGACCGGACATCGTTGTGAGCATTGACCGCACCAGGGGAGCGTTGCGTGCCCTCCATCGCGCTCGTCGGCGCTACGGCACGACGACGGTGATGGTCGCCGACTACGTCTGGTCCGGAGCGTGGCGCCAGCGCTTGGTGCAGACGCTCTTCATGGTGGAACGCCCCTACGCGTTTGACGCCTCCTTCGTGCCCGGAGCGCGGAGCGCCGAGTACGTCCGACGGCTTGGCTTCTCGCCGAAGGCGGTCTACACCGGGTTGTACACGCTCGACCAGACGCGCTTCGCCTCAGTAGCGGCGGGCAGTGCAGATCGTTTCGCCAATCCGAGCTTCCTGTTCTGCGGCCGCCTCGTTCCCGAGAAAGCCCCGGATGTCCTGGCCGATGCGTATCGGATCTACCGCGAAAGCGTTGACCGGCCTTGGCCCTTGCAGGTCGTTGGGCATGGCCCCTTCGACGGCGGTCTCACCGGAATGGCCGGTGTGCGCATGAGCGACTTCATCCAACCGGAGGCCCTTGCCGGCATGTATGCCGATGCTGGTGCACTCATCCTGCCGAGCCGCTTCGACTGCTGGGGGGTGGTGGCGCTCGAAGCATGTGCCGCTGGCCTACCCGTCGTCATCTCCGACGGGTGTGGCGTCGCGGACGAGCTGGCGACCCCGGCGAACGGGTTTACGGTGCCCGTCGGGGATCCGGAGAGCCTCGCGGCAGCACTCGCCGCGCTGTCGGAGGCAAGCCTCGAACAGCGCAAGGAGTGGGGGCGCCGCAGCAGTGAGATGGCCAGCACGTACAGTCCAGAGCACTGGGCGGACACGCTGCTCTCCATTCGGCCGTGACAGCGCTCGTCGGTGCAACGCACGGCGACCCTTGAAGCACGACGTCATCGCGGCCCTGGTCCGCGCCTGCATCCCGCTGGGCCGGGAGGTCCCGCCGAGATGGTGTCCGGCCAGCACCCAGGTGCGCATGAACATGTACATCGCACGGTCCGGGAGCGGCACGTTCAAGCCGGTCGAGAAACTCCGTCACATCGATCCCAGGGGTGCCAGGTACCTCTGAGCTGATACGGCTTGCCGCGGACGTCTGCAGCAGTGGCTTCCTGCAGGGCCGCCGTGCATCCTCCTCGCGAACCGATCCTGTCTCTCTCTCGTCATACTGAGGCAGGAGGAGTCCGTGGGCCGAAGAATGAGCAAGGTTGGGTCCGCGGTGGCTGTCTGCTGTATCGCCCTGATCGCATGTTCTTCGGACGTGAACGCGGGGGCATCGCCCCAACGTCAAGCTGCCGGTCCCTTACCGGCAGCTCTGGCGGCATGGTCGCACTTCCCCGTCCACGCGTCCTCGAGACCACTCGTCCTCATCGACGGCGACACTGTCAATGCACCGGCCTTTGGATTTCCCAACGACGCCACCGCACTCGCCTACGAGAACGGGACGTATACGGCACCGTGGAGATTTCCCACCAGACCTCGTTCTGCTGCGGGGTTCCCAATCGTGCGCGCCCGATCCGCATTCAGCATCCTCAAGGATGCAGCGACGCCGGGACCATCAGCCGCAGTTCCCCTGGTCGTCACGCGCGTGACGCTGGGTGCGGCTGTCTTCGAGACCGATCGAGGACGGCGAACCCTGCCAGCCTGGCTGTTCGCCTTCCAGGGTGTGGAGAATCCCGCCCAGGTCCTGGCCGTGTCTCCGAGACGCATCTTTGCCCCACCGCGACGAATCCTGGTTCAGGCCCCGGAGTTGGAGAGTTCCCCAACGGCCGGGAGCGCGACCTTGGCCTCGAACCATCGAACGCTCACTGTGGGGTTTGCGGGAGCACCCGAGGGGACCGGGCCGTGTCAGTCCACCTACTCGCTCAGTGTGGGCGCATCAAGGACGGCAGTGGCCGTAGTGGTTCACGCTGTGACCCACTACAAGGGTGATGCCGGCTGCCTTCTGCAGGCATCCTTCAACCGGCTGACCACCACCCTTGCAGCCCCGCTCGGCAACCGGGTGGTGGTTGACGCAGACAGCTTGACGGCCGTACCCGTCCAATCGCAATGACCGTCGGTCGACGAGGCTGTGCGTCCATCCGGCCATCCGCATCCGTGCCTGGTTCGGGCGCACCAGGCACGCAATGGTGGTCACGCGCAACGAGCAGGCACAGGTCTCACCGGGTCTGTGCCGCAAACGCAGAACGATCGATACCCCGTCACGCTCGACCACTGGCAGACCGTCTTCTCGCCTGCCAGACTGAGCGGAGCACGCCGCCAGGGGTTCGGATCCCTATCACCGCCCCTGGTCACCGGGTCCGCCACCCGTTGCGTGCAGCGCGACCCCGGCTCGGACTATCGAGCCGGGGTCGCCTCTTAAGTAACGGCTGGTCTTCCCGTTTCCTTTACGGATTCACGGCACGGTTACCTCTCGAGACCCACGGACCTCTGTCCGTGTGATCGACGCCTCCACGGTGGTGAAGATCGCCGCGGCCACATGCCGAGTGATCCTGGGTGTGACCGCCGGGAGGTGTTGCTCGGCGATCGTCAGCCGGACTTCGACAGGAGCATGAGCGCAGCGCCCTCCGAGCCGGGGATCTCGGTGATGGGAGCGAATTTGAGCTTCGCGCCACCGAGGATCCACTCCTGCAGCTCTGCTGGCTTCTGGGGCTTCGACAGGTAGTAGCCCTGAATGAAGTCGCACTGTGCTTCCGCCAACATGGCGCAGGTGAGCTCGTCCTCTGCCCCTTCGGCGATGACGTAGAGCCCGAGCGAGTGCGCCATCTGAATGGAGGAGCGCACAATGATGCGGTTGCTCGCTTCGTTGGGCAGGTTGGTCACGAAGGACCGGTCGATCTTCAACTCGTTCACCGGGAGCTTGTGCAGATACTGCAGGGAGGAGTACCCCGTGCCGTAGTCGTCGATGCCCAACTTGATGCCACGGGCGGACAGCTCGTCCAGCACCTTGGTCGCCGCACCGAGGTCGGCCATGATCTCGGTCTCGGTCACTTCGAGCGTGAGGAGGTTGGCAGGGATGTCGTACTGGCGGAGGCACTTCTCCACGCGGTCGACCAGGTTGATGTCGGCGAACTCCCTCCCGGACACGTTCACTGCCAGGCCGAGGGTGATGCCGGCGTCGCGCCACCGGGCCAACTGGGCGCAACCCTCGTTCAGGACGAAGTCGGTGATCTGAGGGATCAGGCCCATCTGCTCGGCGATCCCGATGAACTCCTCCGGTGGGATGAACCCCTGCACCGGGTGGTTCCAGCGGCAGAGCGCCTCGACGTAGGCGATCTCCTTGGACTGGACGTCCCCGATGGGCTGGTACATGAGGCTGAGCTCGGTCCCCGTCTCGAGCGCGTGCGTCAAGAGGCCACCGAGCATCAGCCAGCGCTGCATGCTCTGGTCGTGCTCGACCGAGTACACCTCGACCGTGCTGCGACGATCCTTGGCGAGGTACATGGCGATGTCGGCCCGCTGCAGCAGGAGGGACACGTCGTCGCCGTGCTCGGGAGCCATGGCGATGCCGGCGCTGGCGGTGACGGCCAGCGTGAGGCCGTCCATTTTGATGGGTCGCTGCATCTCCACGTTGAGCTCTTCCACAATCTCGACGGCGCGCCGGGGATCCGTCACGTCCGACAGGACCAGCGCGAACTCATCGCCGCCGAGGCGGGCCACGGTGGCCCGCCCGGAGACGGCCCGCAGCAGACGTTCTGCAATTTCGCACAGCAGCCGGTCGCCGATAGCGTGGCCCAGCGTGTCGTTGACGTCCTTGAAGCGGTCGATGTCGAGCAACACGATGGCTACCCCGCCGCTTTCGCTCAACGCGGTGGCAGCGCGGGTCAGGAACAACATCCGGTTGGGCAGTCCCGTCAACATGTCGTGGGTCGCCTGGTGCGACTTGCTGTCCACTTCGTAGCGCAGCTCCTCGACGAGCCGCGCACGCTCGAGGCTGGTGCTGGCGTGGGCGACGAGTGTCTCGAACAGTCGGAGGTCGTCGTCGTCGAAGCTGTCCAGCTCCTCGTCGCGATCGATGGCGATGATGGCGCCGATCGTGGTGTGTCGGTTCATCAGGGGTGCGACGATGGCCTCGTGGTACTCGCCGACGATGGGATCGAAGCTGACGGGTTCGTCCTGTCCCGCGGACCTGTGGAGCGACGCCTCGCCCGAGGCGATGGCCTGGGACACGATCGATGCCTCGTGGAGGGTGATCGATTCGATGCCCGACGCACCGCGGTCGTCGAAGGTGATCCGGCGGGGGATACCCGTAGGTTCGGCCAGGACGAGCTCGGCGCGGCGGGCCCGCATGACGGTGCAGACCTTCTTCAGGACGTCCACGCTCATGGACGAGGGTTCGAGGCTCGCCGTGCCCATCGTCCGGCTGAAGTCGTAGAGGTGCTCCAGCGCGGAGAAGCGGAGGGAGAGGCGGTTGTACCCCCGGTAGGCCACGATGATCAGCGCGGCGACCAGAAGGAGGGGGAGCGTTGTCCACGGGTCGAACCACGCCGCGTCGAAGAAGGCCAGGGCGAGGCACATGCTCGCTGCGATCAACATGGCATGGAAGGCGATGTGGATGATTCGGTTCCGCTTCGGTACCGCCTGGCCGGCCAGCAGCGTGACGACCCGCAGCGCCATGGCGGACACGATCTGGTACGCGACCATTGCCGCCACCGCCGCAGCCCAGCCCACCGGGCTGACCGGCCTGTCGGTTCCCAGAATCTCGCGGAAGACGACGGCGGCGACAGCGATTCCCAACGCGGTGGTGGCCACGTTGAAGGTCAGTTTCATGGGTGCCTGCCTGCGCACCACGGCGAAGACCAGGAGGGCGGCCGAGGCCGCGCTGAGGACGAGCAGGTTGGGGGCCAAGAAGGCCAGCCCGATGAGAAGTGGCCCGTCCTCCAACACCACCAGCGTGGTGTTTCCGCGGAAGTGCAATGACACCGGCACCCAGTTGGCGACCGCCCAGAGCACAAAGATGATGCTGAACATCGCGCCCTGGGGGAGCAGTTCCCGGACTGGGCCGAGGCCCTGGAGCGGTCCTCTCAGGCAGAGTCCTGCCGCGACGAGGGCCAGGGAGGCGGAGAAGGCGTAGATGGCGGCGGTGGTGCGCCAGCGAGGCCGTTCCCGCGTTGCGCGCTCCTCGTCGGCACCGTGGACGACCGGCAGCGACTCAGGCTTGATGGACCCGTCTTCGAGAACATTCGTCGCATCCATGGAGTCCACCGACTTTGCGCACGTGGTGATGGCTTGGGCGCCATCCGTGAACACGGTCCAAATATCGGCGGAATCTGTTCAAGACTTGAGATTGCATTGTGCCTGCAGGCATCCGGCGCGACGCCCGTCGGTCCGTGCGCCGACCATCAGCAACGCGCCGCCCTGAACTGGGCCTTTCCCGCGGCCCGCGCCCGAATCCGTCATGCCTGCAGGCGACACAGGGTGTGCAGACGCGATTTTCGTCTGGTTACGGCGTCGAGGGTGCCCGGAGTTGTGGCAGCGTTGACGATTCGGCTGCCCCGCGAGGGCTGCTTACGCGGCGGCCGGGTTTGTGCCCTCCCGGAGGCTGCGCAGGAGCGGGCGGGCGAGCAGTATCCCCACCGCACACTGCAGGACCCCGGCGAGCACCAAGGGCAACCGGAGCCCCGCGAAGGCGGCCAGGCCCCCGGCCACCAGCGCACCGACGGGAGCGGCGCCCCACACGAGGCCGCGCCAGGCGCCGCCGACCCGTCCCATGAGATCGGGAGGGGTGAGCCGCTGACGGAGCGAGATGGCCACCACGGACCCCGCTCCTATGGCAAGGCCGACCACGGCGAAGGCGGGGCCGGCCAGCTCCCAGCCGTTGGCGGCAGCCATGACCAGGTAGCCGACCCCAGAGACCAGCGCAGCGCCGATCAGGGTGCGGCCATTTCCGAAACGGCGGACCATCCGGTTTGCCCCCAGGCTCCCGACGAGGGTCCCGGCGGCACCGGCGGCCAGGAAGAGCCCGTAGGCACCTTCCCTGACCCCCCAGACCTTCGTCGCCAGCAGCACCAGGATGCCGCCCTCCATCCCCTGGAGACCGGCCAGGGAGCCCACCATCAAGAGCAGGAGCCGTAGGCGGTGGTCGGCGAAGAGAAGCCGGGCACCCTCCCACGCGGACGTTGAGGCCCCCTCGGGTTGCGGCGCCTTGGAGCGGAAGCCGACGAGAGGAATGCAGGACGACACCGTCACAACGGCATCGGCGAAAAAGGGGATCGCCTTGCTCATGGCGAAGAGCCACGTGCCGACCACCGGCCCCGCGAGCTGCTCGGCGCCCGCCTCGGTCCCGCTGAGCACTCCGTTGGCATGCTCGAGCGCAGCCGAGTCCACCAGCTCGGGCACGATCGCCTGCGCGGCGGAGTAGTACATGGCCCGCCCGCCGGCGTTGATCAGAACGACCACGATGAAGATCGCGAGCGTCATGTGGTTGCTCAGGATCAGGAAGGCGCCGGCCGCAATGGCGAGGGCACGGGCGACGTTCGAGATGGCCATGAGCGGGCCGCGTTCGAACCGGTCGGCGAATGCGCCCGCCGGCAACGCCAAGAGGAGCCAGGGCAAGCTGTCGGCGGCGGCGACACTCGAGACGGCCAGCGGACTCGGATTGATGACGACGGCCATGAGGGGCATCGCCCCGAGCATGAGGCCGTCGCCCGAGCTGGCCAGCGCGAACCCGGACCACAGCCGGGCGAAAGGGCGGCCGAGCGGTTTCCTCCGGATGCGGTGTCGTGCCCGGCTACGAACGGTCACGGGACAAGCCGCCGAGTCCGATGGCCCATGTTGTCAGCCCCTCGCATCGGTGCCGGCGTGTTCCCCTCTGGCTTCTACGCGACAGCGGCGGGTGCCGCCCCAGCGTAAAACAAATTCGCTAAAGGCGACAGCCCGCCGTGTCGAAATCACAAGCGCAACACCCGTACCGACGTGGGGACGGCGCGATGCAAACTTGTGGGGTTTGTGGGGTTAGCCCCAGTGGCCTTCACAGGTCATCGTCCACCTCCTTCGCACGTGGTACACGGAGGGAGTGGAGGGCGATCAACCGTGCTACCGGTGCCCTCCCTTCCCTCGCACAAGTTTCTCGCAACTTGCAACCAACTTGCAACCAGCCGCAGTGCTGTCACCAGGAGAATTGCCGCGCGAGGTTGCGACGGAAGCCACAATTTACGAACGGATCGGCCGCTCCGACGTCTGTGGGGGCCGACAAATCTTCCACAAAATTTTTCCTCGGGCCACCCCGTTTCGGGGTCGGAACGCTCGTTGGGGTGTCGAAAGCCGTTTTGAGTTACATCGGTGTACTTTGAGTTACATCCGTGTACTTTGACCAGCGGCGACGTCACCGCCCGCGCGGCTCCGCTCGGGCGACGGGTGGCGGGCGAGCCGTCGTACGACGCGACGTCGACCCCTCGCCTTCCCGTCGGATAGCGGAGCGGGAAGTAACTGCGGCGGCAGAAGTTGGTGCGGCCCGGGGGCCGCAGTCGTCAGACAACGGACGAACAACGACAGGTGCTCGACCAAGAAGCGGACGCTGTCCGAACTCCCACCGTCGCGTCCGACACGCCGCCGGTCCAACAGACCGACCGCGACCATCCGAAAGGTGATCGAAGGTACGCGGGGTGGCGACGCTCAGGCGCTGAGGATGGGGTGGCGGTGGTTCGGCGCGTCGGAGGCATCGGACCGCGCCACCCAGACTCGCTGCCCCGCCTGCAAGCCGAGCTCCGCGGCGCTGCCCCGGCTGAGCTGGACCCAGCAGGACTCTTCGCCGACGAGGTCCACCTCGACCTTGACCTCGAACCCGAGGTGGGTGACGCGCGCCACCGTGCCCTCGACCGCGGTCGCGCTCGGCTTGCCCTCGCTGACCGGATGCACGACCAGATCGTGCGGGCGCACCCACTCGCCGCCGAGCCGGGTCGCCGAGCCGAGGAAGGTCAGCACGAACTCGTTGGCCGGGTGGTCGTACATGTCTGCGGGCGCGCCCACCTGTTCGAGGTGGCCGTGGTTGATGATGGCCAGGCGGTCGGCCACTTCCATGGCCTCCTCCTGGTCGTGGGTGACCAGCACCGTCGTCACCGGCAGGGTGGCATGCAGGTCGCGCAGCCACAGGCGCAGCTGGGTGCGGACCTGGGCGTCGAGCGCGCCGAAGGGCTCGTCCAGCAACAGCACCTTCGGCTCAATGGCCAGCGCGCGGGCGAGGGCCATGCGCTGGCGCTGTCCGCCCGAGAGCTGCGACGGGTAGCGCTCCCCGAGGTGGGCCAGGCCCACCAGTTCGAGCAGCTCGTCGACGCGCGCCTTGATCTCGGCCTTGGGGCGATGGCGGATCTCGAGCCCGAAGGCCACGTTGCGCCGCACCGTCAGATGGCGGAACGGCGCGTAGTGCTGGAAGCAGAAGCCGACGCCGCGACTGCGCGCCGGCGTGTGGGTCAGGTCCTCCCCCTCAATGAGGACGATGCCGCTGTCGGGCGTGTCGAGGCCGGCAATGATGCGGAGCAGGGTCGACTTGCCGCCGCCGCTCGGGCCGAGGAGGGCCGTCAGAGACCCTGTCGGCACCTCCAGCGACACGTCGTCCAAGGCGACGGCATCGCCGAATCGCTTGGTGATGGACTCGACTTCGATACTCACGCCACCGCCTTGCCGTGCCAGGCGTCCCGGTTGCGGTCGGTCACGGTGAGCAGTGTAAGCACGATGAGGGCGGCCAGACACAGGGCAACCGCGCCCACGTAGCCGCTCTCGGGCTGCAGGCTGTTGAAGCTGTCCGAGATGAAGAGGGTGAGCGTCTCGGTCCTGCCGGCGACGGCGCCCGACACAATGGCTACGGCGCCGAATTCGCCCAGCACGCGGGCCGTCGTGAGCGTGACGCCGTAGGCCAGGCCCCGCCGGATACTTGGCAGTGTGATGCGGCGGAACACGGTGAACGGTCGCGCACCGAGGGTACGAGCCGCCTGCTCCTGCTCGGTCCCGATTTCGAGCAGTACCGGCAGCACCGAGCGCACGACATAGGGCAGGGACACCGCCGCCGAGGCCATGACGATGCCCGGCACGGAGAAGATCACGGTGATGCCGTGTGCCGCCAGCCAGTTTCCGAACCATCCGGTGTGGCCGTAGACGAGGATGAGCCCCAGACCGATGATGACAGGTGAGATGGCGAGCGGGACGTCGACCAACGCGTCGAGCAACCATGCCCCCGGGAAACGATGGCGGGCCAGGATGAGCGAGACACCGACGCCGAAGATCGTATTCAGCGGGACGGCGATAATGGCGACGATGAATGTCAGCCAGATCGCGTGCAGCGCGTCCGGTGTGGTGAGGGCGTCCCACGCCGCGCCCAGTCCGTGCTGAAAGGCGCGGTAGAAGACCGTGCCGACGGGCAGGATGACGAGCAGTCCGAGGTACACGAGCACGGCGGAGCGCAGCGGCAGGCGCCAGCGGGAGCTCCTCATACCGACTCCGACAGGTCGAAGCGGCGACGCGCCCAGCCGATGCCGAGGAGCACGATCAGCGCGATGGACACGAGCAGGATCGACACGGAGCTGGCGGCCGGGTTGTCGTCGCTCTGCACCAGGCCGAAGATCCATGAGGATGCCACTTCGGTCTTGAACGGCAGGTTGCCCGAAATCAGGATGATCGACCCGTACTCGCCCACGGCTCGGGCGAAGGCGAGCCCGGCGCCGGCCAGCACCGCCGGCAGGATGCTCGGGAGGATGACGCGTCGGAGCACCTGGCGCTGTGTGGCGCCGAGCGAGGCCGCGGCGTCCTCGACCTCCGCATCGAGTTCGGCCAGCACCGGTTGCACGCTGCGCACGCAGAACGGCAAGGTCACGAACAACAGCGCGGCGCCCACGCCGAAGCGGGTGCCGGCCAGGTCGACGTGCAAAGGGCTGTTGACGCCGTAGAGCGCCAGCAATGTGAGGCCCGCCACAATGGTCGGCAAGGCGAAGGGCAGGTCGATGACGGCGCTCAGCAGTCCCTTGCCGCGGAAGTCGTCGCGTACGAGGACGAAGGCGATGGCGAGTCCGGCGACGGAGTTGATCACGGCCACGATGCCGGAGATGGCCAGCGTCAGCTCCAGCGCGGCGACCGCCTCCGGTTGGGTGATCGCGGCCCAGAACTCGGACCAGCCGCCGCTGAACGCGTTCGTGATGAGCGCCGCGAGCGGCAGCAGCACCAGCAGCGACAGGTAGGTGACGGCGAGCGCAGGCCCGCCCACTCTCCCGATCACCCGTCCCGTCGCGACCAGGGCCGGTGGGGGCGTCGAGGGGGAACGCCCGCGCCAGCGCTCCCGCCCCGATCGACGGTCAGCGGGCGCGCCGCCACCGGGAGGACCCAGGTCGTCGAGGGAGACGCCCGTACTACTCACCGTTGACTAGGAGCTGGCGGTGGACACGCCGAGCGATCCCTCGATTTTGGCCACAATGCCCGTGATCGGGTCGAAGAACTTCGTGTTGACCGTGGTCCACCCGCCGACCTTGTTGATGGTGAACAGCGTTTTCGGCTTGGGGAAGTTGAACTTGGCTGCCACCGCGGGGAGCACCGGACGGTAGCCCTGCTTGCCCCACACCGTCTGGCCGGCGGGGGAGAGGAGGTAGGCGAGGAAGGCCTTGGCGGCGGGGCTGGCCGTTTTGGTCACCGCGATCGGGTTCTGGATGAGGATCGTCTGCGGTGGCGTGATCACCGACACCGGCTCACCCTGGCTCTTGGCGTAGAGCCCGTCGTCCTCGTAGTCGAGCAGGACGTCACCTTGTCCCGACAGGAACGTCTGCAGCGCCGCACTCGCGCTCGCCGGCTGGGCCACCGCGTTCTTGAGCAGATTGGAAAGGTACAACTGCGCCTGCGCCGTCGACTTGCCCAGCGCCAGCTGGGCGCCGTAGGCCGCCATGAGGTTCCATTTTGCGCTGCCCGAACTGAAGACGTTGGGCGTGATCACCTTGACGCCCGGCTTGATGAGATCGGCCCAGGTGGTGATGTGCTTCGGATTGCCCGGTCGCACAATGAACGAGACGATGGAGTTCGTCACCATGCCCTTGGTCGGCGTGCGGTCCCACGAGCTCGACACCAGGCCGGCCTTGACGACCTTGGTCATGTCGGGCGTCAGCGAGAAGTTCACGATGTCGGCGGGCAGCCCGTCGACCACGGACGTGGCCTGGGTGCCCGATGGGCCGAAGGAGGAGGAGACGGTGATTCCCGCCCCCGTCTTGGTCTTGGCGAAGGCGGCGGCCAGCGCGCTGTAGGCGGGCTTGGGCGTCGAGTAGGCCACCAGG
>Ga0302325_10022256_pt1 | contig 13266 bp, 13 predicted proteins | sample Palsa_T0_2_FD_201948 | JGI IMG/M metagenome (GOLD analysis project Ga0302325, IMG submission 201948) | Peat permafrost microbial communities from Stordalen Mire near Abisko, Sweden - Palsa_T0_2 | ecosystem: Environmental > Terrestrial > Soil > Palsa > Peat permafrost | place: Sweden: Abisko... | reverse complement strand
TCTTTCAGCTTCACCTTGCGGTTACGCCTTGCGCTTCGCTACGGTTGTCGTCATCAACTCCGTCGAGATCCTTTCATCTCGCTAGATTCTGCCCATGCTGGGCACACTGGGGCAGCGCCTCGCGCTGCGGCAGCGTCCCACGCCGCCCGAGCGGAAGCGGGCTGAGAGCCCGCCGCAGCTCAAGGAGCTGCCCCACTCGCGTCCTGGAATTCCCGGACTTAAGCGAACAACATTGGGGCGAGCGTTCGCGGTCCTGTAAATGTTGTAGACTCGGATCATGAAACGGCAGATGCGCTTGACAGCCATTATCGAAAGGGAAGACGAGGGTTTCGTCTCGCTTTGCCCCGAGCTCGATATTGCCAGCCAAGGTGCGTCGGTTGAAGAGGCCCAGGCGAATCTGGTGGAGGCGCTGACTCTGTTCTTTGAGACGGCGGACGCATCCGAAGTAACCCGGCGGTTGCACAGCGAGGTATTTGTCACGCAAGTTGAGGTTCCGGTTGGGTAGGCTTCACGTCCTGTCGGGGACGGTCCGCCAGCGCGGTAGCCACCGCATCATGCAAAAAAGCGGGTCGCTGATACGACGATCACTGTTCCAGTACCGCTTCACGATTCTGTCCGGCGTGGCACGCTCTTAAGCATCGTCGGGCAGTCGGAACTACCAAGGGCATTGTTTGAAACTGGCAGATAGGCGTAGCGCTTCGATGAGCAGCGGGCGTCAATCCTCCTTGCGATTCTCGGCTTCCTTCTCGGCCCGGAGTTGCTCGATGGCGGTCTCTACCTCGATCTCCCAAGGCTGCTTTGGGTGCTTGGCCGGGTCGTAGGGATCTAGCCGGGGAATTTCGGCGCCGAGTTGCTCCAGCAGGGCGCGGGCTTTGTTTAAGGCGTAGCGCCAGACATACGGCTCGCCATCGGCCCAAGCCCACTTATAGGCTTTCTGGGCTTGCTCCCGCGCTTGGTCGCCTTCGCCGATCGCCAGCCAGAGCTCCGCGAGATCGAGATCGGAGACCCACCTTGCGCTCGCGAGCTGTTCGGCCTCACGCCTGGGATCGTCGAGTTCGCCGAGGCGGAACCTGGCGAGGGCGAGCTCCGTCTCAGCCGCTGCACCGATTTGTCCGACCTCCCGCGCCATGCGCACCGCCTCGCCGAGGCTCTCGGCCGCGAGTTCCCACTCGCCCCGCTCCAGATGCCATTCGCCGCGCAGTTGGTGGAGAGCGCGCACGGCGGTGCGGTCCTTGCCGTCCCGGGCCAGTTGCTCGGCATGCGCCAGGTCCTCTTCGGTCAGTTTACCCTGCCACAGAAGGAAGTATGCGTGCCAGTACTCGGCGTAGCCGGGACCATAGATGGCGCGCGACCACTCGCGGCCCATGGGATCGAGCAATTCCCACGTGGCCTGTGCCTCCGCCCACTGGCCGATTGTGGCGAGGTGCGCAAAGCGGTCGAGTCTCGCACGGAAGGTCTCGTCGTTTCGGGCGATCAGAGTGGCGAGTTCGAGCGCCAAATTGCAGCAACGGCCTTCCTGCGCCCACCGGTTCTGCGATCCGAGGACGTTAGAAATATTGCTCAGATTAGCGCGCAGACCGGACCAAGTGCGGCCCCTTATGCCGGCCGTCAGGGCGGCTCGGTATGCAGCCAGCGCCTCCACCGACTCGCCCGAATTCCAGAGGGCGATAGCGGCCTCGTTCGCCAGGTACGACGCATCACTTTCTTGTACGGTGTCGGGCAGCGTGGCCCATCCCTGGGGAAAGAACTGCCTCAGCAGAGATAAAGTTTCCGCGTAGGCCTCCAGGTTGAAGAGTAGCGCCCATGCGAGTTCGCCGCGATACGCGTTGCACGCCTGCTGGTAACGGCCCATCTTCAGCAACGTCCGGACCACGTGCAGACCATTCCGCACATCTTCGAACGTTTCGGCTTCGTCATACGGCTTATGAGCCTGCCGGGAGAAGTAATCCACCGCGCGCTGGCCGTAGCCCTCCCGCTCCTCGGCACGAAGCCCTCCTGCAGCCACGCCACGGACCACGGGATGCAAATCGTACCGCTTGGTCTGACCATCGTATTGCAGCAGGCCGCGCTGCTCCAGGTCATGAACGGTGTCCGCGAGTTCCGGTGCGTGCGATCGCAGCCGGACCTGGACTGCTTGTTCGTACTCCTCCCGGCGTTTCAGCGCGGCTTGGTCAGATTCGTGCTCCCTCGGCTCCTCCACCTTCTCCGGTTCCGGCGGAAGATGCGGATTGAAGGCCTTTAGCGTGGGGTAATCTACGGCTTCCGAAAGCAGCGCCAACGTGGACAACAGTTGGCGGCTCTTTTCGGAGAGCGCACCGATGGCGGCCTTCAGGATATGGTTGCGCCTCTGCACCAGGTCGAGGTCGGCAAGATTGAGCGCGCCGCCGGCCTCCGCATCGGCCTCCCAGGCATCGAAATTTCCCCGGTCGGGCAGATACCCGTTCACGAGGCCCGCCAGAAATCCGGTTACCAGCGGATGGCAATCGCAATTGCTCTTCAGATAGTTTTGGATCGCCTGCGAGCCGCCGCGCACCCCGCGCGAGCAGAGTAGCTTTTCGGCATCGGCAGGGCGCAGGCCGGGCAGCAGGACGCGCCGCACGCCGGGGATGGTCTGGTTCAACGGAGCGAAGACGTGCGGAACCAATCGCGAGGTGATCAGCACTTTTGACGGGGTCACGCCCGCGAGAGCGCGCAGCAGGTCGTCGTCTTCGGGACGTATGGCGGCGCAGGGGTCGCGCTGGGCGATCTGGTCCGTGGGTTGGTTGGCCTCTTCGTCGGTAATCTGCGCGGCGTCGAAGCGCTGGTAGGCCACCAGCACGCGCTCCAGGCCGTCCAGCACCAGCAGCCAGGGGCGAGTTTGAAGTTGGTGGAGCAGCAGTTTGCCCAGTTCGGGGGGCTTCATCTTGCGGAAATCGTCCGGATGCTGGCGCGTCATGTAGGCCAGCGCGTGGCGGCAGAAATCGGCCATTATCGCGCCGCGCTCATAGAAGGAATACCAGAAGCGGCCCGCCCAATCGGCGCGGACCTTGGTGGCGTGTTTGGTGGTCCACTCCCAGGTCAGCATGCTCTTGCCGGAACCGCCGATGGCGTCGAACAGCAGGACGGGGTGCTGGTCCGCAGCCGCGGCCCAGTCGCTCAGGGTTTCGAGTTCGGACGTGCGTCCCACAAAGTCGTGGGAGCCGATGTAGCGTGGTTCGGCGTATAAGTCGGGGGGCGCGGGGATCGGGTCGGCGGGTGTGGTTGCCGGGTGTTGGTCGAGGTAGCGGCGGAGGCCGGCGGCCGCATGGATGGCCTTCTCGCGGAACTCTGGCAGACTGGCGAAGGTGGCGTAAACGCGGTGGACCTCCGATCCTGGAGTCATCTGCTTGGCGCGCTCGCGGAATGCGTTGAGCTTTTCCCGCTTGGCTGTGTCGAGCTCAACATCGGCCACTTGCACCGGGTGCGCGGCGTCCATAATGAACAGCAGAATCGGCCATCCCAACCGCTGGGCTTCGTTGAATTCGAGTTCTGTTAGGGAGAGGCTGTCAGGATTCCGCTGCGGATCAGCCGGCGTCTGCCCATACTTGTGGCTGATGACTAATGTATAGGCCGACGCGTCCCGGACCATCCGAAGCGAGGAGTCGATGACATCCACATCGGGCTTTGCCGAATCGTTCTCCATGGCGATGTCGGCAAGGCCTTGGCCTCTGAGCGCATCGATCAAGGCCGCCCGGTGCTCCTTCAGGTCCGTGAAAGTGCTGGATATCATGACCTGGTGGACCAGGCGCGGCGCGGGATTCGTATCCGGCATTACAGTACACTATGAATCACCTATTATCGAATTGCAAGATCCTCGCGCAGCGGCTCCGAACCTTTTTGTTGTATACTTTGACGATTCGGATACCTTGCCGCAAGGAGGGAGAGCTATGCTGGGTCCGCGCCGCCCGCTGATCGGAATTGTAGCCGCGCTGTGCTCCGCCGCGCCGTCGTTGATGGCCCACCAGCCGCACGATCCCATTGGCGCAATTGCGGTATCGCCCAACTATGCGCAAGACGGCACGGTGCTCGCGGCCACGGCAGCTCTTTCGCTGAAAATCGACGCCTACTTACTCCTGAAATCCACCGACGGGGGCGTCACCTGGTCGCCGGTGAACGGCCTCGACCAGAATAACCCGATCGTAACCATCGTCTTCTCGCCCGCCTATAGTCAGGATCAGACTATCTACGTGGCGGGGAACGGCGGGCTCTTCAGAACCACCAACCAGGGGACTTCGTGGAAGCAACTGTCCGCCAAGAAACTCCTCAGCGTAGCGCTGTCGCCTAACTTCGCCGTCGACAACACGCTCTTCGCGGTCACCAACGGCAAGGCGATTCTCGAATCCACGAATCGCGGGAACGCTTTCACCGAGCTGCCCGCTCCTGCGCCGCTGACTTCCAACCTCAGCGCGGCCGCTGTGTCCCCCAATTTTACGGCCGATCATACCCTGCTGCTTGGTTCACAGGCGAACGGCATTTTCGAATCCACCAACGGCGGCTCCAGTTGGACATCGGTAACGGCGGGCATGACTCTCCCTTCCATTGCGGCCGTGGCTTTCTCACCCAATTTCGCCACCGATCGGACGGCTTTCGCAGGTACCCTGGGTTCGGGCGTCCTGAGATCCACCAATGGGGGCAGTTCCTGGACCGCATCCAATACCGGCATCCCGGATCTCAACGTCAGCTCACTCACCTTCTCTCCCGGTTATGCGCAGAATTCGAGACTGTGGATTACCACCGGAGCCGCCGGGGTCTTCGAGTCCAGTAACTCGGGCGCATCCTGGACGCTCTTTGCCACAGTGACTCGCGCGCTGAGCGGCCAGTCGCCCATCCACTATCAAGCCGTGACCGCCGCCACCGGTACCAGCGGGACCGTCCTGTATCTGGCAATGTATGAAGGGCTCTGGACCGCCGCCAGCAGCGCTTTTTCGTGGCAATATATCGATACCATACCCACCCGCTTGGTCCGCTATATAAATATGTCGCCTAACTATGTAAACGACCAGACCCTGTTCGGGAATACTTATGGCGGCGGCAACCTGTGGTCCACCAATGGCGGAGCGGCCTGGACCTTCCAAAACACCGGGATGCAGAGCGCCTACACGGACGCGGGCGGCATTTCGCCCAACTTCGCGGCCGATAACACGGCCTTCAGTAGCATGGGGACCGGCCTGCAACGGACTACCGACCGCGGCGCGACCTGGCAACTGATGGTGGCGCTGAACGCGGAGACTTATCCGCGAGCCTTGGCTGTGTCGCCGAATTTCGCGCAGGATTCCACGGTCCTCATCGGAACGGACAATGAGCCGGGCAGCTTCTATCCGCCCACGGTCACTTATGACGGAGGGCAATATCCCAACCAGGGTTTGTTCCTCTCCTATGACGGCGGCAACAATTGGATACCAACCAGCCTGGGCGGTCCCGCCATTGTTTCGATCACCCTCTCGCCGGGCTTTGCGTCGGATCTTACGGGGTTCGCGGTCAGTCCGGATAGCGGCCTGTACAAGTCTACCAATGGCGGCATGACCTGGTCTTCGATCGTCCTGCCAGTCTCTTCGCAAGAGATGGCTCAGGTGACCGTCTCTCCTAACTTCACTAACGACCAGACGGTTTTCGTGTCGGCGATTGCCGGCGGGCTGCTGAAGTCGGTGGATGGCGGCTCCACGTGGACCCTGCTTTCGAATACCAGCGGTCTCAGATTCCTCGACGTTGAGATATCGCCGAATTTTGCCAAGGACCAGACCATCTTAGCCGGTACCGTCCAATCCGGGCTTCTCCGGTCGAGTAATGCCGGGACGAGCTTCGCCCAAGTACCTGCCTTCCCCGATAGCTTCGTCACGGCGGTAGGAATTTCTCCCAATTATGCGAAAGATGGAACGCTATTCGCCGCCGGGTATCGCGGCGTTTATAAGTCAACCAATCGCGGCTCCACGTGGACCTATACCGAGGAACCCGCGCGGATTGAAGATGGCCGTACGGTCACCTCGATAACCGACCAGCAGCCACCTACAATCACCTATCAAGGCAATTGGACGCAAGCGACTCCGGAGCCGCTCGCCAGTTCCAACAGTTACACGATTACCAGCGAGTATCAGGACACTGCCACTCTGCAGTTCATGGGAACGGGCGTGCGCTGGTTGTCGTGGACCGGGCCGGGCCAAGGTAGTGCCTCGGTGCAACTGGATGGCGTAACGGAAGGCTCTGTCTCGCTCCTGGGGACTACGGACCTATATCAGCAGAACGTCTGGGAGCAGCACGGCATTTCCTGCGGCAACCATGCCTTCACCGTCACGGCGTTGCCGCAGGCGGGACAGACCGTCTCGGTGGATGCCTTCGATATATGGATAGATACCTGCCCCTTCTTCAACCTAAGCAACATTCACTAAACAGACGAGTGGGGCAGGCCCTCGGCCCGCGGAGGCCTCCCAGGCCGACATCTTTCTTTAACGGTTCAACTGCTCAGTAATGGTTACCGGCTCCTTCAGCCGAAAAGCGATCTTGGTTTCCGTGGGCAGCGCGACGCTTTTGGCTCGGGTAGCCACCACTCCACCGGTGCCGGCCGCGCCGCCCGCACCCGCGCCAATCGCCGCGCCTTTGCCGCCCCCAGCGATCGCGCCGATGACTGCGCCGATGCCCGCTGCCGCGGCCACGATGCCGACGTCTTCTCCGGTGGCGCCCTTAGGGCCGTCCTTCCGGAAAGCCTCGGTTTGAATGGCCACATGTTGTCCGTCGGAAGTACTCAACTTGGTCAGTTCCAGTACCAGCGCCGCCTGCCCTTTCATGCGATTGGATTTCTGCGCCTCCACCACGCGGCCCTCCACGCGCGCCCCGCGTTCGGCGATCACGAATCCGCCCGCCGACACCGGCGAGTCCAGCGTGGCAGTGAAGGTATCGCCCGCCTGGTTGTGGTCGCTCGATAGGCTCTGGCCCAGGCGCACCGGCAACAGCAAGCCGGCCTGCAGAGTGACCGATGGGGCCGGCTGGGGGGCCGGAGTTTCCACGGACTCCGCGGGCAGCGCCGGGCTAGCCTCCGAAACCGGCGCCGGGGCTGCCATGGCTGGCGCGGCGGGAGCCAGGGGCGCCGGGATCGGCTCCGGAGCCGGTTGTGGTTGCGCGGGGGGCAGATTCTGCGCCACCGTAACTACCGCATGCGCCTGCCGGACGGGCTTGGGGTGGATGGCCGGGGCTGCCGCGCGTTTGGGCGAGGGCGGCGCCGGCTCGTCCTTTTCGGGGAACGCCGAGGGCTTCGGCTCGGCTGCGGCAGTGGGCGGCGCCGCCGGCAACACCGGCGCTGGTTGGGCCGATACCGCCGCCGGGGCAGCGCTGGCGACGGGCGCCACAACCGGCTTGGGGTGCTGCATAAACTTCATGATCACGGCCCCACCCAAGGCCCCCACCAGTACAAAAAGTCCTATTTGAATCGGTTTCATCTGGTCGCTTGTCCCTATTTCAGTCGGACGGGCCGGCTAGCGCTTTCGTTTCCAGTGTAGCGCCGGGTAATATAGTGAGGTACAGGCAATGCTCCGCTTCCCTACCCAGTTCGAAATCGGGCACATACGCGTGGCTCCCGCCACCGTGCTGGCGCCCATGGCCGGCGTTACCGACACCGTGTTCCGCCGCTTCATTCGCAATCTGGGCGGTTGCGGACTGTTGATGACCGAATTCACCAGTTCCCACGGGGTCAGTGCGTCGCTCGGCGCCAGTAAGCCCACCCGCACGCTGAAGTACCTGGCCTTCGAGCCGGTGGAGCACCCCATCACCGCCCAACTGTTCGGCGCCGATCCGCGGGTGATGGCCGACGCCGCGCGTGTCTGCCAGGACCTCGGCTTCGACGTGGTGGACATCAACTTCGGCTGTCCGGTGAACAAAGTGGTGAAATGCAATGGCGGCTCGGGCCTGCTGCGCGACCTGCCGCTGGTGGAGCGGCTGCTGCGCGAAGTGCGGGCGGCCATCTCCATCCCCCTCACCATCAAGTTTCGCGCCGGCTGGAGCGACCGCGAACTGGTGGCGGTCCGTATGGCGCGCCTGGCCGAAGACTGCGGGGTAACGGCGGTGGCCCTGCATCCGCGCACCCGCGAGCAGGGTTATAGCGGCCAGGCTGATTGGACGCGTATCGCCGAAGTAAAGGCCGCCGTGCGCATCCCGGTAATCGGAAACGGCGACATCAACTCGCCGGAGGATGCCGTCCGCATGGTGGCCGAAACCAATTGCGATGCGGTCATGATCGGGCGCGCGGCTTCCTCCAATCCCTGGATCTTCCGGCAGATCGCGCAGTATCTGGCGACCGGCGCGTATGACCAGGCCGGACAGCAGGACCGCTACCAGATGATGCGCACTTACTATGCCATGCTCGTCGAGCGGCACGAACGCGATAGTGTCGGTAAGATGAAGCAGTTCGCCACTTACTTCACGCATGGCGTGCGGCACGGCGCGCAGTTACGCGCGGCGATCTATCATGCTTCCGAGGGTTCGCAAATTCTGGAGTTGGTCGACGAGTTTTTCAGCCGCGAGGAGGTGGCGGCATAAAGCCTTATGAAACAGGTCAAGATCATTACCGACGGTTCCTGCCTGGGCAATCCCGGCCGCGGCGGTTGGGCCTGCATTCTGCGCTTCAACGAACACAAGCAGGAGCGTTGGGGATGTGCGCCGCACACCACCAACAACCGCATGGAACTGATGGCCGCCATCGAGGGTCTGAAGGCGCTGAAGGAGCCGTGCGAGGTGGAAGTAATCACCGACTCCGAGTATCTGCGGAACGGCATTACTACCTGGATGCGAAACTGGAAGCTGCGCAACTGGCTGACCACGGATAAGAAGCCGGTGGTCAACCGCGACCTTTGGGAAGAATTGGACGAGGTGGCGGAGAAGCACACGATTACATGGTCGTGGACCAAGGGGCATGCTTCCCACGCCGACAACAACCGGTGTGACGAACTGGCTCAAACGGCCGCACGCGAGCAGCAGCGCGGCGCCAGCTAGTGTTTTTTGTAGGGCGGGCAATCATGCCCTGGGGTCCCCGCAGGGGACGGCTTTCAGCCGGCCCCATTAGAGTAGATCCACGGGTCTGCCACACTTTCCGATTCTCTCCGGCGCATCCGCGCACCGCGCCGTACGATTCGCCGGCCGGGAACTTGGGCGAGTTCCAACGGTGGTTCGCTTCTGCGCCACCGGAACAGGCCAAAGCTACTTCAGCAGAACCGTGGTCGTACTCGTGGACGTCGCCGTCCCGACCTCGTTCGTCACGCTAATCGACGCCGACCCGGCCTTCCCGCCCGTGAATGTCACACCGTCGTACCACAGCGCGGCAATCTCGCCCGGCGGCAACGTAATTGTCGACGGCCCCGAAAAACTGAAGATCGTGGTCGACCCCTGCTTCACGGTCAGGCTGACCTTGATGACTCCGGTCGGGGCGGCCGAGGTGGATTCCACGATCCAATAGATCTGCGCGCAACCGCTGCAATTGTGCGGCACCACCGCGGCGGGCAGGGGTTCGCCCAGAACGATGGCGCCCGAAGGAATGCTCGAACAGTCTGTGTCGCTGCCCCCGGTGAAGCAGGGCCAATATGGATTGCCGCTGTGGTCGGCCGGTGGATTAGCGCCGATGTTCAGCAACGCCGTGAACAAAGTCGGCGCGCTCGCGTCCGGCGGCGCGTCCGAGAAAATCGAACCGAGCTTCACCGCACGCAAATGGCCTGTGGTCGCCTCGTCCGCCGGCGCCCCCAGCAGTGCGCCGCCGACCCCGATGGCCAATGTCAAACCAAGACAAAAGAGAACGTAATTCCGCGTTTCCATGTGAGTCCCCCCAAGGTGATGATGAAAGTTGTGTGGCTGCTTCTGCCCTTCTGCGAAACAGTATTGCCCTACCTTACTTGGATTGTCAAGAACTAGGAGTGCTAGGAACGGCGTCGTGCAGGCGCTCCCGGCTGGGCCGACGGATCTCACGTCTAGCCGCGGGTTCGGCGAGTTGGGACGGCGGTTATAGGAACATGGTTCGCCGGGCGGACGTTCTCTTTTCCGCGTATTCTCCCAGGGAATCGCACGCAACGCGCTTCCACGCACGCTGATACAATCCAGGAATGCCTAACGAAATATACGCCCTCTTCGACACCACCGAGGGACAGTTCAAAATCAAGCTGCACGCCGACAAAGCCCCCCGCACGGTGGAGAATTTCATCAGCCTGGCCGACGGCACTAAAACCGGCAAGCCATTCTACGACGGCACCATCTTTCACCGGGTGATTCCCGATTTCATGATCCAGGGCGGCGATCCCGAAGGCACCGGACGCGGCGGTCCCGGTTACAAATTCGCCGACGAATTTCATCCTACGCTGAAGCACGGCAAACCCGGCCTGCTTTCCATGGCCAACGCCGGTCCCAACACCAACGGCAGCCAGTTCTTTGTCACCGTGGCGGCCACGCCGTGGCTCGACAACAAGCACAGCATTTTCGGCGAAGTCGTGGAAGGCTACGACGTAGTGAAGAAGATCTCCGAAGTAAAGCGCGGCAGCCAGGACCGGCCGGTCAAGGAAGTGAAGATCAACTCCGTGAAAATCGAGAGGACCTAAACCATTGCGCGGGGCAGGGACTTGCCCTGCGGCCTAGAGGCCGTTCTTGTAGGACTCAAGGATTCTGCTGCGGACGCTTCACGTCTTCGAAGCTCTGCTTGCCGTCCGCGAGGTCCGCAAAGAGCATGTCGAGCCAGCGGTCCACTTGCTGCATGTAGCCCATGGTGCGATGGTTGGTTAGTTTCCAGGTTCGACGAGCGCCTGGGCAGCATGGGCGCGTTTTTCGCGCCGCTGCGCGGAGCCGACAGCAGGCGACGTCAGAGCCGTATCGGGCGCGGTGGAACGTCTCCGACCGGGAATCCGCGGCACGCGGATTGAGGCTGGAGCGTGCTTGACCGCCTGCTATAATTGGGGGCCTGCAGCGCGAAAGCACTCCCCGTATTTGCGCGGGAGGCGGTGGGGGAATTAATAGAGGCTGGACCCGGTCCCTTGACTTATTCTGACAGTCAGATAATCTGAAAGGGTATGGCAATTAAACCAATCACAACCCGAGAGCGGATCGGCCGCGTGGGCCAACGGCGCCAGGTGGTCATTCCGCGGGAGATGCTCGAAACCCTGAACATCCGGGAGGGGGACTTTGTGGCATTCGCAGAACAGAAGAACGGCGTTCTCATCAAAGCCAGACGGTTGGTTGATCCCGAAGATACCCTAACTCCCGCCGAGGCGGAGGTCGTGCGGCGCGGCGAAGCCCAGTTGAAGCGCGGCCAGTCGAAGCCCTGGCGTGCTGTGAAACATGCGCTGGCGCGCTGAATTATCCGACGAGGCACAGTCGCAGCTCGCACGGTTTCCGCGCGACGTGCGGGACCGCATCTCGCGCGCCATTGATGAATTCGAGGCGAAGGACGATTCCCAATGGAGCAACGTCAAGGCCTTGCAGGGGCCGGAGCGGAAGGGTCGGTTGCGTAAGCGGGTCGGCCCGTACCGGATCATTTTTCGGAAGGTCCCCGATCACGGCGTCGTCGAGATCTCGGCCATCCTCGCCAAATCCAAAGGCACGTACCGATGAGCAACTTTTCAACCAGGGTCATTAGATGCGATCACCCCGGAGAAAGTAGTCTTAGGCCGTTATCGGGGGTCCGCTGTCAGCGGGGTAGTCCATAGCCGGGCATAGAGGCACGGCGGTCAATAACAGAACTTTATGATAAAGGACGTTATCATATACGAACATGGACAGGGAACGTTCCAAAAAGAAGCGCATCCTCCTGTGGTTGGCGCTCTCCGCCGCCGCGTTCGCCCAGGACGGATTTCAGCCGCTGTTCAACGGCAAAAACCTGGATGGCTGGGATGGCGATCCCCGCATGTGGAGCGTGCGCGACGGCATGATCGTGGGCGCCACCGATGGCGTCGCCATGAGCGACAATTCGTTCCTCATCTCCAAGCAGACCTACCGCAACTTCATCCTGCGCGCGGAGATGAAGCTGCGCAACCACAACAGCGGCATTCAATTCCGCAGCGAAGCGCTGCCCAATTGGGTGGTGCGCGGATATCAGGCCGACGCCGCCGAGGACAACTACTGGGGCAACATCTACGAAGAGAAAGGGCGCGGCACGCTGGTGGATGGCTGGAAGGGCAAAGCCGAGAAAGTGGTCAAGCTCAAGGACTGGAACGATTACGAAATCCTGTGCGACGGCGACCACATCCAACTGACGTTGAACGGCACGGTAACCGCCGATCTGCACGATTCCGCGCGCCTGGAAGGCATCATCGCCTTCCAGTTGCATCGCGGTCCGCCCATGGAAGTGTATTTCCGCAACGTGCGGATCAAGGTTCTTCCATAAGGACGCCAAGCGTTGAGACTGGCGATCTTCGGCGGCACCTTCGATCCCATTCACAATGCGCATCTGGCGGTGGCGCGCGAGGCCGCCGGGCGCTTCGCACTCGACCGCGTGTGGCTGGTGCCCGCCGAAAGGCCGCCGCATAAAAAGGGCGTGACGCACGCGCCCTATGAGGATCGCTTCCGCATGGTGGAATTGGCTTGCCAGGACGAGCCGAAATTCGAGGCGTCGCGCCTGGAGCAAGGCACCGCCAGCAGCTACTCCATCGACACCATTGAGAAAGTGCGCGCCCGCCTGGCCCCCGGCGACGAGTTGTTCTTTGTGATCGGCGCCGACGCATTTGCCGAAATCGAAAGTTGGCGCCGCTGGCAGGATGTGGTGCGCGCCGTGGAGTTCATCGTGGTCAGCCGGCCGGGCCATCGTTACGCAGTCCCGCCGGAGGCCACCGTGCACCGTTTGGAAACAGTGGACCTGGCGGTGTCGTCGTCCGAAATCCGTCGCAAGCTGGCGGCCGGCGACGAGCGCGTGGAAGTGCCCGCCGCGGTGCTCGAATACATCCGCGCCAAGGGACTCTATCGTGGATAGGCCGCGCCGCTTAATCTACGCTGCACTGGCGGCGGCGCTGGTCTTTTGTTGGCAATCGATCACGGTACACGCAAACTACGGCGGCAACTGGACCGCGCTCTACTGTACGGGCGCCAAGTTCGGCGTCCCCGCCACGCTGGCCTCCGAGCATATCTATGAGTTTCCCAACAGCTACGGCTACGACGGACAGATGTATCACTACGTGGCGCACGATCCGCTCATCCGCAATCCGGATTTGACGGCCCACGTGGATTCGCCCTGGCTGCGTTATCGCCGGATTCTGCTGCCCGGCCTCGCGTATTTGATGGCTGCGGGCCGGTCGAGTT
>Ga0302325_10022253_pt1 | contig 13268 bp, 9 predicted proteins | sample Palsa_T0_2_FD_201948 | JGI IMG/M metagenome (GOLD analysis project Ga0302325, IMG submission 201948) | Peat permafrost microbial communities from Stordalen Mire near Abisko, Sweden - Palsa_T0_2 | ecosystem: Environmental > Terrestrial > Soil > Palsa > Peat permafrost | place: Sweden: Abisko... | reverse complement strand
TCAAGGCCCAATGGCCTTTCGCCTGGGTGCAGGGCGTGGATTATCCGCAGAAAGCTGAGCGGGCCACTGTGGCCGGCCGGCTTGTGCTCAACGACCCGCAGGCACTCTCGGCCAAGCTGCCCCATTTGAACGTCGGGCTTACCCACCCGGACTTCACCGGCGCGGGAGGGGCATTCGCCCTGCGCTCCGGCAACGGCAAGCTTGTCACCTGGGATCACGACGCGAACTACTACCAGTTCTGGTCCGAGGGCGGCGAAGACGGCAGGTTTAGCATCGCCGGTGTCCGCCCCGGGACCTACACGCTGCATGCGTTTGCCGACGGCGTGCTCGGGGAATTCGCGCGGACCAACCTCACCGTCGAGGCTGGCGGGGCGGTCGATCTGGGAGAGCTCGAATGGAAGCCCGTGCGCTACGGCAAACAGATTTGGGATATCGGCTACCCGGACCGCACCGGCGGCAAGTTCTTCAAGGGCGACGGAGCAAATTACTGGCTCTGGGGCTGGGGCCTGCGTTATCCGCTCCTTTTTCCGCACGACGTCACCTACACGGTCGGCAAAAGCGACTACCACAAGGATTGGTTCTTCCAACAGACGCCCCACGGCGAGTCCACCGCGTGGATCAATCCCGAGGCGAAGGATCCCGCCAATCAGCATTTCGGCTGGATGAAGGCGGAGTCCCAAACCACTTACCCTCAGAACGACCAAACGGGTCCCTGGCGTGTCTACGGTCGTGGCCGTGCGACCACTTGGACCATCAAATTCAACTATGACCAAACTGGCAAAGGCCGCGCGGCTCTTCGCGTGGCGCTGGCTGGTGCCGACGGCGGCGGCGGTCTCGCCGTCGCCGTCAACGGCAAAAGCGTCGGCACAATCCGGACCATTGCCACCAACGCCCTTCGCTACAACACCGATAAGGGCATTTGGCGCGAATACACCCAGAATTTTGATGCCGCGTTGCTCAAGGTGGGCGAAAATGAAATTCAACTCACCGTCCCCGCCGGCGAGCTCACCTCGGGTGTCGTCTACGACTACCTGCGGCTCGAGGTTGACGAGAATCAAAGGCCGGCCAGTTCCCCTGTCGCGGCGCTGGTCAACCCGATACGGTTGGTCAGAACCCCTGGAGTGTGACGATGAAAACCCCTGAGATCGCCTCCCCGTTGCTCAGTCGCCGCGATTTTATCGCGCGCGCCGGTCTGGGTGCCGCCTCTGCTTATTTGGAGCCTGCGATTTTTACCTCGTCGGCTATTCCTTTAGCGAAGGGAGCGCCGATGCCGGCTGCGGCGGGAACCTACGAAATCTCCATTCTGGAAAAGTGGTTCTTCGATGGCGGTGACGGTTCGCCTGGGCAGATTTGCTACAAGTACACTCCGGATCAGCTGGCGGAGGTGGCCGACGAGATCGGCCTCGATGTCGAACTTACTTTGCGCAAGGAGGGGCACATCTCACCGGAGAGGGCGCCCGATGAGCTCCCGGCGATGGTCGCCGCGCTGGCCAAAAAGAATAGGCGCATTTCCTACCTGGCGATGGACACGGTGCGCCCGGACGAACCGTACTGGCAGAACGCGCTTCGTGTGGCGAAGCAGCTGGGAATAACCCGGTACAGGCATCGCGGTTTCAAGTACGACCTCACCAAGCCCCGCAAGCCGCAGATCCCGGGCTTCACGAGCATGGCGAGGGAATTCGCGGCAGTGAACAAAGAGATCGGCGTCCAGGCCGTGTATCAGACCCACGCCGGAGCGGATTTGGCGGGAAGCGCGGGCTGGGACCTCGACATGATCCTGGCGGACATCGACCCAAAGTATTTCGGGGTCGCGATCGATAGCCAGCACGTGATGGTGGAGCAGGGCCTGTCCTGGTCGAATTCGATCGATGTGCTGGCGCCCCGCACCGTTGCCCTGTGCGTGAAGAGTTTTCGGTGGGAGGAAGACAAGAACTCCCACACTTACCGCCCCCTTCCGGTGCCGCTCGGTCAGGGCACTGTGAAGAAGGATTTTGTCCAGCAGGTCATCGCCGCCCACGGCGGCCCGCTCCCCATCATCATCCACATTGAGCATTTCAAGAACTCGAGCGGCAGGCTGGTGCCGGTGCCCTTTGACCAGCGCAAAGGGATCGTCGACGCATTCCGCGCCGATGCCGAGGTATTGCGAGGATGGCTGGGGGCGATGCCGGGCTGAATCGCGCTCCATTACTCCGCGACCCTCGTCTACACCGACGGAGACTTTGATCGCATTAACGGCCTCAAGCGGGCACGATTGAAGGATGAACCCCGCCCAAGAGCAGATCCGCGACCAGCAGCAGGCCACGTGGAATAAATTTTCCGCGGGATGGCGCAAATGGGACGAGTTCACCATGGCATTCCTGAAGCCGATGGGCGACGAGATCGTCGCCGCTCTTCGACTGAAGCCTAATGACACGGTGCTGGATATTGCGACGGGAACGGGAGAGCCGGGATTATCCATTGCGGCAGCGCTGCCCAAGGGGCGGGTCGTTGGGACCGATCTCGCCGAAGGCATGCTGGCCACGGCGTGGGACCGAGCCTTGGAGCGGGGGCTTTCGAACTACGAGACTCGCGCTGCGGACGTCTCGGCGCTTCCTTTTCCCGATGCGACCTTCGACGCGGTGAGTTGCCGGATGGGGTTCATGTTCTTTCCCGACATGGCGCTCGCCTCCAAGGAGATTGTGCGCGTGCTCAAGCCCGGCGGGCGGTTTGCCACAAGTGTGTGGACCGGCCGCGATCACAACCGCTGGGTCACCGCCATGATGGGAGTCATCCAGCGCCACGTTCCTTTGCCTCCACCCCCTCCCGAGGCCCCGAGCATGTTCCGGTGCGCCACGCCAGGGATGATCGCAAGCCTGCTGCTCCAGGCAGGGCTCATTGAAGTGACGGAAAAAGAGATCTCGGGTCAGGTGACGTACGAAAGCCCAGCCCACTATTGGAATCTCATGACCGAAGTGGCCGCGCCCGTCGTCGAGGCGATGAGCCAAGCCAGCGAAACCGTCCGGGGCCGGATCCAAGAGGACGTGTTCGCCGCCTTGAGCGGGAACGGGGGGCCGGTGGCGCTTGATTACGGTGCGCTCGTTGTCGCGGGGACAAAGAACGCGCGCTGAGCGGCGGCTGGAGAAATCCTTCGATCTTGCGAGTTACCCCGTCGGCTTAGCATTCCAAACCGCCAGCAGGTCCGGCGAGGCCTGTGAGCGGACACCGTTGTCGGTCAGGATTTCGTCCGTCACCTTGAGGATATCTGCTCGCGGGAAAATGAGCGTCTCCGTCCCCTTGCCCTCGAATTCAATCTTGATGAATGGGCTCCGCGCATCGCGCAGGACTTCGACCAGATGCTTCAAATTCCGGATCTGAGTTCCGTTGACGGCCTTGACGACCCGCAACAGCGGATTGGAATAACCCTTGGTCATTCGATTGGGAAAGAATGGGGATGAGATGATGACCAACTGCTCGTCGGGAAACGCCGGCTTATCCGGGCGCCGACTGATCAGCGGGCTGGAAAGAGCGCTGAGCACATTGAGCAAGCCCCCCAGTCGCCCTTCGCCAAACAGCGAACCCATGAGTTGGTTCGTCGCGGTCGAGAAACACACCGGGCCGTACACGAAGTAGGAAGGATAGCCGCCGGCGAGGTCCGGAATGAGCAGGGGTCTTTGGGAGACGACCGGAACGTTCAGCTGCAGGGTTTTCCCCGCGCGGATCACGGTTAGAGGCACCTTCTGATCGTTCGCCGCATGCTGGATCATATAGAGGAACTTGAGCCGGATTTCCCCGACCTTCACCATGCCTTCGTCATCGATCGGCGCGTCACCGATCTTCGTGATCACGTCCCAGGATTTGAGCGGGTAGGCGGGATTGTCTTCGTCCGGCTTCAGGACGACAATGCCCTGCACCGCTCGGTCGAGGCCGAGGTAGGTTTTTAGCGCGGGATTTTCCAGCGTTTGAAATTCGGCGAACAGAGTCACCTTGCCCGTGCCATGCGATTTGGCCGCTCGTTGGAGGAAGAGGTCGACCTCCTCCGAAGGGATAATATAACCAATGTTCTGCGCCGCCCGGAGATGGCTGAAGGCTATGCCGACCATTCGGTCGCCCACGACCGCCGGGCCGCCGCTATTGCCTGGGTTGATGGCCGCGTCGATCTGGACGCGCACGCCCGACTCGGGATACGTGTAGGTTGTGAATTCGATCCGCGAGACGATGCCCTTGGTGATGGAGAGGCTGCTTCCTCCCGTGGGAAATCCGTAGACGAGCACGGCATCCTTGATGCCGGGCAGGCCGGGCGCCCGCGCCAGCGGGGGATGCGTATCAAAGAAGGATTCGTCATCCAGTTTCAGGATCGCCAAGTCGATCCCCGGATCCACGGCGACAACGCTCGCCGAAATCTTGTCACCCAGTTGGTTTCCCTGCACCTGCACGTCGGTCGCATAGAGGACGACATGGGCATTCGTCAGGATCCGTTTGCCTTCGATCACGACACCGCTGCCAGAAATCTCTGTCGGGGAAGCTTTTGACCACGGCCTCAGCGGCTCGGGTGCTCGTACCGACGAGAAAATTCTTACGACGGCATTTTCGATCAGCGAGGATTTTGCGCTGGCATCAGCGTCCGAGCTCGGGGTTTGGGGAGCCGGTGTAGAGGGTGCCGGGGGCGCCACCGGCGCGGCCGCCGCGGCCGCCGCCGGAACCGCCGCGGTGGGCGCTGGCTTGGCTCCGTAAAGGGAGAGGTTGGGGGCGAGGGTGAAGAGTGCGAAAACCGCGGCAGCGAGAGCGAACAACCCGCGGGGCTGGGTGATGGGCATAGCGGGCACCCTATGAACTGCGGCCGTCCTTGGAAAGACGGATGTTCGCGCCTGAATGCTGGCCGGATCAATTTGTGGTTAGAGCATCCCCGCTTCGCGAAAGCTATAGTAGCCCTTTCGCAGCGGATCGGCGCCCACAGAACCCAGAACGACGTGGTCGAGCATCGGAATGTCGATCGCCTGGGCCGCCTCGCGCAGCTGGCGGGTCAGCTGGAGATCGGCGCTGCTTGGGGCGGGATCGCCGCTGGGGTGGTTGTGGGCGCACACCACCGCCGTCGCGGATTCCCGGATCGCCGCGCGGAAAACCTCCCTGGGGTGGGCGAGGGCCGAGGTGGCGATTCCGGAGGACACCTCGACGCGCTTGATGAGCCGGTTGCGGCGGTTCAGACAGAGCACCCAGAATTTTTCAATCTCAAGGCCGGCTGCGATTGGCTCGAGGCACGCGGCCACCAGGTCCGCCCGGTTCAACAGAGGCGATTCGCCCCTCCGTTGATCGAGCGCGCGCCGGGCCAGCTCCATGATGGCTACCAGTTGGAGGGACTTCACCCGTCCAATTCCGCGCCGAGTTCGGAAATCCGCCTCTGTCCACGTGATCAATCCCCCGAGCGAACCCGCCTCGGCGATCAGCTGGGTGGCGACGGTGACGACGTCCTGGCCGCGGGTGCCGTTACGCAGGACCATGGCCATCAGCTCTGCGTCGCTGAGGGCGCTCGGGCCGAACTTCTCCAGGCGCTCCTGTGGGCGCTCGCCGACTGCCAGCGCTCGCAGGCGGTTCTGGGTCATGGGCAATGGTGAGGAGAGGAACTTCGGGGAAGTGGGCATCGTTGGGAGTGGGATCCAAATTTCGGGCGCGCCAGATTTTATCAATCATCAAAGTGGACTTGTCGCTTTTTATGTCACGATGCCGGATGCGCGCGGATTCATGGTTCGGCCGCAAATTGGCCGAAATTTTTTTGAAGGGCGCATGGCGGAGTGATTTCATGCCATGGGTGCGGCTCTTTTCGTGGCCCCCTCGACGAGCATGAGGAATAGGCCCTAGAGGCTCCCGGCATTTCCCGGATTGTCCCGGACGCGACCTCGGACGCACCGGGCAATGTTACCGGGAGGGATGTTCCATAGGCCCTATTCCGCAATTGCGCCCAATGAGGTGAAATGGTGGCCACATGACCGCCACCTCTTCGCCCCGCCCCCTTTCACGTCCTTCCGAGTTTGTTCGGCGTCTGCGTTCCGCTTGGGCGCCGCTTGCCGGGCTGGCCTTGGCGAGTGTCGCATTCACCGGCTGCGCGACAACGGATGGAGTTCGGTTCGCTCCGGACGCGGTCGCTGCGATGTCGCCGCGCGCCGATGTGGTGAAGCCCCTCGACGCCTATCGGCTGGCCAAAGCCTACGTGGCCGTGCATCCGGGCACCGACTACATGATCGGCAGTGGCGATTCCATGCTCCCACTTTATAAGGACCATACGGTGATCATCACGGAGCGGATGCCGGTCGCCGACTTGCGCGTCGGAATGACGGTTGTTTATAGCGGCCATTCCGGGTTTCCGGTCGCCCATGTCCTTGTGAAGCGCACGTCGGAGGGCTGGATCGCCATGGGCGTGGGCAACCCGATTTGCGACGCTGTGAAGGTGACGGAGGACAACTACATGGGGACGGTGGTCAAAGCCTTCGAGCCCACGAGCAGCCCGATGCTCGCCCTTCTTGAGAACGAGTCGGTGACTTCTTCGAAGCAGGTTGCCGTCAATCAGTAAACGCGCCCCACCTGGTGGGCGGCTTCGACCGATCTTTAACAGTCCAGCCAAGGGAAGCGGGGCGGAGCATCCGACCTCGGAGTTGACACCGAGCGCGGCCGCGAACGCTCCGGCAGTCCGTTCGCCTCAGTGGCCGATCAGAATCACGACTGACCAACTCAACCAACGTGTCCGCCCAGGGCGGACTTCTCCGCCCCGCCTCCCTTGGCTGACTGGCAAATGGACGAGCTATCCCCGGTATACCATACCCGGCCGCCTGCTGCCCGTCGCTCGCTCAGAAGTGTTTGACGTAGCCGTCTCGGCGCAAGCGCTCGAGCCAGCGGTCCTCGGCTTGGCGCGACATCTCGGTCATGAGAATGTGCTCAATCTGATCGTGCACTTGATCCAGGCCCTGAATGCCGGCGTATTTACGGTCGTCGGCAAAGAGCAAAAAACAGCCTTCCGGGGTCATGATGGGATCGGTCGAATCGCCCTTCTTAAGGGTGAAAAGGGGATCGCTGAACTCCGGTTTCAGGTCCGAACGCTTCATCCACCCCCAGTCGCCGCCCTTAGCCCGTCGTGAGTCCTCGCTGTACTCTTTCGCTAAATCCTCAAAACGCTCTCCTGAGCGGACGCGAAGGATGATGGCTTCCGCCTTACCCTTGAGAACGCCATCGGATTCGCCGTTGTTACGGGTGAGCTGAATCAGGCGCAGGTGCACCTGATCATCCTGATAGAATCGGTCCTTGTTCTCTTTGTAGTACTGCTCAACCCGCACCGGGCTGACAATGGTCTGAGATTTCCTCTGTTGGTGGATCTCATAGTCGTAGATGATATTATCCTCGACCTCTTTGCGATAGTCGCGGATCGTGGTTCCCCTGGAGCGGAGATAGGCCAAAAACTTGGAGCGATCATTGTCGAACTGGTCGCTTAGCTGGTTCGCGATCTCGTTGTCCACGAAGCTATCGGGAACATGCTTCTTTTCGTCCTTTTTGAACTCCTTGATAATCAATACCCTGTCGATCAGATTCTGGATGGCATTGTCGGCCAGAGCATCCCGCTTCTGGTTAAAGTCCTGCTCATTGCGGGCTTCGCGCTGAATTTGGGCAATCAGCGGAGTTATTTCGCGCCGCACGTCATCAACCGTGATGACTTTGTCTTCGGCGATCGCGGCGATGCCGTTGGCGAAACGCAGATTCAGCCCGTCGTCCGCCGCCTCAAGGCTGACAACAGAGGGGTTCGGTGCCTGGGCTTTTGCGCAGGTGCCGAGAACTGCTGCGAGGGTCAGGGCTGCGAGCCGGGAGGTCCGGTTCATGGGTTTGGCAGGTTATTCAAGAAGGCGATAATCTCTTTTAATCGTAGAAGCGGACGCGGGGCGGTCAACCTTGGAAACCGGGCACCCAGCATCACCCAGTCGTCGTGGCGGCCGCTCGAGCGAAGGCACTTCAGGCGGTTTGACTCCGTTTCGACGGAAATGATGCCTTTTTGTTCCGCGCGGATGCGAATTTCTGTAATCAGCAGCAGCGTCCGGACCTCGATAGGTGGCCGGCCGAAGCGGTCCTGCAATTCACTCTCGATGCGCCGCAGGGAGTCGATCGAGTCAGCCAGTGCCAGCCTGCGGTAGGCATCGATTCGCAGGCGGGTCTCGGCGATATAGGCGATGGGGACCCTGGCCTGGATCTGTTCAGTGGCAGGACCGGATTCCGCGTCTTCCGCCTCTTTGATGGCTGTGTATCCGTCGCTGTGCCGCCCCGTTGCGGTCTCGTCGCTCGGAGTCCCATCGCCCACGAAGACAAAGTCGAGCTTCACGTTCGCACGGATCGACGCGGCTGCCTTGTCCCCCTTGAGTCGGGCGACCGACTGGCGCAGCAACTGGCAGTACAGTTCGAATCCCACCCCAGCTATGTGGCCGCTTTGCTCGGTTCCGAGCAGGTTGCCCGCGCCGCGCAATTCAAGATCCCGCATGGCGATGCGGAAGCCTGCTCCGAGCTGCATATGCTGTCGCATGGCCGCCAGCCGCTGCCTGGCCGATTCGAGGAGCCGGGTATGCCGATGCAGAAGCAGGTAGGCGTAGGCCTGGTGCTTGAATCGCCCGACGCGCCCGCGCAGCTGGTAAAGTTGGGAGAGGCCGAAACGATCGGCGCCTTCAATGATCAGGGTGTTGCAATTCGGGATATCTAGACCGCTCTCAATGATCGTCGTGCAGACCAGCACCTGGTAGGCCCCTGCGACAAATTCAGTCATCACCCGCTCCAGTTCATCGGATCCCATCTGACCATGGCCAACCCCGATCGAGAGGTCGGGAAGCAGCTTTCGCAACCGAGTCGCTACCTCTTCGATGGTCGACACGCGGTTGTGTAGATAGAATACCTGGCCCCCGCGTCGGATCTCATGACGGATCGCATCGACAACAAGCTTCTCATCGTAGGTCTTTACAAACGTCTGAATCGGATGCCGGTTCACCGGCGGCGTCTCGATGACGCTTAGGTCGCGGGCTCCGGTAAGAGCGAGGTAGAGCGTGCGGGGGACGGGCGTCGCGCTGAGCGATAGGACGTCGACGGTCTCGCGCATGCGCTTGAACACCTCCTTGTGCTTTACTCCAAACCGCTGCTCTTCATCGACGATGACAAGCCCGAGATCCTTTAACGCGACGTCCTTCTGGAGGAGGCGGTGGGTGCCGATCAGAATGTCAACGGAGCCGGCGGCCACGGCCGCGAGGATTGTGCGCTGCTCCGAACGCGAGCGGAAGCGGCTGATCATCTCGATGACCACCGGGTAGCCGGCCATCCGCTCCCGAAATGTGTTGAGGTGCTGTTGGGCAAGCACGGTAGTGGGCACCAGAACGATCACCTGGTTTCCGGATTGGACCGCCTTGAATGCGGCCCGCAAGGCGACCTCTGTTTTCCCAAACCCCACGTCGCCGCAGATAAGGCGGTCCATCGGCCGCGCTCGCTCCATATCTGCCTTCGTCTCCTCGATCGCGCGCGCCTGTCCGACCGTTTCAGAGAACGGAAACGACGCCTCGAATTCTTTCTGCCATTCCGTATCGGGGGGAAAGGCCACCCCGGGCTGCGCTTCTCTTTGGGCCTGAATCCGCAGCAGTTCGGCCGCGAGATCGACCGTCGAACGCTCCGCGGCGCGACGTGTTTTCTCCCAGCGGTTGGAACCGATTCGTCCAAGTTGGGGCCGAGCCTTGCCGAGCCCCACGTAGCGGCTGATCAAATGCGACTCCTGCAGCGGAATATGCAGGGTGACGGAATCGTCGAACTCCAGGGAGATCACTTCGCGCGAACCCTGCGCGGTGTCGATCCGAGTCAGCCCCCGGTAGAGGGCAATCCCGTGTTGGAGGTGAACGACGAAATCCCCTTCGACCAGTTCGGAGAAGTCCAACAGCTGGTCGACCTGGGCTCGCACGACGGCACTGCGACCTCCGAGCAGCGGACGTCTTGCGCGCTTCCGGCCGAAGATCTCGGTCTCCGTGGCAATCACGACGCCGCGCCGCGAGCCGCGCGGGCGGGCGAGGTCGAGTGCGGCTGATCGGTGGTCTGTTACTCGGAAGCCTTCATTGAGGGAGCCGCGGAGGTATAAGGGCTGGAGATCGCGAGTCTTCGAATCGTCGGATATTATCTCGCGCATTCTTCGCTCCTCCCCCTCCTTTGCCGCGACCAGAACGATGCCCATCCCTTCGCGGCTCCAGCGCGCCAACTGTTCCAGAAAATCAGCCCGTGTGCTTTCCTCGGCTGCCAGCCGTTCTTGGGCGAGAAGGGAGTCGGAGGCCAAGGGCCGATGATGCTCTAGGCTCTCGGTATCCCAGACCGTTTCGCTTGCCGGCGCGGCAAAAATCGCGGTCGGTTCATCGATGTCGGAGAGGCCAAAAACCGCCGCGCACCGCGCAAGGATTGGGCTCAGCCCGTCGCGATCCTCGCGCGCGAATGCGCTGAAAGCTTCCTCCAGCGTGGTGGGTTCGATGAACGCTGCGTGGGCCGCGGAAGCCAAATAGTCGGCGATTCCGGTCTTCGCCGGATCGAGGGCTATTCTTGGCGAGGCGGGAACCGAGATCCGCTCAACGCGCCCGGCCGAGCGTTGCGTGACCGGATCGAAGATCCGAATTTCCTCAATCTCGTCGCCAAAGAAATCGAGCCGGAAAGGCTGCGCGGCCGTAACCGGATACACATCGATGATTCCTCCGCGGACGGCGTATTGGCCCGGCGCTTCGCACATGGCTTCCGAATCGTAATCCAAGGCGCTGAGCTTCTCGAGCAGCGCTTGAAAGGGCTGCCGGGCGCCCCGTTCAAGCGTGAGTTCGCGCGCCGTAAACTGCTCGATCGCCGGCACCGGTTGAAGCAGCGCTCCGGGAGTGGCGAACACGACCAGGACGGGATCGCCCGGGGCCGGTGTTCCCGCGCCGCGCACGGCGCGCAATCGGGAAAGGACGGTCAGCCGGTCGCTTGATGCCGCGAAGGCCTCTCGCATATCCGGATTGTCCGCCATCGATTCCGGAAAGAGCAGCGTGTCGATCGATTCGCCCGCCCCCGAGACTGAGAGAAAGAAGGAAAAATCCTCGGCCAGCTGCTCCGCTTGGCGTTGATCGTCGGTCACTATGAGCCACACCGGCGCGGGGTGGGATCGCACCGTTTGTGCCAGGACAGCGCCGCAGGCCTGTGGGCAGACGCCGACGATTTTATGACGCGCCATTTTGGGGCACGGGTGATGCGGCCAATCGCATTCCTAAAGGTCCTGCGCGGACCCGGCATGTTCCCATCCGTCGAGCGCTGATCGTGCTGCCTCTTCTTCAGCGAGTTTCTTTGACGGGCCCCGGCCATCGCCAAGGCGGCGCTCGTGCAGGAAGACCGCCACCGTGTAGGCCCGCGCGTGGTCGGCCCCTTCAGTGGCGACGACATCGTATCGGAGCGCCTGGTTTCCGTGGAGCGGTTGAACCAATTCCTGGAGCCGTCCTTTCGGGTTCTCCCGTCCTTCCAGAGCCGCCAGCCGGGTCGCAAGATCTCCGTAAATCGCCAGCACCGCGTTCCGGGCGGCGTCGAAACCGCCATCCAGATGGATCGCTCCGATCAGCGCCTCGAAGGCGTCCTCGAGGGCCGCGTTGCGTTGCCGGCCGCCGCTCGCCTCTTCGTTGGCGCCCAATCGAAGGCAGGTTTCCAGCACCAGTTCACGCGCGAGCTGCGACAGGAAGGCGCCCTTGCCCAGGACCGCGCGGCGGCGGGTCAGCACTCCCTCGCGGTCCGAAGGGTACAGGCTGAAGAGTCGTTCGGTTAGAATCAGCTGCAGAACGGCGTCGCCGAGGAATTCGAGGCGCTGGTTGTTTTCGATCGTCTGCGGGTGCTCCTGCAGAAACGACGGGTGGGTGAGGGCGCGTTCGAGCAGTTCCGGCTGCCGGAATCTGTGACCCAGGCGCACCTGAAGCTGATCGAGAAGCGTGGAGTCGGACACGAAAGCGAAGTCAGGACGAGGCGCTCGCGTAGCGCCTCAAGCCGCGCTGAAAGGTCCAGACAGCCAGCCCGAACCAGATGGCGGCGGCGCTCAGCGCCCAGGCCACCCACCTCGGCTCGAATCCATTCAGCAGCGTTCGCGCCGGGGCGTTGCTGACCACCACGACGGGCAGTATCCAGACGACCAGGAGCCGTCCAATCCCGCGGAACGCCTCGCGGGGAAGGCGCCCAAAGTCGGCGAGGGTGAAGTAGGTGCCTTCGATCCCCTGGGCGTTCCGCAACCAAAAGGCCAGCGACATCGACAGAGCGAGGATGCTGTAGTGGATGACGAGACCGGAGAAAATGAGGCCGGCGTATAAGATGAGGTCGAGCACGCCCGGATGGAGGCCGAGCCGGTGCGCCGCGTAGGCGACGACACCGACGGCGACCAAAGCGTTCAGGAGGCCGTCGGGATCCAGTTTGCGAGTCGTGGCCATGAACATCGGATTGCCGGGCTGAGCCAGGAAGAAGTCGAAATCGCCCGTGCGAATGTTGCGGCCCATCTCAAAGATGCTCGTCCAGAAAAAGCCCATGAGCAGGCGCTGGATCAGCATCGCGGTGCCGACTAGGAGGACCATTTGGAATTCGTTCCATCCCGCGATCGACTGCGTGTGCCGGTAGATCACCGCGATCATGCCAAGATTGACACCCATCCAGAATAGCTCGACCAGCGACCAGATCAGGAAATCTCCTCGAAACATCAGCGTCCGAACAATCGTGTAACGGGCCGACGCGAGCCAGATGCGAAGATAATTGACGAGAGGCATGGGAGAGGGAGGCCGGCGTCAGCCGCCGACGGCGGTGTGGCGACGCAGTCCGCGGTTCCAAAGGAAATGGCCCATGAGCAGAAGGGCGGCCACCCACCCGGCCTGAATCACCAAGCCCTGGACCGAGAGCATCCTATCGATGCGCCCTGTGAGGATCGCCGCGGGAAAATACATCTGATAGTAAAACGGGAGCAGCTGCGCCGCGCGAAAGACACCGGGCGGCAGCAGGTCCAGCGGGAACATCTGGCCCCCTAGAATCGACTCGATTGCGAGGGAAAGGATGACAAATCCCTGGATTTCGAGAAACCAAAAGGTCATCAGTCCGAAGCAATAGGCGATTGTGAATTGGATCAGGCCTCCCATCACGAGCGCGGGAATCGCCAGGCCAATCCGCCATCCCTCGCTTGGAAGGACCAGGTCGTGCCGCATGATCGGAATGATCAGGAGCAGGGGCACGAGAACCATGCCGCCTGAGACCAGGCGCGCGGCCCCAAA
>Ga0302325_10022252_pt1 | contig 13269 bp, 13 predicted proteins | sample Palsa_T0_2_FD_201948 | JGI IMG/M metagenome (GOLD analysis project Ga0302325, IMG submission 201948) | Peat permafrost microbial communities from Stordalen Mire near Abisko, Sweden - Palsa_T0_2 | ecosystem: Environmental > Terrestrial > Soil > Palsa > Peat permafrost | place: Sweden: Abisko... | reverse complement strand
CCGCCACGGACGGCGGCGGGGCCTTCATCGGCTGGACAGCCGTCCGGCGGCGCGGTAGGGCTTCAAGGGCTGCCCGCGCCCCGAACCGACGGGAGGGTTCTACGTCCAACAGTGTCTAGCGCCCTCGACGGCGGACCCAGCGCCACATCCTCAAATGCTGCCGGTGAGCCTGTCCGCAGCACCGGGCCGTGACGATTAGCAGTCAGATCACGTCGCCGCGCGTTGGTCGACGGTCTCGCTGAGGACGGTCTCCACGCGGCGGGCGAGTTGGGCGCTCGCCTTGGCGAACCCGGCGGGCGCACGCCAAGGAGCACGCAAGTCTCAGCCTGGGGGTCGGGCTGGATTGCCACGCATGGACCTGAAGAGGGCCGGGCGGTATGGTGGCGGGCTGAATGGGGGCGGATCGAGCGGCGTGTCCTGGACGGGGGCTCACGAATCGGCAGCGCTGCGCGCGCCGGGTGGGGCTGACGGCCCTGCTCGCTTGGTTGCTGGTCGCGAGCGCACCGTGTGCGGCGCATGCGGCCACGATCGCTGAGACCCAGGCTGTGAACTGGGCAGTCGGGCAGATCGGCAGCACTTCGTACGGAAATCTGTGCCTCACCTTCGTCTACGACGCATACCAGAACGGCGCCGGGATTAACCTGCGTAACGACACCACCGGCGTCACCTACAACTCCGACACTGACCCGCAGGACGTGTGGGGACACACCGTCACCGGCACTACTGGGAGTGACAATGACCCGCCCTACGGCGCGCTTGTCTTCTTCAACGCGAAGGCCGGCTACAACCCCGAGGACTACAGCCACGTCGCGATCATGGGTGCAGGGGGTGAGATGATCTCGACCAACGACGCGTTCAACGAAAGCAACGTCCACTACGAGACCCTCGCCCAAGAGCAGGGCTCGGGCTCCTACTCCACCTACGTCGGCTGGTGGCTACCAGACGGCGCTTCCTCAGGAGGAGGGAACCCGGCTGATGGTTCGTTTGTGAGCTATCAGGGGAACGTGTATCGGATTGCTGGTGGCGCGCCGTTGTACGTAAGCAATTGGGCAGCGGTGGGCGGAGCTCAACCGACGACGCCGTTGTCTGCGGCGCAGTGGAGCGCTTTGAGTCCGGTGCCGGCGAACGGGACGGTGCTGGATACGACCAGCGATGGTGTGTTCGTGGTCGCTGGTGGCGCGCCGCTGTATCTGAGCAACTTCAACGCGGTTCCCGGCTCGGCGGCCGATGGGGTCGCTGTCGATAACTGGGACGTGGAGAACGCCGGGAGCGGGCCGTCGCATTTGAATCCGGTGCCGGCGGACGGGACGGTGCTGGCGGCGAACGGTGATGGGGTCTATGTGGTGGCTGGCGGGGCGCCGCTGTATCTGAGCAACTATGCCAGCGTTCCGGGTTCTGCGGGCGCCCAGGTGACCGTCGACGCTTGGGATGTCGAGAACGCTGGCAGCGGCCCGTCGCATCTCAACGCGGTGCCGTCGAATGGGACGGTGCTAGACACGAATGGTGACGGGGTGTTCGTTGTTGCCGGCGGCGCGCCGCTGTATCTGAGCAACTTCGCCAACGTTCCGGGGTCGGCGTCGGACGGAGTAGCGGTCGATGCTTGGGATGTCGAGAACGCTGGCAGCGGCCCGTCGCATCTCAACGCGGTGCCGTCGGATGGCACGGTGCTGGCGGCGACGGGTGATGGCGTGTATGTGGTGGCTGGCGGGGCGCCGTTGTATCTGAGCAACTATGCCAGCGTTCCGGGGTCTGCGGGTGCTCAGGTGACCGTCGATGCTTGGGATGTCGAGAATGCTGGCAGCGGCCCGTCGCATCTCAACGCCGTTCCGGCGGACGGGACGTTCCTAGAGACCTCGAGCGGGAACATCTACCGGATTGCTGGTGGTGCGCCGTTTGCCGTGAGTAGCTGGTCGGTGTTCGGAGGTCAGCAGCCTTATGCCATGGTCGATGAATGGGATATCGACAACATCACCAACCCGGCTGCGCACCTCAACGCTGCACCAGCAGACGGAACGATCGTTGAAGGATTGCCGTCCGATAGCTACTGGTCCTTCAGCGGCGGGTTGCGAACCTCCGCCGCAGCTGCGTCTGGCGCTGTGTCTGTCGATGATGTCGGGCTCGCCGCCTTCCCCCTGGCGACGTGTCCTGCTGGGCAGACCGGGACGCCCCCGAACTGCAAGACGCCGGCTTCCACCTGTCCTGCTGGGCAGACCGGGACGCCCCCGAACTGCAAGACGCCGGCTTCCACCTGTCCTGCTGGGCAGACCGGGACGCCTCCGAACTGCAAGACCCCCAAGCAAGTGCTGTTGCGATCGCGGTGCGTCGTTCCGAACCTGAAGCACATGAAGCTCAGCACAGCCAAGCGTGCCCTACGAGAAGCGCACTGTGGAGTTGGCACGGTGCGCAGGCCAAAGCACGTTCGGCCCCACCACGTGCTCCGAGTCATCAGCCAATCCGCGGTGACCGGCGCTCAGCACTCCGCAAACTACCCCGTCAACCTCACACTCCGATGAGAGCCGAGCTCCGCGAGCAGCGGCTTCCCTCCTTCGACTGGATCGCCGATGTCGTCTTGGCTCAGGAAGTCAGGTAGGGATCGAGTATCCGGAGGTGTCGATACCGAGGCCGCCGACCACACTGAATGCGACGGTGTCCACGATCACCTCGGCCCGCCTGCGCCCGTACTCGGCATACCCGATGCCGAGCGCGTGAACGGTCTCGTGATCAGGATCCGTAGCTGCGCGATCGCTGGCGCGCCGGCGTCAACGACGATCCGTCGCGCCTTCGGTCCCCACCACCCACCGGTCTCCGCGGGGATCGACTCGAACGAGACCGAGAATCCCAGAGACTCGGCGAACTCCCGGATCGGTGTGAGCGGATGTACGTGCGAGTCTCCCGTCAACGGTTCGCACGGCGGGCCGAGCGGAGCCTGCTCGCGTTCCTCGATCGCGGATCGACCTTCGCGCGACCGAACACGAACACGCTCGTGAACAGCATAAGCGTGTCGCCGGTTTCCTCGCTCGTCATCCGGTCGCGCTCGTTGACCGGCAGCGGGGCGATGATCGCCACCGCGCGCTCACCCTTCTGAACCGCAAAGCCCAGCCGAATCCAGGTTTTGAACCCCGCGACGAACGTGGCATCCGGTCGCGCGAGCGCGACCAACAGCTGATTGGAGGTCGACAGTCGCGCGAGCCCAGCCTGCGATCGGACACGAACCCAACGCTCCCACGCCTCCGAGGTCAGCAGCTGCTCCGCGGCGTGCTGCAGACGCTCGCGGTCCTTACGGCGGCGCTCCGCGCGCTCCTGCTCGCCCAGCCGGCGAGATGACTTTCTGGCCATGACTGCTTCTTCGCTGGGGGCCCGCCTGCTGCGGGCCTGTGCCGCCCCAATCGCAGCCCGCAGGGATGCGGAAATCCGGCGGGTCAGGTCCGCGGCGGTCGTGCCTTGACCGGCGCCGAAGGGCGCGCGAAATGCCCGACGTGCGGGCAACTCACGGCACCGATCACTTCCCAGCCATTGCCTCTCCTATGTCAAGTGAGGTTCGCTATTTGCGGGTTTCTGGGGTCGGGTCAGGGGCCGTTCGGATCGGTCGTGGCGGTCGAAATGGGGGGTGCTGTGGGTCGGGCGGGGCTGCCTGAGGGCGTTAGAGGGCGTTAGGACGCGCCGTTCGGGATCGCCGAGTCCGATGCGGACGGTTTTGCGGCGTGTTTGATCGCCGGGTCGTGGCGACCGGTGAAAGGACCTGAGGTGGTTGACGTGCGCTGGCGCTGGGTTCAGGTAATGCAGCTGATCGGGGCGGCGGCCGGGATCGTGTCGTCGACCGGACGTCGGGCCGCGGGAGGTGGCGCGATCGTTTGCCGGCCGGGGTCAGCCGGCCTTGTGGTGTTGTCCGTCGCGGCGGCTGGAAGCGACGCGGTGGTGGTCGTGTAGAGCAGGCGCCAGATGCGGCGGGCGAGGTGGCGCTTGAGGCAGCGGATCGCTTCCTTCTTGGTTTTGCCTTCGGCGTGTCGGCGGTCGAGGTAGGCGCGGGTAGTGGGGTCGGTGCGGGCGCGGGAGAGCGCGATGATGTGCAACGCGGCGGTTGAGCTGGCGGTCGCCGCCGCGGTGTAGCCGGTGACGTTTGGTGTTGCCGGAATTCGCCGGGATCGGGGCGGTGCCGGCGTGCCGCGCGAAGCAAGCGTCGGTCGGGAACCGCTTGGCGCCGGCGGTGTGGCCGATGATGATCGCGGCGGTGACCGGGCCGCAGCCTCGTTCGGCGAGCAGCTGCGGGCAGTGAGCTTCGATCAGCGTCTTGAGCTCGGTGAGCAGCGCTTGCTCTTCTCGGCAGATCTCGCAGATCCGCTTGAGGATCGCCTTCGCGACGCGAAGCTGCGGACTGCGGGGCAGCTGCCCGAGTTGGCGGGCGAGTCTTGCTCGGATTCTTGGGCCTTCCAGCCCAGCCGGCCGGATCTGCGCCTCGAGCTGCGGGGCGATCTGCACCAGATGCCACCGCAGCCGGTTGATCTGCCGAACGCGTTCGTGGACGAGCTGGTCGCGGTAGTCGGTCAGGATCCGGATCTCGTGTGCCTGTTCGTCGAGGAACGCGACCGGCAGCGTGTCGATCCCTTCCCGTAGCGCGGCCCGAGCGATCGCGGTCGCGTCGATCGGGTCAGACTTCCCGGGCTCGCGCACCGCTCGCCTCGATGTCTCGGTCAGCCCCGGCGCGACCCGAACCACGCGATCACCGCTGGCCAGCAGCCCGCGCTCCAGGCGTCCGGACACGTGCCGGCAGTCCTCCAGCGCCCAGACCCGCTCGTTGTCGAGTTCGCCCGCGAACCGCAAGGCATCGAGCGTGCCTTCATCGCTCGCCGCGATCGTCAGCTGCCCGCGTGTCGCGCCGGTGGCGGCGTCGAGCGCCACCATCGTGTGCGACCGCTTGTGCGTGTCCACACCGATCACGATCATGTACACCGTCCCTTCGTTGGTTGTGGCCGACGGAGCGGATCTCCGGCGGACACACCTCAGTCGGGGCGATGCCACGCTCCTATCAAGTCACGCCGGTGATCCTCGGCGGCGGCGGGCGACACGGCAAAAGCCGGTCAGGCCAACGGTCGACAGGCGAAAAGTGAGTCAGCCCGCCGCCGTCCGAGAGCCAAACCGACGAGCCGGACGACACCCCGACCGTCGGGCCGTCAGCTTCTCACTGAGGCGAATCTCAGGACTGCGGGTCGCCGTTGAGGTCTGTCCTGCTTCGATGATTACGGGGGTATCCCGGCGTTCGACTCCCGGCAGCCGTGACGACCGCAAACATGGCGAAGCAGTCGGCCGGCGCCGGCGACCCCGGGCGACCCGGACGTCGCCGAAACGAACGCCGGGAACGGCGCGGGCCGCGTGACGAATGCGCTCGCCCGGTTGATCTCGCTGACCGACCTGGGCCGCATACACCCTTTCGCGTGCGACCGGCGGCGGGTCGACGCCAGGCGTGGACTGAGATGGGACCGCTGAGCTGGTTGGGGAACTTTTGGGACGCCTTGTTGGCGGATAGGGTTCTGGCGTGTCGAGCTCTCGATGGAGGCAGATGCCGGACGGCCCCTGGGTCCTTCCTGACGAGGAGAGCGGCATCTTCGTCCGCATCGTCGCCAAGCAAGAACGAACTGGCCAAGCGTCCCGCTACACCGTCAGCGGCCCCGGCTACGACACGACTGAGCATCCGTCCCTCGACGAGGCAAAGGAGGCTGCGGAGGAGGAGCGGTACCAGCCGTTCACCACGGGGGGTAATCCGGGCTGGCCGCCGATGCCGGACATCATCACCGCATGGCCGCTCAAGCTGTACGTCGAGGAGACGACGTGGCCCCACTGGCAGGGGAGCGCGACCGAGATCCAGCGGCTAGCGAAACGGGCCGAGGAACGGATCAGCAGCTACTTCAGCCCGTTCCAAAAGCTCCCGCGCGACGCCTGGTACCTCCGTCCCGGAATCTTGCGGCAGCAGGAGGCGCTGTACTTCAGTCACAGCGTTGCCACCCGAGACTGGGAGGCCTACTCGGTGCCCGCCGATGGCCTGCGGGACGAGATCGAGGCGCGTCGTGCACTGGTGAGCACCGTGAGGATCAAAGCGACGGTCACCGACCGAACGTGGGCTGTAGTGGCTCTACAGGAGCACCGCTTCGGCGGGATCTTTGAGGACTCGCCTCTCACGGAGGTGGAGCCAGGGGCTCGACCAGGAGGGTCCGAGGTCATCACACCACCCCAGCTGATCGAGCTCGACTTCCAGACCGACTTTCCGGCGGTCCGGCTCCGCACGATCGCAAGGACCCCTTATCAGTGCGCCGATCTCCACCGGCACATGCATCGCCACGTCGTGGCTGGGAAGCGGAAGCGGATCTGGGACCCCGCCCTCACTGGTTCAGCGTGCTCGATCTTGGGGTTCGCGCTTCCGGATATGCTGCTCCTCACAGGGGTCCTGCCGCCGTGGTGGACGATGATCCTTCAGTTCACGGTCGGCCCTCTTGGGATGCTGGTCCCGTTGAAGCTGATCCCGTGGACGTTCCCGTCGTTGGAACTGGTCGAGGCGTGGGAGCGGTCGCGCTGGACGGCCGTCAAGACGTGGTTCTGGCAGGCGCTCATCCTTCTGCTGGCCGTCCTCGGCATCTTCTTGACCATTGTCCTGTCGCAGCCGAGCGGGTGAGTGCGTGCAGGTGCCACACAACCGCTTCGGTGGGGGCGGCTCGGCCGCGCTCGCGATCGTTATGTCAAGGCGACCACGCCGGCGCCGTGGGCTTGGCGAGCGCTTCCGCGGCAGAGCCTTCGTCCGGCCTAGATGACGGCTGGCGCGTGGTCCGCCGCCGAAGCGATCGCGCATCGCCTCGTCGGCATCGATGTCGAAGCTCGTCGCATCGCGTCGAACCAGCGCAGTACCCTGGCCGGAGGTCGCGTCGCGTGTCGGATCAGATGCCGGCGCATTGGTACGGGAATCAGCGGCGTTGGCGCTCAGCGACGAGCCGTCACTTTCGCGTAGATTCCGGCAGGGAGGCAGGCGGAGCTAGGGATTTCCCCCCAAGGCCCACATCGCGTACCGTGGGCCCGATGCCCGACCCTCAGCTCGATCATCTCGATCTCGGCGACGACGAGCGCGCGTTGATCTGTCGATCCTGCCCCGGCGCTCGCGTCATCTACCTCGCTGGGATGGACAAAGGCCTGAGCGGCTCTCACGTGTGGCGCGCGCGGTGGTCCCTCGGGGGGGCTTTGAGCAAGGACCACGTTCTTAAGATTGGACCGCGCACGAAACTCCGACGCGAGTACGAGGCTTACAGCAGCATCGCGTCCGTAATCGACCCCGGCTCGCCGCACATGGCGCTGTTTGACGCCGATGGAGACCCTCAGGCCGCGCTCCGCCAGGAGTTCGCGACCGCGCCCGGCGGGAACTCAGTGAGCCTCAGGACCGCCATGCGGGGACTCAAGCACCCTGCCGACGCGGGAGCCCTGATCGACACGTTGTTCCGAGTCCGGATGGCACGCTGGCATTTCCACCGCAGTGCGGAGGTCGAGCGTAGAGCCGAGCCGTTGGAGGTGGCACTTGGCTGGTGGCTGAGTCACCTTGACCTTCCAACCGCTGTCGCCCAGATTGGAGATGACGGAGTCGCAGTCAGCCTCAAGCGGCTCGGATTACTGCCCTTGGCAGATGTCTTCGGCTGGGTTCACCGCGTGCTAAGTCACGACGAAGATGTGTCTATTGGGCCGGTGCACGGCGATCTGCACGCTCAGAATGTGCTTGTCGGGAGTGGGGGCGAACTCACCCTTATCGACTTCGGTTGGACGAGTCGAAGCTGGCGTGCTGTAGATTTCCTCATGCTTGAGTGCTCACTGAAGTTCCTCGTCTCGCCCCCCAGCGCGCGGTTGGAGGATCTTCTACTCGTCGAGCAGCTCCTTGAGGACGCGGTCGGCACCTGGGATTACGGTGACTGGGAGCGTCTTGTCCCCTACATCCACGGCCGAGAGCTGGCCAAGCTCGGGGCGGCGTTGCAGGCGGTGAGAACTTGTGCGACCGAGAGCGGAGCTGTGGGCGACGTATCCCAATACCGGCGAGGCTTGGTCGCCTTGACAGCCGCGCTCGCGTCGCTACCACACGACATCAACCGCGTGTTTCTACTCCATAGTCTTGCCTACCAGGCTCAACGACTGACCTGATGTCGGCGCTTGACACCACCGGGCCCTACGATCGCCTCTATGGTGCCGCCAACCCTCTGCTGTGGTCGGGCGAGCCGGGTCGTGTCGTGGCGCGAGCTGCCCGTCGCCTCCCACCGGGTCGGGCGCTTGATCTCGGTTGCGGAGACGGGCGCAACATACTCTGGCTCGAACAGAACGGTTGGATGGTGGACGGCGTCGATGTCAGTTCAGCGGCGCTCGCGGCGGCACGCAAACGATTCGACATAGCCGGTCACGTACAGCGGGGCACGCTTACGAGAGCCGACGTGGGCGCCGCTGTCTTCCCGAAGGGCGCCTATCACTTAGTCCTCGTATATGGCCTGTATCATTGCATACCGGATAGTGAGCTCACCGCGCTGCACCAGCGCGCGCTCAGCGCGCTCCGTCTCCACGGCATGATGGCGTTCTCGGCGCTCACGGATGGGCTGCCCCTACCAGCCGACCACGGCACCGGGCGTCTGTGGCTCCGTTCATCGCACGAACTGCGCAGACTGATGACTGGACTCCGTGTCCTGTCTTGGGAGGAGGGGGAGATCGCTGAGGACCATCTTCCGCTCGTCGGGCCCCACAAGCACGCGGCTGTGTGGGGGCTGGTCACGAAATGAAGGAACCTCCGACGCGGATAGCTATCACCGGCGCTCCGGCAGCAGGTAAGACGGAACTCGCAGGGCTGCTGGCAGAGCGCGCCATTCACGTAATCGACGTCGGAGACGCCCTCGCTGAGCGTCTCACTGAACACGGAGTCGCCGTACCGAGTCGCGCGCATATCGGCCCGCTCTTTCTTCAACAGTTTGGCGTGCGCGCCGTTTTTGAAGTAATGCGCCCGCATATCGTCGATGGTGCAGCGGTCGCTCTCGATGCCGTCCGAGCTTCGACCACGGTGAACCAGTTATGCGAATGGGACCCGTCGTTTCGCATCGTTCACGTCGAGGCGCCTGAACGACTGCGTCTAGAGCGGTTGCACGACCGCGTGTCGACGTGGAGTCACCCAGCGGATGCTGAACGCGCCTACGACGCGCTCAGCTTCGATACGGATTGGTGTCGTGCGCGCGCCGACTTCGTTATACGCAACGACGGCACCACGGCCGACCTGCGGGCTCAAGTCGAGCGCTTGATGCGGGCCGACAATGCCAGCCGGTAACGAGCTGCGACCGCGCTCCGAGTCGACTTCCGTCGAGATGCACGGGAGCTCTCTCCGACCGCCCCAGCCGTGAGCGCGGCCAGTGCGCGCAAAACTATCACGGTCACAGGACATCGCCGACCAAAGACCGATGTTGAGCCTAGGGGCACAGCGTCACGGCGTCAGCGCTTATCTCGTAATGCACTGCGTTTTTGACTGCACCGGAGCCGTACCTTCCCCGGAAGATGAAGTAGGTGGCGTCTGACTTGTCCGCCGCGGACGCCTAAGCAGGTCTTGTCTGCTCGAGCGTCGACAGCTCGGGCGGCTCCTACCCCCCGCGAAAGATTAGCTTCGCGGGCTTGTGTGCCGCGTGCTTAAGAGATGCGCACGTCTATCGCCCGTCTAGTCAATGGTCTCGATCATGCGAAGCCCGGGCGCGTCGCGGCGGAGCAGATCGGCATACCCCGGAGCGACGTAGGCGCACGCGATGTCCTCGAGACCGAATTGAACGTTCCGTACGGTCCGCCACTCGCGTTCCATGTAGAAGTTGTCTGGATCGTCTGGTGCGAGGCTTGGGTCGAAGAACTTGACGAACGCAAACACCTCACCTGCGAGCCAATCAGATATACGTTCAGCGGGATTCGCGCCAACCTCCGGATCGCCATCTTCGCCAGTCCTTGTTGTGCCGCCGAACCGCGGATCGATCTCAAGCCCAACGATGTGGGCGATCTCGTCCCAGTCCTCCGTAACCGAGTCATACTTGGCAAGTGGCTGCGTCCTCGCTGTGGTAGGCACGTAATACACCGGTCTAACACCCTTGGCGATAAGATATCGCTTGTTGAATGCCAGTCCGAAGCGCCGATACTTGCCGACGTGGATCGCTAACGCCCGTCTTGGAATGTCTGCGAAGCAGACCATTGACGGCACGTAGCGGTCGTTGCTGCTCAGGCTCTCCGCGGTGGTGAGGGACAACTGCTCCGACTCTTCGCTGAAGTCGCCGATACCACGAGCCGCGGGCGATAGCAACCATCCACCCTTGATGATCGTCACTAGGCGGTGAAACGCCTCGTCGTCGCTCGGCGCAGACCGGCCGACGAAGTGCACGAGGTCGGCGGACACGTACCTCGAGGCTTGCGTGCTCGCCCCGGGGCCGTCGCATTTTGGCCCGTAGCGGCCCAGGACTGTGCGGCATCCTCGCACGGCACGTAAGAAAGCTCTCTTCACGCCGCTAATGGAAGCGCGCGAGTCGGACGCCAGGCGTTTCCCGGCGCGTCAGCGGAGTCCTTCGTCGACGATGGAGTCGTCTCCCCGAGGGGCACGCCTCGCGCGATGTTGGGCTCGTGCCCCTCCGGCGGCGAGCGGGGCGGGGCCGAGGCGCTCGCTGGCTCTGGGCCGGCTTGCGGGCGCAGCGATCGTGGTGGTGCGGACCCGGACGATCGAGCAAGCGCACGTGGGCGACCTCCCCGCTGCGTGAGGTGGCGCACGCGCGGGTAGATCCCGCCGACCGACGTCGGAAGGACACACCCGGACCTGGTTCGCGGGCTCGGAGCCTGGTCGGTGGTCGTCAGGTGACTGTCAAGGCCGTGCGATCCACCGCCCCTATCCCGACGGGTCGCGCAGCCCTTCGCGTCACCGCTAGCCCGTTGTACGAGGAGCACAACCCAAAAGGTTCGTTAAGACCAAACCCCAGATCAGAATGGACTGAAGGGCTCTCCGCCGTACGGGACGGACCGCGTGAAGGACAGGAATCCGGATGTCGGATCGGTGGGCCAGGCAAGAGCAAGTACTTTCTCGGCGTCTCGCTTCGCGTGACTGAACACGATCCCGCCAGGGTGAAATCGCAGGCGGTCGTTGGTGCCGATACCCACCGAGAGCAACAGGGGTATGCCGGCGATGCTTGCAACTAGGCCCCATATGCGACCATCGGATCCGAGCATCGTCATGAATGCGATTCCATTGTAGGAATGCTCGGAGTCCCGGTGGGGAAACAGGGAGAGGCCCCAGGTCGACGGCCAGTCCGCCTCTCCAAAGAGCACGGCTACGCATCGATCAAGCTCCCGCAGTGAGGACGTCTCCAGCCCACCAGAATGGGCGGCTCCGATAAGGCACTTCAGGAGCCACCGCTCGATATCGGACCCGTTGAGTACTGCCAGGCTTGAGCTTGTCGGAACAGCGGTATCGGCGAACGCTGCATCAAACTCTCGCAAGGTCTCGAACAGGCGGCCCGCCTCGGCATCGAGCGGGCTCAACGCCGAGTTGTGCCGATCGCAGAGTATCTTGGCGACGATGGCATCGGCCGGGAGGCGCCGTGTTTCCCCTTTTAGCCATCTTAGACCAGATACCTCGGCGCTGCCGCCCATTGCAATCAGAATGTTACGGGTTGTGTAGTGCTCGCGGCTGATCTGGTGCGAACAGTCGCCCAGTCCGCGCGCATAGCACAACGGATGGGAGTAGCCCGTCCTGGGGCCTGCTGGCCGCGTGGATGTAGCCGAGCACCGTGGGTGAGCGATCGATGGCACCAAGCGGTAAGTCAATCACCTGGTTCGGTTCTCACGCGACGCGGGCGACCATCGCGGCGAGGCCAAGCGTAGTCATGGCTTTCACACGTTTATCAACGACGTGGCTGCGGGGCTGGGGCTTTCGAGAGCGGCCCTCCAGCCTGAGACGCGTCCGGGTCGGCGCGGTCGCTTTGACCCGCGTGCCCGTCTACGCGGGTGATCGCTTCGGCGACGCCGGAAGCGTCCGCGCTGCCGGCATCGAGCGAGCGCGTTGCCGCGGAAGTGCTCGTCAGGTCCGCAGCGCCCGCGTTACTGCCTTGGCGACGTCGCGATCCAGCTGGTTGCTGGCGCAGGACGACTACTGCGCAACCCTTGCGATCGCCTTGTCGTCGAGACCTCCTTTGGTGTTCGGACGTGTCTCCCTGCGACGCGGCCAAGCGTTCCCCTATGCGCGGAAAGCGCGCACGAGGCGGGCTGCGTCTCATGGTGCGTTGCAGGCGGCCATGGCGGCTGCCAATCGCGTCTGATCTGGCATCTGGCCGAGGCACGTCTGAGCAGATCCGCCTGCTCGTCTCGGAGCTTCCGCACCGCCCGGACCTCGAGCTTGCGCTCGCGATCTGCCTGGCGTTGCTTGACCGCGAGCTGGCCGTGTATCCGCGTGCTGCCGCGAGGTGGGGAAGCCGGTTCGCCCTGGAGCGCAACCTTCCGCTCGTCGACGCGCAGCTGGCGGCTCGCCGCGCTCGCGGTCCTTCCGGGCGACAGCGGACGCGCCGGCGCCGAGGCATTGATCGATCTCGCCGACCGCTACGGCTTTCGCCGCGTGGACCAGCTTCTGTCGGAGTGGATCGAGCGCCGCGGGCTCGCGACCTAGCCTGGTCTCAGTGTTACATGCGCGACAGGCGCAGTCGTGCCTGCATGTGCATTCGATCGTGCGCCGGCCGGTCTGCCCGAACATGGGCTGTCCGTAGGGGATGTCGCACCAGCCCTCGCGGCGCATCCGAGCCCAGAGAGTCACGACGGTATAGAGGTCGCCCGTTCCGAGCAGCGCGCCGTGGCGGCTGCGCAGCTCCCACAAGCCGGGTCCGATCCGCGCGATGGTCATGCGTTCACCGCCTGCTGGTCCGCGATCGCCGCGTCCGTCTCGTCGCCGCTGCCCTCGTCGGGGATAGCGGCGTCCTCGATCCGACGGGCGAGCCGATCGATCAGTCCGGCCGTGCGCTCGAGGACCGCGAGGTCGGAGCTCTCGGCCCAGGCGGCGAGGTACGGGATCGAGTAGTCCTCGGTGGAGACGCCAAGCGCACCGACGCACGTGTACGCGACCGACTCGGCAACGAGCTCTTCGCCCGCGTAGTCGAGCGCGGGATCGTCGGATTGGCGATCGTGGCGGACGAGCGCGTGAGCCAGCTCGTGGCACAGCGTCCTCACGCGCTGGTTCGCGGACAGGCCTGCCTCGACGACGATCCGGTCGCTCGA
>Ga0302325_10022251_pt1 | contig 13269 bp, 13 predicted proteins | sample Palsa_T0_2_FD_201948 | JGI IMG/M metagenome (GOLD analysis project Ga0302325, IMG submission 201948) | Peat permafrost microbial communities from Stordalen Mire near Abisko, Sweden - Palsa_T0_2 | ecosystem: Environmental > Terrestrial > Soil > Palsa > Peat permafrost | place: Sweden: Abisko... | reverse complement strand
CATCCACCCCCATCCCACCCAGTCGGAGGCGATCGGCGAGGCGATGCTCGCGCTGGCCGGCAAGCCTCTGCACGTACACGCCTAGGAGTCACGGGAATCATGTCGGTCTCGGTATCCATGCCGCAACTCGGTGAGAGCGTCACCGAGGGCACCGTTACGCGCTGGCTCAAGAAGGAAGGCGAGCGTGTGGAGGTGGATGAGCCGCTCCTTGAGGTGTCGACGGACAAGGTAGACACCGAGATCCCCTCACCCGCGTCCGGGATCTTGCGCGGCATCGCGGTCGATGAGGACGAGACGGTCGCGGTGGGTGCGCAGCTCGCCGTGATCGAGGACAGCGAGACCAGCGAGTCCGCGCCGGAGGCGGCAGATGACTCACCTCCGGCCGCCGCCGCCGAGCCTGAGCCACCCGCGGCCGCACAGGACGAACCCTCTCCCGCGGCCAGCTCAGACGGCTCGCAGCCTAACTACGCGCCGCCGGCTGAGCCTGCGGGGCCGGCCCCGCAGGCTCAGCCCGCGCCGTCGGCGCCGTCCGGCCAGACTCCCGGCTATGCTCCGCCGCCGGCTTACGGTCAGCCGCAGACCTACAGCCAGCCGCCCGTCTACGGCCAGCCAGCGCCGCAGGCCGAGGCCCCGCAGACGACTCAGGAGCCCGCGCCGAGCCAGCCGTCGGCGCCGTCCGGCCAGAACGGATCGACAGCTTCGCCGGGTTCTCCGGCCGAGACCACGTCAGCCGAGGACTATCCGCCGCCCGCGCCGCTGCCAACCGGCGGCGAGACGCCTTACGTCACCCCGCTCGTCCGCAAGCTCGCGGCTGAGCACGCCGTGAACCTGGACGATGTCACAGGAACCGGGGTCGGCGGCCGCATTCGCAAGCAAGATGTCATCGAGGCCGCCCGCGCCCAGCAGGCCGCCCAATCGCAGCAGGCCCAGAGCCAGAGCCCTGAGCCAGCCCAGGCGGCCCCGCAGGCACAGGAACCCCAGGAGGAAGTGCAGCCTGCGCCCGCTGAGCAGGCCGGTCCCCGCTCCGGCGCACCCGCGCGCCCGGCCGTGGTTCCTTCCTCGCTGCGCGGCACGACCCAGCGCATGACCAGGCCCCGCCGGGTGATCGCCCAGCGAATGGTCGAGTCGCTGCAGGTCTCGGCGCAGCTCACCACGGTGGTCGAGGCCGACGTAACGGCCATCGCCAGGCTGCGCGAACGGGCCAAGGGCGATTTTGAGGCCAGGGAAGGCGTCAAGCTGACGTTCCTGCCGTTCTTTGCGCTCGCTGCCGTCGAGGCGCTGAAGGTCCACCCGAAGCTCAACGCCGTAATCGACGGGGACCAGATCACCTACCACGACGCCGAGCACGTCGGGATCGCGGTCGACACCGAGCGCGGGCTGATGGTCCCCGTCATCCAAAATGCGGGCGACCTGAACATCGGCGGCCTCGCGCGCAAGATCGGGGATCTCGCGCTGCGTACGCGCTCGGGGCAGGTCGGCCCGGATGAGCTGGCCGGCGGCACGTTCACGCTGACCAACACGGGCAGCAGGGGCGCCTTGTTCGATACCCCGATCATCAACCAGCCACAGGTCGCGATCCTCGGCACGGGAACCGTCGTCAAGCGGCCCGTCGTGGTCGAGGACCCGGCCCTGGGCGAGGTGATCGCGGTGCGCTCGATGGTGTACCTCGCGCTCACCTACGACCACCGGCTGGTGGACGGTGCCGATGCGACCCGGTTCCTCACCACGGTGAAGAACCGGCTCGAAGAAGGGGCCTTCGAAGCAGAACTAGGCCTCTAGCCGCCGGTGGCGCTGACATTGGAGCTCCGGAACGCATGAAGGTCGCGATAACCGGCTCGTCCGGGCTCATCGGCACCGCGCTCGCGGCCAGCCTGCGCGCTAGCGGCCACGAGGTCATCCGGCTGGTCCGCCATCCCTCGCGGTCAGCCGATGAGGTCCGGTGGGACCCGCGTGCGGCCGACGCGGGCTTCAACCCGTCCAGTCCCGCTGAGCTGGACGGGCTCGGCGCCTGCGTGCACCTGGCTGGTGCGGGCGTCGCGGACCACCGCTGGACGGCGAGGTACAAGGCGGAGATCAGGACCAGCCGGGTGCTCGGCACCCGAGCGCTGGCGGGCGCGCTCACCAAGCTCGGCTCGCCGCCGGACACCCTGGTGTCCGGCTCGGCCATCGGCTGGTACGGAGATACCGGCGGACGGGAGGTCGATGAGTCCGCTCCCGCCGGGAAGGCATTCCTCTCCCGGGTGGTCGAGGACTGGGAAGCGGCCGCCGAGCCGGCCGCCGACGCGGGTATCCGCGTCGTCCACCCGCGCACCGGGCTGGTGCTCGCCGCGGGCGGCGGCATACTCGGCCGGCTGCTCCCCGCGGCCAGGCTCGGGATGTGCCCGAGGTTCGGTTCGGGTCACCAGGTCATGAGCTGGATTTCACTAGCGGACGAGGTCAATGCGATCCGTTTCCTCATCGACCACAAAGACATCGGCGGCCCGGTGAACCTGACGTCCCCCGCCCCGGCCACCGACTCCGAGTTCACTGCCGCCCTGTCCGCTGCCGTCGGCCGCCGCGACCTGCCCTGGCTCCGGGTACCCGCCCTGGCGCTGCGCCTAGGCCTCGGCGAGGCCGCCAGCGAGCTGCTGAACAGCGCCCGCGTCACCCCCACGCGCTTGCTGGAAGCCGGCTACGAGTTCCGCCACCCCACCGTCGCCGCGGCCCTGTCCGCCGAGCTTGCCCCGCGCTGAGCCTCCGCCTGTGCCTCTGGCGGCAACCACGTGATGGGCAGCGGCGGGCGCTGGAGCCCCTTCTCGATCGCCTGCCCGATTTCGCGGATAATGCCGGCCGTATCGGTCTTCATGCGCTTGGGCGCGAAGTGCAGCGGGAAGATGCCGTGAGCGATCAGTCTGTCGTGCCTCTCAGTAGTGCGATCCTGGTCCTTGGCCGCGAAATGATAAGCACGGGAGTCGACTTCCGCGACGACGCCGGCCTCCTCCCACCAGGCGTCGGCCGTGGCGATGAAGATGCCGTCGGCGTCGAAAAGCTGCGCGTTGAATATCGGCCGCGGCAGACCAGAACGCAGGATCAGCTGCCGGAAATCGCCCTCGGCGACCGACCTGACGCCGTCGCCCACCTCGGCGAGCGCCTCGCGTAGCAAGGCGGAGCCTGCTGATGGCCCCGACTCGAGCTCGGCGGCTAGCTCCGCCGTCGTGCAGGCATTCGCCTCGTGCGATGGATGCGGACAAACGCAACGCTCTGCCGCTTGCAATTCCACGGAATAAGTACATCCACCACATCCGGCCCGGGCGAGCGCAGGTGGTTTCGCCGCACCGCGGTCACCCCGGTAATCATGCTGCCCTGACCAGCGTAAAGCAGCGCTGCCATCTCCCGCTGATCCTGAGTCACCGTTCCGGTGACGCCGAGGTAAACGCCAGGCAGAAGCCGCTGCCAGGGACCTGCCGGCGCGATCCGGAACTGCAAGGCGCCTCGGGACATTCCGCAGGCGGATGCCTGCGCTCGCGAAACAACAAGATGCTGCTCCTGCAAGATGCGATTCAGGTGAGCGCCGTCGAATTCGGACTTTCGTGGCATGCGCACAGCTTGTCACCAAGCACTGACAAAACGCCGCCCCGCCGTCCCCCATGTCCCCCATGTCCCCCATGGGCAGAATCCAATTGGGTCGGTGGCCCACCGTACACGCAAGAGCATGCTCGGGGGGCCACCGACTCCATTGAAGGAGAGGGGGACGCGGCGGCGGGTGGATGGACGAGGCGGGCTAGGGGCTGGTGGTGGGGGTGGGGCTGGTGGTTGGGGTGGGGGTGGTCGGAGGCGGGGAGAGGGTGCCGGAGGGGGTTGTGGAGGGGGTGGTGGTCAGAGTGAGGGTGGGGGTCGGGGAGCTAGAGGGGGTAGGCGAGTGGGAGGGGGTGGGCGCGGGCGAGCGGGAGGGGGTGGCGGGGGCCGAGGTGCCTTGGGCGGGGCCGACCAGATTCGGGGTCTGGACGGGATGGTGGCCGGTGAACAGGAGAGCGAGGGCCGCGATCACGACGCCGAGGACGGCGACGGCTCCCCCGGTTGCCATCCCGGCCGCGAAGGAGCGGCGGTCACGGCGGTACTCGGTGGTCCGCCGGTCGCGCAGCCAGGCTGGCAGCGCGGCTCTGCGTGCGGCCCAGCTGTTGACAGGCGCCGCCGCCATGCCGAGCGTCGGGACGAGCAGCAGTCCCGCGAGCAGCGGACCGCTCAGCTGGGTGGCCTTGGTCAGCGCGGCCGCCATTCCGGCGAAGCCCAGCAGCGCGAGCGCGGACTCGGCCCAGTTCGAGCGGAGCGCTTCCCACCATCTGGTCTGCTCGCTGGTCTTCGGGGTGCGCAGGAAGGCGGCTTTGCGGGCGAACAAGGCGAGCACCGACGCGCGCGCCACCACGAGCGACGTGGACTGCCAGATGAAGAACGCGCCGAGGGCGTCGCGCCACGACGCGCCGGTGCCGCGGCGCAGCAGGGCCACCGCCCGCACCAGCCCCAGCAGCACCATCACCGGTACGGTGGCCACCAGGAACAGGGTGAGCTTGCGGAAGAGCTGGCCGCCGCCGGTAGCCAGGTTGAACGCGCCGGCCAGCAGGAAGATCAGGAACAACAGTCCGAGCAGGTCCCCGTACCACTGCACCGCGCCAGCCAGGTAGGCCCACCGCTGTCCGGTGGTGAGGTGATTCTCCCGGCCCCGGCGGCCCGGGATCATCGAGCGCCAGTGCATGCGCAGGAGCTGGATACCGCCGAAGCACCACCGGTACCGCTGCCCCTTCAGGGCCTCGAACGTCAGCGGCATGATGCCGTAACCCCACGACTGATCCACGTGCAGGCCCGACCAGCCCGCCCGCAGCAGCCGGAGGGACAACTCGGCGTCCTCGGTGATACACCACTCGTCCCAGCCGCCGAGTTCATCCAGGGCCACCCGCCGGATCAGGCCCATGGTGCCGGCGAAGATAGCCCCGTCGTGCTCGTTGCGGGAGGGCTGTGAGACCGCGAAGAAGTACTTGTAGGAGTAGTAGAGCCGCCGGTAGTACCGCGCGTGCTGCCAGTCCCGGTAGTCCTGAGGCGACTGGACGAAGCCGATCCACGGGTCGGCGAACGCGGGGGCGCAACGGCGCAGGAACCCGGGCTCGATCTGGTAGTCCGAGTCGACGACCCCGATGACTTCAGCCTCCGGCGAGGTGAGCCTGCGCAGAGCGTAGTTCAGCGCCCCTGACTTGTACCCCGGCCAGTCATCCAGGTGTACGAACGTGACCCCGTGCCGTTCGCACCAGGCCTCCACCGGACGCCACAGTTCCTCGTCGTCGGTGTTGTCGTCAATGAGGATGACCTCGTACCTGGGGTAATCGAGGCGGAGCAGCGAGCGCAGCGTCTGGATGACCATGTCCGGCGGCTCGTTGTGCGCGGGAACGTGCAGGCTGACCATGGGCAGGTCGTGGTCCGCCACCTCAAGCGGGGTGGTCGGCGTGATCCGGCGCCGCCAGTGCTCGGTGCCCAGCGCGTCGCAAATCTCCCACAGGTAGGCGCAGCTCAGCAGGGCCGCGAAGACCTCAAGCAGCCAGAGCAGCAGGCCGCCCGCGGTGCCGGCGACCCCGAGGTGGCTGCCGAAGGTCCACTCGAGCGAGTACACCAGGTACACCACGAACAAGAACACGCTCGAGGCCCAGCACATGTGGGCGCGGGCGGACCATCCCCTCGTCACGGGCATCCAGACCAGGCTGGCGAGCACCACGCCCCCGACGCCGGCCGACAGGTTGTGCGAGGAGGCCCCGAGCACCCGCAGGACGACTGCCACCACCATGGCCAGCATGACCGTGCCGATCACGGCCAGCACGAGCCTCCGCAGCGCGGGCCAGGTACCGGCGTTCTGCGCGTACCGGCGCGCAGGCAGGAACAGAGCCGCCGACCCGAGCGGCGCGGCCACGATCCCGGCCAGCAACATCGCCTGCAGCATGACGCATGAAGCCCTTCACTACCGCGCCCTGCGCGCCGCCTATCCCGGTGGCACGACTACCCGCGCAATAGCGGATCAAGCATCGCAGAACGGGGCGAACCCGGGTAGCAAAAGCGGCCTAGTCCGGCAGAGGCGGGAGGAAGACGCGCCCGGTCCGGCGGATACGGTCAGCTTGCGGCCGACTGCAGGACGATGTCGAAATCCGCGAGGTAGAACGATCCGGTGAGGCCGTAGCGGGCGGCCTGCTCCGGATCATCGACGAGGATGAACTCCTTGATCAGGCTCGCCTTAACGGCGAATACCGCGTCCGATTCGAGGTACGGGCTGCCGGCCACGAAAATGTGCGTGGTCAGCGGGCGGTACCCGCGAGCGGTGACGATGAAATGAATGTGCGCCGGACGGAACGGGTGCCGCTCCGTCGCGTTCAGCAGCGTGCCGACCGGCCCATCGGTGGGTATCGGGTAATGGCTCGGCACGATGGTGCGGAACCAGAAGGACCCGTCCGCAGCCGCGGTGAATAGGCCGCGGCCGTTGGCCCGCGGCTGCACATCAGGTTGCTGGACGTCATAGAACCCCTGGTCGTTAGCCTGCCAGACGTCGAGCTCGGCGCCGGGCAGCGGCGAGCTGTCGGCGGATAGCACCCGGCCACGGACGACGCACGGCGTGCCGGTCCCGACGAAATCGATGCTGTCGCCGAGCTCCCGGCGGGGGGACTTCACCACGTGGAAAGGGCCGAGCACGGTGGACTCCGTGGCGCCGGCGGTCCGGTTGTTGATCGTCTCCACCAGCATGGAAATCCCGAGCACATCGGAAAGCAGGATGAATTCCTGCCGCTCGTCATCACATTTCTGGCCCGTCGCGGTGAGGAACTCGATCGCGCGCTCCCACTCCGCGATTGTGGGCTCGGTGTCCCTGACGAAGGCGTGCAGGTGCCTGACCAAGCTGTTCAGCAGCTCACGCAGCCGCGGGTCCGGGGTTTTCGCGAAGCTCTCGATGACCGCATCGGCGGCTGTTTCCTCGGTAAAGTCGGTGGCCATGGCCGACAGGGTAAGTCCCAGGCCGTCCGCAGCGCTAGCCGCCGGGGGACAGTGTTAGCCGCCGGGGGACCTTGGCACTGCCCGCCGGGCCACATCGGAGACCGGCCCGAGGTGCTGAAGCTTGTCGGGATTGATCACCGACCTGATCGCCTGCACCAGGCCATCGGCGATGTCGAGGGCGAAGACGTTGATGACCCGGCCCTCCCCGTCGTAGGTGACCGCCCCTGGCTGGCCGTTGACCCACGACAGCTCCACTCGTGCGCCCAGCTTCGGCCCCCGGCGGGCTAGCCCGAGCATGAACCGGGCCACCTGCTGCGCGCCGTGGAACGGCCTGGCCACCGCCCAGGCCTTCCCGCCGCCGTCGCCGACCACGACCACGTCCGGAGCGAGCAGCTCAAGCAGGCCGGCCAGGTCGCCGCCCTCGGCGGCGGCGAAGAACCGGCGGGCCACCTCTTCGCGCTGCTCACGCGAGGCCTCGAAGCGGGGTTCCTTGACGCCGGCCCGGCCCTCGTCGACGTGGTGCCGGGCGCGGGTGAGGATCTGACGGCAGTTCGGCTCGGACTTGCCGGTGAGCTCCGCGATCTCCCTGTAGTCGTAGCCGAACACCTCGTGGAGCAGGAACACCGCGCGTTCGGTCGGTGACAGGCTTTCCAGCAGGACCAGGAAGGCCATGGACAGGGAGTCGGACATCTCCGCGTGCTCCGCTGGATCCGGCTCGCGGCCCGCGATGAGCGGCTCGGGCAGCCAGGCCCCTACATAGGACTCGCGCCGGACCCGCGCCGACCGCAGGTAGCTGATCGCCAGCCGGGTGGTGACCGTCGCCAGGTACGCCTTGGGTGAGGTGATGCTCGCCCCATCGCGCTGGACCCGGGTCAGCCGCAAGAAAGCCTCCTGGACGATGTCCTCGGCGTCGCCGACGCTGCCGGTCATCCGGTAGGCGATCGAGAACATCAGCGGGCGGTATGCGGTGTAGTCGCTCGTGTCCACGCGTGCCTCCTGGGGATCTTCCGATCTCCTAAAGACGAAGCACGGTCGCCGGCTGTGACATCGTCGGCCATCTGCCTGAGCCGGTCGGGCAGACACTCCTCAAGCCCGTCCGCGAACAGCGGGATGCGCCGCAGCGGCGGCGGGGACCCGACGACACCGCTCAGTTGCATCACGGTCTGGATGGTGGCCCGGACCAGGCGCCGCGCGCTGGCGAACATCACGAAGGCGAGCGGAAGCTCGACCAGCACCGCCGAGACAATACTCGTCGTGAAGCCGCGTGAGCCGTAATCTAGCGTCACGTCGAACCATGCGTCACACACCAGCAGCGTCCCGGTGATGATCATGCAGAAGACGAGAGCCTGTCGCTGATGCCATGCTGCCCAGCCTGTCGCGGCGAATCCGACCAGCTCGGCGACGTCCAGCCCGACCCATACGGTCCGCCAGTCGTCCGAGGTGTAATGCCCGGGCAGGGTCAGGATGAGGAGCGCGATCCAGGCGGCCAGGACAATGCAGCACCCCATCGTGAACAGCAAGGCGTACCGCATGCGGCGCTTCAGCCGGGGATCGAGCAGCGGGTGCGGCAAGTCGATGGCGGCTAGAGCGTGGGCCAGCTCACGCCGCTCGTCGGCGGTCATTCGGCGTAGTTCTGCCTCATCGATCACATCATCATTTTGCGCCCGACCCTCGTGAGGTCGTCTGGCGGCTCCGCTCGGCTCGCTCCAGCGCTCGGCTGCCGGGAAACGCCTCTTCGAGGCCGGCGCCGGCCAGCGGTGCGCGACGCAGCGAAGGGGCGGCCCCGCGGCCCTGCTCGTCCGGTGTCTCCCGGCCGACCGGGGACTGGTCCCGGGCCGGTACGGGCATGCCCGCCTCGACCGTCGCCGTGAGCAGGCGGCGCGCCCCGGTGAAAGCCAGCACCGCGAGCGGCAGCTCGGCGAAGACGGCGTCCGCGATGCTGAGCCACATGCTGCTTGTCGCCAGCGATGTGCCGACGTCGAACCAGGCGTCGCAGCAGAGCATGGTGCCGGTGAGCATGAGCAGCAAGATCAGGACCTGCCGCTTGCGCCAGGTCGCCCAGGCTGTCACCGCGAACGCGACGAGCAGCAGCACATCGAAGTTCACCCACAGGGCCCGCCAGTGATGCGCGTTGAAGTGGTGCGGCAGCGTGGCGGCCAGCACGACGATCCAGCCGGCCAGGATCACGCAGCAGCCTGCCGAGATAAACAGGACCAGGCGCCGCTCGCGGCCCAACTGGGGATCGCGCAGGTACGGGTCGGGTGAGGCCGATCCGGCCGGCCCCGGCCCGTCAAGTTCGGTGAGCATCCTCGCCAGCTGCCATCGTTCGGCCTGGCTCATCCGCCGCAGCTCGGCCTCGTTTATCACGAGTTCATTGTTACCCCAGTAGCTGCGTCTTATCTGTACGCCCCCTGCGCGAAGCCTGCGCGTTAGGTCCACGGCGGGCCGGCCGGCGGCCGCGCGGGCGGGCGTAAGCTGGGAAAAGTGAGCGAGCTTGTCTACCTTGGCTTCGGCGCTTCGCCGGTCGGCTATCACGAGGGCTGGGATCTGCAGCGGCGCGTTCATGCCAGGCGCGTAGCCGACGAGATTCCCGACAGCTGCCTGCTGCTCGAGCATGCGCCCGTGTACACCGCGGGCAAGCGGACGGCCGCCTCCGACCGGCCGCTCGGTGATCCGGGCGCACCGGTGATCGACGTGGACCGCGGCGGCAAGATCACCTGGCACGGGCCCGGCCAGCTGACCGGGTACCCGATCGTCAAGCTCCGCCAGCCGGTCGATGTGGTCGCCTACGTGCGTGCGCTCGAGGAAGCCATGATCCTTTGCTGCGCGGAGTTCGGGATTACCGCGGCCCGGGTGGCGGGCCGCAGCGGCGCGTGGCTGCGCGGTGACGACCGTGTCCCGGATCGCAAGGTCGGGGCGATCGGCGCGCGGGTGGCCCGGGGCGTCACCATGCACGGGTTCGCGCTGAACGCCGACTGCGATCTGTCCTGGTACGACCGCATCGTCCCGTGCGGTATCCGCGACGCCGGGGTGAGCACGCTGTCCGCCGAAACCAGGCGCCACATCACGGTCGCCGACGTGACGCCGGTGATGGAGCGGCGCCTGGCCGAGGTTCTCGGCTACCGCAGCTGGAGTTACGAATCCGATCCCGATGTCCTGGCCGGACCCCGTGCGCAGGCGGCCGCCGCGCCCGTGCCGGGTTAGTGTCCGCCCGGATCGTTCATCGTGGGAAAGATCATGCTCTTCCGCTGAGGTGAATAGGTGATGTGAATAGACACCGGGGCAACATAGTCTGGTGGGGTGGTACTCGCACCCGAAGGACGGCGCATGCTCCGCCTCGAGACCCGCAACAGCGCGGTCCCGATCGAGCGCAAGCCGCCATGGATCAAGACCCGGCTACGCACCGGGCCGGCCTACACCGAGCTGAAGACCCTGGTCCGCGGCGAGGGCCTGCACACGGTCTGCGAGGCAGCAGGCTGCCCGAATATCTTCGAATGCTGGGAAGACCGCGAGGCCACCTTCCTCATCGGCGGTGACCAGTGCACCCGCCGGTGCGACTTCTGCCAGATCGACACCGGCAAGCCGCAGCCGCTGGACGAGGGCGAGCCCCGGCGGGTCGCGGAGTCGGTCGCCGTCATGGGCCTGAAGTACGCGACCGTGACCGGTGTCGCGCGCGATGACCTGGCTGACGGCGGTGCCTGGCTGTACGCGCAAACCTGCCGCGAGATTCACGCCGCCATTCCCGGCTGTGGCGTGGAGCTGCTGATTCCCGACTTCAACGCCGACCCTGGCCGGCTGGCGCAGGTCTTCGACGCTGCGCCGGAGGTCCTGGCCCACAACATCGAGACCGTGCCGCGGATCTTCCGGCGCATCAGGCCCGGCTTCCGGTACGCGCGGTCGCTTGACGTGCTGCGCGCCACCCGCGATGCCGGACTGGTCACCAAGTCCAACCTGATCCTGGGCCTTGGCGAGGAGCGCGCCGAGATCACCGGGGCCATGACTGACCTGCGGTCGGCCGGCTGTGAGCTGCTGACCATCACCCAGTACCTGAGGCCGACGCCGCGGCACCATCCGGTAGAACGCTGGGTCAAGCCCGAGGAGTTCGTGGAGCTGCGCGAAGAGGCGCTGGAGCTCGGATTCGCCGGCGTGATGTCTGGCCCCCTGGTGCGATCTTCTTACCGGGCGGGCCGGCTATACGCGCAGGCCATCGAGCAGCGCACTGACGGGGCCGCGCTCGCTTCCAGCTAACGGGGCATTCGGGTAGGCCCGGCAGTTTCTGTCCGGGGCACGGGAACCGTATGCTGCGGAGCATGGCACGCATGTCGAGAAAATCTGGGGCCGCTGACCCGGCCGTCAATTTGGGTACCGCTGACGACCTGGCCAAGGCCGGGCGGCTGAAGCAGATACGCATGGTGGCCGGCCTGGTGCACAAGGCCAATCCGAAGGCGATGCCCATCGTCATCGGCGCCGGCCTCGGCACGCTGGTGGTCTTGGTGATCGTCGGCCTGGTCACCGGCCTGCAGGCGCTGCTCATCCCGTTGGGCGTGCTGCTTGGCGTGCTGGTCGCGGTGATCTTGTTCGGCCGGTTCGCGCAGTCGGCCCAGTACTCGGCCATTGAGGGACAGCCCGGCGCGGCGGCCGCCGTGCTTGAGAACATGCGCGGCAGCTGGACCGTGACGCCGGCGATCGCCGCCAACAGGAACATGGACGTGGTCCACCGGGCGGTCGGCAAACCCGGCGTCATCCTGGTTGGCGAGGGCAACCCCACCCGGCTGGCCAGCCTGCTCGCCGCGGAGAAAAAGCGGGTCGCCCGGGTGGCGTACGAGGTACCGATCACCGAGTTCCAGGTGGGTAACGGTGAGGGCCAGGTTCCGATCAGCAAGCTGCAGCGCAAGATCATGCGGCTTCCGCGTCAGCTCAAGCCTGATGCGATCAGCGATCTCAACCACCGGCTGAAGGCCCTGCAGCCGTCTTTGCAGGCACCCAAGGGACCGCTCCCGAAGAACGCCAGGCAGCCCAGGATGCCCCGGCCGAAGGCCCGCTAGAGCCGGACGACGATGGTGTCGGCGGCGCGATCATGCAGGCCGCGCAGGTCACGGTCGGTCAGCAGCGGCGGAACCACGGTGAGCAAGATCGCGGTCCGGACCAGGGACCAGCCGAAACCAACCCGCCCGCCGTTGGTCCTGATCACCCGGATGCCGAGCAGCCGCTTGCCCACGGTGCACCCGGTCAGCGCGGTGAGCATGAAGACCTCCACCGCGAACACGACGATGGTCCAGAACTGCGAATGGGTCAGCCAGTACGCGATGAGCATGCTGAGCAGCCAGTCAATGAGCAGGGCGAGCACGCGCCGGCCCATGGTGGCGACGGACCCGGGGCCCTGCCTGGGCAGCCCGAACCGCTGGCCCGGGTAGGCCGGGGTCTCATCGGTGACCGGCGGGGCCGTCAACGGGGATTTCTTGGCCACGACACCACGGTATCCGTTCCGTGCCACGGGCCGCGCGGCGGGCCATAATGGAGTCTTGACCTTGGACGTCGAGCCCGTAACATTCGTGAAACACATCAGACACGGCGCGGAAATTGCCGACGTCTAACGTCCGAATCGCGTGCCTTGAGACCGAAAACGCTTGCCCTGTACCGGGAGGGTTGATGTTCAGCAGTGCCGAGGAAGTACTCAGCTTCATCTCTGAAGAAAATGTAGAGTTCATCGACGTCAGGTTCTGCGACCTGCCGGGAACGATGCAGCATTTCACCGTGCCCGCGTCGGCGTTCAGCGAGGATGTCTTCACCGACGGGCTCATGTTTGACGGCTCATCGATCCGCGGGTTCCAGGCGATCCACGAGTCCGACATGCTGCTCCTGCCCGACCCGACCACCGCGGGGATCGACCCGTTCCGCACGCACAAGACGCTGAACATGACGTTCTTCGTGCACGACCCGCTGACCGGCGCGCCCTACAGCAGGGACCCGCGCAACATCGCCAGGAAGGCGCAGGACTACCTGCGCGGCACCGGCATCGGCGACACGGCGTTCTTCGGTCCGGAGGCGGAGTTCTACATCTTCGACTCGGCCCGCTTCTCGACCTCCGCGAACGAGGGCTACTACCACATCGACTCGGTCGAAGGCGCGTGGAACTCCGGCCTGGAGGAAGCCGGCGGCAACCTAGCCTACAAGCCCAGGTACAAGGGCGGCTATTTCCCCGTCCCGCCGATGGACCACTTCGCGGACCTGCGCGCGGAAATGACGACCAACCTGCTCGCGGCCGGCATCCAG
>Ga0302325_10022250_pt1 | contig 13270 bp, 14 predicted proteins | sample Palsa_T0_2_FD_201948 | JGI IMG/M metagenome (GOLD analysis project Ga0302325, IMG submission 201948) | Peat permafrost microbial communities from Stordalen Mire near Abisko, Sweden - Palsa_T0_2 | ecosystem: Environmental > Terrestrial > Soil > Palsa > Peat permafrost | place: Sweden: Abisko... | reverse complement strand
GTGGGAAGCCCCCAGGAGAGACTAGTTAGTACGAGGCCTTCGTCAAGACTCCAAAGAGCCGAACAGGGTAAGTTCTGCGTTTCATATAAAGGCCAGCCAAGGAGAAGCCAGGCCTGCAGCGGAGCACGACGAACATGAGAACAAGACCTGCCTGCCCTGCCAGCTCTGCCAGCAACACTGGAGGAGGCAATGTGCATAGCCGATTCTTGGGAGTCGGGATACTGCAACTGGACACCTATACTGTACAAACAAACCACAGCGTCACTGGGGCCCGCAACGGCTGACGGCCACACCTTTCTTAGGAGGCGTGTTGAGCATAACAGACAGAGCTGATCAGAGCAGATCAGAGCAGAGCAGAGTAGAGCAACGCAAAGGATATTTTTAACTTTTTGCATGTTTCCCCCACCCCGTCGACTCCGGTCGCGAATAACAGCCTCGTGTAACAAGAGATGTGTTGCCCAAAACACGAGCTTTTGCACTAGCACCAGCAGAAGCAGATGCCACCCGGAGGATACAAAAGCCTTTGTACTCCTCCTCTCTTGCCTCGCATTACCTCGGAGAAGGCGAGGTGGACACAGGCACAGGCACAGGCACATGCACATACAACGTTGTACTGTGCGTTTCCTGCCACGATGAAGAAGGAGGATGATCCGGCAACCTGCCGTAGGACGGGAAGAAGCAAGGTGTGTTTCTGATACTAAGGCTGCTCTGAATCTGCAACGCCAGCCCAGCGGCCCACTTAACCGCATTCTAGCTTTCCCGGAATAGGCTCACCAATCTCAAATCTCGTCAGGAACGGGCTTCTCGTGTTATTTTTTTTTCTGGTTACAGTACTGTATACAACAACGCCAACCTTGAAACAAGATTCAAGATGACAAAAGACAACAAGTTAACAACTCTGCGCAGGCAGAAGTTTCAAACGATCTCATCACCCCATACCATCTGAGGGATCGAGGGCCATCGGGACAAGTACTCGTCATGCCGAGGGAGGGAGGATCTCCGTTTGATATACATTTTCGTTGCATTTACGAGTAACGAGTACGCAACCAATTTGTGTCCGGGGCCGCGGCCGACCAGATTTCTGTCCATTGTGTTTCATCAAGCGGGGCAGGCCTCCCTAGCAAGCACCGCGCAGCGCCAGACAGGAGCACGACCGCGGTGCAGCACCCACGCAACATCATCCATCGGGACAGCTGAGACGCGAAGATTCAATGACTCTCGACCGCCAGAGGGAGGGCGTCTGTTTCGACCTCCCCCACACGCCCACCACACCATGCGAGCGAGGGCTGAGGCCGGGGCTGGCAGTGCAGCGCATCATCTGGATCAACCGAGTCTTGTCAAACAATTCAGCTCCCGCCTCTCCTGAATGTGGTACAGATGAGACTGTCGTACGGTACTGTACTGTACTGTACTGTACTGTACCGGAGAAACACCTTCAAAGTCCACTCTTCCGAGCTAAGCAATCTCCAGGCTCCCGCCCCCTGGTGCCCTTAACCCTGTTCGTTTTTGCGCCATCCGCATGTCGATCAGTCCCGCAAAAACCCCTTCCGCTAAGTAAAGATCCATGGAGGTTACCTACCCAGGTACCTAATCCATACACATCACGTGCATGGTGCTAAATCCTCCCACAGCCACCTACGGTACATCGAACGTTGAAGTCAGTGCCCGGTAGTACTGCAGCTAATCTCTGTTCTCGTTCCTGACATCCGAGCGCAGCGTACCCTTTCATGCTTCTCGATCTCCGAAGATCCGATGGCATGTCTCTGCACGGCGATGTTGCACAGACAGCGCGCCTATCTGACTCCTGAATCCTGACTGCAAAGGATGGACCTGAGGCAAAGCAGACGAGGCACAATGCAAGGCACAGTTGGGGATAAATGAACTTACCAGTACGAGTAATATTAACACAAGCATAAAGCCTAGCATGCTCATCATCCATATTTTTGTGTACAAGGCGACGCTCGTCCGATCAGGGGATCTTCGGTAGGGATGTGCAAGCCACCGCACAGTCAGGTACAATGATGCGTCCCTTCCCCGCCTTGCTCTCGTCTATGGTAACTTGCCATGAACTGCTGACTGCAAACTGCCAGGCCAAGATTCCCGGATTCGAGGCCTCAATAATAATTGCATTGAGCTCAACTGCTATGGCGAAAGTATTCGAAATCAACGAGCAGTGACATTAATCCTCACCCGGAACGTTCGGCTTCAGAATCACTGGACGTTAGATATTACCCCCTTCAACATCACGAACGCACACTACGTTTACCTTCCATCATGCAAAATCCCCTAATCCATCTACTGATGAGCAAATTACCACTGACATCTTCCAATCATGCCCCTCCATCCCTACGTGCCTAATTGCCCCACCCACGCACACATTCAGGGGCGAGAAAACGCACTCAGCTAAGACGCCTCTTCATGCATTCTCCACCCGCCAAACGAATGAAACACTCTTTCCATAGGAGCTCGTGTACGCAGCAGTCAGCGCTTGAAATAGAAAATTTCTTGACCTTCGGGCCGTACTCCCCAGGATAAGGGAGAACAATCGGGAGCACATTTCACGAATCAGCTATGTGTTCTAATCAACCGAGTTAAAACCAATACGAAGTACACCGTCTTCGATATGGCAGACAAAAAGCTCGTATCATTGGTCGAAGGCGGCTTAGTTTTGGGGGCGGTTTGGACGACCACTTAATCATGCTTCACTTGCTGAGACTTACTTATCATTAAGCTCACGAAGTAGTTGACAGGCACGTTCGACTACCGGTAACTCTGGTGACATTATGAAGTCTTCCTACATAATCCCCTTAGAATCAAAATAAGAGATGTCCCTACTGTCCCAAGACCGGTACTCGAGAAATACTTGAAAGTCATGCACACACCAGTCTGCAAATCCCACGCGATCAAGGACTTAGATGTGCGTTCTGTGATGTTCATGTGAGGAGCATGAGCATGAAAACAATTCACGGGAACGCCCGCCCCACCCAGTTTTCCGAAAATATCAACAATACGAGGGGGGGAAAGGATTAAAGACTGGTGGACGGACCTTTGAATTAAAGGATGGCCAGAGGGGCATGATATTTTGGAGCGTTAAGCTGCTACGTAGATAGGAAAACTGGCATCGCCGTGAGTCGGAGATAGCAGCATTCGATCAGCGGAGTGGCCCTTGTTTTTTCTTCTTCTTTTTCTTCATTGCTGGAGTCCTTATGCCGAACTGGCTAACGTTATTTATGTCGATTGTAGCGGCTGGTAGGCCCGAAGGGAGCATCTCGCACCATTCCTCGGTGTTCGGGAAAATTTATATACTTTTTAATTTTCATACTAAACTCTACGATATAAGATCCATTCTGCAGCAAAATGAATATCATATGTGCAGGACGAGGTAGATTACGCATTGTATTGCATTACTATTCACGAAGTCTGCACAACCGATGCCCTCTCTCCACGCCAACGTTCAACGCCCCAACACCAAAAACGAACTCAACGACCCGCGAAAAGAAAGATTAAAAAAAAGCAAATTACAAAGCATATTCATACACCATCTTCTCATCAACACCACGCTCCTCTCCAAAACCATGCTGAAAGAACACACTCCAAAAAGAGCCGAGTATCGCCGCTGTCTTCGCCACATAACAAATTGCTGGCCCGCTCGCTCATCCACTAGCAGCCACCTCTCTCTGCCTCTTAACAATGTAATAAGTAATCAAGCTCTTCGGGTCATCCTTGACGCCGCCCAACGCATCCCAGAACCTCGTCTCTCCAACCCTTGAATGAAGACTAACGCAAAGCTGCACAGCGTCCATCCGCACCCCACTCTCAGGACTCTCAAGACACCTCGCTGCAAGCTTGCACATCTCCTTGACCTCCTCTTCGCTCGGGACAAACTCTTTCTTCGCATCGAGAAGCTCCTTGAGCACGTGGAGGCCCATGGAGAGGGTTCGACAACCTTCGAGGGTCATTTGTTCGGTCTGGAGTTGGGAGGTGATGGTGTCGGTTGTTTGTTTCGGGTTAGCAAGGGTGACAAGCTCGTCGGCGAGGAGTTCGAGACCGCTGACGATGTGTGCTCGAGCATCATAGCAGCTGCGGGTTGCAAGGAGTGATTCCAGTCCTTTCGGGACGTGTGGTCGGAATGCGTCGCGGTCTTTCTTGTACATGATCTTGATCGTTGCCAAGATTTGAGCCTTGACGTCTTGAACTTTCTCCGGGGACAGAGAGGTTAGAGGTGCCTCGAGATATTCGAAGAGGCCGAGAAGCAGAACGTCAAACTTGTCGTCAGACCAAGCTGCCTTGTTGTCCTTAATCATTCCTTGAAGCTTACGGAAGCCATGGACGTCCAGGGACTTTGCTTTAATCTTCGTGATGCCACTATCAAGGAGGCGAGAATTTTGCTTGATTCGCTCGGGTGATACTGGCGTCGCCTTGGCCGCCGTCTCTGACCCATTCATGTCATTTCTCATCAGATTCATATCTTCATTTACAGCGACCTCTTCCAGTACAGGAGCTGTAATGATCGGTCGCGGAGTTGTCTGATCATCTGTGCTTGAAAATGGATCTTCGTAAACTTTCATAGACTTCAGCGGTGTCACGATCTCATCTTCGTCTGAAGAATCAATCACCTGCGGTACACTTTGAGGATGAGGTCCCTTCATTCCTGTCAAAGTCGGTACAACCATGGTGAAATCCTCGTCAGCTTTTGATGGACTTGAGAAAGTGAGAACATTGTAAGAAGGCTTCGGTTTTGCTGGACTGGCGCGAGGGGATGCTGCGACTCTGCTGATTGTACTCTTCACGGGACTTGCATGGCTCGACTGGCTTGTATGACTGGAGTGACTTGTGTTTGGTCTCGTAGTCGGTCGCTTTGGAGGGCTAGTACTACTAGCACTGGGTGTTCTCGCCTTCGGCATTCTGCTTGTCGACGGACTCGTGCCATCACTGTTGGTAGGGCCGTGACCAGGACGTCTGACTGAATAAGGGCCTGCTGTAGCAGGTCTTGCGGTAAGTTCTGGTCGCGGGGCAGGACGGAACTTGGTGGGCCGCATTGGAGCGACAGAAAGACCACCATGAGCAACGGTTGTCGACTCTGGTCGGGGTCTCACAGGGGCCATATCTGAAGATGTGGACGATGCCGATACATTTGAGGACGTCGAGACCGTACGCATGGGTGAGAAAGTAGACATTGCCGAACCCGGGCGGGCTGGGAGATTCTTGTTAGCCATAGTAGCCTTCTTTTGGGCCAACATCGTCTCTCTAAGAGAAGGTTTTGGGGGTCCAGTAGTGCTTTTGGAAAATCCTAAGCCAGGTCGAGCAGCAACTGCCTCCGCCTTTTTTGGCGAATTCGGATTGTCTGGTGCATTTTCCAGAAGCCTTGCCTGGGTTGCATCTAGAGTGGCCATGATACTGAAAATTCGTTAGCCATAATTTGCTGTTCAAAATGTGAAGATACTTACGCGTCCGCCTTGGCGGGCCAGATCAGCGCGAAAGCCCAGAAAGTTGATCTCATATTTTCTCGAACGCCTGGATTTGCATCTGCGAGACCCTTTTTAATGCATTTCTCGATTAAATCGAGACCTCCCGTATGCTCAAGATGACTCTTGTGGTGCGCCTCCTTCTTTAACAAAGTCTTGAGCCATCCGGTGGCATACGTTCTTGGTTGAACGTTCTTGTCTTGGCATGCTGCAAAAATATGCTGCATAATTCGAATATTGTACGAAACCTTGCTGATGATAATATCGACTGTCACATTTCCTTGCTGGGAGCTGATCTTCTTCGTACCACCGCATAATTTGATCAGATTTTGTAAGAGAATTTCGACCATGGGATCCAGTCCCGGTCCAGCTGTTCGCGCCACTTCCTGGACGACGCTGCAACCTTCCTTCGAGAGACTAGTTCTTAAAGAGTTAACCGCCTTCAAAATCCCATCTAATAGAGCTTTGATTCCAACCAGGAAGGCATCGTGGAAGTCGCTTGGTGCATTTCCGGCATTGAGTCTTCGTATCTTAGTACAGCTTTGCTCTCGTTTTAACCAATTTTGCTCCGACTCCTTTCCTTCAAAGAACGGATGCATATCCCGGAGCGTCTCTTCCAATTCTCTCTGAGTATTGACATACGACGGTTCCACTTGCTCAACTTTAGCTTCTATGACTGGAGTTGAGGGCCGGACACTCGACATCGAAGATACACTGTTTGAAAAGGTTGGCCGCGAAGGTATCTCAGCAATTTCCGGCTCTGCTGGTTCTGCGGCATTTCCAGGTCCAAGATGGGCCGTGATAGCTGCGACAATCGCTGGGCGAACATTGAAATTCTTCAGCTGCTTCTTCAAGTCGGATTTCGCAGCATTCGGGGCGTTCCTGACGACAATTAGTTCTTGTTATTGAGGCTTCCGGGGTGATCATACTGGAAAAGGGCAATGACTGAATTTCTTGCTGTATCCCTGACCATACCGTCGGCGTCCTCAAGCAGATCCATCAATGTTGTCACAAAGCTCTTGAAAGGCATACCATTCTCTTGATGCATCTGCGCCAATGAATCAGCAATAGCGGGGAAATTTAAGATACGTAATATTTACCTGGACGAGCCAGTTCATTGAAGCTTCCTTCATCCGCGGATTCTTGCCTACCATTCCAGCATTCTTAACTATTCGCTCTACATCCATGGGCGCCACCTTCCAAAACGTCGTCAGGCATTGCGCCGCAAGCTGCCTATACTTCTCTTTTTGGTCGCCCATCTTTTCAATCACCAGGGGCAGTGTCCGGCCTGCCTCCTTAACAACATATTTTGGTTCTTGCCGTGACAACCTCATGAGTAGATGATTTAGAGTAGAAAATCCGGCATTGACAATCGCGGCGTGTTGCGATGTCATCGACGTGCGTGTAGCCTCGAAGAGGGGAAGCACACAGGGTTCGGGCACATTGTTCTGTTTGATGCCAGATTTGACATTGTTGATTTGATTGACCTTCGCATCAATGGAGGCATCGGTTCGGAGTATTGCTAGCAGGTTTACGACTTGCTCTTCGTTGATTTTCTCGCCCATCTCGGCGGGGGGGGGGAAGAATTCGAAGGTAGCCTGTGGACAAGATATCAGTCAACTTGCGCGATATATGGGAGCGACGGGATCGGGACAAATTTCCTGCTCCTTCACATAAAACACGATAAGAACTGAGAGATTTGAAGCTTACGCAGAGAGCACGAGCAGAGAGCAGAGATTGATTGAATTAGTTTGCTCATCAAAACAACATGCACTGTGATGTTGCCAACCGCGGTAAACACGCTAGCCCACCCCCTGCAATTATATTGACAAGGGTATCCCAGACGCTCCTTTCCCATCAAGCTTCAGCAGCTCCCAGCCTCTCGCAGACGCACAGTTACTACAGCATTCCAGGCAGGTCAATCTTTAAATACTTGAGTACATCCGTCTTTTTGAAATCCTCGGGAAGTATATACCAGGATTTCCAACGAATTGAACGTCAGACGATCCGATGAAGACTGAACCGCCACCAACAACCCCTCTCCCTCCCTTGGCATTCATCCCAGCACAGTCATCTCGCTCGTCAGGTCCAGCGCCGACTCCTGTCCCTCTTCCTGTCCAAACACCTGCAACTTCAGAATCAGAATCAGAATTAGAATCAGAGGGGAGCAAGCCTTCCTCCAAACCCCCCACCTTTTCTCTCCCCAAGCTACGTCTTGAGATCCGGGACCTCAATCATGCAGGAGCTCAGAACTTCCTCGAGGCTGTCATTACCAATAAGGCGCTGTCAACCTCCGTTCAGAGCGTCCTCTCCCTCCTTTACCACTCCCCCGACTCGCCAACAACTATAGTCCCTCCAACACGCTCGGTAACACTTATCCTCCGCCCCATGGGAGGAGTGGCCTGTAAGTCATGTTGTCCTTGATTTCATGACTCTATAGGAGCCAGGCTTTCACAACACGTCTCGGAGCTCAGCGGTCACCTGGCTCCTAAAACGTGCATCAGAATCCTATACTAATCTGCGTACAGATACGACTGGCAGCGAATTAGACAGCGACCACAAGGAAATCCATTTCTCGTTGGACTACATCCGCTCTATTTCCCCTTCACGAAAGGCAGATGAGATCTTGGGGGTTTTAACCCATGAGATGGTTCATTGTTATCAATATAATGCATTTGGGACCTGCCCCGGAGGCTTGATCGAAGGAATTGCTGATTGGGTACGATTAAATGCGGATCTCAGCCCACCACACTGGAAGAGAGAGGCCACGGGAAAATGGGACGCCGGTTATCAACATACTGGTTATTTTCTGGAGTATCTGGAACGACGATTTGGGACAGGAACAATTAGGAGGATGAATGAAAAGTTGAGGATCCACAGATACGAGGAGAAGAGATTTTGGACAGAACTGTTAGGAAGACCGGTGGAGCAATTGTGGGGAGATTATTCTAATGCAATAGAGAAAGAGAGCAAGAAAAACGATAAAGAGTGTGTCATCGTGGAGAAAGAAGATGCGAGTACATCTGTTGCGAAGTCAGAAGATGAGCAATAGAAGGTGAAACGTTCAGCATTATTTTATACCCAGCATATTACGCTATGAAGTACGCCAGCAGTTTCCGACATCTAGCTGTTCAAGGTTTCGTATTCTTCAAAACTAAAATATCACATAAGGCACTCTCATCCTTTACTCTGTGTGTCCAAACTCCAGTGTCTTGGACTCCACCTTGTTTTACTATTCCGTACTCCCTTTCTCATAACGCCAAAACTCAATATTATCTAGTGTTTCGATTCACTGACGAGAGACTGGAGATTGGTGGAAGAGGAGGAAGCATTGGAGTCTCTAGTGTTCGAGCGAGAGATGCCTGCTCGACGATCCCTTGATGTTGTTAGTATTGGGTGGAAATTCGAGGTGGGAGACGTACCGAGCCTCCTTATGTTGGAAAACAGCCCGATATTTAACGCCGCCAGTTGTGAAGGTAAACGGAATACCCTTCCCCGCACGCATAGTCTCGTAAATTTGCTCATTGAGACTTGTTCGAGAAGGCGAAGGCATGTTGAGAAACGGCCCTGGACAGTGAGTTTTGGAGTGAATTTGAGACAGATATTTGACAACACGGAGCCGTCTAATATACCTTCTGGAGCAGGAACCGCCGGCAGTACGAATTTTTGTCGATACAGAAAATGAGAGATTTGTGGGTGAGCAGACCTACATATATACCTCCAAACCCAAGAGCCTCACATTGCCGTATCCCGAGCACGGTGAGACGGACACGAGTTATGGATATGTCATAGCATCTCGCTTTTTGTCTTTCACTATCTTCCGAATATTAATCGCCCGTGTCACCTCAACCATACACTCCAACAACAGACTTCCAGCATCCCGTCCATCCGCCCTGACATGCCGAGTATCAGTAAATAATCTGGCAACTTACAGCAGTTTTCCCTTCTTCGTATTGGCGCCTCTTAATATAACGGCTTCAACTGCTGTCAAGACGCCGAGTTTAGAGTATTGTGGAAAGTTGGATGGGTGCTTATTGGTCGCTCTTCGGACCCTTCCACACAGTTCTCGGGCGTAACGGCGCTGTTCGTGAGTTTGAAGTCCACGTCAGATGACAAGGCTAGGAGCGTGACAGGGCGGTACTTGCCTGGATGTTGATTCTTTTAAAGAAGCGGTGACAGCCTCATCTTGACTCGGTGTACCAGGAAGGGGCCAGGATGTACAGAATGAGCACGTGACTTTATCCCGTGACCAGGTCACGTTATGACGACCATACCTACCTAGGTAGCTTCGATGAGTCTGCTTAGGATACGAAGTATAGTACAGGTCTGACAAGAAGCTCCTGTCGAGCCGTGTGGCTCCGGGCCATAGGCCATAGCGACAAATACGGAACACTTCTGCTAAACAAGGACTCACAATTAGAAAGCACTTTCTCTACTCCTTTTAGCTTCGAGGCTAGGTCTGTCTTTGGCCCCAAAATTAACTTGGGAGGTGGAAGTTGTGAAGATTTGAAGATTTGAAAAAGTGAAAAGTCATCGAAATCTTCAGTGAGTAGATCTCTGAATCATCCAAAATTGTTCGGACATTTAATTCCTCGTATCGGCGGTGTACACATAAAGATGTTCGAAGATGTCCCAAGGCTTCTTTTTTTGGGATTTCAAAAAACGCCCGCAGTAGCTGCTCCAACGAGGCTTAGACGCAGGAGGCTTATCGGCGGCACAAGGGCTAACCTAAAGATAGGGCGGGGTCAAGGTAAGATGAAAACGCCCCAAGTCATGCACTGAGACCTGCCGCGCACGACGATGTTGTCGTCAGACTCCAAACTCTCCCTACTGTACAAAAACCTATCTCCTCCCTCGCTCCCTCCCTCTGCCCGCAAAGTCCAACCAAGAGTACAACGTTAGGCAGCTGTCAAAATGCCAGCCGTCGCCGTGAAAGGTCAGCCACACTCCGAACCCCTCAGCTCACTCCCCCATCACCTGATAGGCTGCGTGTCTCATCCGGCCTGTCAAGCCCAGTGGCGGAAGGAAGATCAAGACGCGCAAGACCACCCGAGGCAGCATCATGTTGCGAATTCACCTGCCAATTTCCCTCCAACTTTTCAAAGCTCTTCCCGAATAATCCTTCTACCATCCTCATACCGAAGATTGTTCTCCGACCTTCGTGAACAAAATGCCTAACCACCCTGTTGTGATTTCAGGTGCCATCGTGGTGATATCAGTCGCTGTAGCAGTAAGTTTGTCGCCCCCTCCATTAATTGACCCTCTGCTAAGAAATATAAGGCAGCAATCGCTGTCTACGAATCCCCACAAGCACGGCAGTTCGCCGAAGACGTCCGCCGCCGAATAGCCATTGCCCTCCACTCTTTGGGCGATGAAATCAATCCGCCATCCCAACAACCCCGCTTCAACCGCCCCGAAGATGCAGAGGGCTTTCTCCGAAGCCAAGGCAATACAGAAGTGGGTGTAGACGCAGACGAGGAATCGAAGAGACGCCAGAGAGAGGAGCTGATGTACTGGAATGCCGTTCATATGGAGAAATTGGAGAAGGAGAGAAAGCTCGCAGGAGAGAGACCAGCGGATAAGAGCCGTGGATCCAGCTTCGATGATTTCTTGCAAAAAGACGATACTGCGGAGAAAGGAACATACGTATACAATACAGGCGCAGACACAAACGGGGAGGAAGAAGGTCTTCGACAACGTGGCGTTAGAGGTCTAAACAGAGGATCCGTGTATGCAAATCCCTTTGGCGATGAGCACAACATCGATCTGGACGAGCAGCGAGCCATCGACGCAAGCCTCATGTCTCCTGAAGCCTCCGAGAAATTCGAAGTTATGTCCGACCTCTATTCTGCGAACTGGGACGCCAAGCCCTCCCAAGAGACTACAGCTACGATTGCAGAACAATTACTTGTCGATACCTCTGAACCTGTTCCTGGCCCACCAGTTTCCTATCCTACTATGGACGAACCTATGATGGCTGAGACTACAAACTTCACGAACATGGCTACAAGAGATGATGCCTATGCTTCTATTCATGCCTGGGCGGATAATGCAAATAACAGCTTCTATTCACCACTTCCTGTTACTCCTGGAGCTGTTACACCTCAACAACATGACGTCGTTCCCGGCTCCCCTCTGTTTAGCGATCCCGACGTTTCAGTCCCAGGAAGCGGCGACGCCACACCCACTGATTCTGCCTCCCTAGCTGGGTCCGGAGAAGAAGTGTGGCAGCCAAGAAGCGGAGCAACGAGTGAAGCCGATGTGATGAGCGTAGACGGCGAGGGTATTTCTACCCCTGGTTCGTGGACCGAGGTTGGCAGTGTCGTGAGCGAGAACGATGTTGGGGCTGGTGTACATCATTAGACTTTGCTTTACCTGCAAATAAATGATTGGCCGCAAAGTATATAGCGATTGGCGTCGAGGATTCTTGGGAATGGAAAGTGTGCACATCTGGGCTGTGGCACTTTTTGGAAAGGAAATCATGGTTTAGCGGACGCCGTTTATAGGAGTAATTGGTATATTTCGCAACCTAGGCCGAAACGCAACTCTGATTTACGAAGTTGAGTATGAAGATGTGCCGAGTGATTGTCTCACTCACTGTTTTTATTTATATCATTTCATCCTATTCGTATTGCCAGTCTGGGAATCATTAGCAAGGATGTTCGTATGTTCATTAATTGTTTGAGCAGTACTCAGTGATTGGTAGCTCATCACTAGTGACTGTTTGCTCTTGGCAAAGACGGAAACTGGCATGGCATTGGTTCCACAAGTTTTTCATTTCCTCATATCACTACAAAATTCGATATCAGCACTTTGTTCCTGTCGAACGTAACGCACTCCTATTTATCCTGTCGTACGAGAATACGATTCGTATGACTCAACCAACCGATGGCTGCAGGTCACGCCACTGTGTAGCTGACATGGGCAAACTAATAGTACAAGAGGACGGCCATTTTGTTTGATTCTCTTTCCACTTTCTTTCTATGTCGCCTTACAAAGTTAGTAGTTCGTTCATCTCTCTAAATCCTGCTAACTAACCCTTAGTTATTCTACCCTTTAACTTTCCAAATAGACACCACAAAAGCACCCATCAAGCCAGATCTCACCATCATAGACATTAACCAAACCGGTGCCCTCTAAACCTCCCATGTGCACTGCACTACTTTCTCGCCTCCCCAGACCCAACCAAACTAGCACCCAACGTGTTAAATCCAGATATAACAAATGCCTAATCGTGGTCTCCAGCATGGCTAGATATTTTCGACCAAATGTCTAGTTTGCAGTACTGTCTTGCAAAAAATGCGGGAAGGTGTTTGATGAGGAATTTGAGGAGGGTGGTGTGGAAGCAGGGGATTAGGGTTAATGTTGTTACTCCCACGCGAGCTTCTCCCCCTTCACCTCCTGAATTTCTTGGTGGGAAGGTTACAAGATGGTTGATAAAAGGTTTATCGACACGCCAATTCTCAACGAGCAGTTTAGAGCCGTGCCGCATGCGAGTGGGGAGGACAATTTTGCGCTAGAGGAGAATGCTGTGAAAGCTGTGTTTAAGATTTCTACTGACACCAATGTCAATGGTAAGGTACTTCGTGATATCGGGGAGAAAGAGGCTGAATGCAGTCAAGAGATCGATCTTTGGGCGTCATCAACCGGAAAACCGCACCAGATGGGTGCTTCGACCTCGGGCATGACGATTTTGCAGAGGGGGATCCGTTCAAGATGTTCCAAGAAATAGCGCTAAGGGATGACACGCAACAGTCTAAGATCTAGGGTTCGTATAGACCCATTGAGTGTATAAACAGTAGAGG
>Ga0302325_10022248_pt1 | contig 13270 bp, 8 predicted proteins | sample Palsa_T0_2_FD_201948 | JGI IMG/M metagenome (GOLD analysis project Ga0302325, IMG submission 201948) | Peat permafrost microbial communities from Stordalen Mire near Abisko, Sweden - Palsa_T0_2 | ecosystem: Environmental > Terrestrial > Soil > Palsa > Peat permafrost | place: Sweden: Abisko... | reverse complement strand
CCGCACGTGCCATGAGCAATCCCTATGGTTGAACGTCTATTGGGTTGAGTCTTCCGCGCTCAAGGTTGCCACGGCTTGCGGGCGATGGCAAATGACTTGAGTCTGATTGGCTCAACTTTGTTGGGGTGCTCATTGTTCCCGGGCGGCACGGAAATTTTCCGGGCAGCGGCCAGACGGGTGTGCCTTGTCGCTGGACGCGTTGTGGCCTTGGCTCCTACAACGTCCGGGCCGGGCCGTCCCATCCAGCACGGACGGCGGACCGGTGATGCCTGCCAGTGAGGGACGGCGGACCGCGCATGTCGGCGCTGCCCCCCGGGCCGGATCGTTTGGCATCTAGATTCGGTATATAGGTAGACGTCTGCCTGACCGTGCTACCGCGAAAGTTACCGGTCGGTAGGATGCTGGAACGCGGCCTGGCTCCGGCCCCGGCGACCCGGAAGGGAAGTCGCGCCTGGTGCCGTGTACGAGAACGGGCGGAAGCCGGCGGCGTACGCTGGCAGCCGACGCTGCAGGAGGAGGTCCCGGTGGTCCTGAGGATCGTGGTTGGCCTGGTGATGACCGCGGCGGCCGCCGTGCTTGCGGGCCACAGGCTGTGGTGGCTGGGGCGTTTGGGATTGTCGGGGCAGCCGGCGCCGGAGCGGATCGCGGCGGTGCGTTCCCACCCCGAACGGGACGCGGAAGTGCAGGCTAGTGAGGTGTTCGGGCAGCGGAAGCTGCTGAAGTGGACGGTCCCGGGCCTGGCGCACTTCGTGACGTTCTGGGGCTTCATCATTTTGATCTTCACGATCATCGAGGCCTACGGTGACTTGTTTTCCCGCGGGTTCGCGATCCCGGGGATCGGGCATTCGTTCGCGCTGGGGTTCCTGGAGGACCTGTTCGCGGTGCTGGTGCTGGCCGGCATCATCACATTCGCGGTGATCCGGCTGGTGAACAACCCGGACCGGGAAGGGCGCCGGTCTCGCTTCTACGGGTCGCATACGGGGGCGGCGTGGCTGGTGCTCGGCATGATCTTCCTGGTCGTGGCGACGCTGCTGCTGTACCGGGGCGCGCAGATCAACACCGGTTACTTCCCCTACCCGCACGGTGCGTTCGCGTCGCAGATCGTCGGGCACTGGCTGGCCCCGCTGGGTGCGGGGGTGAACAGCGTGCTGGAGGTGGTGTTCCTGCTGGGCCAGCTCGCGGTCATCTTGGCCTTCGGGGTGTTCGTCACCTACTCCAAGCACCTGCACATCGTCCTGGCCCCGGTCAACGTGCTGTTTTCCCGCCGCCCGAACGCGCTGGGCGCGCTGGAGCCGATGCGCAGTAATGGCAAGGTGCTGGATTTTGAGGAGGCCGACCCGGACACCGATGTGTTCGGTTTGGGGAGGATCGAGGATTTCAGCTGGAAGGGCATGCTGGACATGGCGACCTGCACCGAGTGCGGGCGGTGCCAGTCCCAGTGCCCGGCCTGGGTCACCGGCAAGCCGCTGTCCCCCAAGCAGGTCATCCTGGATCTGCGCGACCACGCGTTCGCCACGGCCCCCTACCTGCTCGCTTCGGAGGAGGAGCGGGAGAAGCTGCCCGCCGACGTGCTGGCCGAAGCCGGCCGTCCGCTGGTCGGCGGCGCCGATGTGAACGGGGTGATCGACCCGGATGTCATCTGGTCGTGCACGAACTGCGGGGCGTGTGTGGAGGAGTGCCCGGTTGATATCGAGCACATCGATCACATCGACGGGATGCGCCGGCATCAGGTGCTGATCGAGAGTGCGTTCCCGCAGGAAGCCTCGGCGCTTTTGAAGAACCTGGAGAACAAGGGCAACCCGTGGGGGATGGGCGAATCAGCCCGGGCCGCCTGGATCACCGAGCTTGATTTCGAGATCCCGGTCGTGGACGGGCCGATCGGGGAGGACATCGAGTACCTGTTCTGGGTGGGATGCGCGGGGGCTTTGGAGGACCGGGCCAAGAAGACCACCAAGGCCATCGCGCAGCTGCTGCACACCGCCGGGGTCAGGTTCGCGGTGCTGGGCCCGGCGGAGACCTGCACCGGGGATCCCGCCCGGCGGATGGGCAACGAGTTCGTCTACTCCATGCTCGCCCAGCAAAACGTGGAGACGCTGAACGAGGCCGGCCTCGCGAAGGGTTCGGGTAAGACGATCGTGGCGTCCTGCCCGCACTGCTTCAACACCATCGCGAATGAGTACCCCCAGCTGGGCGGGAACTATGAGGTGATCCACCACACCCAGCTGCTGTCCCGCCTGCTCGAGCAGGGCAAGCTGACCCCCGCGGGCCAGGTGCAGGAGAAGATCACTTACCATGACCCGTGTTTCCTGGGCCGGCACAACAGGGTCTACACGCCGCCGCGCCAGATCATCGACGCCGTGCCCGGCACCACCGCCGAGGAGATGCACCGGTGCAAGAACCGCGGCTTCTGCTGCGGCGCCGGCGGCGCGCGGATGTGGATGGAAGAACGCATCGGGAAGCGCATCAACACCGAGCGGATCGATGAGGCCCTGGCCCTGGACCCCGACAGCATCTCCACCGCCTGCCCGTACTGCCTGGTCATGCTCGGCGACGCCGTGGCGGCGAAGAAGGGCTCCGGGGAAGCCAAAGAATCCCTGGAAGTCATCGACGTCGCCCAGCTCCTGGCCCGCTCCGTCGCCCTCCAACGACCCGCGGCCAACGGCGCCGACGGCGGGGCGCCCGAGACAGGCGTCGACGGGGCCCCGCCCGGTGACGTCACGTCTGCTGGTGAGGGAGAGCCGACCACGACGGCCACGGGATCGCCCGGAAACGGTTCGTCCGGCCCTGGGACTCCCGGGGCCTCCCCGGTCCCGTCGGCGGTGACGTCCTCCGGTACTTCCCCGGCTTCCTCAGCGGGTGCGTCGCCCGGCACGTCCTCAGCCGGGACGTCCGGTGCCGACGGTGCCGACGGTGCCGACGGTGCCGGCACGCAGCCGGGCGCGCCCGGCGCGACCACCGGGGGCCCGGACACGGCGGGAGGGACTCCGGCGCAGCCGGCCGATGGCGAAGCCGGCCCGGGCCTGGTGGAGGACCGCGCACCCACGCTCCGGGCCGGCGACGGCGAGGCGTCTGCGGACACACCGGACGCGTCCGGCGTTGCGCCCAGCGACGTCACGGGAGACAAGTCTCCGGGAGATAAGGCCGCGGGACGCGCGTCATCCGATCCCGAACCCCCGTCCGGGCCGGCCGCTTAGGAATCCTGAGCAGGACTCCTCGGCCTCATTCCCGCACCCCATCCGAGCCGGCCGGACTGGGTTCCCCCGCGTCTCGGTATCCCGACCGGGCCGGCCAACCGGAGTCCCGGCCGGGATTGGTTGTGTTTCCCGCGCTGTTCGCGGAAAACACAACCCAGACGGCTCCCTCGCTTGGCCGTCGGCTGGCTCGGTCAGCCGGGCCAGCTCAGCCGGTCTGCTTCCGGGCTGGCCGGGCTGTCGGGTGGCCGCCGGATGACGTCCACGATCAGCAGCTGCCGGTGCCGATTGCTCCGGAGCACCTTTATGTCAGCGGCCCAGCAGGCGGCGATGAGTGCCTCCTGGGCGGCGACGAGGTCCTCAGCTGAGACCCCGGCAGTGCACCAGAGCAGGACCCGCTCGCCGAAGGGCTGTGCCGTGGTGAGCAGGATGATGGGTAGCCGGCCATACCGGCTGTGAATCCATGCGTTGGCGCAACCGGTGCGGAGCCGATGCGGCGTGATGACACACCAGGCCCGCGTCACCAGAAGTCTCCGCCCCGGCGGCCAGAGACCGAACGCCGCCGTGACCGCCATGAGGGCGGCCACCAGCCAGATAGCCCCGTAAGCCTGAATGATCCCGAGCGTGCTCCCGGCCAGCCCGAGTACCAGCGCGAGTTCGTAGCGCCAGCGCCAGGCGATGACCACCGGGTTCGGGCGCTTGACCGAGCTCAGCGCCCTACCGAACCCCGTCGGCCCGTTCGGGTCATTCGGCTGGCGGAACTGTCCCCCAGCCATGGCCGTTAACCGTCGGACGCAATGGGTGGCTGGTCTAGGACGAGTCGGCCAGTGCCGGAGCATAGGCCACACTCCGCGCCGGCCGTTGCCGTCCCGAGGCCGCGGCACTGCGGACAGTGGACGATCAGATCGAATGCCGGATCGCGATACACCCGCGTGAGCCCGCCGTGCCGTTGCTCGATGCTCCACCCGCGCCAGCCGGCCTCTTCGTCACACGCGGCGAATATGGTCTCACCGGCACGGGCGATAAGACCGCCGAGCCAGCCCGCCAGTATCGCGGTCTGGGCACGGGGCAGCGCCATCAGCGCGGCGCGAGCTCCGGCATAGGCGATCCGGAGAGGTACTAAAGTGCCGGGACGCCCCAATGTCCCGGCGGCAACAGATCCGGATACCGTTCGGTAACTGGTGGTTACGGCGAGGGGGTTGTCTTTACCGGGCGGAGCGCTAGTCTTGGCCAAAGTAGCTCCTTTGTCTCGAGCATGGGCGGGGAGTGTCTCTAGTGGCTGGGCCGGCGTGGCAGCGTCGGCCCAACTGCGGTTCCGGGGCCGGTGGTGGCAGTCCACCGAGCACCCGGGTGGTAGGGGCGGTTTTCGGCGTGAGTCACTGCTGCGCGCACTGTGGCACAGCAGCGGTGGCCGCGATCTGGCGAGGTTCATGAGATCGCAGTGCTCCTTCCCTCCGTATCGCAAGGTCTGGGTGAGTAACAGTGCGGCCAAGTTCGCCGCAGATGGCCCAAAAGCCCGCGATGATCTTGCAGTGACCTCTTCGGGTCACCGACGACCCCGTTGTCGGCGGGTCGCTTTGGAGGAACTCCACTGCGTCTGATTTCATGTTCCCCTTGGCATTGACGTTTGGCAAGTGCCAAAATCAAGTGCCAGAGGCACCGCACAGCTGGCTTATCCCAATGGTTGGTTCATCCCGTTCGTAGTCCATGCCTATCGCTGATGCTCATGTGAAGGGGGCGACCACAGTGGCCGAGGGGAGCCCTACCGTCCGCCGCCGCGAACTGGGCGCGCTGCTGCGCAAGCTGAGAAAAGATAGAGATCTAACCGTTGACCAGGTAACGACGTACCTGGAGTGCTCGGCCAGCAAGATCAGCCGAATCGAAACCGGCCAGCGTGGCGCTACACCGCGAGATGTCCGCGACCTTTGTGACCTGTACGGCGTTACGGACCAAGCCGAGCGCGAGCGCCTGGTGGGTCTGGCGCGGGAGGGCAAGCAGCAGGGGTGGTGGCAGCCGTATGATCTTCCGTACTCCACTTACGTTGGGCTGGAGGCAGAAGCGCTTTCTATAAAAGATTACGACTCTGCTGTGGTGCCTGGACTTTTGCAGACGCCGGATTATGCTCGTGCCCGGCATGAAGGTGCCTTCCCCAGGCTTAGACCCGAAATAATTGAGCAACGGATCGAAGCGACGCTTAAGCGACAGCTTCTGTTGACGCGGGATCAACCACCGCATCTCTGGTCAATTCTTGATGAAGCGGTTCTCCATCGGGTTATGGGCAGCCCAGAAATTATGCGGCAACAGCTGCAGCGTATTGGCCAGGCGATGGAGATGCCGAATGTCGTCGTGCAGATCGTTCCGTATACAATAGGAGCGCATCCGGCACTAGATAGCGTTTTCACGATCCTGGAACTGCCGGGAGTAGTGTCTACCGTCGTTTACGTCGAAGGACTGCTAGGCCAAGTCTACCTGGAGCGTGAGCAGGATGCCGAGAGATACAGCCGGGTCTTTGAACGTTTGAATACCATAGCCTTGAGCGTGAAAGACTCGAGGAATTATATTGCTAGAATTTCGCGCAATTACGGGTTAATTACCACAGCTTGGCCTGAAACAATAGAAGGGTAAGCTAAATAGAAGGGTAAGCTAAACAGCCCAGTGAAGCTCTCTCAACTGGGCTTGTCTGCCGGCGAAGCTATAGCAGGTCGAGCTGTCCGTTCTTAGCCTTCCGCACAAATTTGTGCCATGACCGCGGTGAGTACAACAGAACGGGACTGTCCTGAGCCTTGGAGTCGCGGACCCCGATAGTCCCGTTGATGGCTGCTACCTCGACACACGCACCGTTACCGACACTTTTGCGCGCTTTGCGCCACGCGGCTCCGGGCAACACAGGCCTCATTCTGACCACGACCACCCTCGTGTTCTTACTACGGAAAGTAACTGTGGAGATACGTTACGTGATACAGCCCGGTAGCTGACAAACGCTGCGGCGAAATGCGGGCTTCGGGCGGTTTGCGGGGCTAGGGGCGAGATTAGGGCGAAGCTGTTGTTGCTGGTGCGGGATTTATAGGTTTGTGCGGTAGAAGTTCCGGTATGAGCGCGATGGAGTCGGTCCGCGCTGGTCCTGGTAGCGGGAGCCGTAGATGGATGAGCCGTACGGGTGCTCCGCGGGGGAACTGGTCCGGAACAGGCAGAGCTGGCCGATCTTCATGCCCGGCCACAGCTTGATGGGCAACGTGGCGACGTTGGAGAGCTCCAGCGTCACGTGCCCCGAGAAGCCGGGGTCAATCCAGCCCGCCGTCGAATGGGTGAGCAGTCCGAGCCGTCCGAGGGAACTCTTGCCTTCCAGGCGGCCTGCGATGTCGTCGGGCAGGGACACCACCTCGTAGGTGGAGGCCAGCACGAACTCGCCGGGATGCAGGACGAACGGATCCTCATCCACCGTCTCGATCAATCGCGTCAGATCGGGCTGCTCGATCGCGGGGTCGATGTGCGGGTAGCGGTGGTTCTCGAAGACCCGGAAGTACCGGTCCATCCGCACGTCGATACTGGAGGGCTGGATCAGCTCCGGGGCGTACGGATCGAGCTTGACCCGGCCGGACTCGATCTCTTTCCTGATGTCACGATCGGAGAGCAGCACGCTCGCAACCTACCGGGTCCGGTACGATGTCTGGGCGTACATCGCGTTGGTCGGGTTCCCGCGGGAACGACGAGGCCGGTGTGCGGCCTGCGGGTGTAGTTCAATGGTAGAACGTCAGCTTCCCAAGCTGATAGTGCGGGTTCGATTCCCGTCACCCGCTCTGTGTGAATGCGCAGGTCAGGCTGCCTTTTCCGGTCATGCGGATTCGGCTCTCCCGGCGATCTCGTGCCCGTTCGTGCCCGATCTCGTGCTACCTGCTCACCCTCGGTAGCCAATTGCGGAGCCCAGCTCAGCATGCGTGGTGACTCCTCGTCCGTTTGCCGGACTCGGTTAGCTCTCGATATCCGACACCAAGCCGCCTGAAGCCCCGCGCTCGATGCGATGCTCGACCGCATCCAGTCCCTGGCGGGCAACGTCAAGCGGGAACGCCCGCGGGCGGCAGATCCGGGAGCCGGGGCGGGTGGCCACAGATGCTCGGGAATCTCGCCCGCCGCGGCGGCGAACGCTTCGAAGGCCGCGGCGATGGCCTGCTGCTGGCCTGTGGGCAGCTTGGCCAAAATGTCCTCGATCAGGACGCGCCTGCGCGCCGTCGCCTCGTCCACGACCTGTCGGCCAGCCGCAGTGACCGAGACCATCACCGACCGGCGATCAGCCCGGGCGCGATGCCGGCGGTCCAGCTGCTTGCGGACCAGCCGATCGGTCATCCGCCCAGCTGTCGACGGGGCTACATCGAGCGCGGCGGCCAGGTCCGTCATCCGCTGCGACCCCCGGGAGGCCAACACGACCAGCATCCGGTACTGAGCGGTCGTGGTGTGCTCGGCGGCCGCCCCCAGCGACGGCGTGCTGACCGCAACCAGCGTCCGGCTCGCGGTCAGCACGGCGTCCACAACGGCCGCTTCCACCAGCGCCTCCGCCTACTTTGTAGCTCGCAATATTCGCATCATGCAACATTAGGACATTACTTTAATAGCCCTACGCATACAAATAGCGAGAGCGACGTATTGCCGGAGCGGCCGGGGATACGGCGGCGCCCTGGTCAGCGAGACGCCGTTGCCTTGTTACTGGCCGGTGCGGAAGCCAGGTGTGCCAGCGGGCAAGCGCTGCGGTCGGCGGCTATGGCGCCGGGCATGCTGGCGCAGGCGGAGCATTTGACGAGCGGGATGATGACGCGGCCGAAGTCGTGCTCGAGCACCAAGGCACCGGCGGTCAGGCAAGGTGGTCAAGGGCGGCTATGACCTGCTGGGGTTCGGTGCGGGTGCTGTAGTCGGGATGGACGTCAATCCACCGGACAGTGTGGCTGGCATCGAGGATGACGGTGGCGGGCATCGGCAGGGTGACGGTGCCGTCGGCGTTGACCCTGTTCAGGTCGAGTCCGAGTTGCAGCTGGGCGGCACGGGCCTCGTCGGACGGCTGCGTGAGGATGCCCAGGTGGCCGGCGATGATGTTGCCAGGGTCGGAAACAACGGTGAAGGCCAGGTCGTGCTTCTGCTGCATGGTGAGTGCCCCGTCCGGCTTCTTCGGGCTGATGGCGATGAGCTTGATGCCGCGTTCAGTCAGCTGCGGAAGCAACTGCTCCTGGTAGGCGGATAGGGCGATGTTGCTGTACGGGGACCAGCTGCCCCTGTAGAAGAGCAGGACCGACGTGGCGGCCCCGGTAGCGGCGTACAGCGTCGTGGCCGTTCCGTGTACGTCGAGCAGCTCCGCGTCGGGCAGGATGGTCCCGGCCGGGGACATGCCGGTCGGCACGCTGGCCGTCAGGCCGGTCCGCTCGTGGGCGAAGGCACCCGTGGTCTCGTTGAGCGGTTCGGCCGGGTCGGGGAGCGTCGGCGGGGCGACGTCCCTCAGAGTGTCAGCGCCGGGCCTGGTCGGCGTCTTACCAGCAGGAGTTTGATTGGGATGATCGGTAGGCTCCGGCTGTACCGGATGATCAGGAGTTCCGTCCGCAGGGGGAACGGCGGCTTCCTGGCTGGGCGTAGGCCCATTCCGTGCAGCACGGCGGCCCGCTCCCAGCCGCAGGGCAAGCGCGGTGGCTGACAGCAGGAACAGTGCTCCGGTCACGGCGAGCCAGTGCCAGAGGTAGGGGTTCAGCGGCAGGGTCGTCGAGGCCGGGAAATGGCTCGGCAGCCGGAAGATCAGCGGGAACCAGACGAGTAGCAGCACACCGGACAGCACGGCGGGGACGCGGAGGTAGTTGATCCACGGCACGGCGGGCAGTTTCAGCGGGTGGTGCCTGAAGACCGCCATGACGGATCTGTCCGCGAGCGTGTACAGCGGCATCAGGAGGAGGTCGTGGCCGATGACCGCGGCGACGAACCACACGAGGATGCCGAAGGGGTTGACGGGCAGCAGCTCGGCCGCGGCGTATCCGGCGAGCGCGAAGCTGCCGATCATGGCGAGCAGGTTGAGTGGGCTGGAACCGTACCAGCGCAGTAGGCGGGTCACGTCAACTCCGGAAGATCAGACTGGCGACCCACTTGGTGTTGTGGACGCCGGGGTTGGCGGGCACGATCACCCGGGCCGGGTAGCCGTGGTTGGGCGAGAGGTCCGGCCCGTTGACCCGCAGGGCCAGCAGTGAGTCGGAGTCCATGATCTGCTCCGCAGTCAGGGCCGCCTGGCTGAACGCGCCGCCGCGCTGCAGGGACTGCACCAGGACGCTCGCCGGCCGTGTGACGCCGGCCAGCCGGGCGAGGTCGCGCAGCCGGACACCGCTCCAGGCCTGATCGTCGGTGGACCACCCCTCGACGCACGCGATCGGCAGGCTGGCGGTGTGCTGTTCCATGCGGAGCAGGTCGGCCCGGCGCAGCACGACAGGCGGGCGACCAGCCGGGCTGTCGTGCAAGAGCCTGAGCCGCCAGGCCGCGCCGGTCTCCGACTCCTTGATCCCGGCGCTTCCCGCGGTCTGGTTGACCTGGAAGTCGCCGGGCCCGCCGCTGACGTCCTGGCCGTGCGGGGCGAGCAGCGCGGTCCGCCGCAGCGGGCCGCCCAGCGACTGGCCCACGGACAGGATCGCGATGAGGGCCGAACCCGCTCCGGCGAACGCCAGGATGCCGCGCCGGGAGATCGTCGGTTCGGCGGGCTCCACGGCGACCAGGTACCCGGCGTCCAGCGGCTCCGGGCGCGTCCGGCTGAGGTTGGAGCGCAGTTCCCCGATCAGGCTGCGGCTCCGCAGCGCCCTGATCATGACGGGCAGCTTGAGGGTCACGTGGACGACGAAGCCCGCTACGAACACCCAGGCGCCATAGAAGTGCAGCGGGTAGAAGGACCCGGGGAACTTGTACCACGTCTGAATGTTCAAGATCCCGGTGGCGAACTCGAACACCGCCCCGCCGACGAGCAGGAACAGCGACAGCCGTTCCAGGGCATGAGCGGGCGAGCGCACCAGTGGCCATTCGAACAGCTTCGGCAGCACCGACCACAGCTTGAACAGCAGGATCGGCACCAGTATCAGCCCCAGGGTGACGTGAACGCCCTGGTTGAGCCGGTAGAGCCAGACTGGATGAGTGGGCCAGGAGAACAAGTAGAAGCCGAGCAGCCCCTTGCCTCGGGTCTCGTCATTGACCGGGCTGAGGTCCGGGTTGTAGGCGGCGTAGGACAACAGGCCGGTGGCGAACACCACGGGGATGGATGCCAGCAGCATCAGGCCGAACATCGAGGTCAGCCACGGGCCGCGGATCGGGCTGCGCCAGAACGACCGGCGGAACGGGCCGGGAGGACTCTCCAGGCGCGACTTTATGCGTGATCTCATCAGCGATTCTCCTTAACGGCTCCGTCAAGGAGGCTGACGGCGGCCTGGCAGGAGCCACCCCCTCGGGGGAGCCATACCGAGGCGGGGCGGGTGTGGACCCCCGCGACCGGGCGGAACAGGGTGGCCGGGACCCCGGCCAGCAGCGGCTGCGGGCAAAGGCGGTAGTACTGGCTGAGCGAGGGCGGATACCCGGGCGGCAGCCCCGGGCCATCGGTGATGATCGCGCTAAACCGGCGGGCGGCGACCGCGTTCGCGGCACTGCGCCTGAAGCTCGCGATCGCGGTCTGGTCGGTGGCCCGCAGCACGTCGTGCGCCGCGTCCTGGTGCGCGGTCGGCGCCAGTCCCGCCAGCACGCTCAGGCCGGGGTCCGCTGGGACCGCAATGGTGCCGCCGAGCGCTCGCATACCCGCTATCAGCCGCTCGCCGACAGCGCGGTCAGCGCTGGTGGGAATCGCCAGGGACGGGTGGAAGCCGGTCAGCAGGAAGGCCGACTGAGCGAGGACGAGCACGCTTGAGGCCGTGATGACCCACCAACCCGGTCCGCTGCCCAGGGCCACGCCGGCGAGCAGCGCCACGGCGAGGTACGCGGGCAGCACGTCGTTGATGCTGCCGTCGCTGTGGACCAAGGCGGCATAGCCCTCGACCGCCAGCGCGGCGCAGCCCGCGAGCAGCACGGGGGGCACCCGACGCGCGCCGACCAGGGCGGCGCCCGCGGCGATGCCCATCGTGGAGAGCAAGGCCGTCCAGAACCAGCCGAAGCCGCTGCCGCTCAATGAGTGCTCGGCCATCTGCTCGAAGACGTAGTAGAGGTACCAGCCGCCGCTGGTGAGCGCGAGCACGAGCGTGCTGATGCCGAGAACCGTGGCTCCGGCCAGCGCGGCGACGCAGGCGAGCCCGCGGCGCGGGCCTGCCATCAGGGCGGCGATCACCGCCACCCCCTCGGCAAGCCCGGTCTGCTTGGTGAGGGCCGCGGCGGCCAGCAGCACCCCGACGGCGACGGCGCCGCGCGTGCCCCGCATCCACCGGGCGGCGTACAGGCCGCCAATGCTGAGCGCGAGGAAGAGTGAGTCGACCCGGCCGACGTCGAAGCACGTGTCCGTGGCCAAGTAGGTCGCGGTGAACACGCCCGCGGCACCGGTCCCGGCCGCGATGCTCCCCGTTTCGCGCTGGACCAGGCGGGCCAGCAGGGCGAAACAGGCGAGCGAGGACAGCAGCGACACCAGCCGCAGCGGGAGGTAGGAGATACCGAACACGCGCGCCGCCGCGGCCGATACGGCGAAGTAGAGCGGCGGGTAGCCGTCAGGGACGTACCCAGCGGTTGGCGCCGGATATAGCGGCTGGCCGGCCAGGATGCGGTGTACCTCGACCAGCGAGTTGCCTTCCAGCCATTCGAGGGCAAACGGGTAGGTCAGCCGGCTCAGCGCGATGTACAGGTAGGCACAGATCGCGATGAGGCCAACCAGCGCCGCGGCCAGCCGCACGGCGCGCGGCGTGCTCTGCCGCCACGGCAGCCTGGCGGGGCCCGGCCGGCCGGCGCTGCGCGGACGCGACTTGATGTCCGGACTGCTGCTGAAGGTCACGTCGTGTATTACATGCGTGCGCCCCACAGGACGGCAAGGAATTGCCGCCTTACAAACTAAGGAATTGCTGCGCGCCTTACAAACTAAGGAATTTCCGCCCCACAAACTGGTGATAACTCCCGGTTTCAGCGATCGCCGGAATTGACCGTACGTAGGCTCAGAGAATGCGAGTACTAGTGACCGGCGGTGCAGGTTTTATCGGGTCCCATGTTGTCAAGGCGCTCGCGAGCGCAGGCCATGAGGTCAGAGTGCTTGACGCGCTGCTGCCGTGCGTCCATCCAGGCGGCATCCGCTCGTTTTCCAATGAGGTTTTCTCAGTAACTTTCAGCTGATCATCTTGTGCTCGAATTGCGTGAGGACGAGTGCGGATTTGACGATGTCGCCGATGGTGGCCGGGCTGAGGCTGACGTGCTGGATGGCGCGCCACCGCTGGGACATCAGGGCGAAGCCGCGTTCTCCCTGGTAGCGCAGGGACCGCAAGAGCGCGTTGCGGGTTTTCGTATCGATATCGAGTTCGCCGCGGGCTGGCTTTTTCACCGGGACGTGCACCCCCGCGCCGGCCCCTTCATATCCGGAATCGGCGAGGATGGGCAAGTCCTTCAGGTAAGGCCGGGCTTCCGGCAGGACGAGCTCGCGGGCCGCGGTCAGGTCGTGGGTGCTGCCGGGCAGCACGTCGCTGACCCACAGCGGCACGCCGCCGGGGGCGGCCAGGGCCTGCACGTTCCCGGCGGGCTCATGGGCCTTGCCGGAGTACCACTTGTCGATCTCCTTCCCCTTCCTGCTGGTCTTCTTGTCCGCGCACCGGTCGGAGGAGACGAGCGTGCCGTCCAGGATCAGGTAAGGAAGTCCCTGCTCTACGGCCCTTTCCAGGGCCTCGCGCAGCGTGGGCGCCTCCGCGGCGAGGACTTCGATGGCCTCGTCCTTGTACCGGTACGCGGTGGCCTGGGAGATCCCGAAGCCCTGGCCCAGCCGGCGGACGTCCGGCCGGTCCCGGAACCACGCCAGGGTGAACACCGCCTGCTTCCAGCAGGTCAGGGCACGCGTCCCGTCCCGGGTGCCGATCTCGTGGCGGTGAGCGGCCAGCAGGCCTGACACGAACACCGCCAGTGGCAGCGGG
>Ga0302325_10022246_pt1 | contig 13271 bp, 7 predicted proteins | sample Palsa_T0_2_FD_201948 | JGI IMG/M metagenome (GOLD analysis project Ga0302325, IMG submission 201948) | Peat permafrost microbial communities from Stordalen Mire near Abisko, Sweden - Palsa_T0_2 | ecosystem: Environmental > Terrestrial > Soil > Palsa > Peat permafrost | place: Sweden: Abisko... | reverse complement strand
GGCGGCGACAGGTGCTGGAACGTTGATCGGATTTTGCGACTGCCTGGCACTATCAATCTGCCCAACGCCAAGAAGCGCAAGGCGGGTCGCGTCCCGACGCTGGCCTATGTTGTTGAGGAAGCGACCGACTGGTCGAGGCGTTACTCCCTGGACGACTTCGACGACCCGCCTCCAGCATCCCCGGCGGCGGCGCTTCAGGCGCCGCGCGAGGTCGAGCCGGTCGGACTCGATCAGCTGCCGAAGACCATCTCGGCTGCGACCCGCGAGCTGATCGAACACGGCGACGACCCGTCGAACCCAGTTGGTTCGAAGAACGCTCACTTCCCGTCGCGCAGCGAGGCGGTGTGGCGCGTGGCCTGCGATCTGGCCCGTGCCGGCTGCTCGGTCGAGCAAATTGCCGGCGTTCTCCTCAACCCTGCGCACGGCGTCTCGGTGTCGGTCCTCGAGAAGAAACGGCCGAATGAATGCGCGGTGCGTCAGGCGAAGCAGGCGCTCGCGGTCGTGAGCTCGACCTGGCCGGATCTCACCAGAGAGGGGCGACCGAGGCCGACCATGCGTAACGCCATGCTCGCCATGAGGCGGATGGGCCTGCGCTTCGCGCATGATCTCTTCCGTTATCGAAAAACGATCGAAGGGGTGTTGATCCAGGAATACCAGGGCAATCTCAGCGACGACGCATGCTCCGCGCTACGCAATATGATCATCGACCACTTCGGGTTTGACCCCGGCAAAGAGCCGACCAGAGACGCCGCTGACAGCCTCGCGATCCAGAATCGATTTCATCCGATCCGCAATTACTTGGGCGGCCTTCGCTGGGATGGAGAGCCGCGGCTAGACCGTTGGATGACAACATATCTCGGGGCCGAGGACACGCCGCTGAACGCTGCGATCGGCCCAATCGTGTTGATCGCAGCCGTTCGCCGTATCCGCGAGCCGGGCGTCAAGTTCGACACCATTTTGGTCCTCGAAGGCAAACAAGGGGTAGGAAAGTCGTCAGCTATCAGAATCCTCGCCGGTTCAGACAACTTCTCTGACCAGGACATTCTGACGCTCGACGGCAAGGCCCAAATGGAGCTTCTTGAGGGCGTCTGGTTCTACGAACTCTGCGAACTCGAGGGGCTGTCGCGGGCCGAAACATCGAAGGTCAAGGCGTTCGCGTCGCGATCGGTCGACCAGGGCCGCGCCGCCTACGCGCGCTTCAAAGAGACGCGACCGCGACAGTGCGTGTTTGTCGGCACGACCAACGACGACAAATATCTGCGCGACATGACGGGCAACCGCCGCTTCTGGCCAGTCAAGGTCAAAAAAACTGACCTGCAGTCCCTCGAGCGCGACCGCGACCAGCTGTTCGCCGAGGCGGCCTACTGGGAGCAGAAAGGAGAATCGCTCGTCCTGCCCGAGGAGCTCTGGCCGGTCGCCCAGATCGAACAGGAGGCGCGGCTCGAGGACGACCCGTGGCTGGACATCTTGTCGGGGCTTGATCCCAGCACTCTGGACCAGGTCGCCGGAATGGTCCGGGTTTCATCGAGCAGCCTGCTCCAGATTTATTTGGAGCTCGAAGTCAATCGTCAGCAGCAGTTCCACACGAAGCGGCTGGCTTCGGTCATGCGCAAGCTCGGCTGGGAAGGGCCGGCGCCGATCAAGATGACGGACAACAAGGTCGTCCGAGGCTACCAGCGCCCGATGACGGATTGGGGTGACCCCGATGACCCGGTGTTCAAGCGCAGGTACTGACCGACTGCCGGTTACACGAGTAACATGAGTAACATGTCCCCTGTGAGGTTCTTGAGGTGGGCGGACAGAGCCCTCGTGCTGCCGTGCGCGACCTCCGACCCTCAGCCGTAACATGTATCGACGTGTTACCGCCGTTTTCGAGCGTGGTCTGGGCGTCCTCCCGCGCTCGCCGAGAGGCCCTCTGGGCTCCGCTCGGCGACCCCGACCTCAGGCTCCCTCAGCTTTGGTTCGCCTGCCTCGCCAGCTCAACCGGCTGTGGTCTCCGCCCCTCGCGACCCCGGCCCGTCGTACCTCTCGCCCGTCGCCGGGTCGGTCGCCGGGCCGTGGTTACATCCGTGGTTCCACGCGCGCGCCACGAGCGGCTTTTCGGGCCCGTTCGAAACCCGCAGCGGAACGTCCGGCGGCAAATGTGGCCATAGGAATAATTGTTGGCGTTGCCTCGGCGTGTTTTCGTTTTGCTTTTGATCAACAGGCTCCTCCATGACGCTCAACATCAACCTCACTCGCCGAGTCCGCCGTCGCAAGCTCAAGTCGGGCGCCATCGTCGAACAGGTCCGCTATGTCCTCTCCTGGCGCGACCCGCACTCCGGCGCGCGCGAGCAGCGGTTCTTCGAGCGGAAGAAGGACGCGCAGGAGCGGCGCGCCGAGCTTATCGCGGCCTACGAGCGGGGCGCCTATAGCTCCTCAAATCGCTCGGTGACCGTCGCCGACGCCGTCGCGGCGTGGCTCGAGACGAAGCGCGGCGTCGTCCGTCCGATCACCTTCGCGAGCTATGAGTTCGAGATCCGATATATCGTGGGCCCCCTGTTCCCGAGCGACGCGCGGCGGGCGACCATCCGGTCGGGCGTCGGCGCCCGGCCCAAGGCGAAGCCGATCGAGCTTCTCGGCCGCGTCAAGGTTCAGGAACTGACCACGCGGCGGGTCCGCGCCTGGCACAAGCTCATTTCGGACGAGGTCTCGGTCTATTCCGCCAACAAGGCGCTGATCAAGTTGAAGGCGGCGCTGGCGCTCGCCGCCGAGGATCACGAGTTCCGCCCACCCGCCATGCCGACTGGGCTCCAGCGCCAGCGCGATAAGGCGCGCAAGGCCGTTCTCACGCCGGACGAGGTGGCGCGGCTCCTCACCGCCGCCCGCGAGGACCTCAACAAGGGTACCTACGTCGCCTTCCCGTTCCTCGCCGGAACGCGGCCGAGCGAACAATTGGCGCTCACATGGGGCGACATCGACTTCGAGGCGAACGTCATCCGCATCCGGCGCATCCAATTGCGCGACGGCGCGCTATCGGAGTTCACCAAGACGGCGGCCGGCATCCGGGAGATTCCCATGTCGCCGATGCTGCGCGAGATGCTGATTGCCTGGCGCGTTCGCTGCCCGCGGAAGGACGGCGCGCTCGAGCGTGTGTTCCCCGCGCCCGGCGCCCGGCGGGCCTGGCCTCTCCCGCGCGAGGGCGGCGGCGGCCCCCTGGTCTATGGCAATTTCCGGCGGCGTTACTGGGCCCCGATGCTGATGCGTCTCGGCCTGCCCCCGGTGACGGCGCACAGCGCAAGGCATTCCTTCATCTCGACGCTGCAAGCCCAGGGCGCGGAGGTCGGTCTGGTCGCCAAGCTCGCGGGGCATAAGAGCGCGGTCGTCACGCTCAGCCACTATACGCACGCGATGCGCGGCGGGGAGGACGCGGTGAAGGCGCTGGATCGAGCTTACGCGGGGAGCGCCCCATGAACGGGCGAATGACAGGGAATGAAGGCGCGAAGCGGCCGCCGGATCGGACTGTAACTCATTTCATGAAGGTCCCGGCCGCGGTCGCGTTGCTGCGCGAACGGCACGGCGAAGCCGACGCCCGAAAGATCGCGCTGACAGAGCAGCGAAGGGCAAAGCGGGCGCGATCGAAGAAGCGCTTCGCATTTTGGGGCGAGGTCGCGGCGCGGATTGAGAACGGGAACTGCAACAACGCGGCGGACACTCGGCCTGCTGTCGGGGGAGGCCCAGCATCCAACCGTGAGCCTGTTCAGCGTGGTCATCTGACCAATCCGGGGCCCCACGCCGGAAATCGTCGTGGTCAGCGCGCGTCAGCTACACCACGCTCAGGGACACGATCGAAATTTGCGGCCAGAGACTTTGGGAGCGCCGCGCCGAGAAAGGTCGCCTGAACCTGCCAAACCGAGCGAAGAGACGGGTTCTCTACGCACAGGCTACGGAAATGGCGGGCCATTTCCGACCGTGGGGAATCACGTCGGTTCGGGTTGACTTCCTGGCGGAGCAAGGGGGATTCGAACTGCGAACCTCTCTCTGATGCATTCTTGAATTTCTCACGGCCGCGCGTGACCGCGTCAGGTTTACGGCCACCACCGGCAAACGTCACGGACGCTTTCGTAGGTGCCGACAATTGCGTCCGGCCCCCCGATCTCAGAGATCACGGGCAAGACCGTTGCTAGATCATTGAGAAACTCGCCGCGGGGGTTCGCAGCGAGCGTCCTGAGGATGCGCGACAGGCGCTTCCGCCCGTCCTCCAGGCCAGCGAAGCCAATCGCTTTCCAGACGTCGAAGATGCGGGCCAGCAGATCCCTTCGCTCGAGGCCGCTGATGGTCTCCAGTGAGAGCGCCGAATCAAGCGCCTCGTTCAGAACGCGAGGCCGCTCGTCCACAGGCAAACGATCCGCAACAAGGGCAAGGAGCTCGCCGCGTTTTCGGCCGGGCGGCATTTCCCGAGCAAACCGGACGCCGTCGGAAGCGAGTGCCTCGACTGTCTGCGGTGGCAGGTGCTCCGCGCTACCCAGGAGTCCGCGGATCGCCATAGGCGGGTACATGCGGGACGCGACTTGCAAGGCCTCGCGGTAGCTGTCGCCTCGCTGTGGCTCGGGTCGGTACTGGATCAACTCAATCAGGGCCTGGAGGTGTTGATCCGGGAGATCGACGTCCCGAACCGCTGATTGCGCGTCGAGAACAAGCTCGTCGCGGCACTCTGGTGGTGCGCTCTTCAGCAAAGTCGCCAGGATATAATAGCGGTTAGACGCGAAATCCGCCGAACGCGCGTCTTGCTGGGCTTCGCGTACCACATTCGCCCGATCCTCCACAGGGAGGTGCTGGAGCATCTTCGCGAGCAGGGAAGCACGTTTCTCGGCGTTCTCGATCGAGCGGGCCAACGCGAGCGCCTGATCAGCGGTAGCGCGGGACAGATGCGCGGACACCTCTTTCAGGATGCTGCTCTTCAGGTAATCGCTGCCAAGATGCTCGGTGGCGTCAAGAACGCCTTGAACGAGTCGGTCTCGTGCCTCCGGCGCGATGCGATCGGTGAGGCGAGCCCGCGCTGAGGCCCGTGCACCCGGATCGGCTAGCGTGCTTACCTCCTGGAGCACAGGCTCCAGGTCGGCCCCGCTCGCGCGCTGCCCCAGGGCGACCAGCACGTGTGATCTGATCCATGCCTGCTTCGATCCGTGAACGTCGTGGTCGATCAGGCGGGCGACAGCGAGGCCTTCATCGAGAACCCCCTTGCGACGAGCGGGTGCCACGTAATCGGAGAGCCGCGCCAGAAGTTCGCCCCGCTCCGGGAGATCGTCGATGATGCGCGCCCGGGCCAGTTCGGTCTCAACCGGAATCTCAGGCCAGATGTTTGGTTGCCCCAGGGCGATCCAGCTGAGCAGCTTCATGTCGGGGCCAGGATTAGCGAGGTGTTTACGGTAGTCTTCCAAGACCCCACAATGTTCCAGGAGCGTCAGCTGTCGCACCTGCGGCAGGTGCTTGAAGATCTCGGCCAACTCCCAATTCCGCTCACCGGCGTCCTCATTCTGCAGGACGAAGACGACCGCCTGGACGAGGAGCTCGTCAGAGAAACAGGGCACCGCCTGTTCCCACGCAATGATGCGCTCGAAGCCGCTCTCGGCATTGGCGAGTTCGGCGAGAAGCTCTTGGACCAGGGCATCACGGTCCGCGACTGGTTGTAGCGGTAGTGCCACGGACAACAGCTTGATCCGCTGCGCGCGGATCCGCAGGTCGCGTGCGGCAGGAACGAGGCGGGGCCGGTCAGCCCCGGCCAGTAGCGGCGCGATCTTGGCGAGCGCGGCAACCCGCTCTGCTTCGTTTGGCAACCGGTTCGCGCTCGTCAGCGCCGCGGCGGCAATCCGTGCCAGGTCACCGCCTTCGGTCTGCGTGGCGAGTAAGGTCAGCGCGGACGTGCGAGCCTTTGGCTCCTCGATCGCCCCGACGAAGGCTTCCACCACGCGCAAGACCTTTGGCCGCAGTGCCGCGGGAAGCGCCGGCAGCAGCATCGTGCCCGCCCACGCCCGGGCACCCTCTGGCTCGAGAGCGCGCGACACCTGGAGGGCCTCCTCGGCCAGGGCTGGAGGCGCGGCCTTGCCAAGACCGATGACGATGTGCGTCAGGGCCTTTGCTCGGGCTTCGTTGGCGGTGAGCCGCCGCACGGCGGCCAGAATTTCCTCAAGATGTGCGCGGTCGAGGACGAGCGCGATGGCGGCCAGGACCCTGGCTCGCTGCGACTCGTCCTCCATCGCGAGCGCCGCAGCGAGGATTTCCCGGTCCAGCACGCCGGGTAATGTACTCGCAAGTACCATCAGCGCCTGATCGGGTTCCGACACACGGCTGGCGGCCGCCACGGACGCCGGTCTCAAGTCCTCCGGGAGCACCCCGGCGATCGCTTGCATCAGGTGGGGGAGCCAGGCAATCTCGACCATGGGCAGAGCCGCCAGCATGTCGGTGCATACCTCGGCGCGCAGCGTCATCGGCAAGCGAATGCTGAGCGGCAGCAGAGCCTCCACCCGGAACCGAACCTCCTGGATATCCCGCGCGATCGCCAAGGCCTTTGGTATAAGCGACGTGGGGATCTGTCCAACGAGCTTCTGCAGCGCGCGCGACCGCTCGAATGACTTCGGCATGCGCGCCACCTCTTGCAGGGCCGCGCCGACGCCAAGGCGGCCCTCGGCGACGGCTCGCTCAAGCAACTCGGGCGAGATTCGTCCCGCCAGAGACCGGGTGCTGGCCTCGATGGTCGCGCAACGAACCTGCCGGGCTACGTCCCAACCATCGCGCCTCGTCCAGGCCCAAGCTCGTTCCAGATCGTCGGCAAAGCGCGCGTAGGTCCGTTCGGCCTCATAGCAGGCCTCGGCCCATGCGGGCTGTTGGGCAACCAGCGCATACAGTTCCTGGTGCTTGCCGGCGTTCTGAAGGTGATAGCCAAGAAAGTGCCGGGCGTAGTCATTGCCGGCCGCTTCGATGCCTGGGTAGCGACGCTGGAGGCCTTCGGCCATCGCGCCATGAGCCTGCCTGAGGCCGGCTTCTCCGAGGTGCTGGCGCAGCAGATCGCGCATCAGATCGTGGATGACAAAGGAGCCGTCCATCCGCGACATCAGCGCTTGATCCGCCAGGTCGACCAGCAGGTCTTCCGCCTCGACGTCGTCGCTGTTCCACAACGCTGCCGCGGTGCGGATGGAGATCCGGGCATCCTCTGGTATGACGGCCAGAGTATCGAACCGGGGTCGATCCTCCGCCGACAGTTGATCGAAACTCAACTCTAGCGAGAGGGCGAGGTTGTCCTCCTTCGTCTCGCGCCGGCCGCGCTTCAGGGCGTCCAGCTTGCGGGTTTCCCACCGTTGCAGGAACCCGGCCCAACTGCCCAGCCGCTTGATCTGTGCAGCGGCGAGTTCGATGGCCTGGGGGACGCCTCCCATTTCCGCGGCGATCTGGCGTGCCATCGTCACGTCCTCGGGGCGGATCTCGCCGATCCAATTGCGCAGCAGCGCCAGCGCTTCATCCTCGCTCATGAAGTCGAGGCGGCAGATCTTGCCACCGATGGCGTCGGCGACGTCCGCTTTTCGCGTCGTTAGCAGCAGCAGGCACTTGGGGCCGCCAACGAGGAACGGCGTAACGTGGTGGGTTTCCCAGACGTCGTCGAGGACCAGGAGGCATGCCTTGTCATTGAGTCGGCTGCGCAGGCGGCTGCTTCCGGTCTGGATGTCCGGATAGGGTGCCGTCAGCACCTGCGGATCGTTGAGCGCGCCGCCCCAGTCCGCCAGTCGCTGCCGGAGGTCGGGATGCTGGCCAAGGGTCACCCACAGCACCCCGTCGGGGAAGCGGCCCAGCACGGCCTCGTCGCCGGCGAAGGCGGTTGCTGTCACCGTCTTGCCTAGACCCCCCATCCCGTGCAGCGCCGCTCTCGTAACAGCGGGTTCGGCGTCCAGCAGGGCTTCCTTGAGTTTGCCCACGGCTTGCCGCTCAACGTACTGGTCGGGCCGCGGCGGCGTTTGAAGCGGCTGGTCACCCTTCGGCTGCCGACGGTCGAGGACGATGTCGGACTGCCACCCAGCCACGTCATCCTTGATGGATGCTGCGAGGTCCTCTGGTCCGTGGAACCAGCGGATGGTCAATCCTTTCTCGATATCGCTGAGCTGGTCCAGGAACGCGCGGAGCCGCGGATCCCGCTCGCCGTCGTCCGCCGTTCGCTTCAGGCAGATCAGGCGGTCCTTCTTCAAGCTCTTGGCGAGTTCATACTCCTCGATGGTGTACTCGCCGTAGCCTTTCCAGAAAATGCCGATGTAGAGATCGTCGTCGCTGAGTTCGTCGACGTATGTCTTTCGGGTCGACTGCGGTCTCGCGCCGGCATCCGATTCGAACACCCATGCGTCGATCCGGATGTCGTCCAGTGCGGTCTTGATGGCGCGGCGTTCCGGGCCAAGCTCTTCCATCCGCGAGCTGACAAAAACGCGGAGGCGGCGCCGGGGCATTGGTTAGCTGCAGCTTGGCATGACGGAACCTTGAACGCGGTTGGCCTGACGAACGGGTGAACGACCTATTCTGCAGACCACAGCCGGGCTCTCAGCGCCGGCCGCAGTAGAGGATTTCTGTCTAAATTCTGCACTGCTGACAGTTACGACGAGCCGGAAATCCTCCACTCAAACAGTCCATTTTGTCTCATGGGACCTGACCTCTGACAAGCGATTTTCGGTGTCTGCTGCGGACTTCCTTCAATGCCACACGCGAGCTATCCAATTCACAGAACAATGGCTTCACGATCCAGCGCACGGCCTCAGGAACCCCTCATTTCGAGAACGGCGTGATTTCGTGTGAATCAGCTTCAGAGCTGTGACCCCCCTCTCTTTGATAATTCAATAAGTTGCCGTGCCGATCGGCATTCGGATTTGACAGGCCAATACTGACCCACCAGCGCGGGTCACCAACGAGGGGCCGGGGCTACCAGTGAGTGCGCACATCACTGGATGCGACCACAGCCGCGCGCCTCACAATTCCTTGAGCTTGTCCTCCAACTCTTCGTCGTTCATCTGGAACGGATCTTCTTCGGTCTCGTCCTCCCCGGTCTCAGTCAGTTCGCTCTTGTCGTTGGGATCGTAGGGTTGCAGCTCGCCGGGCTCGTACACGAAGCGGTTGGATTCGGATTTCTGGTTCTGGTCTTCTTTCAGCTTGTCGATCAAGGTGTGCACCTCCTTTTTAGGCGTTCATTTTTACCAGCATCGCACAAGTCGCACAATGTAGTACGGAGCGCGATTACTTTCGGTGATTGTTCGTTCACGTACTGCCGTTGCAATTCGGAATCAGAACCCGCGCGCGCCGCGTCAATGAATTATGCCGAGGCCTTCGCCGTGTTTTGGTCGTGTTCCCAAACGGAAGAAGGAACACGAGATGGCGTCATTCTATCCATACCTCTACGAGGCCGCGCTCGCCTTGTGCATTGATGCCCGGATCAAAGCGGGCCTGACCCAAGCCCAATTGGCGGAACGCTTTGGCCAGACCGAGCGGTTCGTCGAGTCGTACGAATCCGGCGGCCGGCTGCTTGATCCGGCCGAATACATCGCAATCTGCCGCGCGATCGGCGTTGACCCATTTGAGCTGTTGCAGAAGGCCGAGAAAGAGGTCGGGAACTAGCCCAGGGTCCCGGCTTGCGTGGCGGTGGACAGCTCGCAGCGAGAGGCAGACTTAACGAAATGCGGGAACCACCCCCGCGCGGAAAGGGTCTCGACGACTGCAGCCGCCCGCGCATCGTGCTCTGGTCGGGCCGCGAGCAGAAACACGACGTGCGCGGTCACGATCGACCAAATCGAAACGCTGGGCAGACGCGCCGCGAGACGATTTGCAGCGTTGGCAATGCACGCCTCGCGGGTGACGTGCCGTGGGAAGTGCTGATAGATCAACGCCGACCGTCCGCCTCGGTAGTGGTCACCAATCTCGCTCTCAAAGACGTATTTGTTCGATCGCTTGCGTCCGATTGGGACGGCCTTGACCTCGAGACCATTGTCCGGGTCGAAGAACACGAGGTCTCTGTCAGCGAAAGTCGCCATGCAACGTGCATGGAAGGCTTGTCTATAACCTCGTTCAGGACGAACAACTCTGCCCACTCCGTCAGGAACGCATGACAACCGCCGGAGAAGCGAACGAGCCGCGCCGGCCGGATCTCGTGTGATAAATCCGATGCCGGGACCGAGATGTCGGAGTGTCGGCGCGCGACCCTCGCCTCAAAGTCGAATAGCCGGGCTTCGGCTTCTGAAGGAGGCAATTCATCGATACCGATGAACGGATCGTGGGGCGTCGCGCCGTTGAATCGTGACGGCGACACCTGAACGATCTGCGCTCGCTCCTGAGCGCTCAGAACATCGGAGTTGCTGCGATGGCGAGCCTTCGCGCGATATCTTTCAAACCATTTCTTTTCGAACCGGTACATCAGAACCTTGATGTCCGGCGCGACTTCAAGCTCAAGAAGGCGCGTGAAGCGGGCGTCGTTGGGCCATCCGAGGAGAACGGTGCCGTCGTATTCACTGTCCGGTGTGAGAGTGGAGATCGCAGTCACGTCGGGACTTAGGCCGTATTCCTTCAGACTTGCGGCCAGACCATTGCAGGCCCGCGCGGATCGCCCGACCACGGCCCAACACTCGCCTTTGCCGGCCACGCGATCCGCGAGCAGATCGACAAGTGCGCCCGCTTTCGCGTGGCATGTTTGCGTGCCGGCAATCGAAACAAGCCCGTTGATCGCGTCGTGCAAAGCCGCCGCCGCGTCCGACGGGAGCCAGCGCGCGTTGCGCGCGATGGAGGATCGCGCCGCCTCGATGCTCTGGAGCGCGGTCTCCTGGCCTCCGAAGCAACATTCACTGCATTCGAACAGGACGCCGAACAGTCGCGAAAGAGCATCCTCCAGCTCGATCGTCTGATCACTCTTCTCAAGGGAAGCTGAAGCGTTTTCAAGCGCGCGCGCAATCGCTTCGATTTTCTCTTCCGTGCACTCTATCGCGCTAACGACAACTCGCTGACGGATGTCCGCGGCCCTGATGGTCCGTCCGACGAGGCTTGCCCGTGAGCGACTTCCCGGCGAGGCTTCCCCGAGCAGCATTTCTCCGGGCGCCATTCGCCACACAGCGCATCCGCGATCCCGTAATGTCTGGATATCGTCCATGTCGGTTGGCGAGGCCACCAGGATGAGCTTCTGGCTTGCAACCACGTCGTTATAAGCCTGTAGATCGCGAGCAAAACTCTGCGGTCCGTTCGCAAAGATCACCTTCGTGTTGGCGGCCGCGTCCCTGCAGTTGCGCGCGATGTCCTCTGGAATGCCGGAAACCGCGATGAGAGGTTCGCCGACGGTCTGATGGCTGTCGTTGGTATGAAGCAAGCCGTCAGGACCGATCGATCCCCACGGAAGAAATTCCGACAACCTATCAAGCGTGTGCGCGCCGGCGGATGCGAGGGTGATCGAATTCGTTATGCGCGCGAACTGGGTACGCGGCATGTGACACAGTACGTGATTGCGGATGATGCTGTTGTTTCCGCAGGAACTGAATTCGAGGAGTCGATCGAGCGGCCCGTTCGCGCGCTGGCCGAGATTGGTCGCGCCGGTTCCGCGGGGCCGAAGCCGGTTGGTCGGTTCAAGGCGCAGGACATCCGCAAGCGGAAAGCTTCGAAAGCTTGCGGTATCGGTGCCGAGCAGTCGGAGTTTGAACTGGCCTGGAAACTGTGACCACAATCCTTCGTATTCGAAGACCGCATCGGACGGGAGCACAAGAACGCGCTGGCCCGGTTTAAATGCGTGCCTCGCATAGTCTTCGACCAAGCGCGGAAAATCCGCTTTGAGGCGATCGAGAGCCGTGAGGACTGCGGCGATCGCCGTGGTCCCCGGACTCGCATCGAGAACGAAACAGCATCCCCCCGGAAACGGGCTGTTCGCCGCCGCCAGGAGAAAAGCGAAGAACCAAGGAATCCGCTCGCGGCCGCCATCCCCGAATTGGCCGTCAAGCTTGCCGAGGAGCGGAAACCTTAGATGGAATTCATCGATCAGCGGATCGGTAGCCGATGGCGTCCAATCACCCGTCATAACCCCCTTTTGCCCTCATTCCCCGCGCCGCCCGCGCGATAGTAACCTCCTATTACGAGCCGCACCAGCTTTGGACAACCGAGATATGACAAAATAGGCTCGATTTTCATTGAAAACGGCGCGTTGGCAATAATATATTGATATGATTAGCTTTTTGGCAAATAGGCCACCTTGCACCACGAGTGGTGACTTGGTTTAGACCAGATCGCTCATTTGAGCCGTTGTGCGGTTTCTTTGGATCTAGCCCAAGGCCTGATCCGGCCCTGATTGGCGGGCGCAGGCCCAATTGTCGTACGCTCGGGTTGAGGCCTAGATAGCCGACGACCTTTTGCGGTCGGCTGAAGCCCGTCACCGCGCCGGCCGCGAGCGCCACGACCATGTCGACGCTGGGATCGTCTTCGTCAGATGGACGCCCTCGTCCGCCAACGCCAAACGGGCAAGATCACGCCAAACGGCAATGATCACTCGCGCGGGTAAAGGGTGGGCCGCGCGCGGATCGCATAAGTTGGAATATTTCGCATTTAAGTATGTGCTAGCCACGGCTCGACGAGAACTGCTTCGGCGCGAGCATATGAATTCGCTCTGAGCTTCGCGGCCAGTACACGAGGAAGGTTGCATCCGGGTACTCGGCCGACTCACAGCGTAACTCGACCGGTTCATCACGAATGATCTCGACGCCATTCGCGGCTGCTTGGGACTTGAGAAGGGCCTCAAGCTCTTGCGGAGCCTCGATCATTACCAATTCGGACAGGGGAAGCCGCTTGTCAATGAAGGGATACAGGCCGTCCGGCAAATCGGCCACAGGAAGCCTCCATTGTGGGATTGGGTGGCGCTGGATTGGTGGCTCCCTCGGGATCCGCCCCAGAACGTTTCGACGGGTGAGCTAATAGCGGGATCCGCGCGGCGACTCAACTACGTCGCAAAGTCGAACAACTGCGCAGGTTCAGTCGTACTTGTAACCACGCGGTAACCACGGCTCCGCTCCTCCCTTTCGAACCCCTTGCAGAGCTCGTGAATACGTCTACCGGTTGAATGGGAGTTCACTCCCGTTCACGTCTATACACCGGAAATTGTGAGGAGAATGGCGTCCCGGAGAGGACTTGAACCTCTGACCCCAGGTTTAGGAAACCTGTGCTCTATCCTGCTGAGCTACCGGGACTCCCAATCAACACCGCAGCCGCCAAAACGCCCTGGACAAGGCCGGCCGCCGCGCGGCAAG
>Ga0302325_10022245_pt1 | contig 13271 bp, 14 predicted proteins | sample Palsa_T0_2_FD_201948 | JGI IMG/M metagenome (GOLD analysis project Ga0302325, IMG submission 201948) | Peat permafrost microbial communities from Stordalen Mire near Abisko, Sweden - Palsa_T0_2 | ecosystem: Environmental > Terrestrial > Soil > Palsa > Peat permafrost | place: Sweden: Abisko... | reverse complement strand
ATATTATCAAAATAATAATATCTTTACTAACAGCCAATATCTTTCGTTGGTTGGGACTTTGACTACTGTATGTTCCCTCCTCCCTTATAATATGTAAATATTGTTACAGAGCTGTTAACATTTTGCTGAATAGGCAATATCATATCTTGGCACACCTTTGATTGCTTTCTTTACTATTAAGTATCCTATGTACCAACGATATATGATATGGGGTGGATGGTTAGTTTGCATTCTTGCATTAGTAGGTAGTAGCTTTGCTACGGAGGTATGGCATTTGATGATTGCACAAGGATTTCTCTACGGCTTCGGTTTCTTAACCATGTACTACCCACTCTTAAATATGTTGAATGAATGGTTTGTTGCGCGGCGAGGCCTAGCTTATGGCATTTTGTAAGTTTCACTTGTTCTTTCAAATTTTATCTAATTTTATATACAGATTTGGTTCTGCTGGGATTTGGGGCCTTGGGCTACCATTTTTAATTGAGAAAATGCTAAAACAATACGGGTATGCCACGACATTAAGAGCATATGCAGTTGCTATTGTAGGTATATTAACCTTTTAAATTGGGGGAAAATATTAACAATGTTCTTGATTTAGTTTATACTCGTCGGGCCAACACTTCCTCTCCTTCGTGGTCGTCTTTTACACCAAGCTAGTACCAATACCGAGAATAAACTCAATCCTCTAATCTTTAAAGAAGCCATTTTCTTCGCAGTTACATGGTCGAATATCTTTCAAGGGCTAGTATTCTTCTTACCAGGCATCTACCTCCCATGTAAGCGACACCAGAATGACTTTATATCAGAGATACTAACAAAGTATAGCCTATGCATCTGCGATTGGTCTCTCGCTTAGCCAAGGAACTCTGATACTCTCCCTTCTTAACGTTTCCCAAATAATTGGCCAAATTGGCATGGGCTACCTCTCGGACCGTCTTGAGCCAATCGTTCCTATGATCGGCTCAACACTCTACTCCTGCACTGTCGTTCTCTGTGCCTGGCGCTCTAGCAAAAGTTTTGCTTCTTTGCTTGCCTTTTCCTTGTTATATGGACTTTTTGCTGGTGGTTACAGTGTGTTATATTGCCGTTTCGTTACAGCATTGACCGATAAGCCTGCTGCAGGGCTGTGGCTATATAGCATATTTGAATTCCAGCGGGGGATAGGGAACCTTGTTGGAGGGCCTGTGAGTGGTATTTTAACAAGGAATGTTCACACAGCGGCGAAGTACGAAAACCTTATTCTTTTTGTCGGCATCGCATTTTTAGTCGGCTCTCTTGGTGGATTGAGCTACTGGGTTTTTAGATGTTATCACTCTTACCGGAAATAAATGGAACCGAAATGTAACATCCAACGCAGACGACCACTCTTTCAATTTATTAATGCAATTTATGACAGAAACTAGGCTATAATCCAATCTAAACTAGCAGGGCACCTCTTCTTATAGCATCCCAAAGCACTTACCAAAGCTCTACTCTCATCCAATAACTTCTAAGTCCGATTCCGCTTAGCCAGCGCTCTATCACGAGCTGTCTTCATCTTCTCTAAAATCCAGTGATTATAAACCAAATATAACACAGTCATATTTCCGGTACACAAACCAATCACGATAATCGTAATCTTGGCTGTGATGGACCAGTGCCCACCTTGAGCGGTGTAGATGTTGATAAGGGTAGTAATGAGGCCTGTAAGCGAGTGGAGTAGCCCAGGTCTTTAAATCATTCAGTTAGCGCTCCGCCTTTTGTGATAATCTCAGGAAACTTACAAAAATATGTTTCCAACCAGCCAAATGGCATTGTTCCGCCATTTATACCATAACCAGCTTGTCCCAACTGTTCCAAAAAGGCAGCAGGCTCCTGCGATCGCTAGAAGTCCCTTCTTAAGCGTATATTGAATAATCCTTCCACCAGTACTACCTGCGAGAGTCTGCGAAGTTTTGAGAGAAGTGAAAGTCCCAGGAAATACAACATACCCCGCTAGTGTAAGCCATGAGAAGAATGCGGCACGGATGTTGTCCCAGGTTGGTGCTTGGTTCGCCTGGGTAGACTTAGCCATGTAGGGAGTCTCCGTCGTGGATTTTGCCTGAGGATCATGCTCCACTTCTTCCTCAAACTTCTCAAAGGATCCAGGCATTGTTCTTGTTGGATAAACAGAGGTGGTATTAGGTGAGGCGCTCATTGTGGTTGTTGACGATCCATCAAGTGTCAGACACGCCTTTTAATACCTCCAACTGACGCTATTTCAGGAAGGGGCCCGTTTGAGTCCCCATATCATTACGTAAAAACGCCGACTGGTTTTGTGGAGCCCTATAAGCTGGAAAGTGGCCTAGTGGTTTAGCTGTCTAAGTATAGAACCATCACATTCGCGCGCTAATGCATCGATTTTTACATGGAAGAAGCTCACACGCCTTCAATCAGTGGAGTAACGGCAAGATATCGAGAGCTAGTAGTACCAGCTTTTCTTATTGTGATAGATACAAACGCCTACATGAACGTCCTCAAAGCTTTAACGGTCTCGTGTTTTTTCCTCTCGAGGTTCACCTCCATCCCCCCATGATTGCACCTCTCGTTGCTGCTATTCACCCCACCCGAAAATTCTGTGTTCTCTTGTACCGCAAGCTCCCCCAAGAAAAAATCTCTTAACCTGACCAGACCCTCGCCCCTTTCCATTTGCGTGTGAAAGCGGGGCCCAGCTTTTTCTCTTTGAAGGGATCGAATTGCAAGCTTTGCCTTTTGGTCTTCCTTTTCTAGACGGATTCTCTCCTCATTTGTCTCTGTTGTGAAACGTTGCCTACGAGATCCAGGGGGAGTGATCCCGAATACGTGTTCGGGTATTTGGATTCTCGCTAGTGCCATAGTAACGATTCTAAGAAATTTTTATGGTCTAAGGTTGAGGCATGTTAACTAGAGACGGTCTATTTGGCATATAAGTCTCTTGTGCTGGAAGCCGTGCCATTAGCTCCACTTCAAAACAGGTCGGCCTAGAAATCACAACATAAAATTATTGGAGGCAGTGCAACACTAACTTCCCTCATTGGCTACACACATAATCTCACCTAAGAGGGTGCAAAGACAAGGGTGCAGAGACAAGGGTGTAGAGACAGGGTGACATGGGATTAACTGCGCAGGTTTGGAGAGGCCGGTTCTGGCTCCGAAGCCCAAAATTAGAATCGGCAATTGCTATACTGCATCACAACGTTTTTGCCTCAGACCATGTCTGAGCGATTCCAATATGGGCCCCCCATCCTACTACCCACATTTCTCTGTAAAATTGAGAACTCAGCCTCGGGTCGCATATTGTCTGCACTTATTCAACTCACTTGTCTTCAAACACCATGTCGGAAGTTACGGGGCTACGAAAATTTCATGGTCTACTGCAACTTAAATTGTCTCCAAACCATATGTCCAAATCTACGGAGTCACAAAACCATTACCCGCGTACTAATCTTCCTCCATCGGTAAAGATCAAAGTCAATGCGAGTAGAGGGTTGAAGGGTTCGACGACAGCTTTGAGAGCAAAGCCCCATGTTCGAAAGAAGTTTAACAACCTCGAGGATGGGTTCAAAGAGAAGAAGGAATTGTACCTCCAGAAGCGGGCTGTGCTGCGACAGCAAGTGGAGGAACAATTGGGAGAGAACCTTGAGCTCTTGGAGGAGCTGGATGTTAAAGAATGCATGTTAGAAATCCAATCAGTGATATTAGGAAAGCTTGCTGCTGATGAGAATCACCTCAAGGGATTGGTAGAAGTCCCTGGAAAAGTGATTGTAAATTTTGATGAGCGGGTAAAAGAGGTAGCTGAGGCTTTGACGATGTTGAGATATTAAAATAGACAATATAAGTGGAATAGCATTGTTAGGCTCTAGTCTATTGCGGCGAAGATGAAAGGCAGGTATAAAGGCGCCGCCGCAGAGGTTTAGAGCTCAATGGCAGAACTGGCTTGTTCTGGAAGGCAGAGATAAAGTGTCGGGGGAGAGTCCTTTTGAGCACCACGAAAGCAATCTTCAACATTGAGACGAGTCCCCTCACAGTCATAAGGGCGGACACCTTTGACCTTCAACATATAAAACCTTACCTTCTCCTCCGTTAGGCTATAAGTGACATTTTTCGCCGCGATCTTCCAATTAATCCCGTCCCAAATTGAAATCTGAATGGGATTGCCGTTACGTTTCACAATCTCGTCGACGGTAAGACTAGGTTGAGGTTCCTTGTGACGCAGTTCCTCGCCCGGTTCTTCGAAATCTTCTAATTGGCGAATAACCTCCCCAGCATTCAGCCTCGGGACCACGACCGCCACATCGATCTTCTGGGCACGGGCTTCCTCAAGGATGGTTGTAGGAGCAGCTAGCTTGAGTCGCTTGCCTTGATCGCTCGCAAGGGCAACGGCAATGGCTGGAGCCTTGGACGGCAGCTGCAGAGCATTGACCATGGAGACGGTATCAGTCGGATCAGCTTTATGTACTCGGAAGCGATCCCTACCGGCAGGAGAGAACACCATGAACGACCTCGCCGCTGTTCTTATCTGGCGACGGAAAATTAATCGTGAAGCATCCCGTAAAGAGATAGTTATGTCTTCAACTAATTGTTCCTCGGATATGACCATAGGTGCCGCAGATGACTTGAGCGCTGAGATGGTTCTATCTTGTATTTCCTGCCTAAGCACTGACATAGCTGCCGTAGCTGGCTGAGTAGCTGCAAGGGCCGAGACGGTTCCACTTTGAGCCTCCTGACTGAACACCATAGTCTCCTCACTGAACGTGAGCATAGGTGTCGCAGATAGCTGGATATCTGGAAGTGTAGAGAAGGTTCTATCTCGGATCTCTTGACTGAATATAGGTGCCACTGGTTGCTGGGCAGCTGGAGGCGCAGATACTGACAGGATGGTAGCGGAATGGCTATGTTGTACAAGCGGTTCAGCTGCAGTCCGCGGAGGGGGAACCCATTGGACAATCTCCAAGTCTTCTAGAGAAGTGCCTGAGCGTCGACTCCGTTGTCTCTCGCGATGAGACGAGGTTGATCGTTCTCTTCGTCGCTCTGAACGGTGTGTATCAATAGTAGGACTTGTAGAACGGCCCCTCTGGGTGATCTTGCGGCGTCCCTCTAGGCTCCTTGACCTTGACGCGACGGCGGTGCGCGCTTTGTTTACTAATTGTCCTGCCGAAGAGGGGGCCCATGGGACCATTTCCATGTCTTCTATGGATACATCTTCCGAGACAGTAGCAGCCTGGGTGATTTCTATAAGTGGACCTGCTGGAATTAGTTGCTGCGCAGAACCTGGGAAGATGGTATCTCTGATACGAGAATCTCCGCTACGAGCGCTAGTCAAATCCCGTCTACGTTGTCTGTCGGTCGAGTCTGAGCGCCCTGAGCGGTGCGACTGAATGGTAGGGCTGGCAGAGCGGCGGCTGATATTGTGACGTCCGTCAAGACTTCTTGATCTTGGGGCAATAGCAGTATGGGCGTTCTCTACAAGCGGTCCTGCTGGAGGAGGAGCCCATGAGACAATCTCCATGTCTTCTGTTGATACATCTTCCGATGAGACAGCAGCAGCTTGGGTCCTTTCTACAGGAAGCAATTGCTGCACAGCCTCTGGGAAGATGGTATCTCCGCCACGAGGGCTGGTCAAATCCCGTCTACGTTGTCGGCCGGTCGAGTTTGAGCGCTCTCTTGGTCGTCGTGAGCGGTGCGAATGAGTGGTAGGGCTAGCAGAGCGGCCCCTCCGGGTAAACCTATGATGTCCGTCTGGGCTCCGTGAATTTCGCATCGGCGGGATACTGGTGACAGCGCTGTCCGTGTTTTCCACGGATCTCGTAGGATTTGATGGCAGGGGAACCTCAGGTGGCGGTGGCGGAGCTGGTCGCTGGTTCGCAGGTGGTCCTTCTGCATCGTCGACGTCTTGCATTCTTTCCTCTTCTTCTCGACCTCCGACATGGTTGTCGCGCGGCAGACGAAAGAAGTTCGGTTGGTCTAAGTCGTCCTCAGCGGTGCCGAAGAAGCTGTGAAAGAAGTCTCGTGTAATAGCAAATGATGTGAGGTACCGCTTGGGTGCAATGTCGTATGAAGTTGAATATATATGGTCAAAGAAAATACAGCCTTCGTCTGCCTGGAGAGCACTGCTATGTGGTCGGCCACATCTATATGAGATATCTGGTCTGCCACATTTGTCTGAGATATCCGGTCTGCCATTCTCGCGATCTGAGGTCAACTCGGGGGCGGCTGTCATCGTTTCTCCACACTCGGGGTCACCGATGATTTGATATATGAGTTGCACCTTTCGTCGCCTTAATTCTTGCTCCATTGAAGGTCGAATTCTTCGCAATAAGTCTTCGATCTCACTGCTGTCTGCTGCCTTAAGATCACGGTACAGTTGACGTATACGTCTATATCCATTTCCAAAGGCCAGCGCGGAGAGCTCAATCCACCATTGAGGCTGCAGCCCTGGCTTCCGTGTGCCGCGTTTACCAATGTCTTTCCGAGGTGCTTGCCCGTCCATTTCGGGAAAGTGCCGTAGGGTGAGGAGCCAGAGCACACGATATGCTACCCAGGAGGCATGTGAACTAGAGAATGTTCGATCATCAAAAGCAGACTCAGTGGTTTGGACCTTGACATTCGGCTGACCGTTGTGCAGGGCATTGAAATACTGTGAGAGAGAGCCCTTACTTTTGCCTGGCAGAGCCTTCTTCAATATCCTTGTGCAAGGTTCGAGGTACTTCGTATCTTCCAGGAATGTGTGTATTGTTATAATGACGTACTTTATGGAACAGATGCGCTCAAGTATTTGCGAGCGAATATTGTCGCCTTGGATTGCAGGAAAAAGCTCTCGTGATAGCATTCGCATCTGAACGAACGCACGATCCTCGAGGGATAAGCCGGGGCAGAGGCCCTGGAGAAGAAAAGCCGTGTTAGCATCAATCAGAAGCCAGTCGTTTTCATTCTCACCGATAATATAGGCCATCGTCGCCTTGACTCGACGCAAGTAGCGTGTCATTTCCTACGCTCTGTCAGTTGGGGCGAAAGGTATTAGGGAGGGCTAAATACCTCGGGGCAGTGCAGATTCGAGAGCCGTAAGAAAGTCCCTATTAGTATGGCTGGCCACAGTCCAGCGAACGGGATCAGCGCGTCCAGGCTATCCCAGAACTGCTCTGGCAGGGCCTCTAGGCGCTTCACATAGTCCTGCTTGCTCTTTGAAAGCCGGGCGAGGAATTTCTCTCTTCGCGCTGTATCTCCCTGTATAGTAGAGATGCGGATTTGCCGGAGGACGTCCCCATCGTAGAATTTCGCGGAGCTAGGATCATGTTCGCGTAGTACGTTCTTAACTTGTAGACTGAGGTCTGGATTCGTTAGCTGGGAGTGTCTTTTGATGATGAAGATAGAGTCACAGACCGTCAGAATAGAGATCGGCAATCCACCACCTGTTATTCCCTGTAAATAATTTGCGGGCTGCTTCAATGCGATGTCTCCCGTGCAAGAATGTGAGAGGATGGTCGGGATTGAACAGTTGAAAGTCGTTATCGACTCCCAGAGGTCTTGAGGGCAGAGCCGATCGAGGTATCAGCACAGGCACGTGATTGTCGGAATCCCGGCGCTGACAGCCACCCTTGGGACTCTGAAAGATGCCCAACAACCTAGTGACATTTTTCTCGTCAAGCTGTCGCGGGTTATCAGGAAGCTCCTCATTTCGAAGCTTATCAAGTGGGATTTTTACTGAGCCGATGAATGCCCGGCTTTTCTCCCGAAAAATTTGTAAATCTGTCGCTGAAAGGCCTTCCATGATAAAGTGAATCTATTCAGCGCCTGAGAGGACACTCTTCATCAAAACATTTCCCGGTGGTTCCTTCTTCTTTTTATTACCCTTGTCCTTACTCAATGTTCTGCCTATCTATTTTTAACTGCGAGCTTAGAGGGGGACCTAAACGGGACCCTGCTGGGGCAACCAAACATGGCACCTCTCCCCTAGAAGTGACTATATAATGATAACACGACGTGTTCAGGTACAATCTTTCACAGAAATTCCTTCCCGCGACACTGCTTCCAGTCTGTGACTAAGACCTTTGACCCTTCTGAACCGAACCATGGCATCTGAAAGCAGCAGACCCCTCTCGTGCTTTCCCGGCAGCAATCCAGAGGGATCAACCTCTCTTGGCGATCATATTCCCCTACCACCCCCCATTCCAGCATCACGCAAGGGAATCTATGCCAGAGGTGACTCTAAGAAAGAGAGATCCACAACGCAGGTCAGCAGAAAACCGCAGCTGGCACCTCATGGTTTGCCAAAGAACACCACCAAGCATAGTTTACAAACCACCTCAACGTCATCTTTAAGCGCTCCAGCAAAGCGGCTTTCAAGAGATGGGGCCAGCCCCTACCGGTCTGACTCAGCTTATACTGGAAATAAAGTCACCGGATCAAAATACCCGAGAACAGAACAGCAAATAATAAGGACTTCCCCACGAGTGGCCTATCACGAATTCATGGTTTTTGACCAGGCTGGATCGGCCATTATCGGATGTGATAACACCAGGGAGCGCAACTTGGTCGCGATCAAGAGATTAAACATCGGGATTGACAAAAGCTTAATACGTGGGATACAACCTTTCACAAGCGACCATGTGGTTAATGTTAGAGAGTCGTACTTTGACAATGATGATCTAGTGATTATTTACGAACAAATGGATATCTCGCTCCGATATGTTACTAGCATATTACAAGCCCCGTTTAAGCCCTTTCAGATCGCAGCAATCTGTAAGGAGGTAAGCCAGCCCTGACTGTAGTAGCCGAGCCTTTGCTTACCGAAAACAGCTAGTATTGGGACTCTTGTATATACACGAGGAGCTCTCTCTATATCACGGCGAGTTGAGTTGCTGTACAATCCTTCTCAACCGTGATGGAATGGTGAAAATTGGTAAGTCTGTTTCGGCTTTGCGTAACCCCCGCTAATATATACCAGCCAACATTGGAGAATCTTTTGCTCGGAAGAAAAATATCACAGCAGGGAGTAGACGCGACGATATCCGTAGCCTCGGCTCTGTTATGATGGAGCTAATGGAGCCCACGACGTACATACTAAGTCCTCATTCTACGGAATTACAAAGCCCGGAAAAATGGAAGGATAGCTCCGGCATCAAGGATTTTCTGAGTGCTACCCAGTACCAATCCTTAGAGCAATTGAAGAACGTAAGCTTTCCCGTCCTAGAAAATCGAAGATATTCAGCTAATCAAGAACAAGCACGATTTCTTTCCCAAGGAACCACTTGCAAAATGCTTCAGGGCTCATGTTTTCTGTGCAATAATCGCAGCAGGTACGCACTGGGATATTCTGTCGCTTCCGTAGATTCAATTTGATAACAACTGTTCAATTATCTCTTAAAACTGTACTGGCCAATATAGTTAGACCTTAGACACTGTCCCAACCTTCCCGTGACTCTGACCCAAAATTCTAGAACCCCGGATATAAATTGGTCCCGGAACGAGTTATTATATAACAAGTGGTTGTGTAACGGGTTGCTGTGCAATAAGTAGTTATAGAATAGGGGGTTATATAACAAATTATTATATAATAAGTAGTTATGTAACGGATTATTATACAACAAATAGTTGTGCAGCCGGCTGTTATGCAACAAGCAGTTATGTAATAGGGCGTTATGCAACGGGTTGTTATATAACAAAATGATTATACAACGGGTTGTTGTGGAACACTTAATTATGCAACGAGTTATTATGCAACAAGTAGTTATGTAACAGGGCGTTGTGTAACGGGTTGTTGTACAACAAATGGTTATGTAACGGGTTGTTATGGAACACTTAATTATGCAACGAGTTATTATGCAACAAGTAGTTATGTAACAGGGCGTTGTGTAACGGGTTGTTGTACAACAAATGGTTATGTAACGGGTTGTTGTGCAATGATTAGTTATACAACGAGTTATTATGCAACAAGTAGTTATGTAACAGGGCGTTATGCAACGGGTTGATATACAACAAATGGTTGTACAACGGGTTGATATAGAAAAAATGGTTGTACAACGGGCTATTGTGCAACAAGTAGTTATGTAACAAGCTATTATATAACAACTAGACGGATTATACATTCACATTGCATTACGGCAAGAAGATCAACTCCTGTGCGACATGAGTGGCTAGATCATAAACTTGGTGTACTTGTAAATTTCTCAAAATCTTGACGAATTAAGGGATTCATTATTTCTGACACAAATAGACGTTCTCTATTTGAAACCATAGCTGCCCCCATACACCATTCCAAAGTCTGACACAACACCTAATGCTTGAGATACTCATAGGGTAGGAAAGAAATATTGAAATAATTCTCCTCCACAGTCCCAACATAGGTTCTATCATCAGTGCAGTATCCACCACCTGAAGGCCCAATATGAGGACTCGAACAAGTCAGTAATCTATCGTCTTTGAAGTTAGGAATCAACATACCAGTGCACAGATGGCCTAAATGGTACCATATTTTGATGCAACATTCTGCACAATAAAGTATTCCTACCCAATTCATACGCCTCGCCAAACCGTACTTCCTCGGTGAGATACTGGTAGCATGCTAGCACACTGCTGTACTGTGTATTCGTACCATTGCAATAAGTTGTTGCTGTTTCACAAACACTGCTCGCTAATGCTCTAGTGAGAAATTCAACCGATTGAGTCCGCGAAGTAGCGTTGAGTAAAGGGGCACTGTTGGACTTAGACAAATTCTAAACATAGATATGAAGTTTAGAGAATACCTTGAGGCAATTATATAACCAACCGTCCATTGCCAATACTTGAAGCTCCCATCATACTGCGTAACCTGCCCAGCTTGATTCCAAGTATTCCAACTATCAATCTCAATAGGTATAATGAGACCGAGGCTAGTGAAATTGAACATGAATCGAGTAGCAGCCGAAGTGACGTATTCATTAGCAGCGAAATGCAAGATTTCATATGAAATTGGAACTCCTAACAAGCTGATGGAATGAGGATCTGCTGCGAGGTTTGCAAAAAGCCCAAAGAGATACTCCGTGTTGAGCTCCCGGCCTTCAAATGTCCTTGTGATGTCAATCCGCCCTTGTACATCCTCTGCTAGCAGCGTTGAGTTGATAGACTTTGCTTGAGCGACGTCTGCTGGGTAGATGAAATTATCGAAGAATTTGACTTGGAGGCTGTAGAGTTCGTCGAATGTGTAATGCGGCTGGCTGGTAGGGCTGGGCAACGATATCGATGGTACAGCAGCTCCCAGGAAGGCATTGGTAAGGCTGCAGAGCCAAAGGAAAGGAAGGCGAATAATGACCATTTTTAGAACAGATGCTTGCTTAGAAATCACAGGAATAAGATCTCAACAAGGTCTTTGGACAGGTTTAAATATAAATTAGTACTCGAGGCACAACAAATTTTGCAGCATAGCCCTATTGCACCAACGCTTGCAAGATATGCAATCTGTACCCTAGTGCTTATCGGTGACATCAGTCGCAAATCCGGACCCTACTTCATCAATTTGAGGCAAAGGAGATGGATACTTCGAATATAATTTCATCCTTCCCAGGCTAAGGGCAGAGACAAGGTGCAGAACAAGGTGCAGAACAAGGTACAGGACAAGGGTGCAGAACAAGGTACAGAACAAGGGTGCAGAAATAGGGTGCAGAGACTAGTGCAGAAATTAGGGACATCTAACTCGCTAGTCGCCACGCGCTTAGTTCTTAACGTCACGTAAACTGCATTAGAGGTTAATTTGACTGCTGGACACAATAAAAGCCCACAAAAATGAGGGAATGCGAGCTATCAATAGTGCAAGCTTATTTCCTAGCCCCACACTCTTCACAATCCGGGTCCACTGAATGAAAGTAGTCCTTGTTGCACCCAAGCAATTGACAATGCGGAAATCGGCAGTTGTTAGTAACGAGGAGCCGTATTTGAGATCTCTGTCTGCCTTAGATTATTATAGAGACTATATTGCCGTCACTAGAGGGGTCTAATGAAGGAAAAGCTTTCCACCAGATTACATAACTAAGCGCAATTGCACCAACACAGCAAGCTACCACAAGTATCCTTCTCTTCCGCTCACCACCATTGTGCTTTCCTCCCTTGTTTACTGAAATTTTTCAAGGTTAAAGCTAGCCACCGCCGGCTACTTCGTTGCAAAATCCTTACCTACCTATACGAAGCTCGAAACTTTTGCACAACCCTTTGGAACTATGCAAGCTGGCGATATTTCCGAAATGGGAATGGAGGAGCAACCTGTTTCAGTAAAGAGGGGATGGAGGTTCCATGGAACATTTGGGACTTTGGCACTCGTTAATCTTATATGTGCTATTGATGCCACTATTCTCTCAGTGGCATTACCTGTAAGAGACTACTCAAGCCATCCTGATACTATGCTAATTATACTTCAAGATAATAGCTACAGATTTGAAAGGCACCACTGCCATCCAAGCTTTCTGGGTAGGGACTTCGTTTCTCTTGTAAGCTCGAGGCAACCCTCTTACTTCACAAGTATAAATACTTATAGAACCACAGATGCTCGACAGTCTTTCAACCTTCATGGGCATCCTTCTCACACATCATCGGTCGAAAGCCGGTCCTTCTAGTAGCCCTGTTATTTTTCACTATGGGCACTATTATCGCATCAGTTGCTAATAACGTGTCCCTATTACTAGTGGGAAGATGTGTGCAAGGTTGCGGGGGCGGGGGCCTTGTCGCCCTCACCTATGTTATTATTACTGATATGGTTACTCTCCGAGAACGAGGTAAATACATGTCTGTGATTTCACTCCAGTGGGCTATTGGATCTGTTATCGGTCCAGTTATCGGTGGCACTCTAGCGGAGAAGGTCACCTGGCGATGGATTTTCTGGCTCAACATTCCATTCTGTGTGATCGCTGCTATAGGAATCCCTATTTTTCTCAGGCTATATATGAAGGAAGGGTCGATCAGGACTAAATTACGCACCTTCGACTGGTTTGGATCTTTCCTCTTCGTCGCTGCGCTAACCAGTTGTCTCGTTCCAGTAACATGGGTCAGTACACCATCCGCGCTCTATTTAAAGCATTAATTTGACAGCTATAGGGCGGTGTAATGTACGAATGGTCCTCATGGCGAACTCTTGTCCCACTTCTCCTTGGCATCTTCGGCCTCATCGGTTTCATCATATATTCTGTCTATATATCCACCGAACCACTCATACGCCGCACCCTCTTCAACACCCCTACCGCAATTGTCGCCTACATCGGTACCCTAGTTCAAGGCCTAATCGTTTGGTCGCTCCTCTACTATATGCCCCT
>Ga0302325_10022240_pt1 | contig 13273 bp, 13 predicted proteins | sample Palsa_T0_2_FD_201948 | JGI IMG/M metagenome (GOLD analysis project Ga0302325, IMG submission 201948) | Peat permafrost microbial communities from Stordalen Mire near Abisko, Sweden - Palsa_T0_2 | ecosystem: Environmental > Terrestrial > Soil > Palsa > Peat permafrost | place: Sweden: Abisko... | reverse complement strand
GCATCGTGCGGACTGTTAAACTCGCTAGGGGAGAAGCTATTATAACCCGAGTCCCAGCGGTATTGACGTTCATCCCTTGAGCGTCTATTACTATCGATTGGAGGTGGTCTAGGTGGATACGCTCCCCCGGTTTCTACTCTATAGAAATGATTTTCAACAGACGTATTGAGCAACTGCCTTGATGTGGGATCCTCTCGTTCTGGCAGTAAATGCCGGGATAGTTGTTTGGGAAGTCGTTCAGGCTTCCCATCGACAAGGTCACCATCTGCATCGACTGGCATCCCCGACATTATCTTTTCCATTCTTCTCCACTCTGTTTCCGGATAGGCTAAGATTTGAATTTCCATCCAATGTGCAAAGCCGACGACGCTCAGTGATGGAATGGTTGGTGCTGAGTGATGGTCTTTCTGGACGAGATGATACAGGCAGCCTAGATCCTGATATAGTTCCGAAATCCACCGACCGGCACGGAAAATGGCTGGAAGCATAGTTAGCCTGAAAATGGATTATAAAGCGTGAAGCTCTAACTTAGCCAAGGGTGGTCTTCGATCTCTAAAGCATAGTCTTTGTAGAAGGCTGCCATCTTCGTTGGTGAGATGACAAGACTATTTCGTGGCGGAAACTCGTATACCTGCCTTCAATATCAATTTCGAACCTCACAATAATGCTGGGACGTGCTTACAATATGGTTTGCAATCCCTCTCAAAAGTTGGCCCAACCTTGGAGTGGGACTGCCCTCATCGTCAAATAGCTTTCCCCATCTCTGATCAATAGTTGACAACTCTATGAGCGAATGTGTCCTATTTCGAACATTGCCGCCACGATCACTGAAGCGAACTCCCGTTCGTCGCTGCTCTTCTGGTACTGAGCTAGGCGATGATGCAGGAGGAGTATAGGGTTGCAATCGCTGCTCTTCTGGTACTGAGCCAGACGATGATGTAGGAGGAGTATAGGGTTTCAATCGCTGCCTTGGGCGCTGTGATGGACTCGGAGGAGAATATGTCTCCACGTGAGGTTTATCACCTCTACCATGTCGATAATGATGCGTTTCATCTTCGGAATAGGTCCCCTGCAAATGTTCGATGACTGACAGAGTTAGTCCATCGGTTAACTGAGAACCGTATGGCAGGTGTCTAATTACCTTCCTTCGTTACCCTTTCAACAATCGCGGCTATCCGATCTGCCATTACTTGATCATTCTCATGAGCCTCGGGATCGAATTGTACATCGCTCAAACCAAGCTCTGCTTTGTATACAGATGGTCCAGCCGTCTCTCTGGCATCTTTAAGGGTATACCTCTCAGATTCTCGTGCGAGTTTATCAGAGCTGGAACTCTCCGCTTCGTCAGCCTTCGCTGGGTCGCCACATATGTCTCGGGGAGACGGGTCCATGTTGTAATGAAATCCAGGACTCTATGCTATCGCCGAGCATAGAGCTAGATAAAATTATACTGATCCTCAACACTGACGCAGCCTCATATCATTCCCCGGAGGCTGGCCGAAGCGGCCTAGGATTCACGGCCTAACCGCCTGTACCCCTCAACCGCCCAAATATTTATTTCACCACAACAACACCACAATATCAAAAAGATAAGTCAATATTCGTGATCCACGACTCCGCTTTAGAGTTCCTGGAAGTTTTTAGAATTTTGTAAGGACTTTGAAGAAAAAAATTCAATTATTTGGTGTTCCGACAGGGGTATAATTGGGCGGTTAAGCCAGATTCAAGGAATACCAAAACTTCGGTCCGAGTTTACCCGAATAATACTAGATGGGCGACGGTTGTTATCCTTCGTGTTTTTGGAGGACATTGGGTATGGCGGGTGGAGGTAAGCTTTTTCCATTGTCTTAGTCTAGTCAAGAGCCTGCAGATGGCTCTGCTGAAAGAGAGGGGCTGACGCGGGCTGGGGTTACGACTGACATGTCAGCCGGTAGGAGAGGACGAATAAAAAGGTGTGAGGCCTCCCGGTGGTTTCGGCATCTCATTCGGGGGGCTATGAATTTGAGGCCTCTCGTCTGAGACATTGGCGTTTTCCAATGATGTGGCGTTGCGGCAGTGGGATTCTGTGGCCTCTCAACCGAGAAACTGGCACTTTCCCGTACTGTATTGTGGCGTGCCGTGCGACAGGAATCTGAGGCCTCACCCATGCAGAATTCATCCAAGTCTCGCAGCCTCGTCTTTAGATGATAAGTAGAGCATTTGATCCACTGGGGTCGATCTGAAGACAGAACTATTCACCATTTCTCGAACAGGAGATTTATCATCGTTTACTCTGCTTTTGTAAACGCCAGAAATGCAGCTGTTTTACCAAAACTTCACGAACGAGACTGTCACTTTGGAGGTCGAAGAATCTGATACCATCGATAATGTTAAATCCAAAATTCAGGACAAGGAGGGCATACCTCCTGATCGTCAACGACTCATCTTTGCCGGCAAGCACCTGGAAGACGGGAGAACCCTTTCGGATTACAATGTCCGAAAGGAATCCACTCTTCATTTGGTCAAACGGATGCGGGGCGGTGGTGACGGACGATTCGAGGTCACGATCGAACTTCCGGGCGGTGGAGATATCACCATGCGTCTCGAGTCATCCGATACTGTTCGCTACTTGAAAGCCAAAATCGAAGAAAGCGAGGACATACGAGCAAATAGCCAATCGATTTTTTATGGTGATATCCGTCTCGTCGATCAAAGATCATTGTCGGATTACAAAATTTCGATGGCTACCACTCTACGGTTGGTGTCTTCCCCGCCAAGACGATACCTCCGTTCCCGTCTATTCTTCGGCTCAAGACAAGCAGAGGCCACAATCAATCCTAGAGAGCTGCGGACGCAACCTCCACCTGAACAAGACATGCCACTTCGAGACCAGCCGAAAGAGTCTGGAGAGGATGAAACCCAAGTGACTCCTCACGGGCGAGAACGAGTGAAGCTTTCGGTCATACGGGCATCTCTAGGTCGTCTACGAAGAAGCATTACTCCAAAATATCCGATGGTCGAAGGCTCTGTTCCCACTCCAGTTCTTGCAAGCATACAAGCAACTCCTATTGAAGCAACTCCTATTGAAGCAACTCCCATTGAAGCAACTCCCATTGTGCCAGCAATCGACGAGAGGGAGAATACAACATTTCTCAAGTGCAACGAACCGACCTGTGTCAAAACATTCCGAACTACCCAAGCTCGACGGCAAGTTCTCCTCTACGTCACCTGAGACCAATATTTGGGGATCAGCACTAACACCCATTTGACAGGCAGCACCAAAGATACCATAGCAGGCCACATAAGTGTGACAACTGCGAGAGAGGATTTGGCACCCTCACGCATCTTACCCGGCACATCAACGATGTTCATGAAAGGCAGATCCATTACTGTCCTGTTCGCGGCTGTAAGTATTCGAACTCGTTGGGAGGTGGAAAGAGTTTTTCTAGGGTGTCAAATTTGACACGCCATCTGAGGAAGAAGCATAGAAATATCGGGTAATGTTACGGAGCTGATTACGGAGTTGGAAGAATGATTTGCGGGAGGGTTGGTTAATGCCTATCCCATTCGCTAACGTATTTGCAATTTGCATTCCACCGAGTTTTGTATCTACTTTATTTCTTAAACCTCGTTCGTCACTTGAAATGCCACCCACCTTTTATCCAAATCGATTTTGCTCTCCGCTTGCCAGCCTGTGCACCCCGAAGCATCCTTGAGAAGCCAAACCCATTTTCAAGTGCGATAGCCACTTCTAAAGAGCCAAAGCGACTGAGAGATTGAATGTACAGAAACAAAAGCCAATGTGAGCTCCCCCTTGGATCTGAAATATTTAAGGTGGATCAAGGCTAGACGACGTGGAATAGCCTGGCGCCGCTTTCTGCTGTAACCGTCTCCTCCTTTTCAAGGCAGTCTAGTTCCAAGTATTCCCACCCTATATAAATAGTGCTCTTCTTGTCTCTCGTCGTCTTATTGCCTCCGTTCACTTCATACTTCACTTCACCCTTCACTCATACTCCACTTTATCCTTCACTTCGTTATCTATCGCCCCCAAATATCGTCCCAATCCCCACTAAAATCCTCCAAAGTTTCTTCCATATACGTTCCCATCACTTCATTCGTAACCCCTAATTCAAACTCATTCCGTTGTCTGAGTGTAACTTCTAGTAAAGTTGCAGAACCTAATGCAAGTCTATGAAATGTCCACGAAAGTTTGCTGTGGTATATAAAGCGTCTCCGCTACCCCATCTAGCCGGCATTCTGGTTGATGCCAATGAACGGAAACCCAAGGCTGTGAGCCAGACATCCCAGAGTTATCCAGCTTGAGACTTACAGGAGCCCGGTCGATGAATCGTGATCCTGATCCATAAGAGTGCGTATCCCAAACCCTAGGAAGCCGCTCATCTTTATATTTGCTTGGTGGACAATCCATGCGCACGAAAAGTCCAAGAAGCGTAGACCCTGGCTTGAAGTCTGTTGAGGTGCAAGCCAGAATCACGATGCGCTCATCATGAACACCAGGTACTTTGATGACCGGGAATTTTATGCACAGCCCCATATTCGTCATTGAATGCGGTTGCTCTAAACCCCTCGAGAAGTACTTGTATGAAATGTACTTATTGCTAAATTCGAAATCGCGAGGACTGTGACTTAAGAAGCCACCCATCAAGCTCGAGTCGCTGCTTTGACTAGATGCGGCAGTCCAAGCAAAGAGAGACTGGTCATTAGAGCGTTTTAGAATCTCCTCTTGTAGTCGCTGAAATGCCTTCTGACCCTCACCATAGAGAAGTGGCATGTTGACGTCAAAGAGCCCCATCAGACAGTATGCCATATCTTCTGGCCGCGTAGTAAATCTACGCGAAGCCCACGACATCCTCTGCGCGATACTCTTCCCATCAAATTGCTCCTTCCCAGTGAGTATTCCTACATTAATCCCAGTAATGTTCGAAATCTGCAAGCAGAGACTTCGCTGACATCCAATTCTAACCCAATCTTTAGAGAAGAACTCTACTTCACGAGGAGCAACCAACTCCTGCAGAGTCCAGCCTCTCGTAAACCACCTGCTTTTCGAAAAAGATGATCCACGAGCTTCGGGATCTTCGTTGGATGGCACGTCTGATAAGTAAGCGTAACAGGTCGTAGAGTTTTTGTACCAGCGAAACATGGAGTTGATGGCTTCGGAGAGCTCTGCAGAGCTGCTTTTGTCGATACAGCACGTGTCGATCCATATCCAGTCTAATCCATCCTCACTTGCTTGTCGACAGGAAGCTTGGATCTTCTTGAATCCAAGGAGCTGAGATGCGGAATTAAGGTCGGCAATGACTTGGAAGGAGACTTCTTCTTCCTCCCATGTGTGGGATAGTATGGCGTAGTCTGGGGTGTCGTTATTTTCCCAAAACTCCTCGAGCTTGAACGTGGTTATGTTGAGCAGTCTCATTCTGCTTTATGATTCTTGAATAAGCCTTGGGCTTCGTAGAAGCAATACGGCTAGAATGAAGTGGTTTTTTAACAGTAGCCTTGTCGTTCCACGCGAAGAAGCCGAGGACAGAGACCGAGCGACCAAGAATTAAGGACTGTAAGCACGTGAACTAAAGGGAGAACGCTCTTCTTCGAGTTGACCGTTGTTTGTTGGTGCAGAAAACGGGTCGTGAAGTTTGAGGATGTGCGATAGAGAAATGTGCGGTGAGAAGAAGTCGTCGTGGAAGCTGAGGTAAGAAAAGAAAACATTCGGTTTTAGGCATCCAGTCACGTGCCGTCAGCCCAATTTCTGCCCTTATACAAGCTTCGGGAGGAGTCCATGGCCATTTAAATTCTCAAGCCCGCTACGCTAGCTATCCAAAATCTACTCTCTTATCTCAAAGCTTATATATAGTAGGTGGTGTGAGTGGGTGCGTATGAATTGTTAAGAAGTAGTTTTCGATTAGGATTTGGATTAGATTTAGCGAATCTTGGGTTACTTTTAAAAATCCTTAAGAAGCAGCGATAGTATATAGATTTTAATACTGTAATATTCTGTCACATACGACCATAGACTGAGGAGAATTGGGCTATTTCTATACTCCTAAGCTACTCCAGCCTCACGGGTACGACTTTATTATATATGCGAAGGGTAAGAAATGAAATCGTGATTTTCAAATGCGCATACGGGTTCTTGGATCCCGTTTTCTGGCAAGCGCTAGCATTTTTCGCTCTTACTATAATATTAAGAACTTGGAAACAAGATCCGCGATTTTAGTTATGGAAGGAACTATCACATGGGAAAGAACACTATTGCGGCTTTTGATGTTGGATTTGAGTCCAATACCCTTTTCTCCCCTCAGTTTTCCTTCCCTTTCTGCTCTGTCTTCATCTTCCTTCCCTAAAATTCATTCTCTCTCGCATTCTTCCTCCATAAATGATTTCTACCAAAGAATCAAGAAGGTGTTCCTCCCACTTGCGCAATGGCTTCAAGACGAGCACGGCGATATGTGGCCCCAGTTACTCGTGAAAAGGCTGGTGAGAAAGAAGCTGAAAATACAAGCAAAAATCACGAGCCAGCTGTAAACCAACGCAGAAGACTTACCAGCGGACTCGGGTTCTGTATGAAGAGTAGGTAGTTAATCTTTCTGCTCTTCAAAGCTAACGATGTTGCAGGTTTCGTCAACAATAGGTCGGCGATAACACTCCTTGCCTTCAGAAAGATGAAGTGATCCCTTCCCCTGACCTTGGAAACTCTTCACGGAATGGGTATATGAGACATCAACTGGCACACCCTCAGAACATGTCACATTTAAGTCTTTGAAGAACACGTGATACCAAACTCGGACCATGTACCGACGAATAACGGACTAATCCAGAAGAAACGTTATATGCTAACAGCCGGCCTGCAGTGTCTATTCTGCTGGAACAATCAAACTACATTCTCCAAGCGCTTCACTCAATTCACAGGCGGAGGGACGTTCAACCGTCATATGGATAGTCAGGAGAAAGTCTACCGCGACCATAGCCCTGTGAAGTGTCCTGTTCCATCATGCACAGAAGTCACATGTGCAAGCTACTTCGACCTGAAAATTCATTTCTTCGACGTGCATGATCTGAAGATGAGGGTTTCACTCGAAGTCGTGGGCTGCCACAGCACAAAAATAAGCAGAGATTTCTACAGGAACAAGATACAATCCAAGATGAGGGTGAGAACTCAATTTTGGGCGAAGAGGCAGTTGAACCAGAGAATGTGTGTGAAGATGATCTGGATGATGATGAGACAAATTGGACGGGATGAAGATTTGGAAGATACGAGAAAGTGTGTTCTTTCAGCTCGCAGGGCACAGACGAAGCGGAAGATGTTATTGACAGACAGTGATTTATGTAAACGAAAACGAGTTTGAAGTTATATATAGATATAGAATAGAACACTTTCATTATTCAACGAAGTACCGAAGAGATTGCAGCCTCTTTGTAGTCGTACAAGAACTTTAGGGTACCAAAATATTGTGATCAGACACGGCAAAGCATCAGGGGGTATAGTGCTGATCACGTGTCGAAAGGTGAAAGATTAACTTGAGAGAAAACTTTGCTGCCTCCCCGCTCCTTCTTCCTTGCGCAACGAGAGAACGCTAGGTACGGGTGCTCAGAACATAATTCTAGAAAGTTTGACCTCGCTTAGCTAGTTGCCGGACTGCAGCTAGAACTATGCGTCAAGTCGTACATTTTTCGGATAATATCTATCGATACTTCCTCCTTTCGCCGCCGGCTTGCATCCAGTGAGAGTTGTGCTAGCTTCTTAATCTTTCGTCCGTCTAGCTCATAATTCTTTCCTAATTCTTCACAAATCGAGTTGATGGCCTGTTCCGTCAGGTCAGAGCTTCCCTTGAATAAGTGACTCTTCCATATCTTTGTTCTGCTCGTAGCATTCAGAGGATTGAAATGTAGTGAAATAGCCCTGGAACTGACAGCATCATCGACCTCAGTTTCTTGGTTAGTGGTCAGAAATATCACCCCCGGAAAGTACTCCAGGTACCGTAGAAAGATGGAGACTATAGCGCTGTGAGAATAGTTTTTAACAACGCGTCTATCTGCCAGGAAGGTGTCTGCCTCGTCGATGAGCACAATGGCAGAGCCGTGCAGAGCGAGTTTGAGGAGTGGTTGTAGGTTTCTCTCGATTTCGTACGGATACTGTCCGAGGTCACCGCACGAGATTGGAAGAAGTGCTCTTTTATTCTCCTCTGCCATCAACTCTGCCGCGAGTTAGCACTATACCATGAGGATGGAAAAGGAATTCTTACCTGCAGTCAGGGTTTTTCCGCACCCAGGTGGGCCATAGAGGAGAAATATGAGCCCCTCGCCTTTCCCTGAGACGACCCCGTTGGACTGCAGCTTCGAGGAATGTTCCATGATAAGATCCCTCAAAAGATATTTCCATTCGGTGTCTATTTCAAGTTCTCTGAGGGGGTTCGGAGCCCACTCCACTGCCTCCAGCAGATCAATGTCAAAATACGCCCATTCCTTCTTTACCAGGCTATAACCAGGGGACAATGCAGGACACAGGAGTGCCTGCGCGTCGGTCCAGTTATAGCCTTGCTTATCAGAGCACCATAGATCACCCCGTGGCAATGTTATCTGAGAGGAGATCTTCCAGACGTCGGCAGGGATAACCGACCCAGTAACATCTGCAATTTTCTCGCTGGTTCGGCGCTTCTTGTTGTGAAGAGGGCTGCGAAGCTCAGGGAATGCGTCTAAAAAGGCTAGGTAGTCAAGAATCACTCGACCAGGCATCTACAGAACTGTCAGCAATTTTAAAACATTAAAGAATTTTGAACTTTCGTACATTCTTCGGGACTATCTTGACTTCGAAGGACCAATTCGATTTCGTAGGTGCTTGAGCAACCCCTATGATTGGAAATTAGCTTTGAAACACTTCTTGACTTTTATTATAAGGATTTCATCTTCTCAAACCTTCGTATTCCATGGTCTTGGCCTGCACATAATCACACCACCGTTTCCCGCGAGCAATAAGCCCTGGAACTAGTTCATTTTTCTCCTCATCTGTTAGATGCTTGAGTGGAAAACATTCCAAATCTGTGATCTTTCGCGGACCCGGAAACTCTCTGATTTGAAGCGTCCCAGCCGTGAGTCCAAATGTCGAATCATTGTATCCCCATCTAAAAACGCTGATATTCCTGTATTTGCCAACCATCAATTTATCTTCCAATTCATCACTAATTTCATGAAAAAGAAAACATTCCGGGCGCTCCGTCTTCCCCGACTTCTCTCTCTTTACTCCGAAGTCTATCAGTCCCTGACTATGCCCAACTATAATGCTGCCGGCTTCGAAGATGATAGGCAAATCCTTAAAATTAATAAGGCCTTTGTCAACGAGGCCCTCTTGGATCGTGTCTAAAGTCTGGAAGTTTTCCGACATGAACTTAACCAGCCATTCGAGATGCTGTTTTTGCTCTTGTGTATTAGATACTTTTGTCATCATATCTTGAATCTCACGTCGACAGTGAAAGAGAGAGTAATATGGCTTCCGAAAGACAATTGGATCGGCGCTGAATCCTTCCGGAGAATGATCGCCAAAGACTGAATTTAAGGCTTTCTGCATGGTTTCGCACTTAATTTCGAGGTCTGTTTGTACAGTCTCACCTTTGGCGTTGACACGATCCCGAGCAACAATTGCGTACTCCCCAAAAGGTGAGTCCCTACCACGGTCTTGAAATGCCGCCGATTTCTGTATGACTTGAGAGGGAGTCCCATCCCTCCCTTCCTTCTCAATAACCTCGGTATACGGATACTTTATAGCTGAGAAACAATCAGTAAATTTTTGAGAGGGCTGCGGGAATATCGAACCTGGATGGCTCTCGTCCACCGCCTGTATTCGAGTTTTCAAGCTCATGTATCGTTCGAAATCCATCGTACCAGCCTCTAACGAAACAACGCGGCCCAGTGCCTTGCGAATGAGAGAATGGCTGAAGAGCTTAGCAATTATTCAGTAAATTGACAATGGAAAGTGATGACATTAGTTGACAGCGTTAAAGTGTTGAAGCAAACAGTAGGTCTAGGCTTCAATACAGAAGAAGGAAGCGGGCTGCCTCACTTCTTCTTCAACGATTTAGTCTTCGCCTACCTCCTCTCTGCAAGCATACCTAACCGTGTTCATTGCTACCTGACGCAGGGGTTGGTCAACATTGATGAGGCGCAGGAGTTTGGCCTATTGAAATAATTGGTAGCAAGATGGTCTGCACCGCCCGATGGCTTAGAAGGGCGTAACAGAGCAGGGGCTAGTTAATACTGATGAGGCGCAGGGGTTTGGCCCCATTGAAATAAGTGGTAGCAAGAGGGTCTGCACCGCCCGAAGGCCAGCAGGGTTTAACAAAGCAGGGGGAAAAAAAATTCTGATCCTTCACTCGATATGTAGAAGGCAGAGTCGCTTCTTAGCACAACCTCACTTGGAGGATCCATCTCTCCAAATTCAAATATATCGCTAAGTAGATAATATTCGGGATCTTAGTCCACCACAGCAGACATTATTCCTACGAGATCGTTTTATATTCAACATCTACAGCCTCTTCCGCCCTGAAAACGCAAGCACGACTGCCGCGCGCTCTCAATTGGCAATTCCCGGAGAGTTATCTATAAATGGACCAGGAATGTCTACTCAACATTCCGCATCTTGGTATATACCCCGCTCCTGTGACCCATACATTCTAGTATTCCAGCAGGTATTCCATTACAGTGCTAAATGTTGAATAAAGTGACGAGGAAAAATCTATAGGCGTCGATGCAGTTCATGGCGTAAGGCAAAAGCCTGAGAATAGCATATCTCTGGCCATGCCTATTCTGAACCTCGACGAAGATCGGATTTTCGAAGCTGCGACCGATTACCAGAACTGGACCTATAAAGATGTTACGCTGAAGAATCTTCCCGCCTTCGATCATTCTACTTCATTCGGAATCACCTTGGACGACGAGAACAGCAATATCCGCGAGGAAATTAAAAAAATAGTCCTTTTTGTGAATTCCAATGAACCTCCTCTTTTTGACAGCTATGGAACCCTGGGCGGTACCAATGCAGCTGGCTTCGAAGATTTGTACAATGTCGTCGACCAAATTTCGTGCAACCTTCAGGTCATCAGGCACGATAATGCGTGTTTAGCGCTGGACCATTACGTTGACGAATCTTTCTTCAATATTCTCAAGAGATCCCGATCGGAGATTAGACGCCGATATGTAGGAAAGTCAAGTAAGATCACTGGACATAACCCGAAGGTTCTGAGAGATGAGATCAGCAATGTGAAGGCCTATCATGCCCTGGTAGACTTCATCTTCCAGTCTCTGGCCTGGTGGCTTATGCACATTGCAAAGCGGAAGTCATGGCGTGCCCCAATCATCGCTGTACTGGCCCGATGGTCCGTCAAACTTAAACTAATTGCACTGAATCCGACTCGCTGGGCCGAAATGTCTCTTATCAGAGGAGAAGATACGATGAGACGGATCTCCCATGATCAGAAAGACGAGAGCCGAATCGTTATTAAATTTCCTTCCACCACTGGACAGGCTGAGAAGGATGTTTGTTTCCCGGACGACCGAGATCTGGACTACAGTTATTATTCCTGGAAGCTTCACATGAGAGAAAAGCTTTACGACCTCGTTCGCCGAATCTTAAGCAATCTGGTTGCTGAAAAGTCACGCTCGAGGAGATCGGCTGCATTCGAAGTTCGCACACTTATGTACAGAGGTGTACTTGATAACGCATTACGTCACCTTACGGTTCAACGGGATGGGACTATTGAGATGTCTTCAGATCATATCGACTTGCGATGCAGCTACTGTGCTTTACAGCTTCTGTTGTTCAACGCTCAGCGAATTGCGGAAAAGGATATGACTACAGCCCTATCGGAGGTAGTAAGGTTCCATTGGTACATTAAGCTGACTAAAGGCTCGAATCCTAACATCAGATCAGTCACAACAGAGCGATTGGATGATATTGTTTCGGCGTTGGTACCTTTGAGTCTGGTAGGGAGCTCCAGGTTTGTTAACATCCTGGATAACCCGTCATTCCAGGACGATTTTGACGACAAACGTCCGCCAGCAATGCCTGACCTATTTTCCCTTGACGATTGTCTAAGGATTGAGTTTTCTTTGAGTACCAGACAAGGAAGAATCAACACCTCGAGCAGATTTGGCACAACTATGGTCCCAGCATCGAGAAGCCCTCTCATTACATCTATGGAAGGTAAGAAACATCTTCTTTGCATCACCACCACCATAGATGGAAGTGACTGACGAACTTTTCAACGGGGAAAAGATATAGATAATGAACTTGAGGAATTCGATGACTGCGATAGAGATATCTCTGAGATCACTCTAAAGAAAAACGCAATGAAAGTTCTCCGGGATTACCAGTCCAAAAAGGGAGAGATCAAGACCTGGGCGGTAACCGAAGATTCAGTGCGAGTTCGTACTGCAAAGTACTCCAGTATTGTCCTTACAGTTGCCATTGGGATTATCGGAGGTAGTCTCCCAGTACCATTCCTTGTCAAGGAAGGCATTCCAGGTGTAGACCCATTCCAGTTTGTTACATTCGGCTGGCTTCTGGCCGGTGCATTCTTAGTCCTTGCAAAGAGCCGATATGTTGAAAACTGGCCGTGGCACGATTTCCTGCGAGGGCAGATAGTCTGCCGAAGTGTTTCTGAGTTGGCTGTGGCCTCAAGAGTTAAGGAACAAGCAGTTCTTCTGTACTTACTTCATCATGAGTTCAGGAATCCGCTGGTATGTGGTGGCCCCTATCACGGCGTCTTCCGTCGGCGAGCGGATAAGGGAGCTCGAGGATTCGATATCAATGTCCCCACATGTCATGCAACAGTCCTGGCGGCTGGGTTTATTGTTGTCCAGTTTCGTGACGAACATGCAGGAGAGAACACAGACGCAAGAGAACAAACAGACACAAGAGAAAAGGAACGGAAGCTACATATCGAACTTCAGGATACACGCGAGGATGCACCTGAAACACCTCTTGTTTTCAACCAAGATGAGGGTCTTGAAGGTGGAGGCGACAAGGAAAAGCCAGGATCCAGGGCAATTCGTCTGAAGCTGGATGCCAAAGCTTCTATTGTTCGTCCGGCTCGTGAAATACTAGGTCTACCAACCGCAGATTATGAGTTTATATAGGGGGGAAGGGGAGAGGAACTCTACTTGTGTTGACCTTACTTTTCATCGAAATAGACATGGTTGCTTAGTCTCATATTGCCATGATCCGTAACAATGCATCATCTTCTGCTCTAGTCGTCAGCTGGAGAATTTTTGATTTGCTTCTAGGGGA
>Ga0302325_10022237_pt1 | contig 13274 bp, 9 predicted proteins | sample Palsa_T0_2_FD_201948 | JGI IMG/M metagenome (GOLD analysis project Ga0302325, IMG submission 201948) | Peat permafrost microbial communities from Stordalen Mire near Abisko, Sweden - Palsa_T0_2 | ecosystem: Environmental > Terrestrial > Soil > Palsa > Peat permafrost | place: Sweden: Abisko... | reverse complement strand
TTGTCCCAAACGTAGTTCATCGGTTCATATTTACATTATGTATTGACGCGACGGTCGGGCGCAACAGTGGGCCGTATTACCCCCATGCTCCGCAGCCAAGGGGAAATTAGGGCACTGGGGCAGGCGATCTTGTCGCCTGCCAAAAGATCATAGCCCACCGTTGGGCAGGAAAAGCCGAGACGACTCTCGGCTCTGCAGGCTTGACAGCCCGCGCCACTGGCTCTCTCTAAAAACCCAGCAGCCGATCCCCTTCCGCAACCAAATCCTCCACCTGGGGCAGAATCTCGTTCTCGAGCTGCGGATTGTACCCGACCCAGGTGTCCAGCGCCGCCACGCGTCCTACCGGCGCATCGAGCTCGGTAAACAATTCCGCGGCGATGCGCGCGGCGAGTTCCGCGCCGTAGCCCCATGACAGTGTGTCCTCATGGGCAATCAGCACCCGGCTGGTTTTCTTCACCGATTCGGCAATCGCTTCCCAATCGTACGGAGACAGCGACCGCAAGTCGATCACTTCCACCGTCGCGTTCTCGTGGCGCTGCTCGAGCTGCACCGCGGCCAGCAGCGATTTCTGGACCAGCGCTCCGTAGGTAATAATGCTGAGGTTCCGCCCGCTCTTCACAGTCCGTGCTTTGCCGAACGGAATCATGAAGTTCAGTCCGGGGTGCGGCGCCCGATTGTAGGGTTCACGGTAGAGGCGTTTGTGTTCGAGAAACAGCACCGGATCGTCGCTTCGAATCGCCGTGCGCAGCAGCCCGCAGGCATCCAGCGCATTCGACGGGAATACCACCCTCAGCCCGGGGATGTGCGTGAACACCACCTCGCCGCACTGGCTGTGATAGATGGCGCCGCCGTGCAGGTATCCGCCAATCGGCACGCGGATCACCATGGGAGCGGAAAATCCGTTGTTTGATCGCCAGCGAATCGTAGCCAGCTCATCCCGAATCTGCATCATCGCCGGCCAGATGTAATCGAAGAACTGAATCTCCGGCACCGGCTTCAGCCCGCGCGCGGCCATTCCGATAGACCGGCCGATGATCGCGGCCTCGGCGATCGGCGTATTGAAGCAGCGCGCTGACCCAAACTCCGTCTGCAGCCCGCTGGTTGTCTTGAACACGCCGCCCTTGCCTTTTACCAGGCCCAGATTCTCTTCGCGGCCGCAATCCGCGACGTCTTCCCCAAACACCACCACACGCTTGTCGTGGCGCATTTCTTCGGCAAGCGTCTGGTTGATCGCATCCACCATGGTGCGCGGCTCGCCCTCGAGCCGGGCCTCGGTTTCGAAATCGCTGGACGATGGGTCGACGCTGGGCGAATACAGATACAGCTTTGCGCTGCCTCGAGACGGCGGCTCGGCTCTCAGCACCCGGTCAATCACCGTGCTGACTTCCGCGTGCACCTCCCTTTCGATGCGCTGCACATCTTCGCGGTCGACCAGGCCCTTATGGACCAGGTACTCGGGAAACGTGATCAGCGGATCGAGCGCCGCTTCGGCTTCACGTTCCGCTTTGGTCTTGTAGTGGCGCTCATCATCCGAGAGCGAGTGCGAATACGGCCGGATGACCGTGGCATGCACCAGCGCCGGGCCGTGCCCGCTGCGGCAGTAATCCGCTGCCTGGCTCATGGCGCGGTAGGAAGCCGGCAAATTCGTGCCGTCCACCTCGAGCCGCAGCAGACCCGGAAATCCCTCGAGGAGCCTGGCGATATTCCCGCCCGCCGTTTGCCGCTCAACCGGCACCGAAATGGCCCAGCCGTTGTCTTCCACCAGAATCAGCAAGGGCAGACTCTCGAGGCATGCCGCGTTGATGCATTCCCAGAACTCGCCCTCGCTCGTGGCGCCTTCTCCGGCTGAGACCATGGTGATCTCATCAGAGCCCGGATTTACCAAGGCCTTGGCCTGGGCGCAGCCCGCCGCCTGCAGAAACTGCGTCCCGGTCGGTGACGAGCCGGTAAAAATATGCAGCTCGGGTGAGGACCAATGCGAGGGCATTTGCCGGCCACCCGAGGCAGGATCCGCCGCCGCGCCCACCGATTGCAGCAGCATCGCCTCCGGAGTCACCCCCAGCGTCAGCGCCAGCGCTCGATCGCGGTAGTACGGGAAAACCCAGTCATAGCCCGGCCTCAGCACCATGCCCGCGGCGATCTGCACAGCTTCGTGGCCCGCCCCGCTGATTTGAAAAAAAATGCGGTTCTGACGCTTGAGCAGGATTTCGCGGTCATCCAGGCACCGCGACAGGTACATCAGCCGGTAGGCTTCCACCAGCCGGCCCGGTTCCAAATCACCCGTTTCGCCAAGAGCGGCGCGTGCCGGCAAGGGTCGGATTGTGATGGGCGTCACCAACTCGTCATTATCCCTCGAAGGCCGCTTCCCGCCAAGGGCGACAAATAACAGAATTCGAGACCCGCTTCGTGTGGCACGGGCTGTCTAGCCTGCAGAGCCTGATGCGCTTAGAGTGATTCGTCTCGGCTTTTCTTGTGGAAGCTTGCTGGTTCTGTCCCCTTATCCTCCCCGCAGAACACTCACAATATCGTCCACCGTGATGGTTCCCACCAGCTTCCCGTCCTCATCCACAACCGGAAGGCTGAGCAGGTTGTACTTATCGAAAAGCTCCGTCACGCGGTTCTGCTTGCTGTCAACCGGGGCTGAGATGACGGCGTCGGTTGCCAGGTCTTCGAGCCGCGCTTCGCCGGAGGCAAACATCAGCCGGGGAAGTGGCACAACCGCCACCGGTTTGTCATCCTCATCCACCACGTAAATGTTGTGGAGGCTCTCGAGCAGCTCTTCGTCCTTACGCAACTCCGCCATGGCCGTGCCCACGGTCGTGTCCCGCCGGAACGCGATGAACTCCGTGCTCATCAGGCCGCCTGCCGAGTCGTCCTTGAAATCCAGCAATTCCTCGACTTCTTCCTTGTTCTCCTTATCCATTTCATCCAGGATTTCTTCCGACGTTTCCTCTTCCAGTTCGTTGAGAACATCGGCGACCTCGCTCGCGTCCATTTCTTCCAGAATTTCCGCCGCTTTTTCTGTTTCGAGTGATTCGATGATCTGCGCCTGAATGTCGGGCTCGATTTCGGTCAGCGTTTCCGCCGCAACCTCACTGTCGATGCTGCTCATGATCGCCTCGCGGTCATCCGGGCTCAGGTCTTCGACGATGTCGGCCAGGTCGGCCGGATGCATATCCTCCAGCAGCCGGTTGGAAATGTTCAGCCGAACGCGGCGCTGCGGATCGGGCTCGAGAATATTGCAAAACTCCCACCGGATCGAATGCGGCGGGATGTGCCGTTGCAGCTTGCGAATCGAGCCTGCAGGAATAATTCCAGCCAGCACGCGGCGAAAGATGCTCCGGATGCCGATATCCACTTCGAGCACGTGTAACAGATCGCGCCCGTCGCGGTGAAGCTTCAAAAACGTGACATCGTTGACCCGAACCACCTTCTGCCCCTGCGCGTCGATGATCTGCTGGTCAAGCAAGTCGCGAACCATCCGCAACATGTACTCGTCGGAGTGGTAGGGAGTCAGGAGTTCGTCACGAAGGTGAATACCATGCGCGTCAATCTCGCGAACCTGGTCGTGCCGGATGCTCAGCCACGTCTCACCGGCGCCCACCAGAAAGCGATCGACGCGCACTGGGTCGATCAACGGCACCAGGGCGGCATCGCGAAGCTTGCCGATCTTGCGGCCCTTCAAGTCATAAACCTTGAGGCCCAACAGTTCCGTCAGGTAGACATGCTGGTCCCCGGCGATTCCATCTTGCATAACGTCCTTGCCGGCAATGGGCCCGCCCGCATCGCGCAATCTTAATATCCCGCAGGCCCGCGTGCTCGCGCAACCCTGATGCGGGGCAGGTTGGTCAACCTGCGGCCGATTGTCAATCGGCCCGCTGCCGTCAGGGGCGCTCGCCCCAACCCAAACCGAACAGTATCGGGGTTGGCTACACTTGTCGCATCGGACAAGAAAACGGAGCGTAAGGAGATCCACCCACGTTTGGCAAAGCAAAAGATTGTCGCGGTGTTGACCGATTTGATGTTCACCGTAAAGATCCTGGACGCCGCGAAGCAGGCTGGGCTGGAGCCGGTATTCGTGAAAACCGAAGCGGATGCCGTGAGGCTGGCCCGGGAAGCACCATCCCTGATCATTCTTGATCTCAACTCGAACGCCTTCGAGCCGCTGCGGTTGATCGAGCAATTAAAGAATGATGCCGCCACACAGGACATCACCCTGCTGGGGTTTGTTTCGCATGTACAGGCGGACCTCAAACAGGCCGCCGAGGAGCGTGGCTGCAACCTGGTGATGCCGCGCTCGGCCTTTTCGCACAATCTCCCCGCCATCCTCGCAAAGTACGCCGCGATTCCTAAGTAACGGAACCGGATTCACGTTCCGGAGGCCGCCGCAGCCCCTTCCCGCAACGTCAAAATCTGGCCCGCTTTGACGTTCCGGTAAATCTCCCGCAGCCCCAGGGGCCAAAGAATCTCGATCTCATCCACCTGCGTGAGTTTGCCAAGCCCGAAGTGCAATCGCAGGTCGTTTTGCGAATAGAAGCTGGATTGCCCGAGGACTTGCTGGCGCTGCTGCCAGCCGCCCGCGCGCGCGATGACGGTGGCGCCGAGGGCGGTGCGGTTCGAACGCGTGCCGATCAGTTTCAACTTCAGCCAGTGGTTTCCGTTAGCCAGATCGTTGCGCAGCAGCGACGGCGGCTCATTCATGTTCATGATCAGAATGTCGATTTTGCCGTCATTATCGAAGTCCCCAAACGCGCAGCCGCGGCTCGAGTGAGCCTCGACCACGCCCGGGCCGCCGCTTTCACTGGCATCCTCGAATTTACCGCCGCCGAGATTGCGCAAAAGCACTCGCGGGTTCTTATAGGGATACTCTTTTAAGATCTTTTCGACTTCGGGATAAACATTCCCGTTCACGAAAAACAGGTCGAGGTTGCCGTCGTTGTCGAAATCGAACATCCCCGCTCCCCAGCCGACATAGCGCGTCAGCGTGTTCATTCCGCTGCGATTTGTCGAGTCTTCGAACCGCCCCTTTCCGGAACTGCGGTACAGGATCGGGGTGTCGTCGGCAAAGTGGGTCTTAAAGATGTCGAGAACGCCCGCGTTGGCCACGTCGCCCAAGGCCACGCCCATGCCTGCCTGCTCGCGGCCATCGTCGTTGTAGGCGACTCCGGCTTCCAACGCAATATCGGTGAACGTGCCGTCGCGGTTGTTGCGGTAGAGGATGCTGGGTGTGGAATCGCATGCCACGAAGATGTCCGGCCAGCCGTCCGCGTCAAAATCGGCGGCGACGGCCGTCATCGCATAGCGGCCCTCCACTTTCGCAATGCCGGAGGATTGAGAGACGTCGGTAAAGGTGCCGTCGCCGTTGTTGCGGTATAAGTAATTCCTTCCGAATTCGAGACCGCGCGGGCCGCAATTGACCGGGATGCCCTTCCAGTTGCAGAATTGACGCTCCCCCGGCAAAGGCATCGCTTCCAACTGAAACTTCAGGTAGGTGCTGACAAACAGATCCAGCAATCCGTCGCGATCGAAATCAATAAAAGTGCAGCCGGCGCCCCACACCGGTTCCGGGTGCAGCAGGCCCGCCTGGCGTGTCACATCCGTGAAGGTTCCGTCGCCATTGTTCCGGTACAGGATGTTCTGGCCCCAGCAGGTCACAAACAGGTCGTCGAAGCCGTCATTGTTGAAATCGCCTATTGTGACCCCGCTCGACCAGCACACGCGCTCGAGGCCGGCTTTCCTGGTGACGTCGCTGAACGTGCCATCGCGATTGTTGCGGTACAGGCGATTGCTGGTCGCCGGCGGCGCGCCCTCGAGCCGGGAGCCGCCGGGGACGAAAATGTCCAGCCACCCGTCGTGGTCGTAATCAAAGAAGGCAATTCCGCAGCCATTCGTCTCGACAATATACTTTTTTCGCTCGATGCCGCCGTAGATTACGGGATTGACGAGGCCTGCCGCGCGTCCGATGTCCGTGAAGTGGACAAACGGCTTCGCGGCAGCGCCGGGAGAGGAACCCCGCGCGGCCAAAAGCGCGATGATCGTGGCAAAGAAGTCGCGGCGATGCAAGTCGTAGTATCTCAAAGGCAAAAGCCTCTCGTCTCCCGAGGCGGCTGGCTGTCGCGTCCCACCCAAACCAAAATCCGGACGAGAGACCCGCCATTTCCCGAGTTCTCATTGTGTGTTATAAAACGCTTCCCCCTGGTAACTACGTTCGAAGGAGTTTCCTAGTATTAACAATGGGTAAACAGCTTCGCAATCAATGGCCTTGAAGAAGTTGGAACACCTCTGTTACGCTGTCGTTAATGGCTGTTACCGGAACGGCATTCGCCGCTGAAAACCCACTGCAACAGCAGATCGACAAGATCATTGCGAGTCCGAACCTGAATGGCTCGATAGCCTTATGCCGTCTGCTCCGCTTTCTCGCCACCGAAGCCGTGATCAATCCAGGCGTTGCCGTGAAAGAATACCGCATAGCCACTGAGCTCTTTCATCGCCCTTCTGAATTCGACCCGAAACTGGATTCGACCGTCCGAGTCCAGACAGCCCGGCTGAGATCGAAGCTGGCTGAATATTACAGTGGCGACGGGGCGGCCGACGATATTGTGGTCGAGATGCCTAAGGGGTCGTACCTGGTGACCTACCATCATAAGCCGGCTCCGGATAAGCCGGCTCCGGCGGATGGGCTGGCCCACTCCGACTCGCTATCGCCGCCACTGGAACTACCACGTGCCGCCGAAGCCGAGGGGCTGAGCGTGAGGCGGTGGGGTATTGGCGTGGCATTTGCCTCACTCGTGGTGGCGCTCGTGGTCGCAGTTATCCTGTACAGCCGCGCGGAGCAGGAGATCTCCGCGATGCTGCGCGCCGAGAATGTCCAACCCAGCGACCTGGCGACCCTCCGCCACTTCTGGACCCCCATGCTTCACGGCGCGGAAGAGCCCATTGTCATCTTCAGCAACGCGGAATTTACCGGCCGGCCGGAGACGGGAATGCGCTACCTGACCGCGACCGATTCGCGCGAGGGCCTGCTCGACCATTACACCGGCGTCGGGGAAGTGGTGGCGGTTCACGAACTGGATCACGTTTTCAGCGCGCTCCGGTTGCCTCTGCGTGTCAAGCGCGGGCGCCTCCTGTCGCTGGATGACGCGAAGACACACGACCTAATCTTTGTCGGATCGTCAGCCGAGAACCTGGCACTGCTGGATTTTCCGGTGTCGAAGGACTTCGTCATTCGCCGCGCGGTGGATGGTCCGAGGCGCGGGGACATCGCGGTTGTGAACGTGAGCCCAAAAGAGGGAGAAGAAGCCCAGTACATGGCTGATCGCGAACTGCCGATCACCGACGATTATGCCGTGATTGCCGTCCAGAAAAATGACAACCCATCCGCTCCCGCCCGCATCCTGCTGGCAGGAACCACCACCATGGGCACTGAGGCCGCGGTCGAATTTGCCTGCGATCCGGCGCGCATCCGTGAATTGCTCGGTCGTGTCTTGGGCTCGAGCGATGCCGACGTGCGCCCCTTCGAAGCAGTGCTCCAGGTAAAGGTAAGCAAAGGCGTCCCCGTGCATTCGCAGATCCTTGCTGTCAGAAGTCACTAGCCCATGCGGCTCAGCGCCGAGCTGCGTGAGCTTGGGGCTGGCGCGACGGCAGCGAAATGACCCTAGCCCCATGCGTTAGCTTGGGGCTACCGCGACGTCATAGAAATAGCCCCAAGCCTACGCATGGGGCTAGGGCAAGCCCCGGCCGGCTCGAGCCCCCCTGCCTCGATCACTATACTCGGGGTATGTTTCGCGCTGGTTTGACGATCCCTCGCCTGTTCTTTATCTCTCTTGTTGTCGCCGCCGGCACCGCGCTGGCGCAACTCCCCCCACCCATCGGGGAGACCCAGCACTCGCGTGGCGTGGCGCTTTACCAGCAGCACAAATATGCCGAGGCGATAACCGAACTGGAGCAAGCCGCGAAAGCTGAGCCGCCCGATTCCGCTCTCTTCCAGGAGTCGGCAGTGCTGCTTGGGCAGTGCTACTTCATGACCTCGCGAAATGCGGAGGCCATACCCTGGCTCGAAAAAGCGCCGCCCACCACCGAAGTCACCTATATGCTCGCCAACGCTTATCTGCGCACGGGCAAGATTGACCTCTCCGAACACGCTTTTGCCACCCTGTTTCACCTGGACCCAGCCAGTGCGGGGGGCCATCTGCTGGCGGCGCAAATGATGCTGAAACAGGAGTATGAGGCGCCCGCGCTCGATCAGTTGGGCATCGCCCTTAAATTGGATCCGCGGCTCCCGGACGTTCGATTCCTGTTGGCGGAGACCGATATCTTCCGCGGCCGGATCGACAAAGCGATCGACGAGCTGAAGGAAGAACGGCAGCTCAACCCGGGATATTCCATGGTCTATTACAAACTCGGCGACGCTTACACGCGGCGAGAGGATTGGGACCTCGCGATTCCGCAACTCGAGCTTTCCGTCTGGCTGAACCCCGACTACAGCGGGCCTTACATCCTGCTCGGGAAATGCTACCTCAAGAAGCAGCGGCTGGCCGAGGCCGAAGCCGCATTGCGCCGCGCGCTGCGCCTGGATCCCCAGAACTACTCCGCTACCTATCTGTTGGGGCAGACGCTGCTGGCATTGGGGCGGACGGAGGAAGGCAAGCAGGCGCTCGAGAAGTCGAGATCGCTGCCGCGATGACGCCCGAAACGTCGTGGACAGCCCCATGCGTGAGCTTGGGGCTAGCGCGACGTCACCGAAATGGCCCCAAGCTGACGCATGGGGCTGAGGCAGGAAACCAGCCACGCCTGTTGTCTACTTCTTCTTAGCAACCACCTGGATTTCGAATAATTTCGGCCACAGCTTGCCTGTGACAAAAATACGATCTTTCGCTGCGTCGTAGGCAATGCCATTCAGTACATCCTCATGCCCCGTGCGGCTCGCCTCGGGGAGCAGTCCGGTGAGATCGATCCACCGCAGCACCACACCGGTTTTGGGTGAAATCACCGCGATGCGATCCGTCTGCCAGACGTTCGCGTAAATCTCTCCCTTGATGTACTCGAGCTCATTCAATTGATCGACGGGGTTGCCTCCGTCGGTGACCGGCAGCGACCCGGTTTGCCGCAGAGTCGCCGGGTCGATGAAGCGTAGCGTGCTCGAGCCGTCGCTTTGTATGAGCCGGGTTCCATCGTGCGCCAGCCCCCAGCCTTCGCCGCCATAAACAAACGTCGATTTCCGGTTAAACGTGGCCCGATCATAAACAAACCCGATGCCGGTCTTCCAGGTAAGCTGAATCAGGTTGTCCTTCCAGTCGGTGAGTCCCTCGCCGAAGTATTGAGCGGACACGGAGACAATCTGCAGCACCGTGCCGGTCTCGAGCTTGACCTTGCGCACCGAAGACTCGCCATATTCTCCGGTGCTCTCGTACAGCGTGCCGTCGAGATAAATCAGCCCTTGCGTGAATGCCTGGGGGTCGTGCGGATACACGTGGACCACGCGATAGCCATATACGGGAGCCTCGGCGGCTACTGTGCACCCCGAGGCCAGCAGGCAAATCAGGATCAGAACGGCGGGTTTCCAGAAAGAGCGATGCATAGGGTTGAAAGTGAATCGTGTGATGAGTGCTCAAACCACCAGGAAGACGTTCACGTCCATCACGTTGGTTCCGGTAGGGCCGGTCTTCACCAGCTCCTCTATTGATTGGAACACTGTGTAGGAATCGTTTGCCTCGAGCCTCTCCCCGGCCGCCAGGCCCGCTCGCCCGGCGCGGTCCACCGTGTTGCCGGAAGCAATCGCGCCCGCGGCGTCGGTTGGGCCATCGGTGCCATCCGTGCCGGCGCTCAACAGCAGCCAACGAGCCACGCCGCGCAGCCGAATCGCAGCCGCGAGCGCGAATTCCTGATTGCGGCCGCCCCGTCCGTTACCGCGCACGGTGACCGTCGTCTCGCCTCCCGAAAGCAGGCAGACGGGCGGCGGGGCGGGATGGCCCGAAGTCAAAATCTCGCGAACGATCTCGGCGTGCGCGCCCGCCACTTCGCGAGCCTCGCCGCGCATGGTGCTCGAAAGCAAAATGGGCCGGTAGCCGAGGCGTTTCGCAGCCTTGGCCGCCGCCTGCAAGGCCTGGCGATTGGATCCGATCACGACGTTCTGGACATTCGCAAATAATGGGTCATCCGGCTTGGGAGTCTCCGGAATCAGGCCCCGCGCGCCGCGCTCGAGGTGGTCCAGCACCACCCGCGGCACTTTGGCAGTGAGCCCGTATTCGGCTAGAATCCGCAATGCGTCGCCAAATGTCGATTCGTCCGGAGCAGTGGGTCCTGAGCCAATCACACTCACCGGATCGCCGATCACATCCGAAAGCATCAGCGTGATGACGGTGGCCGGATAAGCCAGTGCCGCCAGCCGGCCGCCTTTGAGTGAAGACAGATGTTTCCGCACGACGTTGAGCGCAAAGATATCGGCTCCGGCTCGCAGCAGAAGATCCGTCGTGCGCTGCTCATCGCGCAGCGTCAGCGGCGGCACAGGAGCCGGCAGCAGCGCCGAAGCACCGCCGGATATCAGCACAATCACCAGGTCCCTGGCATTGGCAATGCGAAGCAGATCCTCAATTTCGCGCGCGGCCGAGACACCCCGCTGGTCGGGGATGGGGTGGCCCGCTTCGCGCACCGCGATCGTGGCGGGCCGGGGCGTCGCGTGCCCGTACTTCACTACCGCCACGCCGCCCGTGATTCCGCGGCCGGCCAGAATCCGTTCGACGGCCGCGGCCATGGGCGCCGCCGTCTTGCCGGCCGCAATGACGAAGATGCGTTGAAAACGTTTCAACGCGAACAGGCGGCGTCCAGCCACATGAAGAAAATCGCCTTTGCGGGTTTGCTCGAGTTCAAGAGCGCGTTCCACCGCGTTTCCCGCGCCCGCTGCCCGAAGCGCGGATTCAAAGATAGCCACTGCGTCGCGCCGCAGACGCCCCGGCGGAATGCGCTTGGCGATCTTCTTCACGGAAATCAGGATCGCACAGGGGGCGTGTCGCGCGGGGCGAAGCCAAGGATGTGTGCGACATAAAAGTGGAAGACCCGAGGGAGCGATTTGTCCCGGCTCACCTGTGACTCCTGCTGCTGAAGCCGGGTCCCATCGCTCCCTTACGGTCGCGGCTCGGCGAGCAGTCACATCCCGTTCCATCCGGTTCCAATGGAGGCGGCGCTGGCCCGTGTCTCCTTCCGTTGGAGCCGGTCCATCCCGAGCCGAGACGCGACCGTAGTTCGCGAAGCGCGAGGGAGCGTTTTCCCGCCGTTTGTCGGCCGTTGTGCGCGTTACTTAGAAGATAGGCAGCGCGAGCACACGCTGGACAATCGCCTCGACGTCGTCATCGCCGATCTCGATGCGAAAGTCGGCCCGGCTGTAAAGCGGGCGCCGGTCTTCATACAGTTCCTCGAGCCGCTTAGCGTCGCGCGCCAGGGGCCGCATCGAGTCGTCTCCCAAGCGCTGCCGCACAATCTCGAGCGGGCAATCCAGCCACACGGTAACCCCATTGTTTTCGAGAATCTCGAAATTCCGAGGCTGAACAAAAGCGCCGCCGCCAAGCACCACCACGCTCGGCATGCCTGCCTGAACCATGCGCACGCGCTGCCGGATCACTTCGGTTTCCAGATCCCGGAAGGCCGGCTCGCCGTGTTCATCGAAGATCCGCGAGATCGGCATACCTCGGCGCTTCTCGATTTCCGCGTCCACATCGAACAGCGGCCAGCCCAGATGATCGGCCAGCGAGCGGCCGATCGTGGTTTTGCCCGATGCCATGAAACCGACCAGATACAAACCGGGGGTGCGCTTTAGCTTCAGCGTCATGAGTTGCGTCGGGTCCTTGTCATCTGCTGGCGAGCCCTGCCTGGAACTTAGTATATCGTGAGAAGCGCAACCGCCTTTGTGGCGCGGGCACTCGTGCCTGCCGTGTCGAGACTCGTCTCGACACTCGCCGGACGTCGGCACGACTGGAGGCGCGGCAGCCAAGGTGCCCGCGCCACGCGGAATTGCCGGCAAGTTCAACCGCAACGCATTGGCGCATGCCATCATCTTAAAAGAGAGGGTGCGTCACCCTTTTGCCCTCATCCGGATGTACCACTTAAATCGTTCCCTGCTCGCATCGGCGCGAATTCTGCTCGCCGTGTGCCTGCTCGTCCCATCAGCGCGCGCCCAATCTCCCGCCAAGCAAAGCGCGCTCTCATCGCTCGATCAACTCAGCGGCGCGATCGAAAGTCTGGTTTCTCGTGTGTCGCCGAGCGTGGTCCGCATTCGGGTAACGCGCTACGGCAGCACTGAGGGAGGCGGGCGCACGGACTTGGTCGTGAGCGAGGAGGAGGCCGTGGGGTCGGGAGTAATTATCGATCCCGACGGATACATTCTGACTAACGCTCACGTCGTCACCGGAGCGCGATCCATCAAAGTGAATCTGACGCCGAGCGGCGAGCAATCGGCGGAACGGGTGATCGCGCAATCCTACGCGCCGGCCGTAGACGCCACCCTGATTGGAATCTTCAAGGAGGGCGATCTGGCCCTCATTAAAGTCGACGCCACGGGCCTTCCGGCTCTACCGCTGGCCGACTACGCAAAGCTTCGTCAAGGCCAGGTTGTTTTCGCCTTTGGAAGCCCGCAAGGTCTGCAAAATTCAGTGAGCATGGGTGTGGTCAGCTCCATCGCCCGCCAAGTGGATCCCGATAGCCCCTTCTTGTTCATCCAAACCGACACCGCCATTAACCCCGGAAACAGCGGCGGCCCCTTGGTGAACACCGCCGGCGAGGTGGTCGGTTTGAATACGTTCATTCTCTCGCAATCCGGAGGCAACGAAGGCGTCGGCTTCGCCATACCCAGCACGCTCATCCAATGGGTCTACCCTCAGTTGCGCAAACGCGGGCACGTTCACCGGTCGATGATCGGCCTCGGTTTCCAGGCGATCACGCCCACCCTCGCCGCGGCGCTCAAGCTCTCACGCAGCTCGGGAGTGCTGATCAGCGATGTTCGTCCCGGCGGCCCCGCCGACAAGGCCGGACTCAAGCTGAATGACATCCTGGTCTCCGTCGATGGCCGGCGAGTGGATGCCGCTCCGGCGTTGCTTGAATTCTTCTTTCGCCAGGCCAGCGGCAAACCTGTCAACATTCGCGTCGTGCGCGGCACTCAGGAAATGTCCTTCGATGTCGTGCCGGTTCAGGAACCGCATAAGGCGGACCGTCTGGAAGAGTTTGCCGATCCGGCTGAAGCGCTGATCCCCTCGCTTGGCATCCTCGGCGTGACCGTCGACAAGAGC
>Ga0302325_10022235_pt1 | contig 13275 bp, 11 predicted proteins | sample Palsa_T0_2_FD_201948 | JGI IMG/M metagenome (GOLD analysis project Ga0302325, IMG submission 201948) | Peat permafrost microbial communities from Stordalen Mire near Abisko, Sweden - Palsa_T0_2 | ecosystem: Environmental > Terrestrial > Soil > Palsa > Peat permafrost | place: Sweden: Abisko... | reverse complement strand
TCGCACACCCCCCCCCCCCCCCCCCCCCCCCCCCCCCCCGCCGCCGCCACGCAGGCAACTTAAACTGTACTTGACATACTTGTGCCATCATCCTGCATGTGGCGCCAACGACTTGGAAGCTACTTGGAAATCGTCTCTAATGAGGCAGGTATTGGCTTACGAGGCGGGAAAAAGTGTTGGGCACAGCTTGGTTGCACAGCGTTGACAGGCTTGAGGCCCATTAAGTCTAGGATTTCCAAATTCTGGCCGTCAACACAACATTCGATTTTGTGCCAGAATACTCCGAGGTAAAAAGAATTCCCCTTTAATTTCTCATCGCTTCAAATCCTTCAGCAGCAATTGTTACAAGAGAGCCGGGTGTGCCAGCTAGTTTCCAAACGCTATCAACAGCACCCCAATAACATATGACGTCCAAAATCTTTAAATCCCTCCCTCGTCTGTCGGGGATAAAGAGACGAAGATGGATGGAAACCCTCAGGATCGTTCACTGGCCCTTGCACGATTGGATGTTCCAATTTCCTTGAACCCTGCTGCCCCTCCCGCGGAATGCCCAGCTGTGCCTGTCCTGGAAACCTCTGAAATCGGACCTGTTTCGTATGCAGAGACGAAAATCTCAAAACTGAAGGTAGAAGTTGGCGAATCGAATGAATGGAATCCAGCATGGTCCGAGAATCTGAATCAAAAGATGCCGATGTGGGGTTACGAAAGATTCTCTCTTCTTGACCAAAGGGACTTTCAATGCACCCGTGCTCACTTCTCCAGTGGGACCACCACCGTGCCCCTCTTCAACCTTAACTTGATGTTCTCTCGGTTGTCAGCGCCACTCTTTCCTGCCGCTGTTGGTCTCGGGTGTAATCCGCTGTGCCGACAGCGCCCACCAAGCCACCAAACGGCTCATTTGACCGTAGGCGCCCCGGAGAAAGCAGAAGAATCCAAGCGTGCAGACACTGCAGCAGTGCAGAGTCAATAAAGCGGGGTGTGCTATCATGTTTGAGATTAGAGCTTGGTGATTGGATGAGCTGCTATCTTTCTAGAAATTGATTACGAGCAAAGTGCCGGCGGCATATGCATCCTGTGTGGCCGAAAAGACCCAGTTCTGGTTTGGCCTATTGGAATTTGAAGGGGCCAAAACATCCTAGGCTCTGGTGCAAGGTACGGAAGTACATACTCGATACCCACTCGCAAAAGTTGTCGCTATTCGTAGGGCTCCGCTTTGCGAGCTTTACGTGAATCCTTGGATTTTTAGCTCATATGCAGACCGTTGTTACATTGTGGCGTTACATGGGAAGATGAAAGGTTCTGTGTAACATATCCTCCAGGCTCCTGCAGGACCTGCACACCCAGCAACGCTGAAATTTGGGATTCCAGAAACGAGATGCTCCCCTGCAAAACTGGATAAAGCTGTAAAAGGCCCGCATATGCGAGTCCCTGAAAGAAGAAGGTGTCCAAATCCTGCAGCTCCTTCCCCCGAACTCTTCTCCCCAAGACTTTGGCATCCGACAACCGGGTAACTTCATTCCCCGGCAAAAAACTTGAGTACTCGGTTGAAAAAGTTTATTTCTTTATTTCAACGATACATGCAAAATGGAGGAAGTCAAGGAAGCTCCCGTAGCACCGAGCATTGAGCAAGTCAATGATTCTGACGAACAAAGGACTCCTGAGCTCAAGCAGGATCATGGAGTTACTTTGATTCCTCGTCCAAGCGACGATCCTCGCGATCCTTTGGTGAGTTCAAAAGCATCCTGCAATAAAGAGTATATAGTTGATAACGAGTCCTAGAATTGGCCTATGAGCAAGAAAGTTGGCATTGTTGCAGTGTTATGTCTAGCTGTGTTCTCCGGCTTTGTAGCACCTCTGGCAGGTCAACTCAACGTCAAGTCGCAATCTGCTCTTTACAAGCAAAGCACAACACACATCGCATGGCAGGTATGTTCTCATTGCAACTCCAGTTGGAAGTAAATACTAAATTCGACAGAATTCAGCAGCATCAGCGGGCTTCGCCACTGGCGGCTTCTTCTTTGCCCCTGTCTCATTCAAGCTTGGCCGAAGCTCAGTCATATTCTGGACATTGATCGCCTGTCTCCTCACGCAAGTATGGGGTGCTCTCATGACCCATAAAAATCAATTCAACAGCTTCATCGTCTCCCGATTTTTCTCTGGATTCTTTGGGGGCGTCACTGGAGTTCTTGGGCCACGAGTTCTGGTTGACCTTTTCTTCCTTCACCAAAGAGGCCGAGCTTTTACAGCATTTCACTGGTGCTTGAACTTTGGAAGTGTTGCAGGTCCGACACTGTCTGCATATATATCTTCTAATAGGTCTTGGACACTGGAATTTTGGTGGACGGTGGGACTTCTCGGGTTCACGATTATATGCTGCCTGCTGTTCATGCATGAGACGTCTTGGGTGCGAGAAGCAGATGCGGTCAACACTCCAGCGCCTGAGAACTTCGTTGCAAATAGAATTGCGACTTTCTTCCCAGGGACGAAAGTGACTCCGAAGTCTACAGCACGTCAAACTGTATGTCCCCCTTCCCCAAAGATCAACCACAAAGCTTCAGAGACTGATGAGAATCCCAGGCCCATATTGCAGCAATCCCATTTCTCGTCCTCGTTTCTCCTGTTATGTTGATCATGAGCGTCTTCACTTTGATCAGCTTTGGGTTTTACATTGCCATGAATGCCCTCACTCCTGTGTTCCTCCAGAAGCCAGTGAAGATCGGAGGATATGGTTTTAGCACAACGGACAATGCAAATTGTGAACAACCTCTTCCTTTCAAATTTGTTTTGCATTTGCTAATCATTTCTTGCCAGTCTCATTCGTTCACTGGATTGGCATCGTGATTGCCTTAATCTACGGACATTTTGTTAGCGATCGATTGCCACTCGCAATCTGTGCCCGCAACGGTGGTGTCTGGAAACCTGAATATCGTCTCCATGCGCTATGGATTCCAGCCTTGATCTTCAACCCAATCGGCCTCGGTCTCTTCGGTGCAGCACTTAAATACCACTTACATTGGATTGTCATAGCCGTTGGACAAGTCTTTGTGACTTTTGGCTCCCTCGCCTTGATTCCAATCACGGTTAACTACATCTGCGAGTGCTTTGTCTCACACCCAGCTGAAGCCAGTATCACTGCGAACATGCTTCGTTTGGTATTCGGCCTCTCAGTGGCATTCTATATCAATCAGTGGGTTGCGGATGTCAATGTGGGGTGGACATATGGGATGATGGCGTTCTTCGACATCATCTCGTTTGGATTTATTGGACTACTCATGTGGAAAGGTCATCAAATCAGGGAGTGGACTGTCGGTGGTTTGAGTGACACCGAGGAGGGAGAAAAGGTTATTGAGACTGCCAAGCTCACCGAGTCTTAGGTGCTCGGCTTGGAAATCTGGTGTTCCAAATTGATTTAGTTGAGAGTTTTGAAGACCTACAGTACATTCACCCCTGAGATATGTCTAATACACAATACATTCTACCACGATCTCCTACGCTATCTGATCTGTGTGATCTGGTTTGCACGCCACTCAGGTTCCCATGTGAGACTTACAGGCTCGCGTTTTGGAGGATCCTCCAGAAGAAGGAACGATCATCAGGGAATAACGACGACTAAGAATTTGACCTGTCGGAGAAACAGTCCGATCTTGGATATGCAGCCGTTATGCGCGGGCGAGACCAGGAATCTTGACGTTCTGATGATCACTTCCTTCTTTATTGTACAAGATAATGCATGTCGGGACGGTTGGCACACGTACACCAAGTGAAGGAAAGATAATAATCCCAAAAGCAGCAAACACGGGCCTCCCTAACAGCCGGCTAAAGTTGGTCCCCTACTCATCCCACTACCTCGCTCATTTCAAATTTCGAAAAGTCACCTGGTAATGAACCTTTCTCTAGAGCCACTTCTCGAGCACGTCCCCAATTTGAGAACCCATACCAATCCAAACCATGTAACCTTAACCAAACCTACCAACACCTGGCGCATACGGGCAAGCAAACAAGCTTTCCCAATTCCGAACTTGGGACAGCCCCCAATAAACGGATCGATCCTTCCATCGTCCCGTCCCTCCAGGGATGTTCATCCATTACCGGTGGCGCCTGCCTTGCAGCACTCAGGCCTCAGGGCCCGGGGTTCAGCACCCTCGCATCTGCAGGTCTCCAAGGGTCCCGCACCAGTTCATCGTGTAACGTTCGATAATTCCTTCTTGCATCTAAAACATTTCTAGAAAGTGACCCGGCATCGATTCCCGGTGAGGTGCCCTTGTTCTTGCTTTTGTTGACCTTGCATGCTTGCTCGACTTGTTACACGAGTTGATGCACGAGTGTGGCACAAGTTTTTGGCATGAGCTGTTGCACAAATCGTATGTCCGATGTTCTACAGTAGAGTTGAAACTTTTCCCTTTCGCTCATTCACAAGCAAATCAGAGTGAAGCAGTCCCTCAGTCAGGAAACAATTTGAATCCAATATGGGCGATGTCGGCGTTCAAACGATCTACACTTACGATGAAGTAATACGTTCTCGAGCTCTCGATGAAGATCAAGTTCCCTTAATCGCATATCCAAAGTCAAAGCTTGGGATTACAGATTATGAATTCTTTACCGGAAAGCAATTAGATAGGCTAGTAGATGGAGCTGCTAAGGCACTCATCAACTCCGGTCTCAGATCTCTGGTGCGACTTTTTCTTCCATTCCCAGGTTCTCACTCCTTACCCTCAGTGGAAGATTATTGACGTATGAGCCCATAGAATGGAGATGAAGAGGAGACCGTTGGGATTTATGGGATATCAGATCTTGATTACATTGTCACGATCTTCGCCCTCGGTCGACTTGGCTACACGACCTTCATCCTCTCTCCCCGCCTCCCGGTCAGCGCATGCGTATCTCTCCTACAAGATGCCTCAGCAAAGACATTGCTCTATGCACCACAATTCCATTCCCTAGCCAGCCAAACCTCTTCATCCTTCTCCCCGTCACTCGCTCTCATCCCAATCCTGACGAGAGAGCAATATGACCTCCCCAATGATCCCACACCACCATTCTCACGGAGCGGTATTAACCTCGAGAAAGAGAACCTCAAAAAGTTAATAATGATGCACTCATCCGGCTCGACCGGGCTCCCGCGTCCAATCCATTATACCCACAAACGGCTGCTGGCAACAATGCTCACAGCACAGTCCCTAATCGCCTTCCAATCCGTTCCGCTCTTCCATGCCCACGGCTTCATCTCCTTCATCCAAGCCATCTATACCCGAAAATGCATCTATCTGTTCAACGGTCACGTGCCTCAAACCCACGATACAGTTACCGCGGCGATCAGGGCCGCGAATCCGGAGATCGTATGGACGGTGCCGTATGTGCTGAAGCTGCTATGTGAGAAGAGTGATGGCGTCGAGGTCTTGAAAAAGTGTAAGGTTGTGAGTTGCAGTGGGAGTCGGTGTCCGGATGAACTTGGGGATCTATTGACCAAGGAAGGAATACATTTTGGGACTGTTTTTGGAGCGTGGGTTGCCCTCCTTTCCTTATCCCGCATTTTCTTAGCTCCCAATAGCCCTGAGGTGAGAAAAGGAGTTTTGCTAACGAGATACAGCACCGAGGTGGCTCTCATCCTAACTTCGTTGAATCGGCCTAAAGAAGACAAAGCATGGAACTATCTTCGTCCACCACCACACATCGCACCTTTCATCAAAATGAAACCAATCGACGGCCCCATCTGCGAGTGCGTCGTGCTAGACGGCCATAAAGGAAAAATGACATCTAATTCCAACGACCCGCCAAACTCGTTTCACACCAAAGATCTCTTCATTGCTCACCCTACTATTCCTAATGCATGGAAATTCGTCGGTCGTCTCGATGATCGGGTCACATTGACCAACGGGGAAAAGGTCTTACCGTTACCTATTGAAGGCAGGATTCAACAAGACCCACTTGTCAGAGAAGCAGTTGTGTTTGGTATTGATAGGCCGGTTCCTGGGCTGCTGCTTTTCAAGGCAGAGAATGCAAGGGAGTTGAGTGATGAGGAGTTCTTGGACCGTGTGTGGTCTGCGATTGAGGATGCTAATTCGAGGGCCGAAGGGTTTAGTCAGATTAGTAGGGAGATGGTACTTATTTTGGGGGCGGATGTTGAGTGTCCTACGACGGACAAGAGTTCGATTAAGCGGGCGCAGGTTTATCGGGAGTTCAAGGGGGTAATTGATGGTGTTTATGAGAGGTTGGAGAGTAGCCAGGAGGGGACGCTCATTCTAGCGGGCGAGGAGTTGGAACAGTGGATTATGGCGGCGTTTGAGAAGTTGGGTGTGCATCTAAAAGATAGAGAAGACGACTTCTTTTCTGCTGGTGTGGATAGTCTGAAAGCTATCCAGATGAGGGGCTTGATTATTAGAAACCTTGATCTTTGTGGTAATGCGTCGAAGTGCCCATCAATGGTGGTGTACGATTCCGGTAATGTCGAAAAGCTTGCGAAAGCTCTGCTAGACATCCGAAATGGGAGAACGAGTGTGACTGGAGCGGACGAGGTTTGGGAGATGGAAAACCTGATAGAGGAGTATTCTCATTTTGTCAAACGCCAAAGCGATGGCGGGAAAACTCCTGAGAGCAAAGTTGTGGTATGTGAGCCCTTTTCAGATATACTGAGCGCCTGCTAACACATATTTCAGCTCCTGACTGGCGCAACTGGCTCTTTAGGCTCTCATATCCTCTCTCAACTCATTAAGCTGCCGCATGTGTCCAAGATCTACTGCCTCATGCGAAGCGGATCAGCACCTCAAACAGCCATTGAAAGACTCAATGAAGCTTATCAAGGACGACACTCAACTCATTTTGTCTCTTCAGCGGAGGTCCATCCTCTCTTTTCCGACATCTCGAAGCCAGATCTCGGCTTGCCGCCTCCAATCTTGGAAAGGGTTCAGGCAGAGACAACACACATCATCCACTGCGCATGGGAAGTCAACTTTGCACTCCCAGTCAGATCCTTCACGCCTCAATTAGCTGCTCTACAAAATCTCATCAACATCTCTCTTTCATCACCGTTTGCCCAGCCTGCACACATTTTGTTCTGTTCATCAGTGGGCACTGCAATGGCAACACCAGCACCGTACCCGGGAGCAGAAGTCATCATCCCCGAAACTCCCATCAACGATGTGGGAGACGCATCGCCCACAGGCTACGCTCGCTCGAAGCTCATCGCTGAACGAATGCTCGAGAAAGCCGTGGCTGCCGACGGAGCACGAGCGACGGTCTTGAGAATTGGGCAGATAATCCCTTCTCCGAAATCTGGCTCCATGTTGTGGAATCCAAATGAAATGATACCGCTCATGGTTCGTTCAGCGTTGAGTACTGGTGTGCTGCCTGATAATTCTACTGGAAGCGATCGATGTTCGTGGATTGATGTGGATTCTTTGTCCCGGGCAATTTTGGACATCGGTGAACTACCTGGAGGGGGTTCCGAAAAGCCAGAGAGTGAGGAATCGCAGCTGGTGTATAATTTGGTTCATCCCAGACCATTCTCGTGGAGACATGACTTTCTCCCTGCTCTGAAAGCGGCAGGCCTAGATTTCGAGGTCGTGGAGCGCCAGACTTGGCTTGAAAAGCTGAAGAACAGTGAGAAGGATATCGAGAAGAATCCCAGCCGGAAGCTCCTTGCATTCTGGGAGTCGCAAAACATCGACGGAGGCAAGATCATATTCGAGACAATAGCGGCTGAATCGCGGGGTGAAGCGATGCAAAACATGGCCAGAGTGGTTGATGAAGAGTATGTTGCAAACTTGCTGCATTCTTGGAGAACTGTTTGGTGAGAAAAGACGGACAAGAGGGTACTATCGCTGAACTGGTTTAGACTCGATCATAATTCAATTTACACAGTCCTCTCACGCATCCCTATCTCAAATTGACCGTCCTGACCTCACAGTCATTGAACCAAGTAGTCATGAAAGGAGGACGAGCTTGGCGCTGTTCCTCTGTTTCAGGTTAGTAGAGCTCTTGGAATTCACGTTCCTGTACAAAAGAAAGCGCGCCAGGCCGAGTATATTGATTCGAACCGACATCCCTCTGAGCAAAAGACCTGCATAAGCCATGCCGCAGATCTTAACTTTGGGGCCACGGACGGGGAGAAGAGTTACTGGACTCTAAAATCTTTCGTCATCATTTCAATCTTTTTCTGGCACTGATTCCGAGTCGTTGCATTATCGTCGAGACTTGGAGGTAGGTTTGCTGATCTTGAGGGGGTGGGATTGGAGTGGAGAAGGCTGGATCCGATGCAGAGAGGAGGTGCAAGTTGGCTTTGATGGCCGGATATGAAGGAATACGTTTTGGTATTCAAGGCCAGAGAAGATCATTAGAAGCTCAAGGACGGGATAAATTCCGCAGGGAATGTCTTTTGATCAGATGAAAAGCCGGTTATTCATGCCCCTCCACGTAGGACCTTGGTGACTTTAGGAGGAAGCGGATGAGGCTTAGAGGTTGAGGTGGAGGATGTCTGCTCATCACGTGATGCGGCCACGAAGTTGAATACAAACTGGCAGTCTTCTAAGCGCTCTCAACCCCTCTGACTGACAGCAATAGGTGTCAATTTTCATCCCGCTCTGGATATCATAGACGTTGTTTATTAATCGGGAGTTCCGTGAGAAACGACTCCCGCGGCACACAGCCACTCCGGACCCTGGACGACGCTGGTGCCGTGGCACCCTTGCATGGGAGGGCAGCTACAGCAATCCATCGCAAGCCACTTCAGGAACAGGAAGGCGTTCAAGAACCGTTAAGATAAACCGCCAAGCCTAGCTTTCATAGGCAGGACCAGTTCATGGCTTGAAAAACTGTGGCCCACAACTAGCAAGGCAGCCCTGGTTGTTTTCCTCCCACCTTCCGGAAACAAACACCTTTCATATCGCGACATGTCGTGATCACCATCTCATCCTATTTACTGGCAGCTCGGGGGATTTTCGTCATAGATTTTATGTCGGATAAATCCAGAGCAATTCCAGCTCCTCTTCCAAGTGGATCAGGAAGGCAACAAGCAGAGCTGGATAAGAAGAGATAGCATTCCTGCCAGTGCAGGAGCTGCACGTCGTCCCTGCCCACCGCGTCCTCTCTCTTTTCGGCGGTCAATTGATCTCTTCGAGCTTTCTCTCTTTGTCTGTCGATTGATTTTTTCAACGTCAATCATGTTCTCCAAGGCTACTTTCTTCGCGGCAGTGCTATCGCAAGCTTTGCCAGCGTTTGCTGCGGTTCACGAGACATTGCGTGCCCTTCCAGTTGGATGGGCTGAAGCAGCGGCACCTCACGCCGATACTTCACTTAATCTGGCGATTGGACTCACGCAGCAGAATATCGATCAATTGGAGTCCAAGTTGCTTGCCGTTTCAACTCCAGGCAATCCTCAGTATGGCCAGCATCTTGATGCTGATGCTGTCAACGCGTTGTTCGCACCGTCGGCAGACACAATCGCTGCTGTAGAAACTTGGCTCAAAGCAGCTGGGGTCTCGCAATTCACGACCGATGGGCACTTCATAAATTTTGCAACGACTGTTGCCACCGCAAATTCTCTGCTCAACACGACCTTCTTGACGTACCAGAATTCCGGCGTTTCGAAGATTCGGGCCACCCAATACTCCATTCCTGACGCTCTCGCCCAACATATTGACCTCGTCACTCCAGTCACTTACTTCGGAAAGACAGTCGCCCAAGTCCCGACTTTTACGAGGACGAAGAAGCAGGTGGAAGCTAACAAGAGGAGGCGGGACGATGGAACCTCGCCTTCTGAGAACGCTACCGCTACCGTCGATGCTTCTTGTCAGGTATCGATTACTCCAAAGTGCCTCAAACAGCTCTACAACGTCGGGTCCTATGTACCGAATGTAAAATCAGGCAGCCGTGTAGGATTCGGAAGCTTCCTCAACCAGTCTGCTCTCTACGCTGATCTCTTCCTGTACGAAAAAGTCTATAATATTTCTGCACAGAATTTTTCCGTCATTCTAATTAACGGCGGTACTAACGATCAGGATCCTGCGACTGCCCAGATCGGCGAAGCAAATCTGGATGTGGAGAATATTGTTGGCATCAGCCATCCTCTCCCAGTCACCGAGTTCATTACAGGTGGCAGCCCTCCATTCATTCCAAACGTCGATGAACCCACAGCTGCAGATAATGAGAACGAGCCTTACCTCCCGTACTATCAATACCTTCTCTCCCAACCAAACTGGGCACTACCGCAAGTCATCTCAAATTCGTACGGAGATGACGAGCAGACTGTACCTTATGCATATGCAGTCCGCGTCTGCAATATGATCGGCATGCTTGGTTTGAGAGGTATCACAGTGCTTGAATCTGCAGGAGATACTGGTGTAGGAGCAGCCTGCATTTCCAACGACGGCACCAATACTACGCAATTTACTCCTCAATTCCCCGGAACATGCCCATACATCCTCTCAGTAGGCGGCACTCAAGCTGTCTCCCCAGAAGTAGCCTGGGTCGACGGCTCCGGAGGATTCAGCAACTACTTTCGCCGCCCATGGTACCAGCAGCAAGCTATCGACAATTACCTCAACTTCCACATCAATCCAGATACCAAGGACTACTACAACGACTTCACCAACTTCTACGGCCGAGGCTTCCCTGATATATCCGCGCACAGCTTGACTCCTGAGTAAGTGTCTTTCTCTCATCTTTTACCACCAAACTAACAAACAACAGCTACGCAGTAGTCTACGACGGCAGCATTCAACCCTCAGGAGGAACCTCCGCCGCTGCTCCAGTGGTAGCAGGAATCCTCGCCTTGCTCAACGACGCCCGTTTCCGCGTCGGCAAAGGCCCCCTAGGCTTCATCAACCCATGGCTCTACTCCATTGGCTGGACTGCGCTCAACGATATCACGGGTGGCTCGTCGGTCGGTTGTAATGGGATTAATGGCCAGACTGGCGCTGCGATCCCAGGGGGCGGAGTCATCCCGTACGCGACTTGGAATGCGACGGTTGGGTGGGATCCAGTGACTGGGTTGGGGACGCCGAATTTCGAGCTATTGAAGAAGCTCGTTGTTGGCTTCTAGGGGGTTTCATAAAGGAGGCAGACGCAATATTTGTGACTTTGAAAATATCAACAGAAAAGAACATAACATAATATGAAAGGTTAAAATGCATTCTTCTGTGTGGCCCAAGTGAATCCCTACCCATTCAAGCTTCACGAGAGCTTCAGCTGGAGAGCACAGTTGTGACACCTGAATGTTTGATGACGGAGAAGAAGCCTAGACATCACTCGCAACACTCAAACGTTCAATCAATTTTCCATGATCAATTGTATATCTTGAATAAAATGACATCTCTCGCACTGTTGAAAAATTAACATATAGTTCTTAGTATTCCAAATGTGCTCGTTGTGCAGAACTTTTAAAGTGTTAAAGCGTGGAGTACGCGAAAGTTACCAGAGTGCTTTCGCAAGAAAGAATTTCTAAGTCCCAACTCACAGCCAGCTTCTTTATCTTTGATTCTATTTTCTACTCCAGACATGGTCAACTGAGAATCATGAGCATTCGACACATACCTTGAGTCAGTTTACGCAAAATATTTATTTTAATTTAGATAATTTCGAACATTTTCGTCGAGAGATCTCCAGCAATCATCTCTCCGTCCATCATACCATGCATATATGCTTCACCGATCAAACGATAAGAATCTTTACTGATCGATTCATGGCTTGCATATACAAACCTAGAAGAGGGCCGAATTATGAATGGTGTTTGTGTGCCAAGAAAAATAGAAACCATATCCCCTTGTTGTGTTCCAGGCGGTACAAGTCCTATATAACCTCTCCGCGTAGTGCAAAATCGCCGACCAGAAAAGCTTAACGGCGCGACCCTTCCGAATGAAGAAGTAATGAAAAGCATTTCTGATTTAGGGTAAGTTACTGATATTGTAGCTCCATCCAGCGGCTTGCCACAAGTGCTGACTGACGAAAGTTCTCTCAGCAACGCCTGCCACTCTTCGAAAGACTTTGCATACCATGCTGGTGCTGGGCAATGTAAATGAGTGCGGTCACCAATTAGTGTACGCCAGTAGGCTTCGTACAGCGACTGGGATGGTTTTTTGTGCCTGTAAGGGTCCTTTGTTCGGGTTGAATGCTGTGCTAAATGCCAAGATGCACGATGGCATCGATTTATTTCCGCTAGCTTCATGACTTGTGATCTGCCCACTTCGTCCATGGTGAGGCTAAATATCGGCCCAAGTTTTTCAATCACGTCTACGCATAGACCCCGGAGAGTCAAAGCCATAGAATCTTTGAGAGGTTTCATCTGTACATCTGGTAACGTATTACCACCCGCGCAATAATTGTGCTTTGGATATCGATAGCTGAATGGAGTAAGAACAGGCGTGCGGCTCCAATCCGGAACCCAAGATGGAAGGTTCCCTAAGAGGCTTTTCTGTTCATCTTGCAAGGCCGAATAGCCCACACCTGCAAAGCAGAGCAAGCGAAGAGGCTCCTCTTGCGTAAGAAGATAGCGAGCAGCATCAATATAGACTTGCTGTAAAGATTTGCTGTAATCAGGTAATAATAGGCTTTGATCATGGATAGAGCATATGCCTTGAATACCAAAAACTCTGTCTCTCGGGTCTGTTGTTTTGAACTTATAACTTTCGAACATAACTGAACTGAACGATAGCGATTGGCCAGTTGTAACTCTGTCCCGAAGCTCGATCATAGTTGCAGCATTGACAAGGCCAGAGAGGTCAAGTTGCCTAATCTGAAACTTTTCCGTAGATTCTAGCATTGCTGCTAGTGACAAGTGTTGGTTTATCGCGATGATGCATCAGCAAAATGTTGCCAAGATATTTCTATTCCGCAGTAAATCAGACGGATGGAAGTCGCTAAGGCGACCTCTTGTATAACCCAGACTCTCTCGAACCAAGGGTGCTTCAACAGCACTATGAGAGTGGCCCATACAGAAAACAGGTTCGAATTAAGCCTGATGTCGATCTGGTCCAATATTTCTTTATTGAAATTCATGGTTTCAACACAAATTTTAATGTCAACAGCATCCAAACTTGCAAAGGTTTGGCTGAGGAGATCTTCAGGTCCCTCGCCTAGATTCAAATGTACAGTAACGGTGAAAGACCTGCGATAGATATCTCTCATCAGCCCAATTTGATGGGACTTCTCGTCGTTAGATGTTTGATTGATACAGATAGAGTCGATCCAGAGCAGTCTAGATACCCAGAATGAACTCCTTGTCCGTAGTATCTCGTATGCACTTTCTGTCACCTCGAAAGAACGGCCATTCACCTGAATTCTGCT
>Ga0302325_10022231_pt1 | contig 13277 bp, 10 predicted proteins | sample Palsa_T0_2_FD_201948 | JGI IMG/M metagenome (GOLD analysis project Ga0302325, IMG submission 201948) | Peat permafrost microbial communities from Stordalen Mire near Abisko, Sweden - Palsa_T0_2 | ecosystem: Environmental > Terrestrial > Soil > Palsa > Peat permafrost | place: Sweden: Abisko... | reverse complement strand
GGTCATGCTAGCTCCCTGTGGTGACCCAGCGCCGCCAGGCGGCGGCGCCTGCCCATCCGATCTCACCAGCACGCGGCCCGGGCCAGCAGAGGCGAAAGTCCTTCCGCCGGGGACCTTCTGCCGTTCCGTGCCGGGCCTGTCCGGTTAGGGGCCAACGGCCCGCGGCCGACTGTCCAATGGCCCTGTCAGCGCCCGGCAACGGCAGCGACGATGGCGTCGGGATTCATGCCCGCCAGGAAGGCGGCGCCCCCGGCAGAAGGAGCAGGCAATGCCTGGCATCGTGGTGGCCGTCGATGGCTCAGATCATTCCCAGCACGTCCTTGAGTGGGCGCTGAAGGAGGCAGCGCTGCTGCGTGCTCCGCTGACCGTGCTGACCGTTCACCCAGTTGCTGCGAGTTACTGGACCGGCAATCCGATCATTTATCCCAAGGACCAGCCTGAGCAGGAGAAATCCCGCCAGGCTGCCGAGGCAGCGGTGAGCAAGGCCGCAGCCAGCCTCGACGCGACCCCGGCGGCCGAGGTGACCGTGCGCGCGGTAAGCGGCATACCCGCGCAGGAAATCATCCGGGCATCCAGCGACGCCGACCTGGTGGTCGTCGGCTCGCGTGGCGGCGGCGGTTTCGGCGGACTGCTGATGGGCTCGGTAAGCACGCAGGTGGTGCACCACGCAGCGTGCCCCGTGGTGGTCATCCGCAGCTAACGTGAGCTGGCCGGAGCCCAGCCAATGACGTCGTTGGGACTCCGCTGTCGCTGTAACAGCAGCAGAGTCCCGACCACGCCACTGCCGCCGCCCGGCACGCATCCCTTACCCGGGCATCGGGCCCGTCGTGCCTATCCCCGGCCGCGGGGTCCGTCGGGCCCGTCGGCCTGATGGGCGAGGACCTTTGCCCCTGCCGGCCGGACCCGGCGCGCGCGATGGTGAACGCAGGCACGTCATTAGCCCGGGAGGATCAGATGAGGAACGACAGGCAGCACCGCCTCGTGGTCGGCATCAGCGGCTCGCCCGCGTCGCTGATCGCGCTGCGGTGGGCGGCGGCTGAGGCCCGGCTGCGCGGAGCAAGCCTGCACGTGGTGCGTGCATGGGATCCGGCACGGCACGCGGCCCCGTATGCCGGGGCCGGCCATTGGCCGACGGGTGAGGGCCCCGGGGCCGAGGCTCGCGCCAGGCTGGCCGCCGACCTGCGGGCCGAGCTCGGCCCGGTGATGCCCGAGGGCGTCACCGCGGAACTGGCAGAAGGCACGCCCGAGAGCGTGATGGTGGCCCAGTCCGCCGACGCGGACCTGCTGGTGCTCGGCGTTACTGCCCCGCCCTGGCTGCCGGACCGGCCGGAAGGACCGGTCATCCGGGCCTGCCTGGCGCACGCCAGGTGTCCCGTGGTCATCGTCGGCTCAGCCGAGGATGCGCACCCGCCGACCAGCCAGGAGCCACTGGATGCCGCCATCGCATAGCAGGGCCTGCGGCTCGGCTGGTGGTCCGGGACGGCTGGCCCGGCCATCCGGGACCTTCGCCTCTGAGCCGGGCGGGATGGCTGCCGCAGACTGATCAGCGAAGGACCTAACGGGGGCTGGGGCGCGGTCGCAGCTGAGCACGTGCAGGCGGACGGCGGATGTGAGGAGGTACGCGATGAGGGCTCAGGTCGGTGACCGGCTGGTCCCTGATGGCGACCCCGGCCGGATCGGCGTTGTCATCGGGCTGCGGAATGCCGACGGTTCTCCGCCGTACATCGTCAAGTGGCTCAGCGGCGGGCACATTGCGCTGGTGTACCCCGGTCCCTACGCCAGGATCGTGCCGTGCGACCCGGCCGGCAGCCCGGAGCGTGCCGGAACGCCGGCATGAGCGCGTGGCTAGCCGCCCGCCGGGGCCGGCCGCCAGCCGCCGGCCAGAAAACGCCGCCAAGCGGCGGCGTGTTCGCGCTGCTGGCCGATGGTGCCACTGCCGAGATCCGCGCCGCGACCCCGGATGACGTCGATGCGGTCCGCCGCATGCACGAGGCGATGTCCTCGGAGAATCGCTACCTTCGGTTCTTCAGCCTGAGTAAGAACGCGCCTGGGCAGGAGGCGCGGCGCCTCTGCCGTCCGGCGGGCCCCGACCACGCGGCGCTGCTCGCCTGGCTGAACGGAGCGGTCGTGGGCGCCGCTAGCTACGAGCTGGCCCGCACTCCGGGCGTCGCCGAGGTGGCCTTCGCCGTCAGCGACGAGATGCACGGCCGGGGAGTCGCCACGCTGCTGCTCGAGCACCTGGTGTCGCTGGCCAGGGCCCGGCACCTGACTGCCTTCACCGCCGAGACGCTGCCGGAGAATTCCGCGATGCTGCGCGTCTTCGGCGACGCGGGGCTCGGCGTGCTGCGGCGCTGGGCGGACGGCGTGGTGGAACTGGACATCCCGATCCCGCCGCACGCCGCGCTGGGCCAGGCCAGCCGGTACCTGGAGACGGTAGCGGCACGCGAGATGCGGGCCGACGTCGCCAGCCTCGCACCGCTGCTCAGCCCGGCGGGCGTCGCGGTGGTAGGGGCGGGCAGGAGGCAGGGGTCGGTCGGCCGGACGATCCTGCGCAACATCATCGACGCGGGCTTCGCCGGGCCTGTCTACGCGGTCAACCCGAACGCCGACGAGATCGACGGCATCCAGTGCGTCCGGTCGGTGGCAGCGCTGCCCGGTCATGTGGACCTGGCCGTGATCGCCGTGCCGCCGCCCGCTGTCGCCGCCGCCGCGCGGGAGTGCGGGGAGCGAGGCATCAGGGCCCTGGTCGTGGTCACGGCCGGGCTCAGCGGCGAGCAGCAGAACGCGGTCCTGGCGACGTGCCGGCACCATGGCATGCGGCTGCTCGGCCCGAACTGCTTCGGCGTCGCGGTCCCGGCGCTCGGCCTGGATGCGACGTTCGGCGCGCGCCACCCGGCGCCCGGGCGCGCGGGACTGGCCGTGCAGTCCGGCGGCATCGGCATCGCGCTCACCGAGCAGCTGTCCCGGCTCGGCATCGGCGTCTCCTCGTTTGCCTCGCTGGGCGACAAGCTGGACGTGTCGGGCAACGACCTGCTGTGCTGGTGGGAGCAGGACGATGCGACCCGGCTTGCGGTGCTCTACCTAGAGTCGTTCGGGAACCCGCGCAAGTTCGCCCGCACCGCCCGCCGGGTCGGGCAGCAGATGCCCGTGCTGACCGTGCACGCGGGCCGGTCCGCTCCCGGCCAGCGGGCTGCCGCCTCGCACACCGCCGCGATCGCCGCTCCGCTGGTCACCCGGCAGGCATTGTTTGAGCAGGCCGGGATCATCGCCACGGCCGGCCTCGGCGAGCTGCTGGACGTGGCCGCGCTGCTCGCCGCCCAGCCGCCGCCCGCCGGCCGGCGGGTGGCCATCGTCTCGAACGCCGGCGGGGCGGGCGTGCTGGCCGCCGACGCCTGCGCCGAGGCCGGCCTTGCCGTGCACGCGATGTCCGCCGGCGCCCAGCACCAGCTGCGGGAGATCCTGCCGTCCGGTGCCGCCGTCACCGGGCCGGTGGACACCGGCGCCGACGTCAGCGCTGAGACGTTCCAGCGCGTGCTGGAGGCGACCGCCGCCGACACCGATGTCGACGCGGTGCTGGCGCTCGTCGTGCCAACGGGCGTCGCCGACCTGCTTCCGGCATTGCGGGCCGCTAGCCTGCCGGTGCCGGTCGCGGCGGTGATCCTCGGCCAGCCCGAGGCAGTCCTGCTGCTCCCCGGGCAGCAGGCCGGGCCGGGGGCAGTGCCCGCCTACGCGTACCCGGAAAGCGCCGCCCGCGCGCTGGGCCTGGCCGCCAGGTACGGGGAGTGGCTCGCCACGCCGCCCGGAACGGTCCCGCAGCTCGACCGGATCCGGGCCGGGGACGCGCGGGCGCTGGTCGCCGCATTCCTTGCCCGGCTGCCTGGCGGCGGCTGGCTCCCGCCGGCCGAGGCGGGCGAGCTGCTGCGCTGCTACGGGATACCGCAGGCCGAGACCCGGATGGCTGCGGACCCTGCCGCCGCGGCGGCCGCCGCTGCCGAGCTTGGCTGCCCCGTCGTGCTCAAGGCGGATGTCCCCGGGCTGCTGCACAAGAGCGACGCTGGCGCTGTCCGGCTGGACCTGCGCAGCCCCGACGACGTCCGCCGCGCGTTCGACGACCTGGCCGCGACCTTCGGCGACCGCCTCGCCGGGACACTGGTCCAGCCGATGATCACCGGTGGCGTCGAGGTGATCATGGGCGTGGTGCAGGAGCCGGTGTTCGGGCCGCTGGTGGTGTTCGGGCTCGGCGGGGTGGCCACCGAGGTGCTCGGCGATCACACCGCCCGGCTGGCCCCGCTGACTGATGCCGACGCCAGCGCCATGATTCGCTCCATCCGCGCAGCGCCGCTACTGCTCGGCCACCGCGGCACCCCGGCCGCCGACCTGGCCGCGCTGTCAGACGCCCTGCTGCGGGTCTCCCGGCTGGCCGATGACCTGCCGGAGGTCGCCGAGCTTGACCTCAACCCGGTGATCGCCCGGCCCGACGGCGCTTTCGCCGTGGACGCCCGCATCCGGGTCACGAGCCAGGCGGCGGCCGACCCCTTCCTGCGGAAGCTGCGCTGACCCGCGCCGCCGAGCCCCGGAGCGGATCAAAGGCTGGGCGGATCAGGGGCGGCGCAGGCCGAGGGCTGCGGCCGCGGCGGCAAGTGCGGCCAGGTGATCGTCGACCGACGGCAGTCCCGCGTTCATGGTGTTGACGGACACGTGGGTGGCGCCGGCGTCCTGCCAGCTGCCGACCCGGTCCGCCAGCTGCCCCGCCCCGCCGTCGCCCCAGCTGACCCGGCCCTCCATGCCCAGCTCGGCCGGGTCGCGGCCGGCCCGCAGGGCGGCCTGCTCGACGACCGACTTCGCCTCGTCGAGCCCCGGGCCTGGCGGCACCTGCGGAAACCAGCCGTCGCCCAGCTGGCCTGCCCGGACGTAGGCGCGGCGGGACTGGGCGCCGAACCACACCGGAATCGGGCGCTGCACCGGCAGCGGCGCGAGCCCGGCCCCGGTGACCCGCTCGGCGGCGCCGTCATGAGTGACGCTGCGCTCGGTCCACAGCCGCCGCAGCAGGGTCACCTGCTCAGCAACCCGGCTGCCCCGGTCGGAGAACCGCTTGCCGAGCGCCTCGTACTCCACGGCGTTCCAGCCGAGGCCGACGCCCAGCCGGAACCGGCCGCCGGCCAGCAGGTCCACCTCCGCGGCCTGCTTGGCGACCAGCGCGGTCTGCCGCTGCGGCAAGATGATGATGCCGGTGACCAGCTCAAGCGAGGTCAGCGCGGCCAGGTAGCCGAACAGCACCAGCGGCTCGTGGAAGGTAGTGCTGACGTCGTACGGGCCGTTCCATCCCTTGTGCACGGCAGGATCGGCGCCGAGCACGTGGTCGTAGGCCAGCAGATGGGTGAAGCCGAGTTCCTCCGCCCCGGTGGCGTAGGCGCGGACCGCGGCAGGGTCCGCGCCGATCTCGGTCTGCGGAAACACGACACCTATGTTCACGGGGACCTGTCTACCCGATGCGGAACCCCGGCGGGAGAATACGAGCGGACACAGCCTGAGATCGGACCCGAGATCGAACGGAGATCCCATGGAGTACCACCTGCTCGGCAGGAGCGGCTGCGCCGTCTCAGCCTTCGCGCTTGGCACGCTGACCTTCGGCAACGAGACCAGCGAAGCTGACTCCTTCGATCAGCTTGACCTGTTCACCGAGACCGGCGGCACGCTCGTGGACAGCGCGGACGTGTACGCCGATGGCCGCTCCGAGGAGATCATCGGCCGCTGGCTCGCGCGGCGGCCGGCCGCGCGCGAGGCCGTCGTGCTGGCCACCAAGGGTCGCTTCCCCACCGACGACAGCCCGAACGGCCACGGGCTCTCCCGCCGTCACCTGGCGGCGGCCCTGGACGCGTCGCTGCGGCGGCTGGGCGTCGAGACCATTGACCTGTATCAGGTCCATGCCTGGGATCCGCTGACGCCGCTTGATGAGACGCTGCAGTTCCTGGACGACGCCACCCGGGCCGGCAAGATCCACTACACCGGCCTGTCGAACTTCACCGGCTGGCAGCTGCAGAAGGCCGTCGACCTGGCCGACGCCCGCGGCCTCGTCCGGCCGGTCACGGTCCAGCCGCAGTACAACCTGCTGGCGCGGGGGGTCGAGTGGGAGATAGTGCCGGCCTGCCAGTCCGAGGGGCTGGGGCTGCTGCCGTGGTCTCCGCTGGCCAGCGGATGGCTGACCGGCAAGTACCAGCGGGGCGAGCCGCCATCGGAGGGCACCCGGGTAGCGGAGAACGCCGATCAGGGGATGAAGATCTGGAATCAGCGCGGCGACCGCGAGCGCACCTGGCAGGTCATCGAGGCGGTGCGCAAGGTCGCCGACGGGCGCGGGGCGTCGATGGCGCAGGTGTCGATCGCCTGGGTGGCCGCCCGGCCTGCCGTGTCCTCGGTCATCCTCGGTGCCCGCACCATCGACCAGCTCAAGGGCAATCTGGCCGCCGCCGACGTGCGGCTGAGCCTGGCGGAGACGCAGCTCCTGGACCTGGCCAGCGATCCCGGCGCGCCCGACTACCCGTACGGGGAGCCCGGCCAGACCCAGCGCAGCCGCCGTATCTCCGGCGGCCGCTTCTGACCGTCCCCGGCCAGTCGCCGTTTCGCCGCGGCGGCCCTGCCGCGGATAAGATACGAGCCGCCGCCGAAGGGAGCAGCCCATGTCGTCCCGCGTCGAGTCAGTCGAGACACCCGAGGGTTCGTTCGACCTGACCGTGTGGCTGCCGGAAGCAGGCACTGGGCCCGGCCTGCTGCTGATCCAGGAGATCTTCGGCGTGAGCGACTACATCCAGGCAGTAGCCGGTGACCTGGCCGGGCTCGGCTACGTCGTGGCGGCGCCGGACCTGTTCTGGCGGGTCAAGCCCGGCCATGCCGTCGCGCACGACGAGGCCGGCCTGGCCGAGGCGTTCGCGGTGTCGTCGCAGTTCGATGCGGATAAGGGCGTCGAGGACGCCGCGGCCGCGCTGCGGCACCTCAGCGCGCTGCCGGAGGTCGACGGCGGCACCGGCATCATCGGGTTCTGCCTCGGCGGATCGATCGCCTACCTGGTCGCCGCGCGGGCGGAACTGGACGAGGCCGCCGCCGAGCTCAGCGCCGTGGTCTCGTTCTACGGGTCAACGGTTCCCGACAACCTCGATGCCATCGACCAGGTCCGCAGCCCGCTCCAGTTCCACTTCGGCGGCAGTGACCCGTACATACCGCGCGATCAGGTCGCGAAGGTGGAGGCGGCGGCAGCCGGACGGCCTACCGTGGAAGTGCACGTGGAAGAAGACGCCGGGCACGCCTTCCACAACCGGATGGCGCCGATGTTCCACCTGCCGGAGCCGGCCGCCAGGGCCTGGCGGCGGACCGAGGAGTTCCTGCAGCGGCATCTCCCGGTCCGGGAGAAGACCTCATCGGGTTCCTGAGCGCCGCGGCACCGGGCAGGGGCGCCGCGGCAACGTGCAGGACTGCCGCGATGGCCGGGTCATGACGCTCACTGACCTGCTGCCGGAAAGCGCCGATCCCGACTCCCTCTACGACGCGTTCGCCGGCTGGGCGGCGAAGCGGGGGCTCACCCTGTACCCGCATCAGGAAGAGGCCCTGATCGAGATCGTGTCGGGCGCGAACGTGATCCTGAGCACGCCGACCGGGTCGGGCAAGAGCCTCGTCGCGGCCGGCGCGCACTTCGCGGCACTCGCCCGGGGCGAGCGGACCTTCTACACCGCCCCGATCAAGGCGCTGGTGTCGGAGAAGTTCTTCGCGCTGTGCGAGGAGTTCGGCCCGGCGCTGGTCGGCATGATGACCGGCGACGCCAGCGTCAACGCCGGCGCCCCGATCATCTGCTGCACGGCGGAGATCCTGGCCAACCTGGCGCTGCGGGACGGCGCGCAGGCCGACGTCGGGCAGGTCGTCATGGACGAGTTCCATTTCTACGCCGACCCGGACCGCGGCTGGGCCTGGCAGGTGCCGCTGATCGAGCTGCCGCGCGCGCAGTTCGTGCTGATGTCAGCGACGCTGGGCGACGTCACCCGCTTCGAGCGCGACCTCGTCCGGCGAACCGGCCGGCCGACGGCCGTGGTCCGCTCGACCGAGCGCCCGGTGCCGCTGTTCTTCCGCTACGCGACCACGCCACTGCACGAGACCCTGGAGCAACTGCTCGCCGCGCACGAGGCGCCGGTGTACGTGGTGCACTTCACCCAGGCGGCCGCCATCGAGCAGGCGCAGGCGCTGATGAGCGTCAACGTCTGCACCCGGGCGGAGAAGGACGCCATCGCCGAGCTGATCGGCGGCTTCCGGTTCACCGCCGGCTTCGGCAGAACCCTCTCGCGGCTGGTCCGGCACGGCATCGGCGTTCATCATGCCGGGATGCTGCCCAAGTACCGGCGGCTCGTGGAGACCCTCGCCCAGGCCGGCCTGCTGAAGGTCATCTGCGGCACGGACACGCTCGGGGTGGGGATCAACATCCCGATCCGCACGGTGGTGTTCACCGCGCTGTCCAAGTACGACGGGACCACGACCCGCCTGCTGCAGGCGCGGGAGTTCCACCAGATCGCCGGCCGCGCGGGCCGCGCCGGGCACGACGTGGCGGGCACCGTGGTGGTGCAGGCGCCCGAGCATGTCGTGGACACCGAGCGGGCGCTGGCCAAGGCCGGCGACGATCCGAAGAAGCGGCGCAAGGTCGTGCGCAGGAAGCCGCCGCCCGGCTTCGTCTCCTGGGGCAAGCCCACCTTCGAGCGCCTGGTGGCCGCCGAGCCCGAGCCGCTGAGGTCCAGCTTCGCCGTCAGCCACGCGATGCTGCTCAACGTGATCGGGCGGCCGGGCGACGCGTTCGCCTCGATGCGCCACCTGCTGACCGACAACGACGAGGACGAGGCCGCGCGCTACCGGCACATCCGGCGGGCCTTCGCCATCTACCGCGCGCTGCTGGCCGGCGGCGTGATCGAGCGCCTCGACGAGCCCGACGCCGACGGCCGCCGCTGGCGGCTGACCGTGGACCTGCAGTTCGACTTCGCGCTAAACCAGCCGCTGTCGCCGCTCGCGCTGGCCGCCATCGAGCTGCTGGACCGCGACTCGCCGGACTACCCGCTGGACGTGCTCTCGGCGATCGAGTCCACCCTGGACAACCCGCGCCAGGTGCTGGCCGCCCAGCTGTTCAAGGCCCGCGGCGAGGCCGTCGAGCAGATGAAGGCCGACGGCATCCAGTACGAGGAACGGATGGACCTGCTCGGCTCGGTCACCTACCCGCGTCCGCTGGAGGATCTGCTCGGCGCCGCGTACGCCATCTACTCCCGCGGCCACCCGTGGGTTGCCGACCATGAGCTGGCGCCCAAGTCCGTGGCCAGGGACATGTACGAGCGGGCGATGACGTTCGTGGAGTACGTCGGGTACTACGGGCTCGCCCGCTCCGAAGGGCTGGTGCTGCGCTACCTGGCCGACGCGTACAAGGCGCTGCGGCAGACCGTGCCGGAGGAGGCCAGGACCGAGGAGCTCGCCGACCTGATCGAGTGGCTCGGCGAGCTCGTCCGGCAGGTCGACTCCAGCCTCATCGACGAGTGGGAGCGGCTGCGCGACCCGGCCGCGGCGAAGGACGCCCCGCTCGACGACCGGCCGCCCGCCGTGACCGGCAACCCGAGGGCGTTCCGCGTGCTGGTGCGCAACGCCATGTTCCGCCGGGTCGAGCTGGCCGCGCTGCGCCGCTACGACGAGCTGGGCGCGCTGGACGCCGAGGCCGGCTGGGACGCCGATGCCTGGGCCGAGGCGGTGGAGCCGTACTTCGACGAGCACGACGAGATCGGCACGGGACCGGCCGCGCGCGGGCCGGGGCTGCTGATCATCGACGCGCAGGGCGATCACTGGACGGTGCGGCAGATCTTCGACGACCCGGCGGGCGATCACGACTGGGGCTTCACCGCGCGGGTCGACCTGGCCGCCTCCGACGAGGCCGGCGTGGCCGTGCTGGAACTGACCGACGCCGGTCAGCTGTAAGGAAGGAAGCAGATTCCGGCCAGGTTGCGCACGTGCCCGCAGGTGTTGACGCCGAAGGCGTTGTCACTGGCGATCCACAGCCCGGCGCTGGTGATCAGCATGTCGTCGGCGCCGTACCCGCGGCCCCTGGTGGGGTTCAGCACGACGGTCGCGCCGTTGGCCGGCGACAGCCCGACCATCCCCGGCGCGTCGATCGCGCCGGGTCCCGGGTAGTTGCAGCCATGCGGGTTATCGATCCACCGCTCGTGGCCGCCGAAGTAAGCCGTGTCCTGGTCGGCGGCGGTGGAATACAGCGAGTCGCACCCGGTGTAGTCGACCCACAGGTGGCTCACCGGTGCCTGGTCGGCGGGGAACGCGGCCGCCGCGTCGCACAGCCCGGTGTCCGGGCCGCCCGGGCCCTGGAAGCCGGTGGTCGCCAGGTAGACGACGGAATCGTCCGGTGACCAGGACGCGGCCCGGACGTAGAAAGCCTCGTCGCGGGCGCACGGCTGGCTGAACTCCGGCGACGTCCACGGGGTCACGGTCGCGCTCGCGCCGCTCAGGTCCAGCATGAACACCTGCTGGCGCGGCAGGCCGCCGACCGAGGTAAAGGTCCCCTCGACCAGGTCAAGGCCGCCGCCGTGGCTCAGCTGCTGGTTGTAGACCTTGGTGTTCGCGCCGTTGCCGTAGTTGCCGGAGATGCCCAGGTGCAGGAAGCCGTCGTCCTTGCCCGTGGTCAAGTTCAGGCTCGCGAAGTACCGGTCGCTGCCGCCGTTGACCGACCTGAAGTAGCCGCCGGCCAGCAGGTGACCGCCGGTCACCAGCAGCGTCTGGACCTGGCCGTTGGCGCTGTGGCCGAAGGCCGTGTCGACCGCGCCGGTGGACGCGTTCACCTCGACGATGTCCTTGGCGCTGGTGCCGTTCACCGAGCTGAAGTCGCCGCCCAGGTACGCATCCTGGCAGCCGGCGCCGCTGAACGCCACGGAGTTGACCGTGCCGCTGACGTCCGGGGCCCACGACGTCACCGTGTACGGCGCGGTCGCGCTGAAGCTGAACGCGTCGTGCCGGGTGATACTCACGCCGGACTGCATGATCGTGGTGAAATCGCCGACCGCGTACATGATCCCGCCGCACTCCGTCAGCTGCCGGATCTGCTCGGCCGGGCCAGCATCCGGCAACGCCGGCGTCCCGGTTGCCGGATGCGGCGACACCGGGCCGGGCGGGACGGCGGCGAGCGCACGGGCCGCCGGGCCGAATGCGGGCGCCACCAGGACGATCGAGGCCAGCGCCAGCACGGCGGCGATCACGCCGACCCGCGACCGCGCACAATTATAACTTTCTGTATCCGATAAGTCACTCGTCATGCGGGCCATCATAGAGACACATAACAGAAAGTATCAAGATAATGGCTTAGAGTCGCGAACTCGATCACTTCCTGTCGGCGCCTCAGGACGACATGACCGGATGAACGCGACCGGAGGGCCGGCCGCCAGTACATTCGGCCCATCCCCGAATCACCGAGGAGAGCCATGGCCGTGCCGATCGCCGCCCGCGACGTTGCCGCGGGCGTCGGCGCGCTGCTCGTGGTCACGGCGGCCATCAGCGAGATCGGCACCCTCATCGTGCCGAGGCCGGTCAGCGGCTTGCTGACCAAGATGGTCGACCGGCTGGTGAACGGCGTGTACCGGATGGCCACCGCCGGTGTCGCCGACTACAAGCGGCGCGACCGGGTGCTGGCCACCCAGGCGGCGACGATCCTGCTCGCCCAGCTCGCCGCCTGGCTGATGATCTTCTTCGTCGGCTACTCGCTGCTGCTGTGGCCGTTCGTCACCGACATCACCGTCGCGTTCACCACGGCAGGCCCGGCGCTGTGGGAGATCGGCTCCTCCCACGTGCAGGGCGCGGCTGAGCACGCGATCCAGGACGTCGCCTCGCTCAGCGGGATCATCACGGTCACCCTGCAGATCGCCTACCTGCCGACGCTGTACTCGGCGTTCAACCGCAGGGAGAACGAGGTCGCCCTGCTGAACGCCCGGGCCGGCGTGCCATCCTGGGGGCCCGAACTGCTGGCGCGCACGCACTACGCGCTCGGATCGGGGGTATCGACCATCGACACGCTGCCCGACCTGTACGGGCGGTGGGAGCGCTGGGCCGCGGATGTCGCGGAGAGCCACGCCACCTACCTGTCGCTGGTGCGGTTCCGCTCACCCAAGCCGCTGTCCTCGTGGGTGACTGCCCTGCTCGCCGTGCTGGACTCCGCCGCGCTCTTCCTGGCCCTGTCGCCGAAGGAGGCGCCGGTGGTCCCGGCCCGGCTGTGCCTGCGCAGCGGCCTGCTGTGCTTCAACGAGGTCGCCAGCGCGATGGGCATCAAGATCCCCGACGTGCCCGGCGCGCCCGCCGTCATCAGCCTGAGCTACGGCGAGTTCCTCGACGCCATCGCCCGGATGCGCGAGGTGAACTTCCCGATCGAGCGCGAGCCCGAGGAGGCATGGCCCGACTTCGTCGGATGGCGGGTGAACTACGAGCGGGCCGCCTATGCGGTGGCCGCCGCGGTCGACGCCGTGCCGGCGCTCTGGTCCGGCCCGCGCCGCCACGCGGCCCACCAGATAGCCCCGATCCGGCCGCCGAAGTAGGTTCATTTTTAACGGGCACCCGTGGCCAGTCGCCGGCGCCAGCGGCCAGCGCCGGCCGGGCGGTCACGGCAAGTATAGGCAGTATTACCGATCAAAATAATAGGTATCATTCCGAGGTGCGGATCTCGCAGTCGAGTTCCCTGAATAACGAGCGCCTGATCCTGCCTGGCGGGTCGCGGGTCCCGCCCGGCGGATCACCGGTCCCGCCCGGCGGGTCACCGGTCCCGCCCGGCGGGTCACCGGTCCCGCCCGGCGGGTCACCGGACGGCGCCGGCCAGGCCGCCGCTGCGACATCCCGGTGGCGGGCCAGGCTCCGCCCGGCTGACTGGCTGGTCATCCTCATCCCCGCCGTCGCCGAGCTGGCCGTCGGCGGCTACCGCCTCGGCGGCGCGTCGCTGTGGCGGGACGAGGCGTACACCCTCGACGCGGCGCAGCGCTCGGACCGCCAGATCCTGGCCCTGCTCCGCCACGTGGACGCGGTGCACGGCCCGTACTACCTCCTCATGCATGTCGTGGTGGGCGTCCTGGGCACCTCCGCGACGGCGATCCGGTTGCCCTCGCTGCTGGCCATGAGCGTCGCGGCCGGGTGCACCGCCGCGCTCGGACGGCGGCTGGCGCGGATGGCGGCACTGCCTGCCCCCTCGCTCACCGGGCTGGCGGCAGGCCTGCTGCTGGTGGCGGCTC
>Ga0302325_10022228_pt1 | contig 13278 bp, 11 predicted proteins | sample Palsa_T0_2_FD_201948 | JGI IMG/M metagenome (GOLD analysis project Ga0302325, IMG submission 201948) | Peat permafrost microbial communities from Stordalen Mire near Abisko, Sweden - Palsa_T0_2 | ecosystem: Environmental > Terrestrial > Soil > Palsa > Peat permafrost | place: Sweden: Abisko... | reverse complement strand
AAGTAGCTGTAGTACTCAATGTTGTTGACATGACCGTACACATCATTGTCGCGCCAGCGGGTAGGGACCGGCTGGAAATACTTGTAGTTCTCCCGTGACTCAGGCATCCGGAAGACTCCTTTCCGGGGGATTCGACTGCTCTTCTTTGGCCACAGCGGGCTTCTTCGTCCGGGAGTCGGAACCATCAAACACGCTACGAATTTTTGCTGCGAGGGCAGCGAAGTCCGCAGTGCCGAGCAGATGCGCTGATCGGGGACGGGCGAAGGGAATATCGATGACCGCCGCGACACGGCCGGGACGCGGCGTCAGGACCACCACGCGGTCACTCAGAAAGACCGATTCAGCAATACCGTGGGTTACAAATAGCACCGTCTTGTGCTGCGCGGACCAGATGCGCTGCAGCTCGATGTTCATCGTCTCCCGCGTCATGGCGTCCAAAGCCGCAAAGGGTTCGTCCATCAACAGGATTTTTGGATCGTGTACCAGGGCCCGCGCGAGCGCGACACGCTGCTGCATGCCACCCGAAAGCTCGCTGGGAAGCTGCTTCTCGAAGTCGCCGAGTCCCACCATACGGATGAGCTCGCGCGCACGATCCTGATAGTCGGCAATCCGCCGCCCCTGCACGTCTACAGGCAGCAGCACATTGCGCATGACCGAGAGCCATGGCAGCAGCAAAGCCTGTTGGAATACCAGCCCGACGTCCGGCCGCGGCGCGCGCACTTCCGCACCACCCACCAGCACCTTGCCCGCGTTCGGAGTTAGCAGGCCCGCGACCATGCGCAACAAAGTGGTCTTGCCGCAGCCGCTCGGGCCCAGCAGCGAGACGAATTCACCCGGCATGATGTCGAGTTGAACCCCCGCCAACGCGTTGAGCTGCTGCCCATCGCGCGTTTCAAACTGGTGCCCGACATCCACGAACGTGATGCCTTCGGAAGACGAAGAGCGGATAGGGCTCGTGGTCACGTTATTTCCAGTTCCGCGCCTGGTTCACGATGATGGAATGGTCGAACTGATTGTACTGGGCAGCGAATGCGTTGGTGAACAGGTCGCTTGGGGCGATGGGAGCGGAGATCTGTCCGGCGTTCACCAGGTAGGCCTCGATTTTTTCAAAGATCGCAGCCTGCTGGCTGCCCCACGCAAAATCTATCGGGAGTTGATCCGCCCCCATGTCCACCATCTGTGCCTTGAGGATGGCCAGATCGGTCGCGAGCGCCTTTGGATCATTCCTGTCTTTGGGGGCGCGATCGGGATATTGCTTCCAAAAGACACGGACGGCGGCCTCGGGATTGGTCTTGAGAAAGACGGTCGCCTTTGCCGTGGCCCGGCCTATCTTCGCGACCACATCCGAGTTTTTGGCGAGGAAGGATTGCGTGGCGAATAAATTGTAACTGTACTGGTCCATCTCAGCAGGCGTTACGGGCAGGATGCGCACTGCGTATCCTGCAATCTGCTGGCGCGCGATGCCTCCAGTGAAGGTGACTTCCGCGTCCACGCTTTTGTTCTTCAACGCTTCAAAGGACGGAGTTCCGTAACCGACACTGAGCAGTTGCACATCGTTCAGACTCATGCCGGCCTGTTTGAGGGAGGCCCGCAGATAGGTCGCGCTACCGCTACCCAGATCATTCACACCGACCCTCTTGCCCTTGAGGTCGCGCACCGATTGAATCGGTGAATTCGGGTTGACGACGATGCGGTTGGTGCCGCGCCGGCAGACAGCGTAGAAGGAGACGAGCGGAATTTTGAGCTTAACGCGCTGAATCACGATCGGGTCCGGCTGCGCCAGCCCCACATCGGCGCGCCCGGAAAGAAGCAATTGCGCAACGGCCGCGGACGACTGGCCCGGCACAATCTCGACGTCAAGCCCTTCCTGCTGGTAATAGCCGAGGGCCTTGGGGAGGGTTGCGTACGGATAACCGACATTCAGATCGGCGGTGGCGACGGCATAGGTGATTTTTCTCAGCGGGCCATCGTAGGCCAGCAGGGGCGCAGCCTGGGCAAAACCATACGATGCAGCGAGGATGCCGAGGCGGCTCAAGAAGCCGCGGCGTGATGAGCGACTTGGATACAGAACGAACTCGCTTTCCCATGAAGACATGACGTGCCCCATCTCAGGCGCCGCGTGCCCCGGATTTCCTGTCGAGCTTCTTGGCGTTGGCGAACTTTATGCGGCTTTCCTTACTGAAAGCCGCACGCGCGAACCTGTTTGGAGCCTCGTGCAGGAAATCCGGGTCTCCGTCGGGATGATGCCCCCAGAACACCAGGCGCTGGCCGACGAGGCGAACGATGCCGTGCAATACGAATCCTGTGAGTGATAACACTGCCAGGGCGGCGAATTCGCCCGCCATGTCCAAATCGGTGTTGTAGGTAAGGATGCGGTAGCCAAGCCCGCCCACCGCACCGAGGAACTCAGACACTACCGCCGCGATGATCGCGAGCACGATGGCCAGCTCGAGGCCGGCGAATAAAGCGGGCAAAGCGCTGGGAAGCTTCACCCGCAGGAAAACACGCCAGCGCCGCCCACAATAAGCGCGCAGCATTTCGAGTTGATCGGGATCCGTGCGCTCGATCCCGGACAGGGTGTTGATCAGAACAGGAAAGAACACCGTGGATACAACCAGCGCCACCTTCGACTCAATGCCAAAACCAAACCAGATCAAAAACATCGGCGCCAGCGCGGTCTTGGGCACCGATTGCAGACCGATCACATACGGATACACAATCGTGCGCACGGGCCGAAATTCAGAGATGACGAGGGCCAGAAAGAAGCCCACAAAGCTGCCGCCCAAGAAGCCGATCATCACCTCACGCAGAGTCACCACGAGATCTTTCAGGAAGGTGCCATCGGTGAGATTGGCCCATAGAGATTTCCAAACTTCGAGAGGACTGGGGAAGATGGCGGGCGAAACCTCGAATTTTCTGGTGTACCACTGCCAAAAACATACGAGGAGAATTGCGCTCAGCAGCCATGCTCCGAAGCGAGCTGCCTTTCTGTAGCCGGGGACACTCACGATGCAAACGCTCCCACTTCGGCGAAGCGCTTCTTTTGCCATGCCAGCGCAGCGGAAACTCCCTGCTCCTTCGCGATGCGAGTGAACTCATTCGCAGGGGCCGCACTCAGGCCCATGACCGAGCGGTCCTCCGCAATATCGAGAACGGTCGCATAGCCCATCACGTCATAAAAACGATTGACAAGGCTCTTGTTCCTGGTGAGTGTGCCGGGCGGCAGCAGGCACATGTGGCGCACTACCTGATCGACGCGCGCATCGAGCGCTTCGGCGCTCACTGCTTCGTTGATCAACCCCCATGCTTCGGCTTGTTTCGCATCTAGACGGCGGCCGGTGAGTACCAACTCTTTGAACTGGCGTGGGGGTAAAGCCCAGGCCAGAATCGGAGACATGCTGCTGCCGCCGAACTTCACTTCCGGCTCGCCAAAGAAGGCATCTTCGCTGGCATAGGCCAGATCGCAGGAAAGACTCAAGGCGAACCCTCCGCCCAGACACGCGCCGCGAATTTTGGCCACCACCGGCTGGGGCAGCGACCTAAGACGTTCGAGACCGGCATAGGCGAGGCGGAAATGCTCGGCCCAGCCGGCGGGGGTCCTCTCGGGCACCTCCTTGTCGGTGCTCACGTCGAATCCTGCGGAGAAGGCGCGGCCTTCGCCGGTCAACACCACCACGCGGATAGACTCATCCGTCGCGATATGATCAAGCGCCGCGACCAGTTCCTTCATCACTCCGTCGGTGAGCGCGTTCAACTTATGCGGACGTGCGATGGTCAGCGTGGCAATGGCCTCCGCCGTGTGGCAGTGAATGAGGGGTGAAGAGCTCATGGTTGAGGCCTCGGAAAGAGCAGAAGACGGGCGTCGGCGATGATCCCGCCGGGGTGTCGCGCGTTGACGATGACCGGGTTCAGTTCGAGGACCTCGAGCCGGTTGCCGATGGCTGCCGCAACTTGGCCGACACGCAGAATCAAGTTCGCGAGCTCATCGAAATCGGCTTTGGGGCCACCGCGAAAGCCATCCAGCAGGGGACGAACACCGCTGCGTTCTATCAGCTCAAGAGCGTCCGTGTGGTCGTACGGCGGCACGAGCATGGCGTTGCGATCGAGAATTTCGAGCAGCCGCCCACCAAGGCCGAACACGACCACAAAGCCAAAGCTTTCGTCTGGCTTGACACCAACAAAGACTTCGATTCCGCTGTCTACTTGAGAGGAAACGACCACCCCCTCGCCGGGAAAGGTTCCTAAAGGTGGGTCGAGACAGGCTAGGAGATGGCCGTAGGTCTCCGCCGCCGTCTCCGGAGTGACGCCGAGCACAACTCCGCCCACGTCGCTCTTGTGGACCACGCGCGCGGTGTCGATTTTCATGACCACCGTTGGTCCGAGATCGCTCGCCGCCTGCTCGGCATCCGCCCTGTTAGCAACGCGGCGCATAGCAGGTGCCGGCAATCCCACGCCGGCCAGATATGGAAACAGATCGGCTTGCCCTATTGCGGTGTCTGTCATAGCTAGGATGGCAGAAGCGACCTCGGCCGGCTGGGACAGAACCGTTAAACGATGCGCATTGCGGCGCGCCAGCCGCCGCGCATAGGTTGCGAGGTGACGGATAGCGCGCAAGGCTTCGCGGCTGCCCTGGAGCGCCGGGATGTTGGCGTCCCTGACTTCAGCCATCACCTCATCATCGGCGGAGCCAGCCCGGCTTGCCATTACCAGGATGGGTTTTCCGAGGAGAGCAGATTCCTTTGCGGCGGCGTCTAAAATCTCGTGGTTATGCGAATAAGCGATGTCCGGGCTATCCCGATGAAAGCCCTGGTGCACCGCGACGATATCAACAGAAGGGTCGGCGGCAACCGCCCGAATCGCGCGGCGCATGCGCTCGTGATAGCTCCCGGGAACATTGAAGCCAGTTCCGACATCGACGGGATTCCGCGGCCACACGTCCGCAGGCAGATGAAGCACGCCTTGCAACGCCGTCAGCGTTTCCGCTGAGAGTGCCGGCAAGGTCACGCCGTGCTCCACACACTGATCGGTGACGGTGCTGAGTTCACCGCCCGAAGTACCCAACATGCCCACCCGGAACGACTTTGGCCGCACTGCCCACGACGCTGCCAGTTCCACTGTCTGCGCCAACTCATCGAAATCTTCGACCAGTATGAAATTAGCCTGACTGAGAGCCTGCCGGAAAACCGTCCCCGACCCGACCATCGCGCCGGTATGCCCGCGCGATACCGCACCACCCTCCTGGGTTAGTCCGGCTTTGAGTAGAATGACGGGCTTCTCCGCCGCGTGCGCGCGTTCCGCCAAATCGAACAACGCCGGAGGATCGCGGAACTGTTCGACGAACGCCACAATAAGCCGGGTGGCTGGATCTTCAATCGCATAGGCGATCAAGTCTTCGACGCTCGTGACTGCTTCGTTGCCGGTGGAAGCCAGGAAGGAAAGGCCGTGGCGCCCCGCGATCGCCTGCAATAGCGAGGCGACCGACCCGCTTTGACTGATCGCCGCGACCGAACCCGCCGCGTTGCTGCCGGTGATTCTAAAACTCGAAATCGAAACTCGATTGGTGAAACTCAGAAAGCCGAGACAGTTAGGCCCGAGCGCCGGAATGCGCGCCTCTGCGCACAGACGTTGCAGACGCTGCTGGCGTTGCGCGCCGGCCGAGCCTCGTTCCAGAAAGCCGCCGGAGTGAATCATGAGCGCGCGGGCACCATGTGCGATCGCCTCCTCCACCGCCAGCAGAACTTTCTCGTCAGGAAGATTGATGGCAACTATGTCAGCGGGCTCGGGTAACGCGGCAAGAGTTGGCCAACACTTGCGTCCCATGATTTCCGATCGAGTGGGATTGATAAGAAAAATTTCCCCGGTAAATCCCAGCTCTTCGTTGGTCTGCAAAAAGCGGCTGGTAAAGCTCACGCTGCTCTCGCGCCCACTCGCGCCCACCAGGGCGATGCGCCGCGGGTTCGAGATCGCTTCCCACCCTGCGCGGCTAAGACGCGGGGTCCATTTGCCGCCGGCGCCAGGCTCGGCCGGAGCCTGGTCTATGCTAACGAATTCGCTGCGGCTAGCCATTCGTCACGACCGCCGGCTTTCGAATGCAACCTGGGCGGTTCCGCTGTTGGTGCGAAATCCCAATTGGCTGTGGCAAGCGATTTCGAGATCCACCAGACAGCGGCCGTCCACGATGGATTTACGCGTGACTCGCCCGCTGCAGATCACCTTGAAGCCAATCAGCACCCATTCCTCATTGCGCTGAACGATCCTGGTCACGAATGCGTTCGGGCCGGCCCAGCGTGTGAGCATGGCTCCGAACCATTGGATCCGAAGGACGCCGGGCGCGAACGCATCGGGGACATGCCCGGTGCGCCCGATGCGGTCGAAGCCAGTACCGATGGTCACCGCATTGAACCGCCCGATATCAAAAGCCATCAACGGCCCAAGTTCCCACGGTGGAACCTCTTCGTCCTCGGCGATGTCTTCGAAATATCGCGGTTGATCGTAGCGGCGAATGGGCGTGGGAAAGGTACCCGGCAGGGCCGGCAGCGTGGCAACATTGCGCGTGAACTGGCCCGGCTCCAGTGGCGGGTACGTTTGCGCGATGGTGCCAGCATCCGCAACGCGCCCGGCATCAAAGCGGAACGTGAACGAGTTCAAACGCGCAACGATCTCTCCCCTTTGGTTAGTGAAGCGCATTTCTTCATTGACCAGAACGGCATCGCCAAGTTTGCGCGACTTCTTCGCCTCGATGCCTGCAATCCTGCCATAAGAAAAGACTGTATCGCCGGGACGCACGGGCCGAAAGAACTCCCAAGCCTCGGTCGCGTTGTCGTTGCCTTCCATTTCTTTGCCGTTGGCATCCCGTATGCCCGGCATCTTGCCTAGCCATGCCGGTGACCCGTGGGCATACAGATAACCGGGCGGCGCGATGATGCCGCGCCAGCGAGTACTTGCGGCGTACTCCGGATCAAGATAAAGGGCATTGTGATCGGGAATGCAGTAGGCAAAGTGACGAATCCCATCGCGCGTCACGTCGTAATTGAATTGTTCAGGTTGGGGCAGGTCTTTGCCAACGAGGGCGGCGTAGTCCGACACGTCCAAGTGCGTCTCGCCCATCCGGGCATGCCCCTCTCGCGGCATTTCGCTCAAACTATAGCATACGCAAAAACGGTGCTAAGGCCGTTCCGTACGGCGAGCGCTCATTCATTCGTTGCCGCGCGATCCTGATCGCGTGGAGTAAGCCTTCGACCAGTAAGTTGGTTCGCACCACAGGATTCAAGCAGCCGCTCGTCGATTACTTATATTGGTGGCTGTCCAGGTCAAGCTTAAAACGATCGAGGGTCTTTTCCGAATACGCCCCTGTGAACTTAACGGTTAACGTCCTCGCCTTGATCGTGACCTTCAGGTAGCCAAATTCGTCAGTATTGCCGTCCGCGTAGAATTCCACCTTGGCCTTGTCGCCTTTGGGAAACTTGAATGATCCTGGCGTCACGACGGGGAAGGGCGCTTTGGGCGGCTTTTTACGCTTGCCGTCACATTTTTCCGAGAGCACCTCGAGTGGAGAGTGCCCACCGCATCCAGCCACCAGGCAGGGCATCACGCTCCCGTCCGAGAAGGTGTATGAAATCCGCTGGAACATATGAGCGTGGGCCGAGAAAATCGCATCAGGCCGCTGTCCGCTTTTGGCAAAAGCCGTTTGTAGTGCGACGCTGAGAAAGGGCGCCTTCGCTGCTTTGGGACTAGGGCCTTGCGATTGATCTCCGCGGACATCGAAGTTTGCAGCTCCAGAATAAGGTGGATAATGAACCGCCAGCAGGACCGCTTTCTTCGGCGAGTTCCGACGGTTTGCTGCGGCGATGGCTTTCAATTCCGCGACCAGCCACCGATACTGCGGTCCCTTGGTGAAAACCGGATAGTCAGTCGGATCGTCGAGCATGCCCCCGTTCACTATGTTCGAATACAAACCAACAATGTATGCCAGCGGAGTGTCGAACCGCCAGTACACGTAAGGCTGAATCATGGCGGGCCTTTTGTCGGTTGTGTTTCCCTTCCAGGGCGCGGGCCATTTCGACCGTGCCGAGCAAAAAGCGTTCATGTAGTTAGTAATCGGCGTGGACTTCCCATCGTGATTACCGGGAACAGAAACGATGCGCTTGGGGTATTTCTTGTATGGAGCGTAGAACTGGGAGTTCCACAGCTCCGGCGTGTCGGCATCTTGCGAACTATTCGTAGTGGCGTCGCTGCCTTTCTCCATGTAGACGATGTCACCCAGGTGATAGAAGAACGACGTGTCGTCGGCGGCGATCATTGCTTTGGCGACGGCCTTCGTCGTTTTCCCCGTGGCCGGATCTCCGGAGCAGCCCACCATGGCAAAACTCATTTTTTTCGAAGAGATGATCCGCTGATTTTCTTTGCCATCAATGGTGCTGAAGTTGAGCGGCTTCTGCCTAGCGGGAGGAGACGTTGGTACACCGGTCCAGATGCCATGTTCGGCGCATAGGGTCGATTTGTCTGGACTCTTCGGCATGCCGTCCCCCAGGCGTTGGGTAAGCCTAAAACATCGCGGAAAAAATCATACAACCATTTCATCTCAGCAGTGTGATTAGGCTAGCTGTGACAACTGCATGAGGTTGGGGTACCGGTGCGGAGAGTTCTAATTGGGGTCCTTCAGGGTATTGATAGGTTTGGAGATGGTGTAGTTTGCCAGGGCGAGCATCGACGCCTTGGGGACGCCGTTTCCCGGGCTCATGAGGATGAAGTTGACGATCTTGCCCTTGGCGCGGAAGACGATCGACTGCTGGGTAAAGTTGATGCCGGGGTATTTCGTGATCTCCTGTTGCTCTCTGAGCTCATAAAGGGCGGCGTCGCCGACGCCGGAGACGAGCTTCTCAGTGGGGCCGAGGTTATGCAGGCGCTGGTCAAAAATGGTCTTGTACACGCCGGCGTCGGAGACGGTGTCGGCAGTTATGGTGATGGGGCCGGTGGAGGCGCCTTTGTAGTCACAGCCGTTACCGCCCTCGGTATTGGGCGCGGCGGTCAGGGGCGCCGGGATGCCGAGGGTCGATTGCACGACCGCGGCAGGGACGAGATCGCAAAGGCTTTGCGCGCATGCTGGGATCGCGGCGCACGTTAGGGCTACGAGAATGGCAAGTCGGTGCGACTTCATTTTTTCCTCATCCGCGTTTCCTGTTGCGTGCCCTGAGTCTATATCGGAAACCGCGATCGTGGTGGGTGCTTTCGCAGTATGGCAGTTTGCCGAAGAGCCTGCTGTTCATTTCCTCTCCGCGAGCCTAGACGCACGGTCTGCCTAGTTGTTTGAGGCGATCCTGGATGGCAATGGACGGGGCGGAGCGGCAGAGGGCCTCGTGGGCTTGGTCAGCGTGACCATCGTCATTCGCGATGAGGTCGATGAGCCAGTCGGTGGCCTCCTGCTGACGGGTCAGAGCAATGGCGGCAAGAACAGTGGTACGGAACCAAGGGTCGCGCGCCGCACCGAACGTCTTTTGTAGCAGTCGGAATGCCTCGGGAGTGTGGGTCTGGGCGATCGCCATGGCCGCTTCCGCGGCAGTATCATCTTCGCGCGGCAGAAACCGCGCGGCCCAGTCGATCGCGGAGGAACCTTCGAGCGCGAGCACACCGGAGTAGCAGGCGCCGAGGACTTCTGGGGCGTCGGTAGCGAGCTCGGCCAGCAGGCGAAGAAGGAGTGCAGCGGAGTCAGTGCCCACCTGCTCGATGGCTCGAACGACATTGACCCGGACGGGAAGTTCCTTGTCGGCCAGGAGCGGAAGCAGATGAATGAGGAGGCGATGGCTGTTAAGTTCGCGGCACTGGACGAGGGCCAAAGCACACGTGCCGCGGAGTGTTCCAGCGGTATCGGTGGATCCGCCCCAGACTGGTTCAAGCTGGATGTGCCGCATGCCCGTCAGGAAGAGCTCCTGTTCTTGATATTCAAAGGCGGCGAGTGTCTTGGCGAGCGCATTCTTGGCCCAGCACTGCGGGTCAGACTTTGTAGAATTTTCGAGAAATCGCGGGAAGGCCGCAGCGAGATTCGGGATGAGGCTGGTCAGATGGTGGTGTAGCGTGAGGCTGGCCGCCTTGGAAACGATCAAGTTGTTACGAAGGGTAAGGGCTTTCGCAAGTTCGGGCGCGGCGGCTGCCGGCGATACTTCGCGAAGAGCGTCCAACGTGGCGAGTTCGGCGTCAAAGGTGCGTTTGGCAGGCATGTCGTAAAGACAGACGAGGTGACTGTGACTCTCCCTTTTCCACAGGAGCCCTTCTTGCCAAAATATCACATTAGACATAGTCTAATCTCTCGTGGACACCGAAGCCATCAAACGGTCATTGGAAGGCGGCGGGCTGCGGTGCACTCCGCAGCGCTACGCCGTGATGGCCTTCCTGATGGAGCAGAACCGGCATCCCACCGCTGTGGAAATCTTCGAAGCCGTCAATCGCGTGGATCCTCGATCTTCCAGGGCCACGACTTATAACAATCTGCGGGACTTGGTGCAGGCGGGCTTGGTGCGTGAAGTGGCGGTTGAGGGCCGCGCCGCGCGATTCGATGCCAAAGGCCTGCTGCATCATCACTTCATCTGCGACCGCTGCGGAAACGTTGAGGACATTGAGTGGTACGACGTTCCCAAACCCGCCACGAACTCTCTAGGTAAGCGGATTGTTCGCGAATGCGAACTCATCTTTCGCGGGCTTTGCACCAAGTGCGCTCCCACGCACCGTCCGGTTAAATCTCGTAGGCGTGTTAACAGCGGATGAATGGCGCGCGTCCGTAAGCGCGGCCGGCGTTCGTAGTTCGTCACCGTTTTTTCAACCCATCCGAAGGAAAAGGACTATATGGCCAAGGAAGAACAATTCGCCACTGCAGTGGGGGAGCCTATCCCCGAGAATCAAGAGCACTCGTCCAACGGAGCCAAGTGCCCGTTCTCGGCCGGCGCTCGCAAACACGCAACGAATGCGACCCAAAACAACGCAGCCTGGTGGCCCAATCAGCTGAACGTTAACATCCTCCACCAACACTCCCAGTTGTCCAACCCTCTGGGCGAGGCATTCAACTATGCCGAGGAGTTCAAGACCCTTGACCTGGATGCCGTGATCAAGGACCTCCATACCTTGATGACCAGCTCGCAGCCCTGGTGGCCCGCGGATTACGGCCACTATGGGCCGTTGTTCATCCGTATGGCGTGGCATAGCGCGGGCACCTACCGTATTGCTGACGGCCGAGGGGGCGGCGGCTCCGGCTCACAGCGGTTTGCGCCCCTCAATAGCTGGCCCGATAACGTGAGTCTCGACAAGGCGCGCCGGCTGCTCTGGCCCATCAAGCAAAAGTACGGCAAGAAACTCTCCTGGGCCGACCTCATGATTCTTACCGGCAACGTGGCACTCGAGTCGATGGGGTTCAAGACCTTCGGCTTCGCCGGTGGTCGCCCGGATATCTGGGAGCCGGAAGAAGACATTGACTGGGGTCCTGAAACCAAGTGGCTGGGAGACGAGCGCTACCGCGGCGACCGCCAGCTCGACAATCCTCTCGGCGCTGTGCAGATGGGCCTCATCTACGTAAATCCCGAAGGGCCCAACAGCAATCCGGATCCCGTCGCTGCGGCCAGGGACATCCGCGAGACATTCGGCCGCATGGCGATGAATGACGAGGAAACAGTTGCCCTCATCGCCGGCGGACACACCTTCGGCAAAGCCCACGGCGCTGCCGAACCAAGCACGTATATGGGTCCAGAACCCGAGGGCGCCGCGATCGAACATCAAGGCCTGGGTTGGATCAATACTTATGGCACCGGCACCGGTCCCAACACCATCACCAGTGGATTGGAGGGCGCATGGACCACCAACCCGACTAAGTGGGACAACAACTTTTTCGACAACCTGTTCGGCTATGACTGGGAACTCACGAAGAGCCCCGCTGGTGCTCACCAATGGACTCCCAAGGACAAATCCGCAGCCGGCACAGTGCCCGATGCGCACGATCCATCGAAGAAGCACGCCCCCATCATGTTCACCACCGACCTTGCCCTGAAGGTGGACCCGGTCTACGCCAAGATCGCCAAGCGCTTTCACGAGAATCCGGAGCAATTCGCGGACGAGTTCGCCAGGGCCTGGTTTAAGCTCACTCATCGCGACATGGGGCCGATTGCCCGCTATCTCGGCCCGCTCGTTCCCAAGGAGACGTTGCTATGGCAGGACCCTGTTCCTGCCGTGGATCATGCATTGATCGGGGAGCAGGAGATTGCCGCGCTCAAGGCCAAGATCCTCGCCTCGGGGCTTTCCATCTCGCAATTGATCTCGACGGCCTGGGCGTCGGCCTCAACCTTCCGCGGCAGTGACAAGCGTGGAGGGGCGAACGGGGCGCGCATTCGTCTCACGCCGCAGAAGTATTGGGAAGCCAACGAACCGGAGGAACTGGCCAAGGTCCTTCAGAAGCTGGAGGCGATCCAGAAGGAGTTCAATGGTTCGCATTCCGCGAAGGTCTCGCTGGCTGACCTGATTGTTCTGGGCGGCAGCGCAGCCGTGGAAGCAGCTGCGAAGAAGGCCGGCTACGACGTGAAGGTTCCGTTCTCGCCAGGGCGGACGGATGCGTCGCAGGAGCAGACGGATGTGAACTCGTTCGCCGTACTGGAGCCGGTCGCAGACGGCTTCCGCAACTACGTCCGCAAGGGACACCATGGGCCGGCGGCTGAACTGCTGTTGGATCGGGCGAACCTGTTGACGTTGACTGCACCCGAGTTGACGGTTCTGATCGGTGGCCTGCGCGCGCTGAATGCTAACTTCGGGAAGTCCGAATATGGTGTTTTCACCAAGCAGCCCGGAGTGTTGACCAACGACTTCTTCGTCAATCTCCTCGACATGAACACCAAGTGGAAGAAGTCAGCTACAACGCCCGGCGTGTTGGAGGGGACTGATCGGGCGACTGGCGATCTCAAGTGGAAAGGGACCGTAGTCGATCTCGTCTTCGGTTCCAACTCCCAGCTCCGGGCAGTCTCTGAAGTCTATGCAAGCAGCGACTCGAAGGAGGCGTTCGTGAAGGACTTCGTGGCTGCGTGGAGCAAGGTGATGAACCTCGATCGCTTCGACCTCGCGTAAGCTGGGCCGAAGAGAGAGTTGTCAACCTGGTACTTAAATCCTGTTCCTGTATTGAGGGCGCGCGGCCGGTGGTCGCGTGCCCTCTGATTTTTCTGGCCGGCGCGGAAGAGACACATCAATTTGCCGGAGGCGTCGACGAGTAGAGTCCTGTGAGGCTGGCCTCTCCGAGAATCTCGTTCTGCTCTC
>Ga0302325_10022227_pt1 | contig 13279 bp, 3 predicted proteins | sample Palsa_T0_2_FD_201948 | JGI IMG/M metagenome (GOLD analysis project Ga0302325, IMG submission 201948) | Peat permafrost microbial communities from Stordalen Mire near Abisko, Sweden - Palsa_T0_2 | ecosystem: Environmental > Terrestrial > Soil > Palsa > Peat permafrost | place: Sweden: Abisko... | reverse complement strand
CGTAGGCAACTCCACCGCGGGTGCCCCCGGTCTCGCTTCTGAGACCGGGGAACTTCCCTCAATCGCCCCCAACCCCCGCATCGCCCGCACCTCATTCACCGTCAACACTCCCGCCGCCAGCAACTGCACCTGAATCGCCAGCTCCGTATCCTCATCCCGCGCACTCAAATCGTTGAAGACAAACTCAAACTCCCGCCACCCAATGCACTTGGCGCACAAATCCCGCGTAATATGCCCCGCAATCAGCTTCGCCAGCGGCTCAATCGCCCCTCGAAACGCCTCATCGTTCAACTCCGCCGCCGTAGCCCGGTTCACATCCCCTTCCAACCCCAGCAGCAGCGGCGGCAAACCGAACGCATTCGCCACCATCCGAATCAGAAACTGCTGCCACTGCAAGCGCAGATCCGCATCCGTCCCCTGCGCGAAGCGCAGCACCTCCGGCTTCTGGTCCGTCGAAATCAACGGCACCCGCCCCGTTCCCTCAATCTCGTCCTGCCACCATCGAATCAACCGCTCGCTCTGCGCCGGCGTCGCCTCATTCACCCACAACGCAAACTGCACCACCGAATTCGCCGCCAGTTTTCCCGCAAACCGGTGCGCGCTCAAAAACGAGTTCACCGTCTCAAACGCAACCTCCAGCGGCCCCAACCCAAACGGCGTAAACGTCCGCGGATTCATCCGGATATAAATCAGCTGATCGTCGCGCAAAGGAATGCCGTTGGAGTAACTGGAGCCGTCGGCTATTCCCTGTTCCCTGTTCCCTATTCCCTGCACAACCTGCTCATACCGCGGACTATCCGCCGACCCATCCCAATTCGCATTCACCCGGATCGTCGCCCCATCCACCGGCCACAACTGCGCCGGCACCTCCGGATCGCCGGTAGCCTCCATCTCGATCGCACCATACCCGCCCGTCAGCGCATCCTCGATCGCCTGCTCCATCAGCGTCCGGAAACTGTCCGTCGCATTCGGCTCCTCCAGCACCCGCCGCAGCGCCCGCAACTTGCGGTTCACATACCCAATCTCCCCGGCCACCGACCCCCGCCGCACCCGCACCTGCCAGTCCATGGCCACAATCCGGTCCTTGATCACATTGATCGCTCGCCGCACCACCGGGGTTTCGGCGAATCTCCTCAGATTCGCCTGTGTCGGCTTGGGAATCCCATTCATTCCCGGCCCATACCCCATCCCATACGGCGTCAAAATCGAAGGCAGCGCCAAAGTCCGTCGCTTCGCCAGATCCGGCCCGCCAGTCGCGTCAATCGTCCTTGGCGTCCCCGCCTTCGCCCCCAAAACCGCCTTCAACCATGCCGCAGCATTCACTTTGCTCACCCTCCCAATTCCCATCTCAAAAGAAAAAGGCACAGCCAAATGGCCATGCCTCTCAGAATCTTGCTTGGTCGAAAAGCGGGGTTAGCGGCGTTGGGGGATCTCCTAACTCCGCTAACCCCGCCGCTTCTGCCAACTCCGCTTCTTTGCCCTAACTCCGCTAACCCCGCCGCTTCTGCTGACTCCGCTACAAAGCCATCTCCCGCCGCGCCGTCTCCGCCACCCGCCCCAGATCCGCCGTAGTCAAAACCCGAATACTATGCTCCTCCATCGTCTCCACCGCAAACCGGTAACTCTCCGCCCACTCAGAATCCAATTCATCCTCCGAAGCTTCCGCGGCCGCCCCGCGTCTCCCTGTTCCCTGTTCCCTATTCCCTGTTCCCTGCCGCACCGGCTCCACAATCGCCGTCAACTCCAGCAGCCCCTGATCCACCCGCTCCACGCCAGAGCGCAAGCTCTCCGCCGAAAACGCCAGCCCCTTGGCCGCTTCCACCCCCAAGCCGCCATCCAGGCTAACCGCCTGAAACATCCGCACCAGAGAACTAACTCCGCTAACACCGCTAGCCCCGCCAACTCCGCTCCGGTAAGCCAAATCGATCCGCAACGGATCGCCCACCCGCGTATACTCCGCCGCCCGAACCCGCTTGCGCATCAGATCCCAAACCCCAGCCCGCTCAAACTCCGTCCGCATCGTGAGTTGGATCGCCGCCCGCCCACTCATCCGCGACACCTTCTCCCGCTTCGGCGTCTCCACATACATCCGCATCAACTCCTCGACCCCGGCATCCACGCTCTCCGCCAGATACGCCTTGGCCCGCGTCACCTGCACCGAATTCGAGAAAGAGTCCTCCAATACATGCATCAAACCCCGTCTGCCAATCTCTTCTCCGGACCGCTCAGCCTCAAACCGCCGCCGCAGCTCGCTCTCCAACCCCTCCAGCATCCCCACATCCGCATCCGGATCAAGGCACCGCACCCGCCGCCAATCCGAAGTAAACTTCACCGACGCCACCGCTCCCGGCCGGCCATCCTCGCCCATCTCCCGCAAAATCACCCCCACATGCACAAACTCATTGCGCACCGGGTCCGGCACATACTTCAGCAGCAGAAACTCGCATTGGTGCCGGGATGCCGGCATAAAGCCTCCGAAGAACAGGGAATAGGGATCAGGGAATAGGGATTAGAAAGACTCGAATGAAACGCGGCAGAACTGCGGCCTGGTTTGCTATTCCCTATTCCCTCGCCCAACCATCCTACCCCCGCCCAACCCCATCCTCACCCTACCCTAAAAATTTTTCCTCCCCACCCCCACCCATTTTGGAAATGGCCTCCGCTCGCTCCGCCCAAACTCCACAATCAGCTCCCGAATCCGCCCCCGCCTGCGCAGCAGCACCTCCACCAGCGCCTCCAGGTCGCTCAAATCCCCGCCATACCACTCCGGCGGAATCGACTCCGCCGCCCGCCACGCTACCCCGTCGTCCATCGTCTCCAGCCGCGTCAGCCAAGGCTCAAAGCTCTCCCACCCCGCCACATGCGCATACACCTCGTCCCGCGGGTACACCCCCCGCAGCGGAGCATCCTCAAACCGCCACTCCCCGGCATGAAAGCAGTACCCCTGGTCGATGAAACAGGCCCTATACCGCCTCTCGCGCCCCTTGCGCAGAAACACCGCCTGCCGCCCGTTGGCATTGGCCGTCCACTTATCCAGCGCCAGCACCCCGCAAAACTCCTCCAGATTCCGGATCTCCCCCAGCTGCTCCACCGGCAGGTAATCCAGCACCTGGCCCGGCATCAGCCCTCCCATATACCGCGCCCCAAACTGCAACCCCGCCGCGCAGCGCACCTTCTCCCGCCCCTGACTCACCTCCAGCCCCGGCGTGTGCTCAATCAGCCACTTTGAAACCTCCACCACCGCCGTCTCCGGCACCGTCAATCCCGCCGCCGCCGCCAGCCGCGTCGCCAGCATCTCGTTGGCCAGCACCCGCCTGTGCTGCGGATTGTTCTGGAACTTCACCACCCACAGCTTCCCGTCCGCGCCCAGCATCAAATGCCCCTGCGCACCGCCCCGCATCCGCCGGATCTGCTGCACCGCCATCACCGCCAAAGCGCTAGATCTCCCCAAAGCCGTCTGGAATCAGTATCCGGATTCTATCCGAACGAGTCTAGCTTCTAGCCTCTAGCTAAAAGCTAGAAGCTAACGGCTAGAAGCTCGTCTCCCCAGCAACTCCCTCCGCGCCGCCAACCCGATCGCCATCGCCATCACCCGGTCGTCATGCGTCCCCCTCCGCGCCCCCACCTGCCCATTCCCCAACCGCACAAACGTCCGGCACTCCGCCAGCAGCTTCCGGCTCTGAAACACCTCCGGCGTCTCCTGCAACACCAGCGCCATCTCCGCCAAAATCGCCGGCCGGCTCACCGCCGTCGTCAAAAACCCCGGCTTCCCGTCCGAACCCGCAAAGATCCGCACATACCCCTTCATCGCCAGCAAACTCAGTTGCTCCGACCCATGATTGTTCCGCTCCACCACCAGGTGCGCCGACTCATAATCCCACGCAATCTCCCGCGCCAGCTCCATCAGCTCCAACCCGCCCACATGACCGGCAAACTCCGCGCACTGCACCCCGGTCTCCAGATCCAGCACCACAATCGCCGAGTAATCCCCCTCCGCGCCCCCACCCGCCGGATCCATCGCCACCACGTACCATCGCCCCCGCAGCGGCGGGAGCCAAACCTCCAGCCGCCCATTCCGCCCCGTCCGCATCGGCTCGCCAACAGCCGCCAGCCGCTTCTCGACAGCCTCCATCTCAAAATACGGCTCCCCGCTCACCAGGAAGCAAGTCTCCGCATCCTCGGCAAACTCCTGCCGCGACAGCTTCCGCAACCCCGTCTGCAACCCCCGCCGGAAAGCAATCTGCTCCAGACTCAGCGGCTTTTCCGGTCGCGTCGCCAGCTCCATCTCCTCCTCGGTCAGCGTCGCCTCATCCACCGCCGCTCCCCGGTACCCCAACTCCATCCACCAGGGAAAGAAGTGCTTCACCATCCCCACCTCATCCGCCCGCTGCCACTCGTCGTAGAAACACCCACCCACCCCATCCGGCGTCGACTCCAGCACCTGCTCGCCCATGCCTCCCGGCGCCAGCCCCGCCCGCAATCCCGCCAGCACCTCCGCCGCGCCATCGCCCCACCGCGCCACTTCCGAGCAATGCAGATTCTGAAACGTCAACCCCCGCCCCGCATTCCTATCCGCCGCGCTCTCCACGCGAAACTCCGCGTCGATCTCCGGAAACACAATCTGCCTCACACTCGACCGCGAAGTCCTCAGCGCCCCCGCCTTCAACCCCGCCGGCAAATGCTCCACAAACCGATGCACAATCCGGAAAATATCCTCCGCCGCATCCTGCGTATGCGCCACCAGCAGCGTCAGCGTCCCCGGCCGCGTCACCGTCTTCAGCAGAAACCGCCCCGCAACCCACGTCGTCAGCCCCATCTGCCGCGCCTTCAGCACAACATTCCGCTCACCCCGCCGCCGCTCAAACTCCCGCTGCACCGGATTGGCGCGCAGCCGATGCACCTGCCCACCCTTCCCCCGCACCTTCAAAACCGCCTCAGCCAGAAACTCAACCGTATTCAGCCCACGCAGCCGATCAGGCCGGTACTCCAGCATCCGCCCCAACACCTCCAGCTCCTCCAGATCCAGCTTCCGCCGCCGCTCCAGCCTCTGCTCCAGATCCTGATGGAAAGCCAGCCCCAGCTCCGCCCCCACCTCCAAGTCCGCCCCATCCTCCGATTCCATCCGCGCTCACCACCAATCCAGCTAACTTGCTAACTCGCTATGCGCGAAGCGCGCTAACCCGCTGCTCTTAAAATCCATCCAAATCCAGAAACCCCGTACTCGTCGCCCCCGTAATCGTCACCGCCGTACCCGAAACCGTCGTAGCCGTCGAAGCCAGACTCTGCGAAAGCACCTGCGGCGTATGCGCAAACGCCGCAGGGAACGTATAACTCGCCGTCCCCACGCAAGCATTCTCATACGCCACCACCTTCTTGTAACTCGACCCCTGCTCCGGCTCGGAAAACACCACGCTCCCCGAGGTCGAGCAGCTCACCGTAGTCTGCGTCGACGCAATCTCCACCACCTTCCCCGCCAGAAACCCATTCGCTGTAACATTCCCGCTCCCCGTCACCGTCAACTCCGCCGTCGAAGAAGAACTGCCGCCCCCGTAAACAATCAGCCCGCCCGTCCCCGAGTTAGCCGAGTTGTTAATCGCCACGGCATTAGCCCCGCCGCCCGCGTTCAGCGTCGTGTTCCCGTTCTGAAAGAGCACCAGCCGATCCAGCGAATTCACCGCGTCCGTCACCCGGAAGAAGTTGCTCGTATCCTTCTTCACCGTCCACTGCGCCGTCCCCAGGTAATTCGAGAACTGCACAATCCCGTTTTGATCCGCCGACGCCCCCGGCTGAATCGACAGCGTTTGCGACGAATTGGCCGCGTTTGCCATCGTCACGTTCCCCGTAAATGTCGGGCCATTGGCCAGCACCGCATTCCCGCTCCCCGTCACCGCCAGCCCGCTAACCGCCGTCCCCGCCGCCGCGTAATACGCCACCTGCCCGCTCGCTCCCGAATTCACCGTCCCCGCCCCACTCCCAGCCCCGCTCGACGACGCGCATCCCGAGCAGCTCGTCACCGTCAAATTCCCGCTCCCGTCAATCTTCGCCACCTGCGCCGGCGTCGCCCCGCCCGAAAACACCACCAAACCCCCAGTCCCAGAATTCGCCTCCCGGTTCACCGAAACATATCCCGTCCCATTCGAGTTCAGCATCGTCTCGCCGTTCTGGTACGCCTTGAAGTGGTCCGTATTGTCGATCGCCGAATTCAGCACCCAGTTATTTCCCGCATCCTTCTCCATGTACCACTGGCTCGCGCCGTTCCAGTCCTTGTAGAGGAAGCTCTCCTTCTGGCTCGTCGTCAGCCCCGCCCACAGCGTCGAGTCGATCTCCGCATCCGCCTGGTTCTTCACCGTCACCGAACCCACATGCGTCGTTACCCCGCCCACCTGCAACGTCCCTACAAAATCCGCATCCCCGCTCGCGTCAACAGTCGCCACCGTGGTCTCCGCAGCCCCGCCCGACCCGATCACCACCCCGCCAGTCCCAGCGCCATTTGAACCATTCAGCACCACCGCGCCCGTCCCGGCAGCATTCAACACCGTCTGGTTGTTCGTGCTCCCCGCCAGCGCAATCTCCGCCACGGCATTCGGCGCCGTCACCTGGTTCGATCCCGTAAAGCTCAGCGCCGGCTGCGACGTATACCCGCTCCCACCCGAGCCCATCGTCACCGCCGAAACCTGATACCCCGAGCAGCTCGCCGAACTCACCGTCGCCATCGTCGCCGTCGCCGCAGCCCCCGTCCCACCACCCCCGCTAAACAAAATCGAGGGAGCCGTAGCGCTCGTATAGCAGCCCCCGTTGTTCAAAATCACATTGGTCACCGTATCCGCTGTCGCGCTCAGATACTGCCCAATCGACAACCGGCTCACATTCGCCAGCAAATCCTGCACGCTGTAGAACTGCTCCCCGCTCGATCCATCCGTCAGCCCCGTCTCCCACCGGTATCCATAATCCGTCTGGTACTCGCTCAACAGCCCGCGCTCATTCCCAACCCCAGTCCCCACCCGCAGATGATTCGTCACCGTCCCATCCAACTGGCTCTGGTACCAATCCCCCTTTACCCCATTGAACGTCCTGTGAAAGCTGTCCAGAAACGAGTTACGCGTCCCGTTATCCGTCAACTCCCCGGAAAACATCGTCCCGCCCGTGATCCACGAGTTATAAGCACTCCCCGCATCCGCCACGACTTGATTCGTCGAGTTCTCATTCCTCAAACCCACAATCGTGTTGTTCTCGGCACTCGATCCCAGATGTAGTGCGGTAGCACAACCCTCCACATCCCCGCCCGTGAACGTATTCCCATCCCCCGCCGCCAGGTTGATCCCGTAAGTCCCCGCAACCGGCGACCCGCCACTCGTCGGGCAGTCGATATGCAGCCTTACAAACGTGCTCGCATTCATCCAATCCGTCGTCGCCGCATTCGGAATCTGGTGCCCAATCCCGCTCACCGCCGTCTGAAACCCATTGAAATTCAGATCGAAGAACGTCCCGCCCGTGTAATTCTCCGTCCCATCCAACACCATCCCCGTCTGGTTCGAGTTACCCAGGAAGTACAAGCTCTCCAGATCCAGCTCCTGCGCCCGATAAGCCGTAAACCCCGTCGCCGCAACCGAAGAAGATCCCGTAACGTTGATCGCCACATCGTCCAGATGAAACCCCATCGTATCCACTGCATACGTCGGATCGCCCACCTCAATCGCAGCGCTAGAACCGGTATACAAAATCACCGTCCCGCCCTGGCTCCCGCTAGCCGAGCTAGCCCCGCGCAACCCGCAGCCCTTCAGAGTCACATTCCGCACCCCAGCCGGCACCACAAACTGCGCGCCCGTCGAAATCGTCGCGCACGGCAGCAGAATCGTCGTATTCGGCACTGAAACCGTCACAGCCGACGCCATCGTCACCGTCCCCGAGAAGTTCCTCGCATCGCAAATTCCGCCATACGCCGCGCTCAACCCCGCAATGCAAGCCGTCAGCTTCGCCCCAATATCGGAACCCGAAAACTGATCCACCTGGTAAAGTCCGCCAATCTGTTTCCCCGTCAACTCCCCGGCAAAAGCACTCACGCTCGCGCTCAGACTCGCCCCATTCAGATTCGCCAACGCCTGCACTGCCGTCGTCGCCCCCGTCCCGCCATTGCCAATCCCCACCGCCCCGGTCGTGATATTCCCCGCATTCAACCCCGTCAGATTCCCGCCATAAAACACCGGCGCCGTCTCCCACGAGGGCTCATTCGCTCCCGTACCCGATCCAAACTCCACCAGCACCCCAGGTGTAGTCGTCGTATTCCCCGCGAGCCGCGATGGATTCCCGTTCGTATCGCCCACCACCAGATCGCCCTCGCTAGTCGTCAGCGGATTCGTAGCCGTCGGCGACCCTCCGCTCACCCCCGGCACCGCCGGAGCCACCGTCCCACCCAGCAGAAACGCATAGTAAGTCCCCGCCGGATACGTCTGCGCCGTAGTAGACGGATTGCAAGCCATCAAACTCATCGTGTTCGCAGCAGTAACAATCCCGCTCAACTGCAACTGCCCCGTCGCACCGGGCGCCTTCACAAACAGCACCCCATCCGTAGCCGCCGCATTCGCGACGGTTATCCCCGGCACCGTGGCGCATGTCTGCCCCAGCACCGTCCCCGCCGCAATCGTGAACGCCTGCTCCGCAAAATCCGTCACCGGCAGCGTCGTATCACTCCCCGAAATCAACCCCGGCCGCACCCGCAGCCCCGGCATCTGCACCGCAGTCTGTCCTGTAAACGCCGAATACCCATCGTTCTCCAGCGTCAAATACCGCGGCATCGCAAACGAAGTTGGATACGTCTGCTCCACCCCCCGCAGACACCACTCATCCAGGAACCCCTCATTCACGCCGCTCATGCACATTTCCCCCGAATCCACATTCGTCACTCCCAAGGGAAGCGACTGATTCGAGTGCGCCAGGACGATCCGCCCAGTCGGCACCGCCGCGCTGCGCGGTATGATCGAGGACGCGACGAAGCTGTTCAAGTTCGTCACATTCGCCCGGAAGTCCTGCAGTTGCTGCGCGGCACTCACCTGCTGCGGCTCTGCTATCGCCTCCAGGATCGGGCTGCCTCCACTCGTCATGTCGTGCATCGACAAGTTTTGAAACCCATACATCAACGCCAACCCCGGCAGCTCCGTATTCACACTGTCATACGGGCTCGGGCAATTCGCCGATCCGTAAGCCCCATACGCCGCGTTCCCATCGCAATTCCCTACATCCTCCGTCCCCACGTAATCGATATCCCAATTGATCGCCGATGTCGCCACAATCGGATAGTTCTGCGTCTCCTTCACATTCGCCTGATGCACCGTCACACCCAGCACCTCGCGTCCATACCGCGAGTACATCGCAAACATCACATGGTAGATCCCACGCCACATCGAGTCCGTCACCACCCCCAGATTCGCCTGGGCTTGGTCCGTCAGCCGCGTCTGGTTCTCGCTCACATGAAAGAAATACGTGTTGAACCACGTATCCAGCGCATTCTGCACCGTCTGAGACTGGCTCAACGTCGGCCAGTTCGCTCCGTAGAAAACCGTGTTCTCCAGATCCGTTCCATCTCCCAGGTTCTCCGCGTTCAGAAATAAGTCGCCTTCCGCACTCGTCGTCGGCGCCCGCACTCCCCACCAGCCGCCGATCACAAAGCCCGCTTCCGCATTTTGAATGATCGTGTCTCGGAAGACATCGAACTGCGACGCACCCAACAGCACCGCCATCCCGATCCCGTTCAAGCTCACCTTGTCCCACCGCCAGTACGCCCCGGCCTTCGCCGCCACCCCGATAAACGCGCGGCCGATGTTAATGTCATATAGATTCCACGCTGAAATCCCCCCATCCGAACCGAACACCGCGAAAAACGGCGCGCTCGTCGTGTACGTCGCCGACTCCGCCACCGGCGTCGTAAAACTCGACTCGATCGTCGCACCATTCCCGTAAATCGTCAGCGGCGTCGACTGCCCGCTCGGAATCTTGATCGCATAGCCGATGTACCCCGGAGTCTCCGGCGGCAGATTCGTACAAGGCACCCCGCCGCATGTATCCGTGCTCGGAGCCGTCCCGTCGTCCCACGCCGTCTGCATATACCCAGTGATCGTTCCCACAAAGTACGTCTTCCCCTGCGTCAGAGTCACCGAACCCGCTCGCGTCCCACCCGCCGTCGCATACTGGATCGCGTCGTTGAAGCACTGCGTATCGTCCGTAACCCCATCCGCCGCGCAGCCAAAGTCATCCACCCGCACGTCCGCCGAATAGCTCGTCACCCCGCGCCGCTGATCCAGCACCGGCGTCGGAGCAGCCGCAGCCGGCGGCGGCGCAACCGCGATCGTCGGGCAGCTCCCATAACCCGATCCAGGATTCGTCACCGTATAACTTGTAACCTGCCCGCCCACCACATTCGCCGTCACCGTCAGGCCCGCGCCCGTCGCATCCACCGGCGTCGTCACCGTCACCACCGGACCAATGGATCCTGTCCTCCCATACCCCAACCCCAACGCCCCCGGAAACACCCCGGTAATCCCGCCCCCCGTAGCCGGGTCATACGTGCAAAGCGCCGTCGCCGTCATCGCCGCACCCTGCGTATACTCACCCGTAGCCGCCGGAGGAATCAACGCCGAAGAAGCCGTAGCCACGCAATTGGCTACCGAACTCGACAGCGCGCAATCCGTCGTCCCATTGATCTCCGGAGCCGTCAACGCCCCCGTCAGCGTCCCACCCGTAATCGGCAGCACCCCGCCGCCCGAAACAATCTGCCCCGCGACCGCGGCATCCACATAAGCCTTGTTCGCGGCCTGATTCGGCACGGTCGGCTGATTGGCAATCAACATCTGCTGAAACGCCGGGATAAACCCCATCCACGCCGTATAAACATTCGTCGCCACACCAGGCACAGCCCCGGCCCCCGTCACCGCATTCCCAGTCGTCGCCGAGTCGCAAGCCGTATTCCCCGTCACCGTGTTATACGGAATCCGAAACACCTGCCAGCTCGTCGTCAAACTCAACGTCTGCGTAGCAAACGTGCAACTCGCGGTCCCCGTAGTCCCCTTCAAGGTCCACACCTGCGTAGTCGCCGCATCCGCCTTGGCGGCCACCACCCAGGTCCCCGAACCCACCGGAAACCCGCTTCCCAAAATCAAGCTGTTTGCAACTCCCCGAACGTTCCAGACTCCAGACGAGTCCCAGGCCCCACCCACCGCCTTCACATACGACTGCGTCACCGGAGCCAGCGCATCCTTCCCAAACAAACTCCCCGCCGCCACGCTCTCCCCAGACGCCGAATACAAATCCTCCGCCGAAAAGAACAAATCATTCAGGCTCGTAAATCCCTGACTCGCCAATCCCCCGCCCAGCAAGGCAAAATCCGCGGAAACCGTCTCCGCCGGCGTCCGCGCAGGCTCAACCCCCACCTGGCCCACGCCAGAAACCACCCCCTGCACCACCGAGTTCCCCAACCCCGTATCCAGCAAACTCGCCGCGCCCAACGGCAGTCCCAGCTGCTCGAACCGGTTCGCTGACCCCGTATATCCGTCCGCGACACTGGCCGTCTCCGCCCCAGCTCCCACCACCAGCGCCGGATACGCAGTCGCCGAGGCAGCCAGCGTCCCACCCCCGCCCATCCCCATTCCCAGCGTCCGCGAACTGCCCGCGTTCCAGACCGTATACCCGCCATTGCCCCCAAACACACTCCGGTTCAGGTTCCCGCCCACAAACACCATCCCCGTTCCCGTCACCAGGTTCACCGGACTAGCCTTCATCCAAGTCCCAGCAACACTCACCGTAGCCGTAGTCGTACCCGAGCACCCAACTCCCCCCGCAGTCACCGTCACCGTCCCCAGCGAACCATCCCCATTCACGCTCGCCTTCGCCCCCGCCGTGCAACTCCCTGAGAACGCCAGCGGCACCGTCGCCCCATACGCCTCAAACCCCAGCCCATGCTCGGGACCCACCGTAACCCCGGTCACCGCCCCGCCCGCCGCCACCACCGTCAGCTTCGGCTGCACCGCCACCCACTCCGGCATCACCGCCGCATTCCGCACCGTCCAGCCCGACTGCGCCGCTCCAAAATCCAGCACGAGGCCCGTCGGAGCCTCGCCCGCCGCCGCCGACTCAAACGCATTCACCGTCAGCCCATCCACCACATTGTTGTTCCCAACCGCCACCACAAACCCATGCACCGCCTGGATCGTCACATTCTGCCAGCGATTCGAATCCGCATTCAGCCCAGCCGGCAAAGTCGTAGGCAAAACGGGCACCGCAATCCCCGTTCCCACCCCGCGTATATCCACATTCCGGAACTCCGACCATCGCGGCCACTGCCCCAGGTACATCCCGCACGTATGCGTCGAATTCACCTGCGCATATTGCCCCAGCGGGTCCACTCCCACCGCGGCAATCGCCACATTCTCAATCTCCGCCGTCTGAAACCCGTTCCCGCCCGTCCCCAGCGTCGCCGTCATCGCAATCGCGCAGTTCCCAATCGACCACCCCGCGCCCGTCCCCGCCGTCCCCGTCAAACCATTCCCGCCCGGCGAAAATATCGAACCCGCCGACCCATTTCCTTCGATTGCCCGGTTCACCCCGCAGCTCCCCGCAGCCGCCCGGCCCTCCGCCGCAGAACAAGAAACATCCACGCTCTGATCCACATAAATCGTCAGGTCGTGCAGCCGCGTATCGCTCAGCAGATTCGTAGCATCCGTACCCGTATACAGCACATCCTGCCCCGGAAACCCCATCAAACCCGAAACCTGCTTCCCCTGTCCCCCAATCGACTCCAGATGCCACGTCAGCGTGTGCGTCTTGCAAATCCCCGCCGGCAAAGTCAACGAAATCCCATGCCCCGCCAAATAGGCCGACTGCGCATACTCGATCGCCGCCTGCAAAGCAGCCGTATCGTCCGTCACCCCATCGCAGACCGCCCCAAACTCCTTCACGCTCCGCTCATGCTGCTGAGCACCCGCCGCGCGAAGATCCTCCACGCGAATCCCCTGCGTATTGCTAAAGGCGTCCGTCCCCGCATAATTCGGCGGCACCATCATCGACCCCGCAGGGGTAGTCGAAGCAGCCGCAGTCTGCGTCTGCTGCAACGTGCTCTGCCCCGTCCCTGCCTCCGGCGAATACACCCCATTCAAGCTCTCCGCCACCACCGGCCCGGCTACAGTCCCACCCCCGGCCGAAAGCCCCTCCGCCGCAACCTCATCCACATAGTGTTTATCCGCAGCCATCAGCGGCGTCGTAGGATCGCAGCACAAAATCAGCGGACCCGTCA
>Ga0302325_10022226_pt1 | contig 13279 bp, 10 predicted proteins | sample Palsa_T0_2_FD_201948 | JGI IMG/M metagenome (GOLD analysis project Ga0302325, IMG submission 201948) | Peat permafrost microbial communities from Stordalen Mire near Abisko, Sweden - Palsa_T0_2 | ecosystem: Environmental > Terrestrial > Soil > Palsa > Peat permafrost | place: Sweden: Abisko... | reverse complement strand
TTCGAGTAGCGCCAGGTACAAGTCGTAGTTAAGTTGTTCCCCGGCGGGCAATTGATTGCGCGGAATGGCTTTCATATCGGCCAATTCCTTCTCCAGGTGGCGTTTTCGGCCTTCGATGGCCGCAGGAGATAAATCAGGCCAGTGGGCATTCTGGCCCGGGTAACCGAAGGCCGTCGCGTCTTCCGGATCCTGAGCCATCCAGTATTTCCAGTCGATGGTCAGGAAAGCGCGCAGCTGGCGCGCGGCATTCGCGGAATTGGCGGCCGGTGACGAAGGGGCCTGCGCGGAAGCTGGCTCGGGGCTGGCTCCCGCAAGGGTGAGCAAAATCGCGACGCAAAACAGGGATCTCATACTGCCTCCCGGGTGAGCTCGATCTGAACTTATTTTGACGGCGCGCGCAGCGGCGCGTGAGCATGCTCGCGCGCAAGCATCACCACCAGACGCGCCACTTCTTCGGGCTCCATCGCGGTGCTGTCCACCACCACCGCGTCGGGCGCCTGTACTAGAGGTGACGTCGCGCGCTCGCGGTCGCGCTGGTCGCGCTCCTGGATTTCTTCCAGCGTGCGCGGCAAGTCGATGGCGTCGCCTTTTTGCTCATGTTCTCGCCAGCGCCGCCCCGCGCGTATCTCCGGCGAAGCCGTAAGGAAAATCTTCAGATCCGCATCGGGGAACACCACGCTGCCGATGTCTCGGCCCTCCATCACTACTCCGCCCGGCGCGCCCGCCCGGCGCTGTTCTGCAACTAACAGCTCTCGCACGCCCGGGACTACGGCCACTTGCGAAGCCCCCTGCGCCACTTCCGGCTTGCGGATCGCGGCGGTCACGTCCTCGTCATCGAGCAGCACCTTCTGCGAACCGCCCTCGGTGCGCAGATCGATTCGGGTGTGGCCCGTGAGCGCGGTCAGCGCCTCGCCATCTGCCAGCGAAATGCCCCGCCGGAGCGCCTTCAGCGCGACGGACCGGTACATCGCGCCCGAATCGATGTAGACGTAGCCCAGGATCTCGGCAATCCGCCGTGCTACAGTGCTTTTTCCCGAGCCTACCGGCCCGTCGATCGCAATGATCAGTTTGCGCTCCGCCATTAAATCCGCTTGAACGCCCGCTCGATCTCCCGCACCGAGTAGCGCAGGACGATCGGCCGCCCGTGCGGGCAACTCATCGGGTACTCGGTCTTTGCAAGCTCACCGAGCAACCACTCCATTTTTTTCTGATCGAGCGGCGTATTTACCTTGATCGCCGCGTGGCATGAAGTCGAAGCCGCGATTTGCGACTGCAGCGAATCGATCGAGATCGCCTGATTCTCGCGCGCGATACCATCCAGAATTTCGTATAGCAACTTCTCCGTCTCCGAGCTGGCAATTCCCGCAGGCGCCGCATGAATGGCCACGCTCCGACCGCCGGCCAGCCCGGCCTCGAATCCATTGGCCGCGAGTTCTTCTTCGATCTGCTCGAAGATGGCCAATTGCCTCGGATCCAAATCGGCGACGATCGGTACCAGCAGCCGTTGCCCGGACACCGTGCCTTCTCGCCGCGCCCGCAGGTGTTGTTCGAAAAGCACGCGCTCGTGGGCTACGTGCTGGTCGATGATCCAAAGTCCTTCGCTATTTACGGCCACGATGAAGCTCGCGCTCACCTGCCCGAGCGGCTTAAGGTCGGCAATCTGTTCCGGACTTGGAAGCGATCCCGGCGTTTCCGGCCTCGCTTGCGGTTCCGGCTCGCCAAGCGCTGCCGTCTGCGGCATCGGGAAATTCATTCCCATGCTGCCGGTATCAAACCCCAGGCGCTGCGCGAACGGGCGGTCGGGCGCTCCACTCAATTCAAACCCTTCGGCAATCCCTGCGGACGCAGATGCGAAAGACGCGGGAATCTCCGCGCGAGGCGGCCCAGGGAAAGCACCGGGCGCCGCCATACCGCCCGTGCCGGATGCCGAAGCGGCTGCTGCCGCCAGGGATATTTCGGCCTGCGCCGCTCGTCCCGCAGGAAATCCCGGAATGGACCGCGCCAGCGAAAGCGCGTGGCGAATCGCATCGCGCGTGAAATCGTGAACGAATTGCGGATGCCGGAAGCGCACCTCGATCTTCGCGGGATGAACATTCACGTCCACTTCCTGGCAGGGCAGCTCGAGAAACAGCAGCACGGTGGGGAAAGTTCCCGGAGGAATGATGTTGCGATAGGCCTCGCTGATGGCGTGCAGCAGCAGGCGGTCGCGCACCAGCCGCCGGTTCACGAAAATGTAAATCCCGTTGCGGTTGGCGCGCTGCACTTCGGGGCGCGACGTAAAGCCAGTCACGCGCATGGTAGCGGCGTGTTCGTCCGCTTCCAGCGCCGGCTCGGTTACCGCCGTGCGCACCGGGCCTTCGCTTGCGGGAATCTCCACCAGCTCGTCGAGCGCGTGCCGACCAAAAACCTGGTACACGCGGTCGGCAATCTTTTCAACCGAAGGACAGTTGAGCATTTCCTGCGATGGCGTCTTCAGTAGGAACTGCACTTCGGGGTGGGCTAGCGCGTAATGCGTCACCAGCGATGCGATGTGCCCCAGCTCGGTGGTTTCCGACTTCAGGAACTTGCGCCGTGCCGGAACGCCATAAAAAATATCGGCGACGCTGATGGACGTTCCCGCTGGCACGCCCGCGGGCTTGACTCCCAGGATCTTGCCGCCCGCGAATTCGATCCGCGTTCCCTGCTCTTCTTCCGCCGTGCGCGTTTCGAGCAACAGACGCGAAATTGCGGCAATCGAAGGCAGCGCCTCACCCCGGAACCCTAGCGTGGCAATGGAAAGCAGATCGTCGGCGGTGCGCAGTTTCGACGTGGCGTGACGCTCGAAAGCCAGCAGCGCGTCGTCGTGGTTCATTCCGCTGCCGTCATCGATCACGCGGATCATGCGCTTGCCGCCCGACTCCACTTCGATGCGGATGGAGCGCGCCCCGGCGTCCAGCGCGTTTTCGAGCAACTCCTTCACTACCGACGCGGGCCGCTCGACCACCTCGCCCGCCGCAATCTTGTTGGCGACGTTTTCCGGAAGTATGCGAATTCGCGACATCAACTTATTCCGCTACTTGCCCGGCTCCTTGATCTGAATTCCCAGCTCATCGAGCTGTGCCGTATCGACGGCGCTGGGCGACTCGGCCATCAAATCCTGCGCCTTGGTCGTCTTGGGGAAAGCGATGACGTCGCGTAGCGATTTTTCGCCCGCGAGCAGCATGGTGATGCGATCGACGCCCAGCGCGATGCCGCCGTGCGGCGGCGTGCCATAGGTGAGCGCGTCGAGAAAAAATCCGAACCGCTGCCGCGCCTGCTCGTCCGAGAGGCCGAGCGCCTTGAACATGCGCGCCTGCACATCCTGGCGGTGAATTCGTATGCTGCCGGAGCCAAGCTCGTTGCCGTTTAGCACCAGGTCGTAGCCCTTGGAGCGGCACTCCCACGGCGCAGTTTCCAGCTTTTCGATATCTTCCTCGACGATCCCCGTGAACGGATGCTGCGCGCTCACCCAGTGCTTGTCCGACTCGCTCCATTCGAAGAGCGCGAAGCCGGTGATCCAGCAGAACTCCCACTTGGTGCGGTCGATGAGATTTAGTTTGTCGCCGAGGTGCAGCCGAATCTGCCCGGCGACGCCAAGGGACGTGTCGCTGTGCGGAAGCTGTTCCCTAGCGCTCACGGCGACGATCAGATCTCCGGGCTTCGCGCCCACAGCTTCGGCGAGCTTCTTCAGCCCGTCCGCGCCGAGATTCTTTTCCAGCGGCGACGTAATTGCCTCCGCCGTCACCTTTATCGTATAGACGCCGCGCGCGCCCGCCGCTTTGGCAAATTCCGTTAGCTCGTCCAACTGCTTGCGCGACCACGCTGCCGCTCCCGGCGCAACCACCGCCTGCACGTTGCCCTCGACGTGCAGCACCGCGCGCGCCGCATCGAAATACGGCGTCACATTTTGCAGCTCCATCCCAAACCGCAGGTCCGGCTTGTCGGAGCCATATCGTCCGAGGGCTTCCTTATAATCCAGGTGCCGGAATGGCCCCTTTGCTGCGACACCCACTACGGCGCACACGCGCTCCATCACCCGCTCGATAGCTTCGAAAATATCCTGCTGGCGCGGAAACGACATCTCCAAATCGAGCTGCGTGAATTCCGGCTGGCGGTCGGCGCGCAAATCCTCGTCCCGGAAGCAGCGGACGATCTGAAAGTAGCGGTCCATCCCGGAGATCATCAGGATCTGCTTGAAAATCTGCGGCGACTGCGGCAGAGCGTAGAACTGTCCGTGATGCACGCGGCTGGGCACCAGATAGTCGCGCGCGCCCTCGGGCGTCGAGCGCGTCAGCATGGGAGTTTCGATCTCGAAAAAGCCAAGCTCGTCGAGGGCTTTGCGCATTTCCAGCACGATGCGATGCCGCAACTCGATGTTTCCGTGCAGCCGCGGGCGCCGCAGATCGAGATAGCGGTAGCGCAGCCGCGTTTCTTCGCTGGCCGTTGCCTGGTCTTCCACGGTAAACGGAGGCGTCTTTGCGTTGTTCAGGATGTGTAACCGCGTGGCGATGACTTCCACCTCGCCGGTCGCAATTTCGGGATTAGCCTTCTGCCGCTTCACCACGCGCCCTTCCACTGCTACCACAAATTCCGACCGCAGCTCTTCGGCCTTCGCCTGGGCCTCCGGATGCTGCTCCTTGTTGAACACGATTTGCGCGATGCCCGCGCGGTCGCGCAAGTCGATAAAGATCAACTGCCCGAGGTCGCGCCGCCGATGAACCCAGCCCATCAGCACGACCTCCGTATCGGCATCCGCTGCCCGCAGCGCGCCGCAATATTTTGTCCGCTTCAGATTTCCGAGAGTATCCAGCACGATTTCCCGCCTTCGAGTGGCTAGTGAATTCGCTGCCGTTCGGATTCCAAATACTCCAGCAATTCGGCCTCGTCCAGTTTTTCTTGCTGCGCATCGGCAAGGCGCTTCAGCGTAAACGTTCCAGACGCGACTTCATCTTCGCCCAGAATCAGCGCGTACCGCGCCCCAAGCTTGTCCGCCAGCCCCAGCGACTTCTTGAACTTCATTTCTTCGGCAGGCAGCTCCACGGCCAGCCCGCGTTCGCGCAGCTTCCTCGCAACGGCCACCGCCGCCGGGTACGCCGGCAGCCCCATCCACGCGACGTACACTTCTAGCCTGGACAGCTGAGGCAAATTGCCGCTTTCTTGTATCGACAGGATCGCGCGATCCGTACCGATAGCGAACCCGATCCCCTTCGTCGGATGCCCGCCCAATAACTCTACCAACCCATCGTAGCGCCCACCGCCGCATACCGCGTTTTGCGAGCCAAGGCCCTCGGCCGTCACTTCGAAAGTGGTCCGAGTGTAGTAATCGAGCCCCCTCACGAGCCGCCAGTTCTCCTGATAGGCCACACCACGCAGGCTGAGTTCATCCTTTAGCTTTGCAAAGTGCTCGCGGCACGCCTCGCAAAGGTGATCCGAAATTCGCGGCAGCTTTTCGATGATCGCCTGCTCATCAGGCACCTTGGAGTCGAGCACCCGCAGCGGGTTCGTCTCGATGCGCCGCTGGCTGTCCTCTTTCAGGCTGTCCTTCACCTTCAGCAATTCCGTACGCAGGAGTTCAACGTACTTCGGACGGCACTCCTTACAGCCGATCGAGTTCACGTACAGCGTCGTTTTCGCCAGGCCGACCCGGCGGAACAGTACGAGCAGCATTTCCAGGATTTCCGCATCGATCCCCGGCGCGTCCGACTGCCCGAGTACCTCCGCGCCCACCTGATAGAACTGCCGATAGCGTCCCTTTTGCGGACGCTCGCGACGAAACATCGGCCCTGCGTAGTAGATCTTCACATTGCCCGGCAGCGTATGCATCCCATGCTCGATATACGCCCGCACCACGCTCGCCGTCGCTTCCGGCCGCAAGCTTATCGACGTTTCGTCCCGGTCCGCGAAGGTATACATTTCCTTGCCCACGATGTCCGTATCGGCGCCAACCGAGCGCGCGAACAAATCCGTCTCCTCGAAAATCGGCAAGCGAATGTCACTGAAGCCGTAGGACTCGAACACTTCGCGCGCCGTGCGCTCGAACCAATTCCACAGCGCCGAATCCGGAGGCAGGATGTCGCGCGTGCCTTTAATCGCTCTAAATTGTCTTTTTTCTGTCATTGCTGTGCGGTGTCACGGCCCAAAGTCATCCGAACATACTATCAGGGGAGACAAAGCATTCAAACGCGCCCTATAAGCTCAAACCCGCGGCCCCATCAGGCAGCCACTTACTTGCCGCCAGCCGCTTCCTTCTTATATTGATTCTTGTAATCGACATAATGCTGGGCGCCGGCGCTAATGCGCGCGCGCTCAGCGTCGGTCACTTCGCGACGGAATTTTCCCGGGATGCCCATAAACACGCTCCCCGGCGGCACTTCCGCGCCCTCAGCGATCACCGTTCCTGCGGCGATCACGCTTCCCCGGCCAATCTTCGCGCCGTTCAAGATGATGCTGCCCATTCCAATCAGGCAGTCCGACTCGACCGTGCAGCCGTGCAGAATTACGTTATGTCCAACGGTCACGTTGTCACCCACAATCAGCGGATGCTTCTCTTGTTCGACATGCAGCACCGAGCCGTCCTGGATGCTCGTTCGCGCCCCAATGCGAATCCAGTTGCAATCGCCGCGTGCCACCGCGCACGGCCATATGCTCGAGTGTTCTCCAACGGTAACGTCGCCGATCACCACCGCCCGTGGATCGACGTACGCCGATTCAGCAATTTTAGGCGTTTGCCCGCCATAGTTACGAACCAAGGCTATCTACCTCCCTCGAAATATGTTTGCCTCTTGTGAATCTGTAAGCTTCCAAGAAAGAAGTGATTACCAAAGCACCTCGGCCGGAAAGCGAAGTTAGCACACCGCACACCCCGTGAACAATCCGCGTCACAGCCCTCGCGCAGAACCCCTTTCCAGGCCATTTGAAACGTCTATCCCTGCCATCGAAACGTTGCATTTTACGAATTCCTTATAGGCGTATACGCTCCAGCCCTCAGGTTTTTCCTATACTCACAAGGAGAGTCTACATGGCCGAAAAGACAACCGGTGAGATGCAGGCTACCTTAGGATTGACCGGGTTAACGATGAACGCGATGGCGCTCATCGCCCCCGGCGCTTTCCTTTGGCTCACCTTTTTTGCGCAGGCAACGGAAGGCGCGACAGCGCCTGCGATGTGGATTGGCATCGTATTCGCCCTTCTGCTCTGTCTCGCTACTGCCGTCTGTTACGCGGAAATGGCGAAGCTGTATCCCGGAACGGGTAGTTCGTATTATTTTGCGGAGCAGTCGTTCCTGAATCACGAAAAGGCCTGGCCTTACGCCCGCCTGATGAAGTTCATTGTCGGCTGGGGCTCTCACCTCTACTACTGGATCTATCCAGGTGTGATGGTAGCTGTCACCGGCATCTTCTGCGGTTATGTCGTCGGGACTCTATGGCCCAACTTCATGAGCGCTTCGAATCCCGGTCCCATGTTCATGATGCTTGTCGCTGTTGTGTTCTCCTTCGGTGTGGCTTACATCGCACACCGCGGAGTCAATGGGTCAACGGCTGTCAGCATCGCCATAAACGTCATCCAGATTTCCGCCTTGCTCGTTTTTTCCATCATGGCCATCAGCTATCGCGTGGGTCACCCCGCCGGCAGCGTTGCCTGGCAGTGGGATGCGACATCGAACGACGCCTATCCCTGTGAATTCGCCACCACTTCGCAGACGGTAAACGGCACCGCCACCGATGTCATTACCCGCGACGCTAATATGATCCCGCAGTGCAAAATGGACGCTTCGGGCAAGCCCGTGCCCTTCCATGTGGACTACCCGATGAACGACTCCATGGGTAATTTCGTCTCGCATCCCAAGGCGAGCTCGGTCATAGGAATCCACAACTTCGGCTGGATGTTCGTACAAGCCACCGTTGCCATCCTGATCCTGGTTGGATTCGAATCGGTCACGGCAATGGGTGGCGAGGCCAAGAACGCCAAGCGCGACGTGCCCATCGCCGTCATCACGTCGCTCTTGGTGCAGGGGGCCTTCTGCTATCTCTTCGAGTATTTTGCGGCTAATTACTTCTTAAGTACCGGCTATCCTGCGGCCAACGCCGCAGGTTCGGCCGCGCCCATCGGAGACATGATGATCATGGTCGGAGATGCCATCTTCGGTCAGGGCCACGGCCGCACCTTCATGCTGATTGAAGCGATCACCGTGTTCCTCGCGCTCATCGGCACCACCCTCTCCTGTATCAACACCGGTGCGCGTGTCACTTACGCCATGGGTAAGGATCAGGAAGTGCCGGAACACTTCGGCCTGCTCCACGACAAAAACCTTAGCCCTCACCGCGCCATTTGGACCCTTGCGGCGATCTCCGCAGTCTTCGGTTGCCTGGCGCTCCTCATGGTGTTCGGTGACGGTGGCGCTCCCACAGATGCCACTATCGCGACCATTCCTCCTGGGTTCTGGTCACACTTCGGCTATCTGACTCACGACAAGATGGCCGCTTTACCCAATACCCTGACCACCATCACGCTGGCCTCCAACTTCGGCACGTTCCTGCTATACATGCTAAGTTGCGTGACCTGCATCTTCTGCTACCACAATCACCCCAACTTTAGCTTCCTGAAGCACATGCTCATTCCCGTCTTCGGCGTCCTGGCCAACCTGATTTGCATGGCTTTCTACCTGATCGGGCCATTCATGGGCTATGGCACGAAAATGGAACCGTTTTTGGCCTTGGGAATCGCGGCTGTCTGGGCCATTTACGGGGGCATTTACTTTGTCATGGCGAGCAAGAAGTCGGGAAAAACCACCCTGGTTAGCAGCCGGGCGTGATTCAAGCAGTGTTCACTACGGGGGGCGGGCTTCGGCCCGCCCCTTTGTGTTTGGCTAAGGTTGGGTTCTAATGTATCGAGGCATTGCATCTATGGCGTCCGCGGCAGCCGCTGCCCCGGCACGCAGTCCGGTTTCAAACTCTATGGATGTGGAGTTCGCGCAACTTTCTGATCTCGGGAAAGTTCGCCAGGGGAACGAAGACTATATCGGCTACGCCGCGCCGGAAACTCCGGAGCGCGCGCAAAGCCTCGGCTGGCTTTTTGCTGTTGCCGACGGCGTGGGCGGCCACGAATTCGGCGAGATCGCTTCGCACGCCGCCATCGAGAGCATCCTCGAAGGGTTTCGTTCCGCTCCCTCTTCCGAGCCGCATCCCGCCCTTTTGCAGCGTTTGGTACGCAAAGCGAATATCAACGTGGTGGACGCCGGCCGGGTGCAGACTCCCGGCGGCGTATCCATGGCCACCACGGTCGTGGCCTGCGCTCTGCGCTACGATCGCGCCACCATCGCGCACGTCGGCGATTCGCGATGCTATCTCATCCGCCGTAACGAAGCCGCATTGCTTACCCGCGATCACACCCTCGTCAACGAGCAGGTGCGCCTCGGCGTCCTTACCGCTGACGAAGCACGTGAATCGGACTCCCGGCACATGCTAAGCCGTTCCCTGGGCGTCGGGCTCTTCGTTAATGTGGATGTCGACGAGCATCAGGTGCTCGCAGGCGACGTCCTGGTGCTCTGCTCCGACGGCCTCCATGGGTCCGTCACCGCCTCGGAGATAGCCGCCGTGGCGGGCAATGCAGCCGATTTGAATAAAGCCGCGCAACGCCTGGTCGACCTTGCCAACCAGCGCGATGGCAGTGATAATATCTCGCTCCAAATAATTCGCGTCCGCAGCGTCGAACGCGTCGGCATGTATCGCGGGCGTCCTTACCGGTTGCCCTAGAGTCCCGTTCGCCGCCGCTTCCCGCTCGCTGCACCAGGATTCCCATCCATCCCGGCCAACAACTCGACCACTATCGCCTGGACTCCGTCGCCGCGCGGAGCGGCATGGCCTCCATATTTCGGGCTACGGATCTCCGAGATGGCCGCCAGGTGGCCATCAAGGTCCCCCATCCGGAAATGGAAAGCGATCCGGTTTTTTTCGATCGCTTCCGGCGTGAAGAGGAAATCGGAAAGGCCCTCGACCACCCGCACGTAATGAAGGTATTCACCGACGACGACCGCAGCAACGTTTACATGGTCATGGAATGGGTCGATGGAAAACTTCTGCGCCAACTCCTCATCCAGCAAAAAAAGCTTCCCGCCGAGCGCGCCATCAAGATTGCCCTGGGCATAGCGGATGCCCTTGACTACATTCACAGTCACGGCGTCGTGCACCGCGATCTCAAGCCTGAAAATATCATGATTGATCCCGAAGACAGCATCAAGCTCATCGACTTCGGGATAGCCGGCAAGGAAGGCTCACGCCGCTTAACCTTCGCCAAGCTTTCCCAGGTCATGGGCACCCCTGACTACATTTCACCCGAACAGGTCAAAGGCAAACGTGGCGACGGGCGGAGCGACATATATGCGCTGGGCATCATGCTCTACGAAATGCTCACCGGCAAGACCCCCTTTCAGGGGCCAAATCCCTTCGCCATCATGAACGACCGCCTGCTGAACAACCCCATTCCGCCCCGCGAGATTGATCCCTCCATCTCGCCACAGATGCAAGAAGTCATCTATCGCGCTTTGGAACGCGACCCTAAGAATCGCTATGCCAGTGCCAAGGAGCTTGCCTGGGACCTCGAACACCTGGATCAGGTGGGTGTGGCCGACCGAGCCGAGTTGCGCGACTGGAAGACGCGCCGCACGCCCTGGCTCAGAAAAGTCGCCTTCTACGTCTTCATAGCCCTTATCCCCATCGTGATTTTTGGCCTCCTGTTTTATTTCGCCAAGCGCTGACCGATTTCTGCCCTCTGTGGCTTTGGAAACCGTCCCGGAGGGCTCTCGCAACCTCGCACCAGCGACGTCAAAGCCCCGAGAAATCCCAGCCTGCGGCCACAGCAGGGCTCGGTCTGTTCCGATGCATATAAAGATTTTATAAATTCTAGTTCCTCAATCTTCTTATCTATCCCATAGATTTAATGAGTTGGACGCTACCCAAGTCCGCCTGTATTTTTCTTGTCATCGCGCAGCGTCGCATTAACCGCACTCGACGACCTGCCCGTTAGGGAGGGGACCACAAGAAATGAAGACTACGCCGAAGTGTTTGTCGGGGTTAGGCGCAGCCATCTTAGCTCTAGGTTTGGCCGTAACCCTGGCCCCAGTTTCCAGGGCGCAAGTGCAGTCACCAGGAGATTCCTCAGGATCGGCGTCATCCGCCGCTGCCTCAGCATCTCCTGCGCCCGCGCCATCATCGGCTTCTGCGCCAGCCGCGGTCAGTGAGACGCAGCAGCGTCTCGAGGAATTGGAAAAGCAAGTAAGCGTCTTGCAACAGCAGATCAGTAATCTGCAGCAAGCGGACACGCCGGGGCTCAAGACAGCTGCCTATTCTCTCAATCCACCATCCGACCAAGCCGCTCCGGCGGCTGCCGCGGCTCCTGACAAGGTCACCTTCGCCGGCTTGCTCGGCCCGATGACCATCAGCGGTTTCGTCGACGGCTATTACTCCTTCAACTTCAATCAGCCGGGCAATCTGGCCGACTCTACCAACCCGGATGGAGTGGACGGAAATACACTGCAGTTCTTCGATCAGAGCACGAACCAGTTCAGTTTGAATGCTGTGGAACTGGTCGTCGATAAAGCGGCTGACGCCACTCCCAATGGAACGGGAAGAGCGGGCTACCACATCGGAGTGATCTACGGTCAGGCTGCGGAAGCAGTCAACGGTACAACCTTCAACGGTACCAGCCACACAGACTTCAACAACATCGCCCTGAAGGAAGCCTACGTCGATTACATCGCTCCCATCGGATCAGGACTTACCTTGACTCTCGGCAAATTCGTTACGCCGGCCGGCAACGAGGTAATCGAAACCAACGGCAATTGGAACTACTCGCGCAGCATTCTTTTCTACTACGCGATCCCATACTTCCATTTTGGAGCCAGCGCCAAGTACACTTTCAACCCCAAGTGGTCGGTCACCGGATACCTCGTTAATGGATGGAATAACACCACCGAATTCAACACCGGAAAGACCTACGGCGCGAGCGTGGCTTGGACTCCCAACATGAAATGGTCCATAACGGAAAACTACCTGGCCGGGCCCCAGTGCGACACCTGCTTCGCCGGCTTTGTTGGCAAGCGCAACGACAACTGGCGTCAGCTCGAAGACGCCACCATCGCCTGGACGCCGAACGCGAAGTGGGCCTTCGCATTTAACGGCGATTACGGCTACGGTGACCGGTTCGGCAACGGAGTCAGTACCGTCGACAACTCCAAACCCGTGTCCTGGTGGGGCATTGCGCCTTACGCCAAGTATACGTTCGGACCTAAGGCCTACTTCGCGCTCCGATACGAATACTTTTCCGATCCCGATGGCTTCTTGCTTCCGTTCTTCTTTACCAACGCGCACGTCCAGGAAGCTACGGCCACCTTTGCATACAACTTGACCAGTGGATTGCAAACTCGATTTGAGTTCCGCGATGACTGGTCGAATAACAATATCTTCATGAAGGGCTCGGGAACCGACATTGAATCGGAGTCATTTTCTCCCCGGTATGTAGGATCCCAACCCATCTTGACGTTCGGATTTATCTACACGTTCAGCAGCGCCAACACGAAATAGTCACTGGCACTGTTCACAAAACTGCTTCACCATCGGCCGCCCGGACCACCCGCCGGGCGGCCTTTTCTTTTGAGTGGAAGGGGGATCGCGAGGGTTAAACCTGCGGAATTGCTGGCAGCCCGTAAAGCTAGGGGAGATTGCGGGCAAGTTGCTGCCCTTGCCCCTATGCCAAACTAGCGGCGCGTGATGACCGCCTCCCCGTAGTCATTCTGAACAAATGCGACTTTCGCTTTCGGCCTCGCCTGGACGCTGTATTCGTGGGCTATTTCTCCCAAGCTCTTGGGTCGCATCCCGAGAGTCGTACACCCTTCCGCGATTCCCCTATCGAAGGAGACGAACGTGGTAGGGACGAAGTCTTGCTCTGAACCGCTCACCACAACCGAATTGAATTGCGTCTCGGGAAAATGCGTCATGCTGGGAAAAGTCACGCGGCCGATTGAGCCTCCCCCAAAACCTATCGATTGTGCTTGCGCCGGGATAGCTGAAACCAACAACAATACTCCACTTACCATGAGCCATTTCATTTGCGCCTCCTATGCCTGAGCTAGCGCGCAGAATCGGCGCGCACCGGCATCTCCATCAGTTACAAGCGCAATCGGCCCTCCAGGTTGGCTCTGAGGTTATCTACCGGTGACGGCGAGGTTTACGCAGGCTGACGCAGCCGATGCAAAACTTACTTGCGA
>Ga0302325_10022225_pt1 | contig 13280 bp, 14 predicted proteins | sample Palsa_T0_2_FD_201948 | JGI IMG/M metagenome (GOLD analysis project Ga0302325, IMG submission 201948) | Peat permafrost microbial communities from Stordalen Mire near Abisko, Sweden - Palsa_T0_2 | ecosystem: Environmental > Terrestrial > Soil > Palsa > Peat permafrost | place: Sweden: Abisko... | reverse complement strand
AGCAAGCACAACCCAGTCGGGCTCTTGCGCGGCGCAATCTGACAGCAAAGACCAGTAGCTGTCGGGGAAACTCAAGTTCGGATCGCCCATGCCGCTACTGCAAACCGCTACAAGCTCATCGTCGCTGGTGCGCATCGTCCATATCTTTGCACGGCGCCAGGTTCGGTGAGCGGGTCGAGGTCAACGTCAAGTCCGGGCACTCGCGGCCCAAGTCTCAACGACCGCCTCCGACGTGACAACCGTGGCCAACAACGACAACGTGTTGTCGATAACGCTGTCGGCGTATTCCCTCGGTATGCCCGCGACCGCGTCTCGAGGCAGAACAAACTGGTAGCCACTGTTGACAGCGTCCATCACGAAGTTCGTGATGGCGACGTTGACCGATACGCCGACACCGACGATGGTCGTGACCCCCAGGTTTCTCAGCACGGAGTCGAGGTCGGTACCTCCCATCGGGCCCAGCCCGTGCCACCTGTTGAGAATCAGGTCGGTCGGATAGGGACCCAACTCCGGCAGCAGGGTCGCCCCCTCGCTGCCAGGCGTCAGCGCGCCCCCAAACGACTTCGCGGCTGCCAAGAGACGAGCGTTGCGGTTTGATCCCCTTCCGTCGGGTCGACGTACCACCAGACAGTGAACAACGTTGACTCCCGAGCTGCGGGCCGCCAACAGCAGTCGGGCGATGTTGGGAACGGCGGTGTGCCGGGCCTCTTCCGCCAACTGTGGGAGCTGAGCATTGGGACCGATGACCGCACCCTGACACTCCTGGGTGACGAGCGCCGTGGTGGCTGGATCGATCAAGTCGGACAGGAGTGGAGCGGGCATGAGAATCTCGATTCGTCTTGGTGAAACGTTCGGTGCGTGAGGTCCGTTTGCGCGAGCCCGACCAGAGGGTTCGCCCTAGCGGTGAATGAACTCCCCGGCAAACGACTGGATCCCGTCAACCACCTCGGATCGGCGATCACCGGGAATCGAGATGGCGAACCAAGTCACCCCGGCCTCGACCAGACGGTGGAGGTTGGATCGTCTCTCTCCTGGCGTCAGCGACTCGTTGATCAGTGGTCCTCCGGAAAAGAAAACGTCCAGAGGATCTGTTCGACCGATCTCGTCGGCGAGAGTGCGGGCATGGGCGATGCCCGCGACCAGATCTGCGACGGCGTCGATCGGAGCCGTCCGAGACGATTTCGCGAAGCGCCCAGTGGTGAATGGAGCCCAACCGTCGTAGGCAACAGCCCTCCTGATAGCAGCCTTGCTGTTTCCGCCGATCCAAATGGGCGGTCTCGGCCGAGAGACAGGTAAGGGACGTATCCGGACGCCTCGGGCTTTGTAATTGACGCCCTCGTACGCGGTGTCCTCCCCAGTCAGGACGCGACACATGACGTCCAGGTTTTCGTCGAAGATCTCACCCCGTCGGTCGAAATCGACACCCAACGCAGCAAATTCAGGCTTCAGGTATCCCGCGGCCGTCCCGAGGATGAGCCTGCCGCCGGAAAGCACATCGAGGCTCTGAACTGCCTTCGCTCCGAGAAAGGGGTTTCGATAGGCGGCCACGTAGATGTTCGTGATCAGCTTTGCGCGTGTCGTAGCGGCGGCGGCAAAAGAAAGCGCGACGAAGGGATCCAGGGCGTGGTGGCCCCCGGAGTCGAGCCACTTGGCGTCCGGCGCGGGATGATCGGTCACGTGCACGCCGGAAAAACCAGCCCGCTCGGCCGCGCCACACAGTTCGGCGACGGCCTCGCCAGTGACGAACTCCTGCTCACTACCGACTCGATGCGTCGGCAACTCGAAAGAAAATGACGGATTCACGATATTGAAGACTCGGCCAGCGGCGGCTCGAGTAGTCGGCGAAGCCTCCTAGCTGGCGACGACCGAGGCACCGGGTCTCGGGAAATGACCCGATGACGATTCGCCGCGCAACTCCCGGACTTCGACGTCGTGGCCGCGGCGTCGCATTTCGAATGCGATCTCATCGGCATCGCGTCGCTCGTCCAATATCAGAAGAATACTGTCGACGCTGACAGGCCGGGAACGCATTGTCAGGGCGAAGCTGGCCATGCTTGGTCCTCTCTGTCGGGGGACCTCGCGATCTTAGCGTCCTTCGGACGATTGAAATAGTAGGAATCCGAGATCGGTGCGTCACCCATTGTCGATCGGTCGAGATCCCCAGGGAAGTCCCCAGGTTGTCCACTTCCGCGATCCGAATTCTTCCACCAGAATCCTCGGGCGCGTCTCGCGCCGGCAAGGGAGGCATCGTGGATCAGCCAGGCGGGTACAGCAACGACCTGGGACGAGCCATCTGGGCCAGCCAGACTGCTATCTCGGAGACGGCGTGACTTCGACTGTCCAGGCCGGCCACAGCTCCGGGCGGATCGGCGAGCTGGATCTCGCGAAGTTGGACGAGGGAGTGCTGCATCTCTACTCCCTGGTCCGGGAAGCCCTGTCGGGGGCAACGGACATCTTCTTGACGACCGACCGTGATGCGGCCCGGGCGCTGGTGACCCGCGACCAGCTGATCGACGCTCTCCACCGCAACTTGGAGAACAGTGTCCTCGACGAACTGATCCGACCTGGGCTCGAAGACCGCGAACGCAGGCGCCACCTGCTGCTTATCCTCCGGATCCTGCCGGAGCTAGAACGCAGCGGCGATCTCGCCGAGCACATCGCCTCCCATGCGGCCCAGGGCCTCGCAAAGTGGCTGACGCCTCGGGCGCTGAGTCTCGTTTCCCAAATGGGTGAAGTCGGATGTGAAATATGGGCGATGGCGGCGGACGCCTACGCCCAGCTCGACCCAACAGCCGCCGAACTCCTTCGAGTCCGCGACGACGAGATAGACGACCTGCACGTGAGCTTGACCGCCGAGCTCGCGGCCGGCGGGATCTCTATACCCGTCGCCATCGAGATGGCGCTGGTTGCGCGGTACTTCGAGCGGCTCGGAGATCACGCTGTCAACGTCACCCGTCGATTGGAAGAGCTCCAAGGCCCAGCCTGAGGGCCTGCCGCGGCCGGCCCCGATCCGGACGAAAGCCTCACCCAAGCAGATTCTCGCGCAGGGTTTCTACGACCTGAGCGTCGACTCGGCCTGGGCCAGTGGCGTAACCCACGATCCCTCCGTGGCGCCGAGAAACCTCAACCAGGGCGGACCGCATCGCCCACCGGGGCGTGCGAAGGATGCCCGCGACAGCCTCAGCACTGATAATCGAGTCCGCGCTCAGTCGGTCCAGGGAGGACGCGACCATCTCAGGGGTTCGGTACAAGGACGTGAGCTCGTAGTCATCGAGCACCACCTCCTCATCGACACCGAGTACAGACAACAAGACCGCCGCCACCACGCCGGTCCGGTCCTTGCCCGCGGCGCAGTGGAACACTGCCGGCAACTTGGAATCATCTGCGAGTCCAGTAAGGATTCGACCAAAGTCTTCAGCGCAGTGCTCGAGCATCGACAGGTATAGATCGGCGAGGAACGCCTCTCCATCCTTCAGTCCGGCTTCAATTGCAGGCCGGACCGCCTCCTCGGAAGCTAGCGGTATGCACTCGACCAAGCGGTCGCCGGGGGGCAGACGGTTCGGGGTCGTCGCCCTCTCGAGGTCACTACGAAGGTCATAGACCACCCGTATCCCGAGGCAGTCAAACACCTCGAAGTCCGACTCCTTCAACGCGAGGGTGTCGGACCGGAACACCCGACCCCATCGAGTCCGCGCTCCTCCAGCTGTCGGGTAGCCGCCCAAGTCCCGGAAATTGTAAGCACCCGCGAAGCCCAAGTTGCGTTCACAGACCACGAGAGCCGCCTCGCCTCCGACGGGAGTGATCGACACGAATGGACGCGCCACCTGGAGGATGTCGAGAACCGCTGCACCCAACGCGGCATCCAGGGTGACCTCGCCGGTATGGTCGACCGCAGCGGGGCTCGGACCCCACGCCACGTTCACCTGCTCGCAACTCCCGGAAACGGCCCATTTGACGACCAGCCGGTCCGGACTGTCGCGCTCCAGCCAGGCGTCGGTGACGATCCCGCTCACCCGTTGATGCTACAGGCGCCGCGCTCTAGCACGGAGGGGTCGTATTCTGGTCGATATGAACATTCCGATTGCGTGCAGTCTCGCCGAGCCGGCCGCGCGGGCCCAGCTGGAAGAGTGGCGGGATCTGCTGGCCGAAACGGCTATCTCGACCACGCGCGTCTCCCCGAGCGAGCTCGCGTTTCGATTAAGGGATGACCTGCCTCAACTCAACGCCGTCGTCCGACTGGCTCAGCGCGAGAAAGTCTGCTGTCCCTTCTTCGACTTCGCCATCCAGATCGAATCCGACGCCGTGTCACTGAGGGTCTCCGTGCCCGACGATGCTGTGTCGGTACTGGACGAGTTCGCCGGAGTCGGCCGAGTCTGAAAAAAGAAGAATCAGGGGTCGTTCGAGGCCAGCCTTCAGTTGGCCTTGACGGCTGTGAGCACATCCAGCTTGGCGGCGCGCCGCGCCGGGAACACAGCAGCGAAAATACCGAAGATCGTCGCAGCCACCAACACCACGATGATCGTCCCCCACGGGATAGCCAGCTGGTCGATGCCGGAGCTGCTGACGGCATGCACGACCGCCGCACCAAGGCCGATGCCCATTCCAAGCCCCAGGATGGCTCCTATCAGAGACACGACCACGGCTTCGTCCCGGATCATGCGTCGCACCTGGCGGCGGTACATGCCGATGGCACGCAGGAGGCCGATCTCGTGCGTGCGTTCCAGGACGGACAGCGCGAGGGTGTTGATTACTCCGATCAGGGCGATGATGATCGAAAGGGCGAGGAGCACGTACACGATCGCCAGGAAGCTGTTGATCTGCTTCTTCTGATCGGCCTTGAACTGGGCTCCAGTCTCCACTTTTAGCTGGGGGTATGCAGCAAGCACCGACTTCAAAACCGCCTGTTGGTTTGCGCCCGCGCTTGTAGTCCTGACGAGGATGGCCTCGTCCTGCCGGGTGGTCACGTTCTGACTTAGCAGCGCCGTCGAGATGACGTAGCTGTCGAGGAGCTGGTTGGGCTTGTACGTGCCGCCGATCGTTATCGACTTCACCCCTGTTTCGGCAAAGCCCATCGACAAGACGTCACCCACGGCAAGGTGGTCGTCGCGGGCCACCTTGCTGTCGACAAGTACCTGACCCCGAGCGAGCGCGGCAGTTGATCCGGAGACCACGTCTATGTTGAGTACTTGCGGTCCGGTGACCGCGTCGATTGCAGACAGTCGATGCGACACCTTCCCCTCATACCACGTGATCTCGGTAAACGGACTGCTGACGACGACTCCGGGTGCGGCTCGCACCACAGGTTCGGCCGCAGTCGAGAAAAGGCCCTGGTTGGCGCTGCTGGTGATCACGTAGTCGGCCTTGAAAGTCCGGTCGACGAGGCTGCCAATAGACGTGCTTGCCGACGATGCGAGAGTGGCGACGGCACCGACCACACCAAGACCGACCATCAGCGCAGAGGCGGTGGCGGCTGTACGGCGCGGGTTGCGGGCCGCGTTTTCCCGCCCGAGCCGACCGGTGACACCTTGCAGCGCCGGTAGCGGCGAGCCCAGGGTTCGCGCCAAAGGCGCGGCGATGAACGGGACCAGCATCGCTACGCCCACGAACGTCAGGGCTGCTCCCAGACCCACCAGACCGATGCCGTTCGAAGCGGACAGCCCGGCGACGAGGGCGAGCACCCCGATGGCCAGTACCGCGCCGCCGCTGACAGCGCGCCTGCGCAGCGACGTCTCCTCGAGCACGGCGTCGTCACGCATTGCCGCGACCGGTGGCACCCGGCCTGCTCGGCGGGCCGGAAGTATCACCGATGCAACGGTTATGAGAGTGCCAACCACGATCGACACGATGATCGTCCGGGGCAGAATGCGCAGGCCCTGGGACGGAACCGACAATCCGAAAGAGCTCAGCAGACTGTAAAGGCCGGCCGCCAAGGGGATGCCGACGAGGAGGCCGACGACGGACCCAGTCAGGCCGGTCAGGGTAGCTTCGCCCAGGACCGACCTCGTCACTTGGGATCGGCTGGCCCCTATGGCCCGTAGCAAGGCCAGTTCGCGCGTTCGCTGGCCGATCAGGATGCTGAAGGTGTTGAAGATGAGGAAGGCCCCTACGAACAGGGCTATCCCGGCAAAGAACAGCAAGAAAGTATTGAACGTGTTGATGAAAGAGTCGATGCTCGCGGACGTCTGGGCCACCACGGTCGCCTCACTGAGGACCTCGAATCCGGCGGGCAACCGGGCGCCGATGGCCGACAAAAGGGCGTCGGTGGGCACACCCTTGGCCGCCGCTACTTCGATGGCTGTGAAATAGCCGGGCTTGCCGACGAGGCTCTGAGTGGTCGCGGTGTCGAAGGCGGTGATCGTGGCGCCGGCCAGCGTGTTCGCCTTGCCGAAACCGGCAATGCCGACGATGGTAAACGGCTCGGGTCCCAAGTTCCCGATCACCGTGACACTGTCGCCAACTTGCAACGAGGACGACTTCGCCGTGGCCGCGTCGATCACCACCTGGCCCGCCCCTACAGGGGCGTGGCCCGATCTGAGGGTCAGAGAGCCCAACTGGCGGTCGGGCAGCCAGTTGACCGCGATCGTCGGTGCCTGGCCCTTGCTCTTGACGACCTTCCCGTCATGTACCAGCGTTACCTGGCCCTGCAAGGTGCCGTCGGCCGCCGCCACACCCGGGACCGAGCGGACGATCTGCTGGATCAACTGTGGCGTGAGGGGGCGGACGGCCTCGCCGAATCCCCCGGCCTTGTTGTTGTTGTACGGCGTGGTGGCCTGGACCACGGCGCTGCGTCCGGCCGTGGTCTGAGAGATCAGCCCGTTGATGTCGTGCTTGATGGTGTCTGTGAGCACGAACGTGCCCGACATGAAGGCCACCCCCAGGACCACGGCCAGGGCCGTGAGCGCCAACCGCAGCTTGTGGGCACCCAGGCTCTTTATCGTCACGTTCCACACCGCGGTCAGCTCCCGAGGCGCTTCATGTGATCGATGATCGACTCCGCGGTCGGTTGGGAGATGTCGTCGACGATCCGCCCGTCGGCGAGAAATAGCACCCGGTCGGCGTAGCTGGCGGCGAGGGGGTCGTGGGTAACGATGACCACCGTCTGGCCCAAGTGGCGCACGGCGTCGCGGAGCAGCCCGAGGACCTCCGCGCTGACGCGGGAATCCAGGTTGCCAGTCGGCTCGTCACCGAAAATGATCTGAGGTCGAGATGCCAGGGCCCTCCCGACGGCTACCCGTTGCTGCTGGCCTCCGGACAGCTCGTTGGGCTTGTGCTTGAGCCGGTCCCGGATGGACAAGGTGTCGATGACGGAGTCCAGCCAGGCCTGATCAGGTCGGCGCCCAGCCAGGTCCATCGGGAGCACGATGTTCTCGAGGGCGGTCAAAGTAGGGACCAGATTGAATGTCTGGAACACGAAACCGATCCGGTCCCGGCGCAAGGCGGTCAGACCCCTATCGTCGAGGGTGCTGAGGTCTGTATCGCCAACTGTGACCCGGCCGCTGGTCAGCGTGTCAAGACCGGCGGTGCAGTGCAACAGGGTGGACTTGCCCGAGCCCGACGGCCCCATGATGGCTGTGAAGCGACCTTCGGGGAAGAGGACCGACACGCCGTCGAGGGCTCGCACGGCAGTCTCGCCACGCCCGTAGACTTTGACTGCGTCTTCGACCCGGGCCGCGAGACGCCCCTCGGGCACTTCGGGTGAGGCCGCCGCGGGACCATCGGGGACCGGGGGGGCGTCTGAATCATCAGCCAATTTGGGTGATCTCAATCCTCTTGTAGGCGTTCGGTGCCTGGGCGGACTTCGCTCCTGTCGTCGACCCTATCCCGGCCGTGCCGGAGCCCTCTTCCGTTATACCCGCTCTCCTCGATTCAACCGTCGCGACGGGCCGCGTGGCGGGCGGCAGCCTGATCACCCGGCCCGTCCCGGCCGCGGAGGCGTTCGATGACCGCCTGGCGATGAGCGCCATCGACATTGCCTCCGTACTTGAACTTGGCCCGGACCTCTTCGATGGCGATCGTGATGGCGTGGATGCTTTTCAACTTGGCCCGATGGACCAGCTCCGGATCGGCGATCGCCACCGTCGGTTGCAACCGGTTCAGCTGCCGGCGGAGAACAGCTGCGACTGACGGGGGAGAGACGTCGACGGTCGATGTGCCGACCAGCTGGACGGCCCCGTAGTAGGTAGTAGGGATGCCGAGGGAAGGGTCCTCATCGCCGATGGCCTTCCAGTCCGACGGCACGAATGCCCAGTCCCCAGCGACGCTCAGCACGACTCGAGGTTGTTCGGCCAGAGCTGCAAACACCGGATTCGGCGCGGCCAAGTGGAGGAAGACCCGCTCTCCTTCGAGCACGAACTGGGTCGGCACCACCACTGGGACATCTCGGCCCCGCCCAGCCGCGACGAGGTGTCCGAAGCCCTGCGCTTCCACGAACGAACGCCACTCGTCGTCCCCCGTGCTCCGGTCGGGTGGGGCGATGTACATACCCGGCGAACCTAGGTCTCCGACCGGCCCGGATGGGGTGGTCCTGCCGCCGTATGACGGGTTCCTGGCGGGTCGAAGGCCCAAGCGGCGCCGTTTCCCCAAGAGTCCTCGTAGACCAGCTCCTGGAGCGGCCGGCGGCGAACGGGGCCGTGCGAGCCTTGGGGGCGACCTACCGCAATGGTCGCCGCGATCCAGGCCTCGGGTGGAATGGCAAGCAGCTGCCTCAGCTCGGTTTCGACCCCGGCGTGCCAGCCCGTCATGACCCCGCCATAGCCCACAGCTCGAGCTGCCAGGAGCAGGTTCTGACAAGCCGGGTAGACCGATGCGCCTTCCATCGGATTCGGGGATCGATAGCGCATCAGGCAGGGAAGAACGAGGACCGGTACCCGCTCGAAGTCGTCGACGAACGCCTGCATGGTGCGAGCCAGGCGAGCTTTCGGCGAATCCTCGGTCAGCCCCGATCCCTCCTGGTATCCATCGGTCCGGATTTTGGCCCGCCAAAAGCCCTGGGCTGCGCCGGCGATCAGCTTCTTCGCCTCGATCGCTCGGGGTCCGTCGGTCAGTACCAGGAAACGGAATGGCTGACGGTTGCTCCCGCTCGGTGCCCGGCTGGCCGCGAAGAGAATATCCCGAAGGGCCTCGGTCGGGACAGGTTCGTCGTGGTATCGACGAACAGCCCGCGTTGTTACCAGACCTTCCAACAGGCCGACCGAGTCGGCCAGCAGGGGTGCAACCTCGTGCCCAACCACGTGAGCCGCCTATTCCCCGAACGCTCGGTCGATGCGCTCAAATCGTTTGCGGATCATGGCCCGGCTCTCTTCGTGGGGCACCAGGTACAACCGGTCAGTCCCGATGGAATCGACCACCTGCTGTGCGACCACCTCCACGGGAAGGACCCGCCCGGACAGTCGCTCGTCGTCGTGAGCAAGCGCCGGAAGGGGCGCTTCGCCGGTGCCACCCAGCCCGACCGGTCGGTTGCGCTCGGACCGACCGATGTCAGTAGCGACCCTCATCGGACAGAGCACCGACACTCCTATCCCCTCGGATCGCAACTCTCGAAACAGCACCTCAGCCAGCGCCACCACTCCGTACTTAGTCACGCAGTACGGCCCCAGCCACATGTTCGGCGCCAATCCGGCGAACGAGGCGGTGAACAGGAGGTGTCCGCCCTGACCCTGCTCGATCATGCGGGGCAGAAACGCTTCCACCCCGTGGATCGGGCCCCACAAGTTGACTTGCATGAGCCACGTCCAGTCCGCGTGGCTCACGTCGGCGGTCGGGCCGCCGATCGCTACGCCAGCGTTGTTGAACACCACGTCGGTCCGCCCAAAACTCTCGTAGGCGGCATCGGCCAGGGCATCCACCGATGGCTTCGAAGCGACATCCGTCACCACGCCGATCACATGGTCGCCACCGCCTAGGTCCGCAGTTGCGACTTCCAGTCGCGCCGCCTCGATGTCGGCAAGCACCAACCGCCACCCCGCCTCAGCCAGCAGGCGGGCCGTGGCCATACCAATGCCACTCGCTCCCCCGGTGATGACTGCGACCCGTTGCTCGTCTTCCATGGTCCCAGTCTGCCAACTTCGCCCTCATCTCAACAGTGCGGCGAGCCCCACCAGGAATGACTGCTGGGCTCCCACTTCGGGACCGGCCATCGGCCGGTGAGCCGCCACGCATGAAACGGCAGCCAACCGATCCATACCGAGACCCATCAGCAAAGCGGCCGCCATCGTGCCTGACCTCCCGATCCCAGCGCCGCAGTGCATGATCAACCGCTCTCCCAACTCGATTCGGGTTCGCAGCGCCGCCAGGAAGGGGACTGCGTCATCGAGATCGGGCGCATGGAAATCCGGTATCGGAAACCAGGTGGCGCGCTCCTCGGATTCGTTCGACAACCAAACGACATAGCTGGGGTATCGCTCCTCCAGTTCGTGCCGCTCGCACAGACACAAGATGCCGGTGCCTTCGATCGCGGCGAGAGCCTCCTCTGGGCCCTCAGCCACGAAGCGCTTACCGCAAAGCCACAGACGCCCTGGACCACGAGGCAGCGGTATTTCATCGCACCCTCCATGCCACGACCGCTCCCCAAAGGACCACGTGTCCGGTGACGGAACCATCCGTCAACTCTGCCTGAATCAGCGCCATCGGGTCGAAAGGTGGCGGCAGTCCGGCGTAGTTCGGGTTTGGCGCGGCCGGCCGGCAAGGACCGACCCGACTCGGCCGGCTTGCATTGGCTGTCCGCCACCGAGAACCATGCCAAGGACGCGCACGCCCACGGAGGGGAACGCATGGGAATGGAAACGCTTGATTTCAAAGGAAAGGTCGCACTGGTAACAGGTGCTTCCAAGGGCATCGGAGCCGCTATCGCCCGGATCTACGCGGAACACGGCGCTTCGGTGATGCTGTCGTCGCGAAAGATCGACGCTTTGGAAGCGACGGCGGCGACGATCGACGGTGACACCGCAGTGCACTCAGCCAATGCCGGCGATCCCGAACAAGCCCGCGCTTGTGTCGCCGCCACCATCGAACGCTTCGGCGGTATCGACATCCTCGTCAACAACGCCGCCACCAACCCCTACTACGGCCGCTCCATCGACATCGACTTGCCGCGCTTCGACAAGATCGTCGAAGTCAACTTGCGGGGGCCGTTCGTGTGGACACAGGAGGCGTGGAAACAATCCATGGCCGAACGAGGCGGGTCCGTGATCAATATCGCTTCAGTCGGAGGGATGAAATTCAACGGGCCGATCGGCATTTACGACATGACCAAAGCGGCCCTGATCCACGTCACCAAGCACCTGGCGTCGGAGCTCGGTCCTCATGTACGGGTCAACGCGATCGCCCCCGGACTGGTCAAGACCGACTTTGCCCGGGCCCTTTGGGAACCGGGCGCGAACAGCAAGGACTGGCCGTGGCCCATGGGTCGGCTGGGCCAACCGCTCGACATCGCCAAGGCCGCCCTGTACTTGGGCAGCGACCTCTCCTCGTGGGTAACGGGTGAAGTAATCGTCGTCGACGGCGGCTCCATGGTCGGCTAGGGCACCGATCGTCCTGTGCCGACTGAGATAGACGTATACAGCTGCCTCGAGGCGATCGACGAGGCGTCGGATCTGCTGGCTACAGAGATTCAGGCCCTATCAGCTGAAGCCTGGAATGGACCGACGAACTGTCCACCGTGGCGGGTGAGCGACCTCGCCGGGCACGTGGTCGACAGCGGACAGCGCTTCTCCGCGAGCATCCGCAATGGTCTGGCCGGTTCGGTGGACCCCCCGCCAGCAGGTCCCGACGTCCGGCTGACCGGGATGGCGGCCGTCGCACAGAGGAGCCCGTCGATGGCGGCTCGCGCCCTGCGCGATGTCACGCAGGAATTCGCCAGCCTGTACGCCGGGCTCGACGAGGCAGCCCTCGCCGCTGTCTGCTACCACCGGCGCGGCAATCGCCCAGTCCGCTGGTACGCCGCACACCGGCTCGTCGAGGTCGCTCTTCATTCTTGGGATCTTCAGCTGTCGCTCCAGCGGGAGCCGCTCCTGCCCGAACACGTCGCCGCGCTCGTGCTCCCCACCCTTCTCGAAAGCAACGCCCCGCTGATGTACGAGTTGGGTCTCGGCCAACAGCGGGGCCACGGCGAGCGTTACCTCCTGGTGGTCGACGCCGACCCGGGAGCCCGCTGGTCGATGACGTTCTACCCGAGCCAGTTGGTCACGGTGCGGGAGGACAGCCAGGGAGATGTGACCGTTACCGGGTCGGCGGCCGACCTGGTCCTGCTCGTGTACGGCCGGCGTGACCTGTCCACATTGTCCGAATCCGGCCGTCTGAGCCTGCACGGCGACCGTTCGCTGGCCGACCACCTTCCCCTCCTCCTGCCGAAGCCCTGAACGGGGGCGAGGCCCGGCCAGCGGCGCGGCGGGTTCGGGCCGCGCCGGGGGGTTCGGGCCGCGGCGGGTGGTTTTTGGGCCGCGGCGGGTGGTTCGGGCCGCGGCGGGTGGTTCGGGCCGCGGCGGGTGGTTCGGGCCGCGGCGGGTGGTTTTTTGGGACCACTTAAGCCTTTTAGGTCCAGTTATGCGCCTGTGGCATGGACAGCGCGTCCCAAAACCGGGGAATCGAGTCCATCGGCCGGAATATCGATGTGCGACGACCTCCCATGGGCGCGTAAGCGCCTTTTGGCGGGCACGAATCCGGGGATGGGAGCGTTGCTGGGCGGGCGACGATGCCCCTTGCGGCCCTTGGCTTTGCTGTGCCAAGGTGTAAGAGAAGCCATGAGACGCACGCTTCTGGCACTCGGCGGAGCCGTTCTTCTTACGGTGTCCGGATGCTCCCACCGGTCACACGCCGCGGCCCCACCCACTACGTCGATCCCGGCCTCGACTACGTCGGCCCCCGACCCCTACGTCATCCCCCCCGTGATCACCGTCGCCTACGTGAACGCCGTGCTGAGTGTCCTGAATCACATCTACAGCGGTGCGGAACGGGAGCTCGCGTCGGCCCGCCAGATCAATGTGGAGGTCAAATCTGACTTGAGAGCGATCTTTAACGATCCGGCCTACGCGCAACAGGTCCAAGCCGCCGAGGCAAGCCTAAAGCAGGGCATCGTCACCAACGTGCGTCCTAACGGAGGCGATGCAAAGACAGTCGTGGATCGTCTCATCACGGCCACGTCGGAATGCATCTTCGTTGAGACATCATCTGACCCATCGGCACTCTTTGTTCGACCGGTACTCGAACCTGCTTCGGAGTACTTCGAGCTGGTGTTGAAGCAGCCCGGAGCGGATCCGGAAGGCCTCAATTCAACGCCGTGGGCC
>Ga0302325_10022224_pt1 | contig 13280 bp, 13 predicted proteins | sample Palsa_T0_2_FD_201948 | JGI IMG/M metagenome (GOLD analysis project Ga0302325, IMG submission 201948) | Peat permafrost microbial communities from Stordalen Mire near Abisko, Sweden - Palsa_T0_2 | ecosystem: Environmental > Terrestrial > Soil > Palsa > Peat permafrost | place: Sweden: Abisko... | reverse complement strand
TCTTTCGGCGGCCCGTGTCGCGGCCGGTAAGCCACTGACAGACCATGTGGCGGATTGGAAGCGGGCGCTATTGGCCAAGGGAAACACCCCTCGCCATGCGGAGCTTGTCACCAGCCGCGCCGCCAATGCTTTCGATTCGTGTGGATTCAGGTTGTGGACGGATATTTCGGCGAGCAAGCTGCAATCTCATTTGGCGGACCTCCGCGCCGATCGGCGCAAGGCTGATGACACCGTTGAACGCGGAATCAGCGCCCAGACCTACAACTTCTACCTGCAAGCGGCGAAGCAATTCTGCCGGTGGATGGTCCGGGATGGCCGGGCATCGGAAAGTCCGCTGGTCCATTTGCAAGGATTGAATGTCAAGACGGATCGTCGCCACGACCGCCGGGCACTGTCGCCGGATGAAATGCGATGGCTGCTGGATGTGACGGCCAAGGCCCCGGAACGATATGGCATGAGAGGCGAAGCGCGGGCGATGCTGTACCGGTTGGCTGTCGAAACCGGCTTGCGAGCCGGAGAGCTGCGCAGCCTGACGCGCGGGAGCTTCGCGCTGGAAGGCGATGAGCCGAGTGTCACCATCGCGGCGGCCTACGCCAAGAATCGTCGGCAGGATACATTGCCGTTGAAAACACAGACGGCGGCGCTTCTGGCGAAACATTTCACCGGAAAGATGCCCCAGGCCCAGGCGTTTTCACTTCCCATTCCGAACGCGCTGGTAGACATGATTCGCGCCGACCTCGCTTCAGCCCGGCAAGAGTGGATCGAGGATACCCGAATGCCTCAAGAGCAGAATGATCGGGAACAATCGAGTTTCCTTGCCTATTGTGATGAGGCTGTCCGCAAGGCCGATTTCCATGCCTTACGGCACACGTTCATCAGCAATCTGGCGGCAGGCGGCGTGCATCCCAAAACCGCACAGAGTTTGGCTCGGCATTCAACAATCACGTTGACGATGGACCGCTACTCCCATGTATACCGTGGTGAACTGGGCAAGGCGCTAGACGTGCTTCCTAATCTTTCGTCCCCAACTCGGCAGGCCGCCATTGCGACCGGCACAGATGGAAAATCGGCCGTCAATCGCTTGTCACCTGACTTGTCACTAGACGGCGAATTTCGGCGAAGTCCGGTGCAGTCCAGTGCAGTCAACGCCGTTGACGGTGAAGCTCACTGCGAAATAGAAAAACCCTCGAAAAACGAGGGTTTTCCGCAAAAAAACGGAGAGGCCGGGATTCGAACCCGGGATACGAGTTTGACCCCGTATAACGGTTTAGCAAACCGTCGCCTTCAGCCGCTCGGCCACCTCTCCAAAATATGCGGTCGGCATCGTGAGCCACGTTGCCGGAACTCGCGATTATGCCAGATTCTCAAGGCTGCTGCCAAGTCAGGCGACTAACAAATCAGGAGGTTTGAATTCTCAAGGAAATCAACGGCGACGGCTCGGGCAACCGGGCAATCGTTGACGGCATCCGCCCCGCTCCTTAGCATTTAATCTGAATTTCTCGCTTTTTTTGGGAGCCTTGATGTTTTCTCGACGCAAAACGCGAAAAGTGGTGATCGGCGACGAAGCCCATGGGTTCGTCGGCATCGGCGGTGATTCGCCGGTGGCCGTGCAGTCCATGACCTCCGGATACACCTGGGACATCGATAAATGCGTCGCGGAGATTCACAAGCTCGCCGCCGCCGGCGCCGACATTGTCCGTGTCGCCGTTCCGGAAAAAAAGGACACGCTGGCCCTCAAGGAAATATTACCGCGGGTCAGCGTCCCCATTGTCGCGGATGTCCATTTTCATTTTCAGCGGGCCCTCGAAGCCGTCGAAGCCGGTATTCACAAGATCCGGCTCAACCCCGGCAACATCAGCGACCGCATGCAGGTCAAAGATGTCATCCAGGCCTGCAAGGCCAGAAAAATCCCCATTCGCGTCGGCGTCAACGAAGGCTCCATCGTCGAGCGAAAGGACAAACAGAAACGCATGAAGGAACTCGGCGGGGTCTTCTCCAACAACAAGCACGGCCATTTCCTGGCCATCATGATTGCCAAGCTGGAAGAATACCTGGAAATATTCCATGAGGAGGATTTCCACGACATCGTCATCAGCGCCAAGAGCATCGATCCGGTGCTGGTCATCGACGCATATAAAGAAATCAGCCAGCGATTCGATTACCCGCTGCACCTCGGCGTCACCCATGCCGGTCCGAAGGAAACCGGCGCGATCCGCTCGGTCGTGCCGCTGGGACACCTCCTTTGCAGCGGCATCGGCGATACGATCCGCATCAGTTATGCCAACGATCCGATCTACGAAGTCGAGGATGGTTTGGAATTGCTCTACGTCCTGGGCCTGCGCACGCGCATCGGAGCGGAACTGATCGCCTGCCCCACCTGCGGTCGAATCCAGGTGGATCTGTTCAAGCTCGTCCAGGATGTTCGCAAGCAATTGGCCAAAGAAATCACCGTGCCGATGAAGGTGGCCGTCATGGGCTGCGTTGTGAACGGCCCGGGCGAATGCGAGGGGGCCGACATCGCCATCTTCGCCGGCGATCGCAAGGGAATCATCTACGTCCAGGGCGAACGCGTCGCCAACGTTCCTGAAGAACAGATTCTCGAACGACTGTTCATCGAGTGCCGCCAGTTCGAAGAGAAAGTCAAACGTGGCGAAGCCACGCTCGGCGAGAAAAAAGTGGACATCCTTCCCCCCGACCCAATCGGAGAACTCGGCAGCGGCTGGGAAAAGGTTGAGAAGGATCGACGATCTCTGCCGGTAGTCGGGTAACCGGAGGAAGCATGAAATTGATCTTCCATCTCTTGGTTTTTTTTGCGGGCGCAGGTGTCGGCGTCTGGTGGGGTGTGAACCATCCGGCCGCGGCGCAGAACGTATCCGATCAGGAAGTGCAGCAGGCCGCTAAAGTGCAGGCCGCGGTTTCACAGGAAAAAATCGCTCTGCTTCAGAAATTCCTCGGTAACAACAGCGCGGACCAAAACGTGGCGGATTTTAAACAAATGCTGAGCGACGAAAAACAAAAACTGCAGAACGCGACGGCAAAGCTTGGAAATTGAGCGAGAACCGCTCAGCCTTACCCTATCACGCTCTCGGCGTGCCGCATTTCCGCTTGGCTTGAATCGATCCTGTATGCCGGGTTATCGGTAAATATCGCCGGCTTCGCCATCCCCCATTTCCACAGGCGATACATCAGGCTGGTGTAAAGCACGCCAAAGCCATACAGGACCGATCGGCTGAAATTAATCGAGCTGGCTTCGCTGAAATATTTCGTCGGACACGAGATTTCGCCGATCCGAAAATTGAACGCCAGCAGCTGTGCGATCATCTGGTTGTCGAAAACAAAATCATCCGAATTGGTCAGTAGCGGAAGATGCTGAAGCACCCTGGATGAGAATGCCCGGTATCCCGTGTGGAACTCCGTGAGCTTGGTCCCGAGCATGACGTTTTCGATGGCCGTCAGGGAACGGTTGGAGATATATTTCCAGAGCGGCATTCCCCCCTTGCGGGCCGTTCCGATGCGCGAGCCGAGAACGGCATCATAAACTCCGGACGCCACCATCGCCGCCATCGCCGTGACCAGGCGGGGATCATACTGATAGTCCGGATGGACCATCACAACAATGTCAGCGCCCGCCCGCAGGGCCTCGTGGTAACACGTTTTTTGATTGCCGCCGTAACCCAGGTTTTTGCGATGAAGAACGGTCTTGATGCCCAGTCGCTTGGAGATTTCCGCGGTGTCGTCGCCGCCAGCATCATCGACCAGCAGGACCTCATCGACCAGATCAAGCGGCAAATCGCGATAGGTTCTTTCGACCGTCCTGGCGGCCCGGTACGCGGGAAGAACCACGATCACCTTTTGATTATGCAGCACCGAGAACCTCGGAAGACGAAAAACAACGTCAATGAATTGTAAATATTGTATTTGCAGCGCGCGAGAATAAGCAAGAACTCAGGCGCAGACGCAAGCGACCCCCGCTGTTACTATTTCCAGTCTCAAATTAACCAGAAGGAGATTCAGCACCATGAGCAGCACAATGGAAATCGCGAAGAAGCTTGTCGATCTCTGCCGCCAAGGCAAATTCAAGGAAGCGATGGAGTCGCTCTACGACCCCAAAATCGTGAGCATCGAGGCACAAAGCCCTCCCGGCAAGCCGGCGCGCATGGACGGTATTGCCGCGGTTAAGGGTAAAGGCGAATGGTGGGAAAAAAACCACGAGGTTCACAAATCCGAAGTCGACGGTCCCTGGCCCCATGGCGATCGTTTCATCGTGCGATTCAAACTTGATGTCACCGCCAAGAGCGGCCCCATGGCCGGAAAGAGATTCACGATGGACGAGGGCGCGCTCTACACCGTCAAGGGTGACAAGATCGTGCAGGAAGAATTTTTCTACCACATGGGAGCATAACGCGCCTTCGCGGTCGAAATCCATTATTCTTCCGTAATGGCCATTCGTGTCGGAATCGCGGGCGTCAGCGGCTACGGCGGCGGGGAGTTGCTGCGCCTGTGCGCGGGGCATCCGGCGTTTGAAGTCGTCTATGCCGCCGGCGAAACATCGGCCGGCCAAAAGCTCCTGGAGCGCTTTCCCGGGATTCCCCCGAAACTGGCCGATCTCACCATCGAAAAATGGGACCCGGCTGCTCTGCCCAAACTGGACCTGCTTTTCGCATCGCTCCCAACCGGACAATCGAAAGCGGCGCTGGCAAGCGTGCCCAAAGGCGTGAAGATCGTCGACGTCGGCGGCGATCACCGATACGTCGATGGCTGGGTATACGGCCTGACCGATGTCTGGCCGGAGAAGATTCGCTCGGCCATGCGAGTGGCGAATCCAGGATGTTATCCATCCGCGGCCCTGCTGGCGATCGCCCCGTTGATTGCGGAAAAACTGGTGGGCGGCCCCATCATCATCGATGCCAAAAGCGGCATCAGCGGCGCCGGCCGCGGCGGCGTTGATTCGAAGTTTGGTTTCGCCGAAGTGAACGAAGATATTTCAGCTTATGGATTGCTGAAGCACCCGCATTTGCCGGAAATCATTTCCACCATCGCCGAAATCTCCAAAGCGAACTCGGCCCCCATTACCTTCACGCCGCATTTGATTCCGATGACCCGCGGCATCTTGGCCACATGTTATCTGCAGGGCAATATCACCACCGAGCGCTGCTTCGAAGCGTCGCGAAAATTTTATGCCGGCCGACCCTTCGTGCGCATCGTCGATCAACCGCCCCACACGAAATGGGCGACGGGATCCAATCTTGTTTTCATTTCCTATGCGGCAACCGGAAGCGGATCGGTGATCGCCCTCGGCGCGATCGACAACCTCGGCAAGGGCGCCGCCGGGCAGGCGGTCCAAAACGCGAACCTGATGTGCGGGCTGGCTGAAACGGCGGGATTGGAAGGCTCGCCACTCTGGCCATGAAATCCGGTCCATATCGAGGAGCACCATGGCAACCGAAACAAAATGGTTTTACGCGCAGGGCCGCCAGCAGACCGGTCCGGTTTCCCCCACGGAACTCAAGGATTTAGTCGCGCGCGGGCAGATCGGACCGGCGGACATGGTCTGGCGCGAGGGAATGCGAACATGGCTGGCCGCCCGCGAAGTCGCCGAACTGATGCCTCTGCCAAACTCCGATGGAGTAACCGTCACACAGCCCATTGCGGTGGGGTATTACACGTCCACGCTCGGCATTCCACCTCGCGCCGCCGCAAATCTGCGCGGTCACGCATCTCCCCGTGGGGACATCGGCGATTGGCCGCTGGACGATGTTCGCATCGACCACTTCGAGGAAACCGTGAAATTGCGCAAACGGATTTCGGCGGCGGCGGGGCTGTACAAGTTGCTGCTGGCGCTGACCGCCATCTCGTTCACCATCTTCCTGTTAGTGGGGGTATCCCAGATGTTTTCGGCCAGCCGCTCCGCCCGAAGCATCGGCATGGCCACGTTGCCGGTCGTTGGCATCATGCTGGCATTGGCGGTTTTGTATTACTTGGCGGAAAGGGCCACTCGCAAATCGCGGCGATGGGCGCCGCTGACCATGTTCATACTCTTTATCGGCTCAAGTATTTTTCAAATCGTCTCATTTGGTTCGACCGTCTCGGCTCGGGGATCGGGCATGGGCGCCGGCCCTGGACTGGGAGTTGCCCTTTTCATCACTCTGCTTTTTGCGGTCGCATTTGCCTATGTATCATGGCAGGCGTTCGCCGCCATTCCGAAATATCTCGCTCAGCCGGCGTGGTGCCAGGAACTGGTTGTCAAAGCCGGGCTGTAGCTACGGGCCGGCGCTGTTGGCCGCCTGCTCGAACACGCGCCACCGTTCCGGCGGCCAGATGATGCCGACGACTCTTCCCTTGATCTGATCCCGCGGGGTTGCCCCCGGCTGGCGACCCTGCACGGACGGCCAGAAACGCCCATCGTCTGAAATCGCCGTGTTGTCCCCGAGAAGAAAATATTCATCCTGTCCCAGCACGATCGGTCTTCCCCAGCATCCATTGGCGGCGGCGAGCGGCTCGGAATCCACCAGCGGGTTGTTCCAGCTATCGACAGGCAGATACGGCCCCACGTTCGCCGGGACCGGGGTCGGTTTGCCGTTAATCAGCAGACCCGATCCGGTGATTTCGATTTGGTCGCCCGGCAATCCCACGATCCGCTTGCAAAGGTGCCGGATCTCCATGCTCTCGCCCGTGGGCGAATCAAGTCCCACGATGTCCCAGCGACCGTAGGTTTGTTGCTTAAAGTTCAGAAACAGATCGCCGGGCGCGACGTTCGGCGCCATGCTCGGCGTCGGCGTGTAACAGATCTCCAGCCAGTTGTTCTGCAGAAACGCGGTGCACGCGTAACATTCGGCCAGGCCAACGGCCGCGCAGATAATGGCGACCATCCAGCGGCTGGACGGATCGCCAAACATCGGACTCCCGGACCGCCGCCCGCACCGCCCCGCATGGAGCAATTGAAAAAACTGCACGATGATTCCCAGCGGCAGCAGAACGATCAGAGCGCCAAGCCATTGCGGCTCAAGCAGAATGGAACCACATGCGACGACAATGCTGGTCCATATCGTGAACCACACCGCCGCCCATTTCGGACATCCTGCCAGCCAATGACCCAGACCGGGCCAAACCATCGCCGCCGAAACCGCCAGAAACGACTTGCTTCGCGCGGAAGGATCCGTGGCCGATTCCAGATCGACCGACAGATGCGCAATGTCTTCCAATGAATAGTTGTCGTTCAATGCTACGATTCCTGCGTCTAGTGAGCGCTATCGGAATTCGCAAAGGGTGACTCAAGCGATGCGGACAAACCGGCATTCTTCCTGGCTCGCAGCGCATGGATCACCGCCGGGACCAATGAAATCCCCACGATGGCCAGCACCACCAATTGGAAATGCGTCCGCACGACCTCGATCTGGTTGAAGTAATACCCGGCCAGCGAGAGCATGACGACCCAGAGAATTCCGCCGCTGATGCTGAAGCCGATGAATCGCGCCAGCGGCATCTGACCGATTCCCGCGACGAACGGGGCGAAGGTTCGGACGATGGGAACGAACCGGGCAAGAACGATCGTCTTGCGTCCATGCCTTTCATAAAACTGGTGGGCTTCCCGCAAATGTCGCCGATTAAGAAGCCACGATGATTCCCCGCTGAAAACGGCCGGTCCAATGCGCCGGCCGATGAAATAGTTCAGCACATCCCCGCAGTTGGCGGCCGCGCACAGCAAAACAATCATCAGCGGCAGACTGATGGGCGATCCCACCGCCGCCGCCAGCGCCCCCACCGCAAACAGCAGTGAATCCCCCGGCAGAAACGGCCATATCACCAGCCCCGTTTCGCAGAAAACGATAATCGCCAGCAGAACATAAACCCCCCCCCGGTGCGCCGTGGCGAACTCATTGAGATGTTTGTCCAGATGGAGAAAAAGATCGAGCGCTTGATGAATTAACGGCATTATTATCCTTAAGACGGTCGAATTTACCTTATCGGCTAAACACCCGCCCGTCGCAAGTCCGTATGGTCTCCCGATCTTCCGCCTTCATCGAACGTATAATAAGAGCCGATATACGGTGAGCCGGGCCGTCCCCGGCCCGTTTGAGCCGCTTGATTATGGGCATCACCCCCCTACAATCGTGCGCCTCCCCCGTTTGCGGCTGCGTATGGATGCGGTGGCCGCGATTTAACGCGGCGAGTTTCGGTGAGGGGTCGGCACCCAACCCTGCCGGCCGACTAGGAGATGGACATGTTTGAACGTTTCACGGATCGGGCTCGAAAGGTCATGGCTCTGGCCAACCAGGAAGCCCAACGGTTTAACCACGAATACATTGGCACCGAGCACATCCTGCTGGGCCTTGTCAAGGAAGGCAGCGGAGTCGGCGCTAATGTTCTTAAAAATCTCGACGTCGACTTGCGCAAGGTGCGCCTCGAGGTCGAAAAGCTCGTCAAGAGCGGCCCTGACATGGTCACCATGGGCAAGTTGCCCCAAACCCCCAGGGCCAAAAAGGTCATTGAATATGCGATCGAGGAAGCCAGGAACCTGAATCATAATTATGTAGGCACGGAACATCTTTTGCTCGGCTTGCTTCGAGAGCACGATGGCGTAGCGGCCCAGGTCCTCATGAATCTGGGTCTGAAGTTGGAAGAGGTCAGGGAAGAGGTTCTCAATCTATTGGGAGCTGGCGTGGAAAGCGAAGAACCCCAGGCACAGGAAAAACAGGGACAGAACCGCAAGAGCAAAACTCCGGCGCTGGACAGCTTCGGTCGCGATTTGACCGAACTCGCCCGCGAAGGACAGCTTGACCCCGTCATCGGTCGAATGAAAGAGATCGAGCGGGTCATCCAGATCCTTTGCCGCCGGCAAAAGAACAACCCCGTCCTTCTGGGCGAGGCCGGCGTCGGCAAGACCGCCATCGTCGAAGGCCTGGCTCAGATGGTCATTTCCAGCACCGTGCCGGAATTGCTGCACGACCGTCGCATCGTCGTACTGGATCTGGCCATGATGGTGGCAGGCACCAAGTATCGCGGACAGTTTGAAGAGCGCATCAAGGCGGTCATGAACGAAGTCCGCCGGGCGAAAAACGTTATTCTCTTCATCGACGAATTGCACACGCTGGTCGGCGCCGGCGGCGCCGAGGGCGCAATCGATGCCAGCAACGTCCTCAAGCCCGCTCTGTCACGCGGCGAAATCCAGTGCATCGGCGCCACCACATTCGATGAATACCGCAAATACATCGAGAAAGATGCCGCCCTGGCCCGGCGATTCCAGCCCATCACCGTCGATCCCCCCAGCCCGACAGACACCATCGAAATTCTCAAGGGATTGCGCGACCGCTACGAAGCCCACCACCGCGTGCAGATTCTGGACTCCGCCATCGCCGCGGCTGTCGAGCTTTCGGACCGCTACATCACCGGCCGATGCCTCCCCGACAAGGCCATCGACGTGCTCGACGAGGCCGGCGCCCGGATTCGCCTTCGCAGCATGACCAAGCCGCCCAATCTGGCGGAACTCGAAGAGCAGATCGAGCGCCTGAGCATTCAAAAAGACGAAGCCGTCCGCAATGCCGAATACGAGGAAGCCGCCAAGCTGCGCGATTCCGCCGAGGGATTGCGCGCCAAAAAGGAAGAGATGCAGCGCCAATGGCGCGAGCGGGCCAAGGAAGTCGATGGCGTCGTCGATGAAGAAGTCATCGCCGAGGTCGTCAGCAAGATGACCGGCGTTCCCCTCACGCGCCTGGAAAAAGAAGAGGCCCAGCGCCTGCTCGAACTGGAAAACGAACTCCACAAGCGCGTCGTTTCCCAGGATGAAGCGATCAAGACCATCAGCAAAACCATCCGCCGGGCACGTTCCGGCCTGAAAGATCCGCATCGGCCCATGGGATCGTTCCTGTTCCTCGGCCCCTCCGGCGTCGGTAAGACGCTGCTTTCCAAAGCCCTCGCCGAATTCATGTTCGGTGACCGTGATTCCCTCGTGCAGATCGACATGAGCGAGTACATGGAGAAGCACAACGTCAGCCGCCTCATCGGCGCGCCTCCGGGATATGTCGGCTACGAAGAAGGCGGACAGCTCACCGAGCGCATCCGCCGCCGGCCCTACAGCGTCGTCCTGCTCGACGAAGTCGAAAAGGCCCACCCAGACGTCTTCAACATGCTCCTTCAGATCATGGAGGAAGGCCGGTTGACTGATAGCTTTGGCCGGCACGTCGATTTCCGCAACGTCGTGCTGATCATGACCAGCAACATCGGCGCGGAGCTGATCAAGGACGGCGGCCCCCAGTTCGGCCTCCAGCCCAGCCGCCGCGGCGAACTGGAAGAGCGAACCTATCAGACCATCAAAACGACTCTTACCAAAGAGATCGAACGCTACTTCCGCCCGGAATTCATCGGCCGTCTGGACGATGTGATCGTCTTCCGCCCGCTGAGCCGCACCAACCTCGAAGCGATCGTCGAGTTCGAGTTGAACAAAGTCACCAAGCGTCTGACCGAGCACGGCATGCGCATCGAGCTGACCCAGGAAGCCAAGGAATTCCTGATCGACAAGGGCACTAACACCGACTTCGGCGCCCGCCCCCTGCGGCGAGCGATCGAGCAATTCGTGGAAGACCCGCTCAGCGAGGAAATCCTTCGCGGCAGCTTCAAAGGCAAGGACGTCGTCCGAATCACCGTTAAAACCGAAGACGGCGGCGAAAAGCACCTTTATTTCGAGGCGTTCAACACTGCCGAGGAAAAAGGCGAAAAGCCGATGGCCGAGGCGTCTTCGGATGCGACCTGATCTTTCACTACTGAAGCAATGATCTCGAAGCTCCGGATAAACATCCGGAGCTTTTTTTATTGATAAACTTTAGACAACTCGCTTCGAAAAAACCCCGCGAATTCCGCTTAACATTCGATCGATCGTCACTTCCATCCGCTCCGCAAATCCGCAATCTGCCGGCATTGCGTCAGCAGCGGCTCAACCTCTTTCAAATCCATCATCGTCGCCGCATCGCTCTTGGCTTTCTTCGGATCGGGATGACATTCCAGAAATAACCCGTCCACTCCCGCTGCCACCGCCGCCCGCGCCAGCATTGGAGAATACTGCGGATTTCCGCCGCTCTGGTTGCCCATGCCCGCCGGGTTTTGCGTGCTGTGGGTGATATCGAACACCACCGGGCAGCCGAATTCCTTCATGACGGCCAGCCCCGTGAAATCGTTGACCAGCCGGTTGTATCCGAAAAAAGTGCCGCGTTCGGTGAGCAGGATTTGGTCGTTTCCGGTGGATTTGATCTTTTCGACCGCGTTGCCCATTTCGGCCGGGGACATGAACTGTCCCTTTTTCACGTTGATCCATCGTCCGGTCTGCCCACAGGCCTGGAGCAGATCGGTCTGACGCGCCAGAAACGCCGGCACCTGCAGCACATCAACCACATCGGCCGCCGCAGCCGCCTGCGCCGCTTCATGAATATCCGTCAGCACCGCCGCGCCGATTTCGCGCTTGACCTTCTCCAGAATCCGCAATCCTTCGACCAGTCCCGGCCCGCGAAAGCTGTCTTTGCTCGATCGGTTTGCCTTGTCGAAACTGGCTTTGAAGATATACGCCAATCCCAGCTTATCGCAGACCGTTTTAACCTTGGCTCCGATTGTGAGGCACAAATCCAGCGATTCGATGACGCATGGACCCCCGATCACGAACAGCGGAGACCGCCCGCGCTGAAGAATATCAACCGTTTTGCTCACTCCCGCACGATAAATGGCCCTCGGACATGAAGCAAGTTTTCCGGCCCACGGCATTCCACGAGCGGGTCAACACGTGCTATAATTCTCAGCCTAGGAAACCAAAAATGACCCATCGATATACCGTTGTTATGGAACGCGAACCGGATGGCGGATTCCATGTATCGTGTCCCGCACTTCCGGGGTGTCATACCCAAGGGGAGACAGTTGACGAGGCTTTGGCCAACGCGCGAGAGGCGATCCAAGCCTATATTGAAAGCATGATCGCTCACAATGAGACGCCGCCGATAGAAGACATTCTGATCAAACCAATCGAAATTGCGATTCCCGCATGAGCAAGTTGCCGGCGATTCGCGCGCGTGATGCCGTGCGAATTGCGCAATCACTCGGCTTTATTCTTGATCGTCAGCGTGGAAGTCACGCTGTCTTTTATCGTGCATCCGACCGGAAGCGCGTCGTAATTCCCATGCACTCTGGACGAGATCTCAAGCCTGGCACATTGCGCGGCATCATCGGCGATTTGGGCATAACCCCAGAGGAATTTATCAACCTGTTATAATTCCTCACACCGGCACGATAAATGGCACGCGGATGGGAAGCAAGTTTATCAGCGCCGGCGTATGGCCCGCCGAGTCGCCGTCGATTTGGATCGGCGCGGGCTCGGGGGATCGGATTTCGATCCGCTTGCCGCGGGTATAGACGACTCCTTCGATGAGCAAATGTTCGCCCGCCGCGGCATGAAGAAACTTCTGCACCGCATCCACGGGTGATTCGACCGGGATCACCAAAATGTCCAGCATCCCGTCATCGGGCCGCGCATCCGGCGCGAGCGGAAACCCGGCGCCGTGTTCGCTGATGTTGGCGACCATCGCCATCGCCGGGGCAAAGGCGAAGATCTCTTCATCATCCGCAATCACTTCCAGCGCGGTGTAGCGGTAGCCGGTGATCGCCAGCGCGGCGGGAAGAACATAGCTGGCGTAATTGATGGGCCCGCGCCTCAGGCTATCCATCTCGTGAATAACCTGGGCGTCCACTCCAACGCTGGCCATCAGAAGAAACAGTTGCCCATTGACCTCCGCCGCGTCGAGCATCGATATCCGGCCCCGCTTCAGAGATTGCACGATCCGCTCGCCCAGATCGGCGGCCCGCCAATCGATTCCAAGATACCGGCCCATGAGATTGGCCGTTCCCATCGGAACCGGAAGCAAAGGAGGCATTGTGTCCAGCGCATCCAGGAATCGGCCGGCAACGGCGCGCAGGGTTCCGTCGCCGCCGATCGCCACAATCGCCTCCATCGACGCCAGCTCATCGCGATTTGCCGTCGGCAGATCGAAAACCAGGGTGCATCGAATATCCGCAGATTCAAGGCTTTTTCGGACACGTTCCGCCGTGGCGCGACCCTTTCCCTGCCCGGCGATGGGGTTGGCGACGATGGCGGCTGAACGGATGGTGCCCATAGATGAACCCGATCGACGGTTGACGCGCCCGCCTCCCACCAACTAATATTACTGGAAACCCATTGCCGGCACAGTTTTCGCCGGCGGGGTCACCGGCATTCACCCAACACGACTGGATTCAAACGATGAGCGAAG
>Ga0302325_10022222_pt1 | contig 13280 bp, 9 predicted proteins | sample Palsa_T0_2_FD_201948 | JGI IMG/M metagenome (GOLD analysis project Ga0302325, IMG submission 201948) | Peat permafrost microbial communities from Stordalen Mire near Abisko, Sweden - Palsa_T0_2 | ecosystem: Environmental > Terrestrial > Soil > Palsa > Peat permafrost | place: Sweden: Abisko... | reverse complement strand
TTCCAAGATTCTAGAGCGATAGGTGCTCACCGTTTTTACGCTCAGGCTGAGTTCCTCGGCGATCTCTCCAACCCCGGCCCCTGCCGCGAGTTTGCCGAATATTTGGAATTCTCGGACTGATAGTCTTTCGTGCAGCGGCTGATTTTGATCGTGCGGCGATTCCAGGTCAGCCGCCATTGATTCCGCGAGCGAAGCGCTCACGTAGCGGCGCCCAACCAGGACCGTGCGCACTGCTTTCAGCAACTCCTCCGGTGAGCCGCCTTTCGACAGATAGCCGCTGGCGCCGGCGCGCAGCACGTTTCGGGCGTATTGGGCCTCCGGCAGTCCGCTCATTATCAGCACCCGGACCTTCGGGAAGCCGCTCGTCACATGCTTCAGGATATCCAAGCCGCTGCGGTCGGGCATATGGATGTCCATGAGCAGCAAATCCCAGGGATGCCGGCGCAGCTGATCCAAGGTTTCGTTGCCGCTTGCGGTTTCGCCGATCTCTGTAATGCCGGCCTCAGCCTCCAGAAATTGCTTGTAGCCAGCCCGCACCACCGCGTGATCGTCAGCAATTAGTACCCGCGACATTGTTATCCCGTATTGTTAGAAAAACTGCTACAAACTTATGCGCCCACGCGCAAGTTCGGCGCAAGGCCGAAGCGCCCAATTGGGCGTCGGGATCGTCCTACAAAGCGGTTTTGCGCGGGGTGCGTGCGTGGTTTATGGCTTCTCGCGCGTCAAGGTGGCGACGAACGCCGGGGCCCAGGTCTTGCCGCCGTCATCCGAGTACGATTGCTCGAAATGATGGGAGTTTGGCTTGATATCCGACCAGACAGTGCGGACCAGGACTGAGCGGTCATTGAAGGTGTCGGTGGCGAAGAGCTCGCCGCGACCGTCCTTAAAGGCGCCAAGCAACGGCGCGGTGAGAACGCCGCTCTTGCTGTTGACAAACGATTGGCTCCATTGGCGGGCTTGCGGATTGTAGAGAAACAGCGTCATGCCTTCCCAGTGGCCATTCGGCCCGTCGGCCTCGATCTCTTCCAACTGCGCGCGTCCGTCCCAGACTCTTCTAACTGTTACCGTGCCATTGAGTTCGATCGATTTGGTCGCGCCCGACAATGGGTCGAGGATCCGTTTGATATGGGTTTTCCAAGTGCCAAAGTTGAAATCGAAATCATGTTGCCCGTCCCGAGCTTCGTTGGGCGGCTGTGCAGGCTCGCTCGATGCACCCAAGGGGAAGGCGCACGCGGCGGCCGAAGCGGCTAGGATAGTGATACCGATACCGTTCAAGAGCTTCATCATGGTCTCCATAGAATTTCGGAACAATGCCGGCCGTGGCGCTCGCGGCGGCGCCAAGCTGTGGCCGATGACATCTTGTAACGAGCCCATGACTTCGCTGAAGGGCCACTTGGGGGAAAAATAATTGGGCCACGCGGGTTCGCGGCGCAGGTGGGGGGTCGACCCGTTGTTCGAGATCAAGCTTGACCTCAAACCTCGCGGTTCGCGTGACGCGTCCCGAACCCTGCATCAGGAGTTAAGAGCCGCGATCTTGGGCGGCCGTCTCGCGGCCGGTATGAAACTGCCTGCCACCCGGCGGTCCACGGCTTTCTTTGGCGTTTCGCGCAACACCGCAGCGGAAGTATATGAAAGATTGGTGGCCGAGGGTCACGCCGTGAGCCGTCGCGGCGCGGGCACGTATGTCGCAGAAAGAGCACTAGCTGCGGCCTCGGCGCGAGTAATTAACGTTGCCGGAGCGGCGCAGCGCTTGAATGAGTTTTGGCTGCGTCCCGAAGTCACTGCCGCGATGGGCTTCTGGCAGGACTCGCTCGAATCGCCATCTGTGCGCAAAGGCCTGGTCGATTTTCGACCCGCCATGGTCGATTCGCGCCTCTTTCCGCTGGATGTGTTTCGGCGCGTCAGCGCGAAGCAATGGCGCGGACTGGAACGGAAACCCGCCAGCTACAAAAGCCCGCAGGGAAACCAAGGTCATTACCATCTTCGCAAGGCAATCATCAAGCACATTGCGCTCACGCGAGCCGTGGCTTGCCAGACGGAAGACATACTCGTCACCTCCGGAGCCCAGCAGGCATTCGATCTGCTCGCCAGGGCGCTGGTTACGCCGCATGAAACCACGGTTGCCCTGGAGGATCCCGGCTATCCGCCGATGCGCGTGGCGTTCGCCGCCGCCGGCGCGAAACTCGTTCCGGTGGGAATCGATGGGGAAGGTCTGATTATCGAGCAGCTACCGTCGGACACCAGGGTGATTTGTGTTACTCCCTCGCACCAATTCCCTCTTGGCGTGACGATGTCCCTGCGCAGACGGCAGGCCCTGATCGAATTTGCGCGCGAACGCGGAGCGATCATCATTGAAGACGATTACGACGGCGAATTTCGCTATCAAGGCAGCCCATTGCCGGCACTGCGCACCGCCCAAGCCGCGGATGTAGTTTTTTACGTCGGTACATTCTCGAAGTGCATGCTGTCGGCGTTGCGGCTGGGGTTCATCGTTGCACCCAGTTGGGCGATGAGTACGCTCACTGCGGCAAAGAACTGTTTGGATTGGCATTGTCCGACGCCGATTCAAAGCGCGGTGGCAGGATTCATCGCAGAAGGTCATTTGACGCGTCATGTGCGTAAAATGCGCGATATCTACCAGCAGCGCCGTCAATTGCTGTTGCAGTTGATGCAGGACAAACTCAAGGAGTGGCTGCTTCCCATTCCGTCGTTGTACGGCATGCACATTGCCGCGTTGGCCTACCCTGGCGTCGAACTTGAAGCGGTGGAGCACGCTCTGCTGCAGCAGCAGGTCAAGATTCATACCCTAAGCCGTTACTTTCTCGGGCCGCAAACCCAGGCGGGGCTGGTGTTTGGCTACGGCACGGTCGATCTGCCGGAAATTCGCCGCGGTGTATCTGTCTTGGGCAAAGCTCTGAATGACGCCGTTATGCGACAGGCGAGGGTGTAGGAATTACATGCCGCGAACGCGACGACACCTCGCACAACCGTGTAAAGTCCTATCGGAAGGGGCGCTGAGCACGTGACAGATCCCGCAACAAAAAGTACGCGCACCGCACCGGAAGCCAAACCAGTCCAATTAGGCTTCTTGCGGCAACTATCCCTGATGATCCGCGCGATCTCGAGTTCGCCCGTGGGCAAAAAGATCGTGGTCTTGATGCTCGTGATCGTAGTTGTCATCGTGGCCACAGCCTACGGCCAGATACGTCTCAACAGTTGGAATAAGCCCTTCTACGACGCGTTGTCGCGTCGTGACTTGCGAGAGTTTCTCTTTCAGCTCGGCGTCTTTTTCGTCATCGCGGGCTGCATACTGGCGCTCAATGTGCTGCAGAGGTGGCTTGGGGAGATGCTGCAGGTCAGGCTGCGCGAAGGCTTGGTGCGCAGTCTGCTGCGCGACTGGATGCTGCCGCGCAGAGCATTTTGGCTGGCCAACACCGGCAGCATGGGCGTCAACCCAGATCAGCGCATTCACGAAGACGCGAGAAAGCTCTGCGAGCTGTCGGGCAGCTTAGGAATAGGACTGTTTCAAGCCTCGATTTTATTCTGTACATTTGCCGGCATTCTCTGGCGCCTGTCGAGTACCTTCAGCGTTCATTTTGATGATCGGGATTACACGATTCCGGGCTTCATGCTGTGGGCCGCGATCATCTACGCCAGCGCCGGTTCGTTGCTGAGCTACTGGGTCGGCCGAGGCCTCATCAATCGCAACGCCGATCGCTACGCCCGTGAAGCCGACCTGCGCTTCTCGTTGGTGCGTGTCAATGAGCACGTCGATGCGATCTCGCTCGCGGCAGGGGAGCAAGACGAAAGACGCCGCATCGAGCGGCGTCTGGGGGACGCGCTGCGCGCGACGCGCCGCATTGTGTGGGGCCACACCAATCTAGAGTGGGTCACGGCCGGGTTTGGCTGGATCACCCAAGTCGCGCCGATACTGGTGGCGGCGCCGCTGTATTTCACAGGAAAAGTCTCATTCGGCGGCATGATGCAGGCCGCAGCTGCGTTCACCCAAGCGCAATCATCATTGCGTTGGTTCATCGATAATTTCAGCGTCATCGCCGATTGGCGCGCGACCCTGCTGCGAGTCGCAAATTTCCGTCACGCCGTCATCACGACGGATGAGCCTCGCGGCTTTGAAAGCCGCATCGTGTACGAGGAGGGTGAACCCGGCAAGTTCAGGATTGAAAACCTCCACAGCTTATCGTCCGCCCATGCGGACATGCTCAAAGAACCCAAGGTCGTCATCGAAGCGGGCGCACGCGTATTGGTGCTCGGCGCGCCGGGAACCGGCAAGACACAGCTTTTCCGCGCCTTGGCCGGCTTATGGCCATGGGGCTCCGGCCGCATTCTCCGCCCGCCGGGCGAGCAGATTTTCTACCTGCCGCGCGGCACCCCATATTTGCCGCGGGGCAGCCTGCGAGAAGTGCTCGCGTATCCCTTGAAGGCGGAAAACTTCAGCCCCGACGCGTTTACACGGGCGTTGTTTCGTTTGGGCCTCGAGCGCCTGGCGCCGTTGCTCGACGAGACCCGCCGTTGGGATCGCGAACTGAGCCAGGACGAACAGCTATGCCTGGTATTTGCGCGAATGCTGATTCAGACGCCTCCTTGGGTGCTCATCGATGGGACCTTTGGCTTGCTGGACGATGATGTGCTCGAACTGGTCATCGATGTCTTTACCAAGGAGCTCAAAGCCACCGGGATCATCCACATTGGCGGCCCGGGGGAAGCCCACTACCTATTCTCCGCGAATTTGCATCTCATCAAGGCCCCCGGGGAATTGGCGAACGAACACATAGGGGATGTCGAGCGGGCGGCATCGCGTGTCGAGCGCGGAAAGTCCCAATGAGGCAGTTCGCGACGCATCGTGTTCGGTTGACCGACGCATTTCCAACGCTGCTGGCATTTTTATTTTTTGCCGCTTCGCCATCATGGGGCGCGCAAGATTTCTATTTCCGTGCCCCGGCTGCGGCGTCCGATGCCGCCGCCCCCATCCGCGATCTGGCATCTCGGCTCATTCCGGTCTATCAGGACGAGGACCCCGAACGGTACCTGGCAAATCTGTCCGCGCTGCAAATGGCCGTCGGCGACTATGCGGCAGCGGACATCTCGCGCCAGTCGCTGCGCGACCGGCGGCGAAAGTCGGATTTCGGTCATCCGGTAAACAGCTCCCTGGTTTTCGACATCTACGCACACGCCAAAGCGCTCGAGATTGAAAACAAGGTTACCTTCGCCGATGCATTTACGAGTTCCTATCGCGACACCATGCGACGCCTCGATGATCGCGACGCCTTTGCCGCCACCGGCTGGCTTGGTACGTCCCCGCAGTTCTATCGGGACGCGCTCCAACAGGCGTTCGATCAGTACCGGGCCAACGACAGTATCAACGAATCCGCGGCCATCGCGCTGATCTGGAAATACGTAGCGTTTGATGCCCACCGAACCTTCGGCGCGCTGGTGGTTTTGTTGAATGCTGAGGACGATCATCGACGCTACGCAACGGACAGCGACGTGCTTATACCAACTGCCGGCGGTGCCAGCATGTCGGTCACGGTGATTCGGCCGGCGGGCGTGAATAAGCCTGTGCCGGCGCTGCTCGAGTTTACCGCGCGCGGCGCACCGAACTATGCAATGGAGTGCGCCGCACACGGCTACGCGGGCATAGTCGCGATCACGGCCGCGAAGCGTAAATCCGCCGCGGGAATCGATCCCTTTGAGAACGCAGGCGCCGATGCGCGTGAAGTGATCAATTGGATTGCAAAACAGGCGTGGAGCGACGGCCGGGTGGGCATGTATGGCGATGCCTATAGCGGCTATGCGCCGTGGGCGGCCGCGAAGCAATTGCCCAAGGCGCTCAAAGCCATTGCGACATCGGTATCGGTGGCGCCTGGCATCAATTTCCCCATGGAAGGCAACATCTTTCAAAACTCTGCGTACGGCTGGTCGCTGCAAATGACCGAAGCCGATCGAGTGAATGAGCCCGATGCCGCTGATGCGCCAGAGTGGCGCGCTCTCAATGAGAAATGGTATCGGAGCGGCAGGCCCTACCGCGATCTGGGCCGGCTTTACGGAATGCACAACCCGGTTTTCATTCGCTGGCTAAATCATCCGAGCTATGACGCGTACTGGCAAAACTTACTGCCATACCAGGAGCAGTTTGCCCATCTCGACATCCCGGTGCTCACCATGACGGGCTACTACGCGGCAACCGAGCCGGGGGACCTGTACTACTTCACGCAGCACCATCGGTACAATCCGCACGCCAATCAAACTCTGCTCATCGGACCCTATGATGAGAGCATGATGCAGGCCGGAACCTCGGCGATTCTGCGAGGTTACCAAGTCGATTCGACCGCGCTGGTTGATTTTCGCGAGCTGCGTTACCAGTGGTTCGACCACGTTTTCAAAGATGCCCCATTGCCGGCGTTGTTATCCGATAGCGTCAACTATGAAGTCATGGGCGCAAACGAATGGCGACACGCGCCGTCGCTGGACGCAATGGCGGACGCATCGCTCAGGTACTACCTGGACCCAGCGGTATCCGGTCCGAATCATCGCTTGAGCTTGCACAAAAAGACCACCGATGCGTTTGCGCTGCAGAACATGAGTTTTGTGGACCGACAGGATGCAGCCTGGACTCCGCCCACGGATCTCATCAGCAAGAGCCTCGCCCCGCGTCACGGCACGATATTCGTGAGCGATCCTTTAGCCAAGCCGTCCACCATCAGCGGCTTGTTTTCGGGCCGCCTCGATTTTGACGTCAATAAGATGGATATGGACTTGAACATTACTCTGTATGAACTGCTGCCAAACGGCGACTATGTCCGGCTGTTCGGCCCGACCTACGAGGTGCGCGCAAGCTATGCACAGGATCGCGCGCATCGTCAGCTTCTCAAGGCGGGCGAGCGTCAGAAACTTGCGTTCAAAAGCGAGCGAATCACCAGCCGGCAGCTTCAGGCCGGCAGCCGCATTGCCATGGTGCTCAGCATCAGCAAACGGCCGGACCGCGAGATCAATTATGGCACCGGCGGCGATGTGAGCGAAGAATCCATCGCCGATGGCAAAATTCCGATGAAGATCCGCTGGCATAGCGATAGCTATGTCGACATTCCGATACACAAATAAGCAACAGCTTTTCTCGCGGGCAGAATTTAGGCGAGACGCGCTATCAGCGACACGGCTGCGGCCGGGTTATGCACCTTGTGGCCGCTGATCACGTAGAGGAAGACGTCTCGCGGCTCATGGTTGCCGTTGCGCGGTTCGACGTACTCCAGGTCATCCGGTGCTCCGCCCGCAGCCCATGCACGCGCGCGCGCCGCCCAGCGCACAAGCTGCGCCTCGGAATAGCCTTTAGCTTCGGTCGCCTTGGTGCCCATGATGCGCGCGTACACGAAGGGGGCCGTAAAATCGGCGATTTGCGGGTAGCTTGAATCGCCCGCGATGACTACGGCAACGCCATACTTGCGCGCGAGCGCAATGAAACCAGGCGTGCGAAAGCTCTCGTGTCGCACTTCAACGGCGTGACGCAGAGGACGCCCCGCGACCTCGCGCGGCAGAAGAGTCAAAAAGGCTTCGAAGTCGACGGGGTCGAACTTCTTGGTAGGCAGGAATTGCCAATTGATCGGACCCAGCTTCGCCTTGAGCTCGGTGACACCGCTGTTGAAAAATCGTGTGATGGTGGCGCCCGCTTCAGCCAGCACCGTGCGGTTCATGGCGAAGCGCGGCGCCTTCAGCGAAAAAACGAATTCGTCCGGCGTTTCATCGTGCCACTTGGCATAGGTCGCTGGCTTCTGCGATCCGTAGTAGGTACCGTTAATCTCGATGGACGTGAGCTGACGGCTGGCGTGTTCAAGCTCGCGCTTTTGCGACAGGTTCTCCGGATAGAACGTGCCGCGCCAGGGTTCGTAGGTCCAGCCCCCGACGCCTATTCGTATTTTCGCCGCCGCGGCTTGGCGCTTCGGCATATCAATTACGCGACCAGCGAGTTGAGATAGTTAAAGCTGATGCCAACCGACTCGAGCCGTGGTTTGCTGAACGGCGGCTCTTGCTCTACGTAGAACTGGCGCACATTCGCCTGATACGCTTTCCCCAGCAACGTTTTCCAATCGATGATGCCTTGTCCCACTTCGCATGGATCTTGCTGGAAGCTGAAATTCGGGTGGGTGCTGGCTTTGACGTCCTTGACATGCATCGCCGAAAATCGGCCCGGGTGGGCGGCCAAAAGGGCCACCGGATCCGCGCCGGCTGCCACCACCCATCCTGCGTCCATCTCGAATGTGACGAGTGCAGGATCGGTACCCTGTATCAATTGGGCCAGTCCCGTGCTGCCGCCGACGGGCGCAAACTCAACGTTGTGATTGTGATAGGCGAAGCGCAGCCCGTGCGGCTTCAGGCCCGCGGCTTTCTGGTTGAGGTAATCGGCAATCGATTTCCAATCGTCCAATGTCATCGAGGCACCGAGGCGTGCCGCCATTTGGGCGCCATTTTCGCCTGGCAACGGCGTCAACGAGAAGCGCTCCGGAATGTTGAACATCGGACAGACAATGGTGCCTATCCCTAAAGCATGCGCAGCCTCCGCGAGCGTTCCGAGATCCTCGAGGTTCAGGCCCGTCTTGCCGCGCGGCGGAACATGGATTGACGGACATTTCAGCTGCACGCGCGCCAGCGCCTGACGCCAATCGTCGACGGCATGATCGGCCAGACCGGCCAGCTCTACGGTTCGATAACCGATCTTCGAAACGGCGGCCAACGTGCCCTCAAAATCGCGCTTGAGGTCATCCCCGACGGTATAAAGCTGCAGTCCTATCGGCAAGCCGGTGCGCCGGAAAAAGGGTCGCGTGTCAGGGGCGCCCAAGACCTCGGCGCCGAGCAATGTTCCGATTATGAGAAACTCCCGCCGCGATATTGTAAGCATAGTTCCCCCATGACCTTTGACGAAACAATACATTAGAGCGCTGCCGCATGCACTAGCGCCAGGCCAAGAGCAGCTAATCGTCGCCGGCGGCTGAACTGTCCTGACGCTGGGCGTGGCTCAATACCGCGTATCGCAGGAGTTGGGACGCCGTGGTGAGACTGAGCTTTCGCTTGATACGCTGACGGTGCGACTCGATCGTCTTGATGCTCAAGTGGAGCAGCCGGGCGGTCTCTCGAGTGCTCGCCCCTTTGCCAATCATGTGCAAAATCTGCAATTCGCGGTTGGTGAGCCGTTCGATCGGGTCAAGATGCGCCGTGCCGCCGGCGAATCGGGACAGCATGCTCGTGCTCATGGCCTCGGATACGTAAATATTCCCCTCCAGCACTCGCCGCAGTGAAGCCAGAACCTGGTCTGGCGACGCCTGTTTCATGATGTAGCCGCTGACCCCGAGCGCGAGCATGCGTGCAGAATAGATGGTTTCGTCAAGTGCCGACAGCACCAATATCGGCAGCCGCGGATAATGCGCGCGTAGATTGCGCACCAGTTCAATGCCATCGACTTGTCTCAAGCTGATGTCGCAAATCAGGACATCCGGATGCAACCGATCTATGGCAGTGCGCGCGTCGCTGGCGGTCTCGGCTTCACCGCAGACGTCGAGATCGTCGGCATTTTCCAAGAGATGTCGCAGACCGTGCCTGACTACCGGATGGTCATCGACTATCAGGACACGCCGAACGCTGCGCGTTTCGGCCGCGCACAATTGACTGCTGGTCATGAATCCACACCCCGCGACACCAACGCCGCGAGGGCGGCAACGATGCCGGTGCGGGTTCCGTTTCGATCCTCGAGCATCGCTTCGAAGCGTGCCGCCGGCTGCGGCGTACAGCAGTGATAGCCCTGCCATTGATCGCACTCCAAACGGGTCACGAATTCGAGCTGCTCGGCCGATTCAATTCCTTCGGCGACGACCTTTAAACCCACACTGCGAGCGAGTGAGACGATCGCGCGCACGATCGACTCGTCTGTGCGGCTGATCGTCACGTCTCTGATGAAGCTCCGGTCGATCTTTAACTTGTCGATTGGAAAGCGCCGCAGGTAGCTCAAGCTCGAATAACCCGTGCCGAAGTCATCGATTGCGACGCTGATCCCCATCCTGCGCAGCTGTTTCAGCACACCCGCTGACTCCTCTGGGTTGGTCATGAGCGCGCTTTCGGTGAGTTCAATTTCCAGAGCTCGAGCGTCAAGCCCGGCATCCGTCAGCGCCAAATGAATCATCTGTAGAAAGTTTGGATGGCGAAATTGCGTGGCGGACAGGTTGACCGCTACGGGAAAGGTGCAGCCCAGTTCGAGCTGCCACGCCCTAGCTTGGCGGCATGCTTGGCGAAGCACCCATTCGCCGAGCGGGATCATCAGCCCGGTTTCTTCGGCGAGAGGAATGAACGAACTCGGTGAAAGAAGCCCCTTGTTCGGGTGCCGCCAGCGCAGCAGCGCCTCCGCGGCCGCAATCTTGCCGGTTTTTGCCGAAATCTCGGGTTGGTAGAAAAGCTCAAATTCCTCCGCTGCCAATGCGCGCCGGAGATCATTCTCTAGCGCCAGACGCTCCTGCATCGAGTGAGTCATGGCCGGTTGGAAGAACAGGGATTGGCCCCCGCCACGCTCCTTGGCGACGGCCATGGCGACTTCCGCATGGTCCAAGAGTTCATCGCAGCGACGTCCGTCGTCCGGCCATACGCTTAGGCCAATCGTCGATCGGAGGCTGACCTCGACGCCGTTGACCCGCAGCGGCTCCTTGAACGCCCTTAGTATTGCGTCGGCAACGGATTGGGCTTCCAACCGAGCCGCGACGTTATCGATGAGGATCGCGAATTCGTCTCCGTCCAGACGGGCCAGTGTGGTCGAATTCGAAATGACACCCGTGACGCGGCGCGCGACTTCCGTCAGAAGCCAGTCGCCGACTCCGTGTCCCAGGGAATGATTGATCGCGCTGAAATGATCGAGATCAAATACCGCAATGGCAATCGCGCGGCCGTGGCGCTCGGTGTCGGTGATCGCTTTGGTGAGACGGTCCTTGAATCGCTGCCGATTCGGCAGACCCGTGAGGGAATCATGCGCGGCGAGATACTGCAGGCGCGCATGCACTTCCTCGAGCTCGCGCGCATTTCGCAAGGTGCGTTCCCTCAGCGCGTCGTGGGATATGGCAATGACCTGGGCGACCGCCAGCACCGCGCCACCGAGTGAAGCGACTGTTACCATCTGAAGACCGCGTGTGGATGCCAGGTCCTCGCAGCAGGCATTGAACAGTATTCGCGATTGAGCGAGCGTATGGGCATTTGTGCCGAGGAGGCCCAAGGCTCCGGCGAGCACAGTGAGGGCGCGGGCGCCGCGCGCTTTCCAAGATCGATCGCGTCGAAGCTTGAGCCAAACCCAAAGCGCCGCGAGAAAGGCGACAAAGACGAGCAAGAAGGCGCCGCAAACCCACACCAAGCCCTCGCGCAGGACGAGTTCGCCCGGCAGTTCATCGAAAGCCGCGCAGTGTGTCGCTTCGATCCCGACGGCCAGAGCGAATGCGCTGCCCGTTATCCCTGCGGTGTCCGGCTCGCGGCATGCAATGAACAGGAGCGCGCAGGCGCAGGCGCTCACCGCAATGGCAAACGTTAGTGCCGGCCATGAGAGAGCCCAGCCAGATTGTCCGGGTATCTCGACGGACCAGACCTGTACGAAGGTCATGCTCCAAAGGCCGAATCCCAATGCGAGAGAGCTAAGCAGCAAAACGCACATGCCGCTGCGCGAGCGCGCAAGAGAAGATTGCACGGCGAGCGCCAAAGTCGTGCCCGAGAGCAGCACGGCCAGACACAATGCCAGCGCCAGTGACCAGGGCTCGGTCGTGAGTTCAATCATTGTTTGCTCCCTGCGTTGGCATCGGTGCCAATTGAGCCCGCCACCATAGGGGCTCAATGCTTTGCAGCACATCCAGAGAACTGTGTATTCGGAAGGGGGAAGTTCTGTAGCAGGCAGGCCCGGCGTAAGCGCGGCGCTGCTCGATCTTAAGTTTACGGCTCGATTATGTTATTCCGGATAGCATAGCGTACGAGTTCCGCGAGGGAATCAAATCCCATTTTTCGCATTACATTGCTTCGATGCGTCTCGGCCGTCTTGACGCTGATGTTCAGCGCTCTGGCGATGTCCTTGTTGCTGTTGCCTTCCGCCAGCAGCTGCACAATTTCGCGCTCGCGTGCCGAGAGAGTCTGCGCCGGTACTGCGTCACGGGATTCGCTGCGCAGGTAGCCATCGAGAACCATGCTTGCCACATTTGACGTGAAAAAAGACGTGCCTTCGAGCAGCGCTTGAAGCGCCGTAACCAGTGTTCGGCCAGCATCGGATTTGAGTACGTACCCCTTGGCACCCGCACTCAAGACCTCGCGGACCAGCTGCTCCGATTCGTGCGCCGTCAAAATTAGAACGCGCGCGGAGGAATCGGCCAGGAGAATTTGTCGCGCCGCTTCCAGGCCATTCAATTCTGGCATGGTCAGGTCGAGTACCACGACGTCCGGCTTGAGCGATGCCGCCAGTGCGACCGCGTCGCGCCCATTGGTCGCCTCGGCGGCCACGCTCCATCCGGGCACTTGGCTAAGTTCCGCGGCCACCCCGCGTCGAAACAGCTCGTGATCATCGGCGATCAAAATGCGCACGGATTTCATCGCTGCAGCTGAATCGCTATTGTCGTGCGCACGCGCGTCCCTCCCGTGCTCGTGGATTCCACGGAAAATATGCCGCCGAGTTGGCGGATGCGTTCGCGCATGCCGGCAAGTCCGACGCCCAAAGCGGGTGACTTCGCGTCGATGCCCCGCCCGGCATCCTCGATTTCCAGCATCACGCTATTGGATTGTAGCTTGAGGCGAATCGCCGCCCAAGGGCTGGCGGCATGGCGATGAACATTGGTGAGGGCTTCTTGAGCAATCCGGAACAAACACAGCTCATCGTCTGGCGGCAGACGATGCATCGAGGCCGGAAGATCAAGCCGCATTTCGATGCCGCTGCGTTGGTGAAAGCCATCAGCCAACCAGCGCAGCGCGCTGAGCAGCCCCAATTCATCCAGCAGCGGTGGATGCAGCAAATACGAGGCGGTTCTGATTTCCGCGGAACACTGTGTCGCCAGGCGGGCGCACTGTTCGAGCAATTCGCGCCGGCCATCGGCGGGACCCTGTGTGTACTGCTGCAGCTGGGAGAGGCCCAGTTCCAGTGCCGCGAGCGTCTGCCCGGTCGAATCGTGCAGGTCACGTCCGATTTTTCGCCGCTCTTCATCCTGCAAACGCATCAATTCGGCCGACAGCACGTGCAGATCATGCTCGGCGCGTTTGCGAACGGTCACGTC
>Ga0302325_10022219_pt1 | contig 13281 bp, 10 predicted proteins | sample Palsa_T0_2_FD_201948 | JGI IMG/M metagenome (GOLD analysis project Ga0302325, IMG submission 201948) | Peat permafrost microbial communities from Stordalen Mire near Abisko, Sweden - Palsa_T0_2 | ecosystem: Environmental > Terrestrial > Soil > Palsa > Peat permafrost | place: Sweden: Abisko... | reverse complement strand
CAGGGCTCCGCATTCGCCAACACAGGAGTCGTGCCGCGGGCGATGGGTAACCGGCACCCCAGCGTCGTCCCCTATGAGACCCTGCGGACCGCAGACGGATTGCTCGCCGTGGCGGTCGGCAACGATGCGCAGTTCCGCTCCTTGTGCTCGCTCCTGACTCTCACCGATCTGGCCGACGACGCGCGATTCCGGGTCAACGCGGCCAGGGTCCAGCACCGTGCCGAACTCGTGGCCGCTCTCGAAGGCGCGCTGGCATCGGACAACGCCACCGGGTGGGCGCGCAAGATGAACGATGCGGGCGTGCCGTGCGGTCCCATCAACGACATGGCCGCCGCCTTCGAGCTCGCTGACCGATTGGAGTTGGATCCCGTCACCATCATGCAGAGCGTCGCCGGAGTCCCGATCGCCCAACTCACAAACCCCATCCGGCTTTCGGGGACACCCGTCCGCTACACGTTGCCGCCACCTCCCCTGGGTGCGGATGACGAGGCAATCCTGCGGTGGCTCCGTGAGCCCCGGGATCGGAAATGACTACCGATGAGGGCTCACGGCCGGTTTATCCGGTCCGCTCCGCATTCTTGTGCTCGCGCAGGGATCGAAGCTCCGTGACCTGCGCCAGCCGAGGGTGAACCCACCTCTGCATCGCTGACACGACCCGAGGCCTCGGGATTTGAACAATCGACGGCCGATTTCCCGCGTTCACAGCGACGCCGAGCGCATCGACGAGGACACCGATGAGCCCCGGCAGTTCAGCGAGCTCAATCGGGGTGGAGGCGACGCACCTGCCGTCCCTCCAGTGGCTGAACACCACCTTGCGCTGCCCAGGTTGCCGCGTCACTCTCAGTGTCGATCCCCGTCCACGAGCGTCGGGGATGTTCAGGCGTGTCGGGCCCACCACGTAATTATGGACCTTCTATGGCGTTATGTCGAGGTTTCCCGCCACGCCCGTTCCGCGGGTCTGGCTGTGCACGCCCCCCGCCGTGGCACCGCTAGACGCCTTCGTCGGTCGGGAATGGCGTCTCGAGAAGGCGGTGGTTGAGGTAGGACACGTCGCCGAGGGTCCGGCGTATTCCTCTCCAAATGCGACGAACCGGGTACACCTCGCCCCTCACGTGCGAACCTGAACCAATTGCTCTCTTTCCGGTGTGCTGTGTCTCGTTCATGCCTCCATCGTGCCTGAGGACGGTGGGGCTTGACAGTGGTATCTTTGCCTATATGCGCGTGAATACTGCCAACCGCCACACCGTGGCCGTCGCGGTGACCGATGGGGTTTCGGTGTTCGAACTGAGCGTCCCGTGCGAAGTGTTCGGGATCGATCGATCAGACCTGGGCGTGCCGTGGTACCGGTTCATGCTCTGCGCCCCCGAGGCGGGCGAGGTGACCACCACCGCCGGCTTCGCCATCACCACCCGATACGGTTTCGATGCGTTGGCGCGGGCGGACACGATCATTGTGCCCCCCTTGGGGAACGAGTCAGACCCCCCAAAGGCGCTGATCGAGGCATTGCAGAAGGCACACCGGCGAGGCAAGCGTCTGGTCTCTCTGTGCAGTGGGGCCCTGACCCTTGCCGCCGCCGGCCTGCTCGACGGGCGACCGGCCGCGACACATTGGATGCACGCCGAAGAGCTGGCGCGTCGGCATCCACTCGTCAAGGTCGATCCCACGGTGCTCTACGTGGATGACGGTGACATCCTCACCTCAGCCGGCACTGCCGCGGCGATCGATCTGTGCCTCTACCTCGTCTATCTCGACTTCGGCGCCGAGATCGCAAATGCACTGGCCCGCCGGATGGTGGTCTCGCCCCACCGGGACGGCGGGCAGGCGCAGTACATCGAGACTCCGTTGGCCGGCGACGGGTACTCCGACTCTTTCTCCCATGTCCTCGAGTGGGCGCAGGGACACCTCGACGAGGAGTTGTCGATCGAAGGCCTGGCTCATCAAGCCGCCATGAGCCCACGCTCATTCGCCCGGCGCTTCCATGCCACGACCGGCACCACCCCCTACCGTTGGGTACTGCGCCAGCGGGTGCTCCTGGCGCAGAGGCTGCTCGAAACGACCGATCTCGCGGTCGACGTCATCGCCAGTCGATGCGGTATGGGTCCGCCGGCACTGCGTGAACATTTCAAGCGCAGTGTGGGCGTGTCACCGATCCACTACCGCACGACGTTCCGCAGGGAAACGGCCTGACGCATGCCGACCATCGACGATGCGGCCCGGTTTGCTCTGGCGCTCCCGGACGTTTCCGAGGGCGAGCGTCATGGCAATCGCACCTGGTTCGTCGCGGGAAAGGCGTTCGCATGGGAACGGCCGTTCAGTAAGGCAGACATCAAGCGTTTCGGCGACGCCAAGCCTCCGGACGGGCCCATCCTCGCCATCCGGGTGGAGGATCTGGTGGAGAAGGAGGCCATGCTGGCGGCGCATCCCAGAGCCTTCTTCACCATTCCCCATTTCGACGGATATGCGGCCGTGCTCATCCGATTGAAGACAGTGACGAAAGCGGTGCTACGCGACGCACTCCTCGATGGTTGGCTGGCCTGTGCGCCGCCACAACTCGCGCGCCACTACCTGGCGCGCTGACGGCCAGCGCGCGGTATCACCCCTATTCCCGCACGCCGGCCTTCGCCTGCTCCAACTCAATGTCGTTGCGGACCATCTCCTGCAGGATCTCGGGAAACGTCACCTTCGGCTCCCATCCCAGGACATCTCTCGCTCGTGACGGATCCCCCACCAGCTGGTCGACCTCGGCGGGTCGCAGGAATCTGTCATCGCTGACCACGTAGCGCGACCAATCCTCGATACCAATGGCCTGAAAGGCCAAACCGAGAACCTGGCGGATCGACCATCGCGTCCCCGTCGCCACAACGAAGTCACTGGGATCGTCCTGCTGGAGCATTTTCCACATTGCTTCGACGTAGTCTCCCGCATATCCGAAGTCACGCGACGTGTCCAGATTTCCCAGCGCCACCGTGTCCTGAAGGCCGAGTGAGATCCGGGCCACGGCGTTGGTGATCTTGCGCTCGACGAACTCCAGGCCCCGACGGGGACTGGTGTGGTTGAAGAGGATGCCGTTCGACGCGTGGATTCCATAGGATTCGCGGTAGTTGAGTGTCGTGTAGTAGCCGAAGACCTTCGCGGTCCCATAGGGGGAACGCGGGTGGAACGGCGTCGTTTCCGACTGGGGCGTCTCGTGTACCTTTCCGAACATTTCCGATGTCGCGGCCTGATAGAAGCGGATCCGATTGTTCGGACCGCCCACAATGCGGATCGCTTCGAGCAGGCGTAACACGCCCGCACCACTCACATCGGCTGTGAGCTCGGGCTGGCTGAAGGACAGTTTGACGAAGCTGATCGCTCCGAGGTTGTAGACCTCGTCGGGCTGGACCTGCTCCACGGCCGCGATCAAGGAGGACAGGTCGGTCAGATCGCCGTTGATAAGCTCGATCTCGGGAACCTCATCCTGGACAATCCGTCCTTTCGGATTGTTCTGCCCCCTGATCATTCCGTGGACTTGATAGCCCTTGCCGATGAGCAGTTCGGCCAGGTAACGACCATCCTGTCCCGTGATACCGGTGATCAGCGCCCGCGGCATGAAACCTCCTCGTGGTTGCGCCCCGCCCGACACCCTCGGGGCGAGGGAAGATGAATCTTCCGGTACCGGAGCTCGACCAGCGGGCGACCCCGCCAAGAACGCCTGGCGGAAGCGGTTGCGGGCACGCCGGTACCGGAGTTCAGCCGCGTTCGCGGTGCACCCGAACAAGGCGGCCGCCTCCCCATGACTGGCACCGTCCCAGAGCACGAGGCGGAGCACCTCGCGTTCGGCCGGACGCAGGGCCTGCATGGCCCGGTCCACCCGCAATTGCATGGTTTCGAAAGCACCGACTGACCCTACTGGCCTCCACGCTTCCTCGGCGAGTCGCTGGCTGAGCCGGCGCCTCCTTACCGTCGACCGCCGGTGGTCGGCGACCATCCGACGAGCGACACCGAAGAGCCAGAGTCGATCTTCCGGAGGAGGTGGGATCATCGCAAGGCGGCGCCAGGCAATGAGAAATACCTGCGCGATCACGTCCTCCGCGTCGTGCTCGATCACCCGGCGACGGACATAGGCGGCGATCGACGGGCGGTGGGCCCCGTAAAGCGCTTCAAATTGGGCCGCGCTGTCGTCGTCGATCTCGAGCGCGGTCATTCGACCCGGGTCCATTTCGCCAGCTTCACGCAAGTCACATGGCCGGGACGAGGCCGGATCCGTCAGTTTTGTGGACGGGAAAGCTGGGGTCGGCACACGGCGACCCCGGCGGTGCGCGATGCTGCCTCACGGTGCCTTCACCCGAATGGCACCCCATTCCTCGAAGGAGGACGAAAGAATGCTCTGTTCGATCATCGCCGATGGCAACCTCCACATCTTCCAAGTGACAGCGACCGGCAACCTGGTTCACGGGTCTCACGCGGCAGGAGTCGGCGCCTTCCCGTTCGACACGGTCACGAACGACTGTGACCCAAAGGTTGCCCCCACCGCACAGGTCTTTAACAATAATCTGCACGTCTTCGCACAGAAGACGAGTGGCGACGTCGTGTGGGGAGTCGCACCCCACGGCGGAAAGTGGGATGTAAAGGTCCTCGGAAACTAAGGATCAGTCGAGAATGGCCAGTGCCTCGTTGAAGATCTCGGACGGCCGCATGACGGCCTCCGTCAGCGATGGGTCGGGCTGGTAGTAGCCACCGATGTCGGTCGGGGAACCCTGGACGGCGATGAGCTCGCCGACGATCGCCTGTTCCTGTTCGGACAGGGTCTTGGCGAGAACGGCGAATGCGTCGGCCAGTTCGACGTCCACGCTCTGCGAGGCGAGCTCCTGGGCCCAATAGAGAGCCAGGTAGAAGTGGCTGCCTCGATTGTCGATGCCGCCGAGACTACGGCTCGGTGACCTGTCCTTTTCGAGAAACGTACCCGTCGCCCGGTCAAGGGTGTCGGCGAGGATCTGGGCGCGCTCGTTCCCGGTCGACTGCGCCAAATGCTCGAAACTGACGGCGAGAGCGAGGAACTCACCCAGGCTGTCCCAGCGCAGGTAGTCCTCCTTGAGGAGCTGCTGTACGTGCTTGGGCGCTGAACCTCCGGCGCCCGTCTCGAAGAGTCCACCCCCATTGATGAGCGGGACGATGGACAGCATTTTCGCACTCGTGCCGAGCTCCAGGATCGGGAACAGGTCGGTCAGGTAGTCGCGCAACACGTTTCCAGTGACGGAGATGGTGTTCTCGCCACGCCGGATGCGCTCCAGGGAGAGGGCGGTGGCTCGCTCGGGCGACAGGATCTCAATCTGCAGCCCATCGGTGTCGTACTCGGGAAGGTAGGCCTTGATCTTCTCGATGAGCACGGCGTCGTGGGCGCGGTCTTCGTCGAGCCAGAACACGGCCGGATCGCCGCTGACACGGGCGCGTTTCACGGCGAGTTTGACCCAATCGCGAATCGGCACGTCCTTCGTCTGGCACATACGGAAGATGTCGCCCGCGCTCACCTGCTGTTCGAGCACGACCGTGTCCGCGTTATCGACGACGCGCACGACTCCGTCGGCCGGTATCTCGAACGTCTTGTCGTGACTGCCGTACTCTTCGGCCGCTTGGGCCATCAGGCCGACGTTGGGTACCGAGCCCATGGTCGAGGGGTCGTACGCCCCGTGGGCGCGGCAGTCGTCGATGACCACCTGGTACACGCCGGCGTAGCTGCTGTCGGGGATGACCGCCAGCGTGTCGGCTTCCGCGCCGTCGGGTCCCCACATGCGTCCGGAAGTGCGGATCATGGCCGGCATCGACGCGTCGACGATGATGTCGCTGGGAACGGTGAGATTGGTGATCCCTCGGTCCGAGTCGACCATCGCCAGCGCAGGCCCTTCGGCCAGCTCGGCATCGAAGGACGTCCTGACCTCGGCACCCTCGGGCAGCGATTGCAGGCCGGCGAAGATGGCGCCAAGCCCGTCGTTCGGGCTGAGACCGGCCGCCGCGAGCACCTCGCCGTAGCGGGAGAAGGTCAGCGGAAAGAAAGCGCGCACGACATGCCCGAAGATGATCGGGTCCGAAATCTTCATCATGGTGGCCTTGAGATGCACCGAGAACAGGATGCCCTCGGCCTTGGCCCGGGCGATCTGGGAGGCCAGGAAGGCGCGCAGCGCCTCCACACGCATGACCGAGGCGTCCACCACCTCGCCGGCCAGCACCGGAACCGACTCCCGCAACACCGTGGTCCGGCCGTCATCGCCCACCAGCTCGATGCGCAGCGACCCGGGCTCGGCTATCACCGCGGACCGCTCGGTCGATCGGAAGTCGTCGCTGTCCATGTGAGCGACGTTCGTCTTCGAATCGGGTGACCACGGCCCCATGCGGTGTGGATGTGCCCTGGCATAGTTCTTGACCGATGCGGGCGCACGCCGATCGGAGTTCCCCTCCCGCAACACGGGGTTCACCGCACTCCCCATGACCCTGCCGTACCGGGCGCGGACATTGCGGTCCTCCTCGGTCCTCGGGTCGTCCGGGAAGTCCGGGAGGGCATAGCCGTGTTCCTGAAGTTCCGCGATGGCAGCCTTCAGCTGCGGGCTCGAGGCCGAGACGTTCGGCAGCTTGATGATATTGGCTGCGGGCGTCTTGGCCAGTTCCCCCAGCTCGGCCAGTGCGTCGGGGATGCGCTGCTCCTCCTCGAGGTATTCGGGGAAACTGGCCAGGATCCGCCCCGCCAGGGATATGTCGCGGGTCTCCACCCTGACCCCGGCGGTTGAGGCGTACGCCTGGACCACCGGGAGGAAGGAATAGGTTGCCAGGGCCGGGGCCTCGTCGGTGTGGGTGTAGATGATGGTCGAATCGGTCACAGGTGCTCCACTTCGCGATGAGAACGTGACGAGGGTTGACCTCGCTCGGCGTCAAGAAGATCACCCCGGACTGGGGGGATGCAACCTGGGGCCGACTCCCCAGCATGTCACGCCGTGCGTGCGCCAAAATCAGCACGGCGGCCCGCGTGGAGAGGCCTCCGGGGCGATCCCCTCCTACCTCAGGGTGCCGATGAGGACGCCCACCCGCCGAGCCGGCCGCGAGGATGCCTACCAGGACGCTTCTCGAAACGTGCGAGCCGGGTTACAGAACCTTGGATGACTCCGCCGTAGAGCATCCGCCGACGACCAGATCCGTCAACTCGGCGGTAACTCCAGTTCCACCCACACGCTCCGGTCCCATCGCTTCCAGGTGGCCATTATCTCCTCCATACGCCTGGTCGCGTCGGCTCCGCCCCCGCCGCCGGACGCGGCATCCGGATAGTCGAGTTCATAGATGGCGAGGAACTTCGGGGCACCGTCGGACGCCCGGAACCGGCGAAGTCCGACATAGCCGGGCAACGACAGCTTCTCTGGTCGGTGCTCCTCCTCATACCACCGGTTGAGCTCGTCGACATCCTCTTCTGCGACTTCAACGGTCACGACAAGCACCGCCGGTCGTCTGGCGTGCGTCACCCTGCCTCACCTTTCGGCGTAGAACGGCATCCCGGATAAGAGGGCCAACGTTACGGCAAATGTCTTTCGTCCGTCGTGCACGAGCCCAACCCCGGCACTCCGATCGGTATGCTTGCCGCCCGGAGACGAGGTGTACCACCGATGGCGAACGCGTTGGAGAGTGACATGACCGACCAGGAGCTCATTCGTCGGGTGTTGGCGGAATTCATCCAACTTCGGGATGACAAACGCTTTGCCGAGTGGGTCGATCTCTTCACCGAGGAGGGGACGTTCGAATATGGTTCGCACCACCTCGTGGGGAGGTCGGCGATCCGCGAGAACGTCGAAGCGCTCCTCCGCAACGACCGAGGCAAGCACCTCTGCGTGAACAGCATCATCGACGTCTCGGGCGACACCGCCTCGGTCAGCAGCGATTTCGTGAAAGTGAATCCGATCGAGGACGGGTCCGGGGCCACCGGCTATGGGATCGGGACCATGGGACGCTATGAAGACCATTTCGTACGCCAAGGCGGCGAGTGGAAGATAGCGAAGAGGAAGGTCCACATCATGTCCCCCACGAGCGGCGCCTGATCGCCGCACGCTCGTGGCGCGCCGGCGCCGCGGTCACGTCTCGTCGACCCGGCGTCAGGTGCCGGCGGTGCCCGGGTCGTTTCCGGCCCCCGTATTGATCGGGTTGGTCAGAAGACGCCCTCCGTCGCACACGATCATCTGACCCGTCGAAAAGCTCGTGAGATCTGAGGCAAACGCGACGATCGCCCCGGCGACATCCTCTGCCTTCGTGACCCTCCCCATCGGGACGGCGCGCCTGGCCAATGCGGCCTGCTCTTCCTCGCTCCCACCCCACGACATCCCGGGATGCGGAACGAAGGCCGGAACGACGACATTCACCCGGATCCCCTTGGGGCCGAGCTCCACGGCCAATGTCCAGGTGAAATTGATAAGCGCAGCCTTTGACGCGCCATAGGCAACCATCGACGGGGCCGCACGCAAGCCTGCCGGAGAAGCGATGTTCACCAGGGAGCCGGCGGTACTCCTTTCGAGCATCACCCTGGCGAAGACGCGGCAGCATCTGACTGCCGAATACAGGTTGGTTTCGACCGAGGCCTCCCATTCCTCGTCCGTCAACTCGAGAGTGCTCTTGCCCATGCCATCGCCGCCACCGACGATGTTCACGCCGACATCGAGCCGGTCCCACCGATCAAGCGCTACCTCGACCATACGCTCGATGTCGTCTGGCCTCCGCACATCGCACTGCACCGCGACGGCGTCCGCCCCGTCCTCTCGGGTGCGGGCGGCCGCACTTTCGGCCGACTCGATGTTCGAATCGGCCACGAGGACGTTGGCTCCCAACTGGCCCAGGAGGCGCACCGTGGCGGTGCCGATATTCCCGCCACCTCCGGTGACCACGGCTACCTTCCCTCGCAGACCAAGTACGTCCATCCGGCTGTGCACCCCCTTATGGCAATTCACACTTCCTATACCGATCGGCGGAACCGGTCGAATCGGTCGGATCACATCGAGGGCGGCCACCCCGGGGCGTCAGTTGGTTCTCGGGTTCGGAGCATCCCCGTTTTGTTCGACTGGGGCCGACCGGATAGCCCGACGAATACGGTGCCGCGCCATCCTGGCGAACGCCAGGTCATGCACGGGCCAGAGCAGCTTCCAGTACAAGAAGCCTGGAATACCGCGAGGGCGAAAGGCTGCAACCTGGCGGAGCGAGCCCTCCGTAACGCGGAAGCCGAGCCAGGCATCGCCGGAGAACCACCCGACGGCCCGGAGCACCAGCTCGCCCGGCGCTGTTCGGGCGACGCGCCACCAGTCCACGAGTGCACCCGGCTCGAGTACCTCGGGCTTCCGGCGTCGGAGGCGTTCGCCAACGAGGCGGCCGAGCAAGAGGCGACCCGCCCAGCCGACGGCCGCGCCGTACCAGCCGAGCGTGCCGCCGATGTCCTGCAAGTCGCGCGCGGCTGCTCCAGCGACCCCCGGCGGAACCGCGAGATCGACGACGACCGAGTAGACGCCGTCCACCAGTCCGTTGCGGCGGTCGAACAGCGAACGGGTCAGCTCGTCAGCCTGGTCGCTCAATGCTGCGGTCAGAGCGGATTCGACCCCCATCGGCGTCACGGAGAAGGCTCGTCGTGTGGGCGCTGGGTTGGTCACCACTACCTCGCTGACAAGGCTCTCGATCAACGCGTGGCTGACCGAACGATCGACGGGGGTCACGAGATCGACCCAATAGGACGACAAGTGCGGGGTCAGCCACGGAATGTCAAGTATGTAGCGGGGTCGTAGGCCCCGACCCCGGGCATACTCCGCAATCAACTCGCGATAGGTGGTCACGTCTGCGCCGCCGACCTCATAGATCCCCGCATCTACTTTGAGAGACTGCTCCAGGTAGTCGAGCAGATCGGTGAGTGCGATGGGCTGGATGCGGGTTCGCACCCAACGGGGACAGACCATTGCAGGCAGCCGTTCCGTCAGGTACCGCAGCATCTCGAAGGAGATGCTGCCCGATCCGAACACCATCGCGGCGCGCAGTTCGACCACGGTGGTGCCCCCGGCACCCAGGGCGGAACCAACCTCTTGGCGACTTGCGAGGTGCGTCGAATCCGGTGCATCTCCGAGGGCGCCGACGTACACAATGCGACGCAACCCTGCCTCGGCCGCCGCACGACCGAAGGTGGTGGCCAGACGGAGGTCGGCGGCGCGAAACTCGCCCCCTGCAGCCATCGAATGAACGAGGTAGTAGGCCACCTCGGCACCGGCCAGCGCAGTCGTGATTGCCACCTCGTCGCCGACGTCCACGTCGATGGTCCTGGCTTCCGTAGAGAGCGACGATGCGGAGCGGCCCAGGGCAATGACGTTGTGCCCGCGCTCCAGGAGATGCGCGGTGAGCGCTCGGCCGACGAACCCAGTGGCCCCAGCTATGGCAACGTCCACACGTGCACCCTTCCGGAGTGAGGGCTTCAGTATTACAGGGCAGCGCGGCGTTCCTCCAGGCGCAACGAACATGGTCCACGAACCGGCTACTTCGCAAGGTTCTGACCGGTCGCTATTCTACGATCGCCATGCCGATCACCTGCACACCCGCCGAGGCAGCAGCCCTGGTGCGGCCCGTCGATCGAATCGGGTTCGGACTCGGGCCGGCCAATCCCGACGCCTTTCTGTCCGCCCTGGGCGGGCGCGACGACTGGGAGGACCTCGTCTTCGGCGGCGCGCTTCTGCTCAACTACTACGACGTCTTGACCAAGCCCGGAGTCTCCTACCGTTGTGGCTTTTTCGGCCCAGCCGAGCGGATCCTTCTGTCTCAAGGTCATCGCATCGAGCACGTTCCGGGCGGATTCCGGCAGTTCGCGCCGATCCTGGAGCGTTTCGCACCACGGATCATGGTGGCGCAGGCCACACCGCCGGACGCCGAGGGCAAGGTCAACCTCTCCCTTCATTACGGCGCCACCCGACCCGAGCTCCTCAGGGCAGGCCGCGATCCCGATCGGCTCCTGATCATTGAGACCAACCCCAACTTGCCGCGCACCAGGAGTCTTTTGCCTGAATTCGACAACACCATCCCCGTCGGGTTGATCGACGTGCTCGTCGAAGCTGACGGTGAGCCATTCTCTCTCCAGGATCCTCTGCCCGACGGGCGCGACAGCGCCATCGCAGGCCACGCCCTGCGTTTCGTCGCCGATGGCGCCACGCTCCAGACTGGGATCGGCACCATTCCGAATATCGTCGCCTCCGAGTTGGCGGCGGGGCCGCTGGGTGGGTTCGGCATTCATTCGGAGATGTTCACCACCGGCTTGATGGAGCTGCACCTGGCCGGGAAGGTCAGCAATGCCGGCAAGGGAATCTTCGATGGCGTGTCGGTCACCACCTTCGCCCTCGGAACAGCCGAGCTCTACCGGTGGCTGGACGGCAACGACGATGTTGCCTTCATGGACGTCGCCGTGGTCAATGACCCCACCACTATCAGCCGGAATTCCAAGCTGGTGTCGATCAATGGCGCACTCTCGGTCGATCTCTATGGCCAGGTGGTGGCAGACACGATCGACGGCCACCAGATCAGCGGAGTCGGGGGCCACGAGGATTTCGTGGCCGGCGCCGAATTGCACCAGGACGCCCACTCCCTGATCTGCCTCCGCTCAACGGTCGAGGTCGACGGCGTCGCGGTGTCCCGCATAGTCGGGGGTCTGCCAGAGGGCTCCGTGGTCTCGACACCCCGCCACCACACCGGGGTGGTCGTCACGGAATTCGGGGTGGCAGAACTTGCCGGACTCACGGTCCGCGAGCGCGCCCACGCGTTGGTCGACATCGCCCACCCGGACCACCGACCCGCCCTGCGGGAGGTCGCCGATCGACTGGGATCGCGCTGACCGAGCCGCCCCCCCGCCTCAGGGGGACACCTCCCCTGATTCCGCGCTCTCGAGCCTCTCCGGCTCGGTAAGGGGTAGGCGGACGACAAACCAGGTGTTCCCGGGCCTGGATTCAAGTTTCAGGTCGCCGTGGTGTTTGTTGACGACGATGCGCCACGAAATGTCGAGGCCGAGACCGGTCCCCTCACCGAAGGGCTTGGTCGTGAAGAAGGGCTCGAATATTCGGGAACGTATCTCTTCGGGCACGCCCGGCCCGGTGTCACCGATGGAGACCGAGAGAAAGTCCTCGTCGCGCGCCGTGCGGATCGTCAGAGTGCCCGAGGGACCCATGGCGCCGATGGCGTTGTCGATCAGGTTCGTCCACACCTGATTGAGCTCGGCGGCGTAGACGGGAATGGGTGGAAGGGAACGGTCGTACTCCCGCTTCACCTCGATGCCCGCTCCGAGCTTCGGTGCGAGCATGGTCAGCGTGCTGTCGAGCAGTTCGTGCACGTCGGCAACCTGGTAGGGAGCGCGATCCATCTGTGAGTACTGCTTGGCCGCCGCGATCAACGTCGAAACCCGCGTCGTCGAATCCTGGATCTCGTCCATCAGGATCTCGGCTTCGACGGCGCGCGTGAGCCAGCGCACGGCGCTCTCGAGGTTGAGTGCACCGACAGCTTCCGCAACTCTCTCCAGATAGGTCTCGGCGAGACCTGCCTGCACGAACACCGGGGCCAGGTCCCAGCCGTCGCTGATCTCGTGCTCCTCGAACCACACGCCCAGCCGGTCCTCGAGGTCGGATGCGTCCATGGGCGTCAATTGGGGCGCCGTCTTCACGCCCTCTACGGCCTCCGCTTCCAACTGCACCAGCGACGCCAACGTGCCCCGATCGAATCCGGACGTGATGGTTGCCAATTCGTGGCGCATATCGACCAGTCGATCCCGCAGTGACGAGGCGGCACGAACTGCCGCAGCCGCAGGGTTGTTCAACTCGTGGGTGAGCCCAGCCGAGAGAGAACCGAGCGCGAGGAGGCGCTCTCGTTGTTGGAGAACCTGTTGCGTACTCTGCGTGCCGAAAAAGAGTCCTTCGAGGAGGTGCAGCGCCATCGGGAACCACTCCCGCATCAGCTGGGCGAAGTCGTCGGCTGCGAGCACAAAGAACCTCGACGGCTCATTCGCCCGCAACGAGTTGTTGTACAGCTGCCGAATGCGGTCACCGAGGTAGGCCTGAAATGCGCCGGCATAGACGCCGCGCTCGGCGGTTCGATTGATCTCGACGTCGTCGGTGCCCACTCGACGGAACAGCGCAACCGAACCCTCAAGGAGAACATAGAACCAGAGAGCGGGCTCGCCTTCCCGGAGGACCCAGCCCGGCTCGATCGCCTCGACGTGCCCTTCTCGACACAGCCGGCTCAGCTGTTCTTTATTCAGTTTCTCGAAGAGGAACA